>Ga0315274_10010408_pt1 | contig 13397 bp, 13 predicted proteins | sample YL17G02_20_MG_FD_203700 | JGI IMG/M metagenome (GOLD analysis project Ga0315274, IMG submission 203700) | Sediment microbial communities from Yellowstone Lake, YNP, Wyoming, USA - YL17G02_20 | ecosystem: Environmental > Aquatic > Freshwater > Lake > Sediment | place: USA: Wyoming | collected...
ATATCAGGCATATGTTTTGGGTGAACCGTTGCCTTTGTAATCTCACTTAAACTGGTGCACTATGCCAACTACAACCATGTTTGCGTTTTCTATAACATCGCCTATATCATTTTCATACATTTGGTACTGATACTCTACAAAGAAGTCGTTGTGCTCGTTCAATTCATACCGCAAACCGGCAACCGGTCCCCACATATAGCCATCAATGCTATCATCGTTGTCAAGCGTGACCCAATTGAACTGAGCACCCACGTAAGGGACCCAATTGTTATCTGTCATGAAGTGGTACTTGCCCTGCACACCGATACCGTAAAGTTTCGCTGAGAAGTCATTGTCAAGAAATGCACCCATAACGCCGGCGGATACCTGGATTTCATTTGTTACAAAGTACCCGATCCTACCCATGACGAACCATTGGGTTATATCTCCTATACCGTCGGTTGTCCCGTTCACGCCGATCCATCCGCCGAGCAGGTCCAGTTCAGTATCCCCTTGCTTTACAGCGGCATTTGTGACACCAACCAACACCAAACTCGCTACACAAAACAATATTAGAATGCGCTTCATATTCTACCCCTTTCAATATATCTAACTCACACTGGCTCTTCACATAGCCAACTCAACTGACTTTTTATTAAGCCGACACAAACCCTAATCAATTAGGCCTATCTCTTTGTCTCATTTTTTTAGCCTCCTGGCGTACTAACTACAGTATCATTCCAATAGATACTTGTAGAAGTTTATCGGCACTCTTATCAAAATCAAATAAAAAAATTGCTTTTTCGTTTTTTTTTTGAAGAGCTTATCCGACAGAAAACGAGACCTCCAACTTGTAGTAAGGCTGTGGAAGACCCGTTATTTTCACTATTGTGGTCTGCTGGTCCTTTTTCCTGCCCCCCATGCTTGTAATCGCCACTAATTCCCACTCAGCTGACAAGCTACACTGCTACAACCGGAGGACAAATACGAAACTAAAAAAACATCGCCTGCTGTTAAAAAAAACGTTTTTTCTGGACTTTACCGAAATTTGGCTCATACCAACGTATGTGATTCGCAAGTCTGTAAAAAGTAGAGCCGATTCTTAAGGCGAGCCTGATTTTTCATACTTGCTTTTAATTTTCGGCAGGGGGTCTGGAATCTGATCGATGACACCCATCTCCACCAGAAGCCTGGCCAGTTCTTTCATATTGTTATTTATATAGGTTAAGAGAATCTGGTCAGGTTTGTCATGCCAGTCGTAGCGCAATAGTTCATTGTAGGCAAAATCAGGCGATCTCTTCTCTACGAGCACTCTGTAGCAGGCCACAATACCTCCAGTTCTCTGACTTCCTGCTGCACAGTGAACGAGCACCGGTTTTCCAGCCTTTCTCGCATCGACAATAGCAGCAATTGCTTTTGCGTAACAGGCGATGTCGCCGGTTCCATTGCCTTTAAGGGGACATCTAATAACTTCAATACCCAATTCGGAGGCTGCCTGCTCTTCGGCCAGTTGGTTCTTGTCGCCGGGCGTAACAGCGGTAAGAGCCACTATAACGGCGATTCCGTGATTCTTTAGCACTTGCTTGACCAACCTTGCCGACAGTTGTCCACTGCGATAAATTCCGCCTTGCTCAACTACACCCCACCGCTTGGGAATTATCTGGTCCTTCAGTTCCTTTTCCCAAAGCCATATTCCGCCGCCGACAATTGCTGCAAGAATCGCTATCCTCAGCCATCGCGGCAGTTTTGTCACGCCTTTTGAGTTTTTCTCTTTTGTTTTTTCGTTAGGCATATTGGCGTCCAGTACATTCCTGAATTACCGCATGTCCTTTACCGTGTGTACTCACGGACAAGGCATAAAGTTCTTCCCTGTGCGATTGCTGCATTCCACTTGCAGGCCAGATTCCTCGACTCCGCTGCGCTCCGCTCGGAATGACAACTTGTCAAACGAACTTCTTCTTTGAAAGGACGAACATCGGATATGTGCCAAGAAAACCTGTCCTGCGTGCATCAAAAAATTCCTCAGCGCTTCTCAGGAAACTCACTGTGTTGTAGTGAGTCTTGTCGGCGCTACTCTCAGCGATTTGTTTAACCTCGGTCGGCAGTCTGTTAAGTTCCAAACGTCCGGAAAAAATGCATCTATCTGTACAAATTCGTGCAAGCCGCTGCAGAATCTGCCGATGGCTGCGATAGGCTGTCGAACACAAAGAGCTGCCCCAGAAAAGGTAGTGGTAAGTGCCGATGAGTAACACAGTTTGGAACGGCCCGCCGTGAATTCTTGGATTATCTGCAAACTCTTCGAGCGAGGCAATATGAAATGCCGCATTTTTAATACTGAGATGCTGCCTGACTTTTTCGGCTGTTACGATAAACGGCTTGTGGACATCTATCCCAACCGAAATCCGGCACGTGGATCGAATCGCCGCATCCAGCACATAGAAACCTCGACAGCAACCAATGTCGAGAAAGCTCTCGATTTGTTCCGGGTACGACCGCCGCACAAGTCTGAGCCTTTCGTAGAGCCTGAAACTTGGGATCAACTGGTTTCCACTGACTCTGTAGTTATGATTTCTTGGATACCCACTCAACGACAGATTGATATTTTCTTCGCATTCAGATGCAGATGTGTTAGATTGGGCAATAGCAGGGCTGCTCAGATTCTTCCCCAGCATAGTCCTATAACCGACAATGCTCCTTATCTTCGCATTTGCCTTGTAGAACAGACTTGCTTTGACTGCGTCTGCTGCCATTACAAATCCCCTGGTGTTTTTCAAAAGAAATACGGAGAATGTTTCAAATAGTAGCGTGCAATTTGAACTATAGCAAGTATTTGGCAGTTGATGTCTGAACACAGATATAATTGGTGGATTATGACTGCGTAGTTGTCTTCAAATGGATATAATAGATGCGATGCGCAACGTACAGACCGATAACAAGCTGTTTTCCTCATACGAAAAGGCCAATATTGATTCCGCTGCACCATTAGCAGTTCGGATGAGGCCGACAAATCTTGAGGAGTTTGTCGGGCAGCAACATTTCGTTGGGCCTAATAAATTGCTTACTCGAATGCTGTTGGCGGATAGACTTACCAGTTTGATATTTTACGGGCCGCCCGGGGTTGGAAAGACCTCTCTGGCGATGGTGATTGCCAACCACACCAAAGCCAAATTCCATTACCTAAGTGCCCCTGCAGCAAGCGTTAACGATATTCGCGAAATAATTGCTGAGGCCAGAGATAAACTGGCCGTAAATAGGTCAAGAACCGTGATGTTCATAGATGAAATACATCGTTTCAACCGGGCCCAGCAGGATGTCTTGTTGGACGATGTGGAGCAGGGTATTGTGATTTTAATCGGCGCCACCACCGAGAATCCATATTTCGCAATCAACTCGCCACTGATCTCCCGCAGCACGGTCTTTCGTTTTGAACTTCTCTCTGAGCAGGATGTTCTGGGCTTGCTGAAGACTGCGATTAGTGATGACCAGCGAGGGCTCGGCAAATTTGATATACAGGCCGATGAGCAAGCCCTTAAATTTCTCGTTACCATGTCCGATGGAGATGCCCGCAAAGCCCTGACAGCCCTGGAGATAGGTGTGCTCTCGCAGGCTGCTCAAAAAACCGGCACAGTAATTTTTGACGTCGATGTTGCCAAAGAGTCGATACAACAAAAGACGATTGTTTACGACGGCACTGGAGATACTCATTACGACCTGGCAAGCGCCCTGCAAAAGAGTATGCGGGGTTCCGACCCTGATGCTACGGTCTATTGGCTGGCTCGAATGATAGCGGGCGGTGAGGATATTCGTTTTATTGCTCGTCGAATAGCCGTCTGTGCTGCCGAGGATGTAGGTAACGCCGACCCGATGGCCACTGTTTTAGCTGCCGCCGCCGTGCAGGTATCTGAATTCGTAGGACTTCCCGAGGCTCAATTGCCGCTCGCACAGGCTGCAATATATGTTGCTTGTGCGCCAAAGTCGAATGCATCGGCCTGTGCAATCTGGAAGGCTCTTTCCGATGTCAATAATCAGCCGGTCAAACAGGTGCCCAAGCATCTGAAGGATTCGCACTACGCCGCCGCCAAGAAAGCTGGCTTCGGTGTTGACTACAAATACCCGCACGACTATGAAGGTAGCTTTGTGCCGCAGGAATATCTTCCCGGTTCGGACAAGCACTACTATGCCCCCAAAAACGCAGGTTATGAAAAAAACATCAACCGATATTTACAAAAGCTCCAGGCGCTGTTACAAAATAGACAATCTTACAAGGATGGTGTTTCGGATAAGGATTGCTGAATGACTAAGGCTGAGCTTCGTCGCAAATTGCAGAGTTGTCTGCTCGCTATGTCGCCCGAGCAGAGGAAGGATAAGAGTAAAAAAGCGTGCTGCAATCTGTTCTCGACACCCCAGTTTCAGAATGCATCCACAATTATGATATACCTATCATTGCCTCACGAGGTGGACACCTCTGAGGTGATACTTCAAGCCTGGCAGCTCGGCAAAATCGTTGCAGTGCCCAAGATATCCTGGCAGCAGAGGCACATGATACCGGTCAGGATAAACTCTTTAGAGACAGGGTTCTCGACGGGGACCAACGGCTTGCGGAACCCGGTTACCGGCGTGCCGATACCATTCGATGAGATCGACCTTGTGGTCGCCCCGGCGTTGGGATTCGACAGAAAGGGCAATCGTCTCGGACGAGGCGGTTCTTTCTACGACAGGTTTTTCGCCAATAAGGAGCTTAAGGCATGGCGTTGCGGTTTTGGTTTCGCCGAACAGATTTTCGATTCGATACCCGTGACTGAAACCGATCAACCGGTGGATTTTATTGTGACTGACGAAGGGGTAATATATTTAGATAATCAAAAAGGAGCAAAGGATGGCTCGAGACCTTATCGGTTCTGCCGGCAGGTTGGTAAGACAAAGCCGTAATTGGATGTACCTTATCATCACATGCATTCTCTTCGTAACGGTGGTTGCCGTTATTCTTTACTGGCGGCGTTCTCCCGCTGCCAGTCAGGCGGAGACAGGTTATTCTCAGCCGAGTGTTATTGGTCAGGCGGCTCCGCCGCTGGCGGTTGACACGCAGCCCTATCGCGATACTGCTACAATGGCCCCTGAGCCGAATGTTACCTCTGGCCCAGATGCTGCAAACATTATCGCGGAATCGGTTGTGCTCGTTACAAGCTATCCCGACAAGGTCATTGAAGCACGCGACAAGCTCAACGCCGCGTTGCAGCTACCCATGAATCAGCAACAGCAGAAGTTCGTCAAAGAGCAGCTCTCCAAATTAGCAGACAAGTGGCTGTTCGGAACCAGTGTCTATCGGGGCGATACGTTGTGTGAGACTTATACCGTCAAGCCGGGTGAGCTGCTGTCAACAATAGCCGAGCGATTCAAGGTGCCTCACGAAATCCTGATGCAAATCAACAATATCCGTCGCGCTGAGGCCATTCAGGCCGGCCAGTCGATAAAAGTCATAAAAGGGCCTTTCCACACAACCGTGTATCGCTCGGCATTCACGATGGACCTGTACCTGCAGAATACTTTTGTCAGGAGTTTCAATGTTGGTATAGGTAAAGCCGGCAGGGAGACACCCACAGGCCTCTGGCGTGTCAAGTTTAACGGTAAACTCATATCGCCGCCATGGACAGACCCCGATACCGGCAGGACATACAAAGTCTCCGATCCCGACTATCCCCTCGGCTCAAGGTGGATATCACTCGAGGGAATCGAGGGCCAGGCCAAGGGCAGAACTGGTTTTGCTATTCACGGCACCAAAGAGCCGGAGCAAATCGGTACCGCTGCTTCACGTGGCTGCATTCGTCTGCACAACGGCGACGCAGTGCTTGTTTACAACTTGTTGGTGCCAGGTTACTCCCAGGTACGTGTCGCGGAATGAAAACACAGAAGACAGAATACAGAACCCAGAATTCGACTAACGATTATCCACTATTGACTAACGACTATTTACGCTGATTCTTTTCTCATTTTCTGAACCGCTGCCGTTAGAGGTGCTTTACCCTCAATTATATCACGCGTTATGACGTACTTGGCGGCTTTGCCTTGCTCAGGCAATTGGTACATCAAATCAATCATCAACTCTTCCGTCATTGAGCGTAACGCCCTGGCCCCCGTGTCGTGTTTTAGTGCATTTTTTGCCAGAGCATGCAAGGCCCCCTCCGTGAACTCAAGCTGCGCATCCTCCATTTCGAAGAATTTCTGATACTGTTTGACCAAAGCATTCTTCGGCTTGGTCAGAATATCTATCAGTGCCTCTTCATCCAGAGTCGAAAGGACGGTAATCACCGGCAGCCTTCCGACAAACTCAGGAATCATTCCAAACTCGATAATATCCTCGGGGATCACCTGCTCTAAGATGTTCCTGGACTCCGCCTTTGCGTCGGTTGTGCCGGATAATTCTGACCCAAATCCTATCATTTTCTTGCCCAGTCGTCTCTTTACGATGTTCTCAAGGCCGACAAACGTTCCTCCGCAAATAAACAGGATTTGCGTAGTGTCGATCTGGATATAGTTTTGCTCAGGATGTTTTCTACCGCCCTGCGGCGGGACATTGGAGATAGTCCCTTCGAGCATCTTCAGAAGGGCCTGCTGGACGCCTTCGCCGGATACATCGCGGGTTATTGAAATGTTCTGATAGGTCTTGCCGATCTTGTCGATCTCATCGACGTAGACTATACCTCGCTGTGCGGCTTCCAGATCAAAGTCAGCGTTTTGTAAAAGTCTCAGCAGGAAGTTCTCAACATCCTCGCCGACATACCCGGCCTCGGTAACGGTGGTCGCATCACATATCGCAAAAGGCACCTCCAGCATGCGGGCAAGCGTCCGAGCCAACAGTGTCTTTCCCGTGCCGGTTGGTCCGATTAGCAGCACATTCGATTTATCTAACTCAATATCCCCCATATCGCTGTCACTGTGCATAAGTCGCTTGTAGTGGTTGTGCACCGCAACCGAAAGGCGTTTCTTGGCGTGCTCCTGTCCGATTACGTACTGGTCCAGGTACTCTTTTATTTCCCTGGGCTTGGGGATTTGTTTGAGCCTGCCGCCGACTTTGCCGGGTCGTTTACGGTTTTGCTGGATGATGTTGTGACAAAGCTCTACGCATTCCGGACAGATATACACATTGTCGGGACCTTCTATCAGCGTATCGGCCTGGTTCGCCGCCCGACCGCAAAAGCTGCAAATCGCTCTGGTTTTCCTGCTATTTTCTTGTTTAGCCATTTGTATTGTCCTGCCTCAAGAGCACACTTCTGCTGTGCTACTATGTAGATTGTAGCTATCTACGGTTTTGCAGGCAAGTAGTTTAGTTTGTCGTAATCGTCTCAAGGATTATGGAATAATTTTAGGATGTTGGATTCTCCGTTGGCTACTCCTCGTGTGACCTTGTGGGGTTTCTATCGTCGTGGGACAATTGGTGCGGGGCCGGATTTGTCCAGTAGTCGGTACATTTCAAGGTTTTTTTCGATTTTCTGGATCAGCTCTCGGTCTCCGGCGACCCGAGCGAGTTTAAGGGCCTTCTCTTCAGACAGAACCGCCTCATGGAACCGCCGAGATTCGGCATAGTTCCGTGCGAGAAGGAGGTGCAATAGAGCAGATGTGTCGATGTCCGGCTTGATGGAGATGGCATCAGAGTAGTGTTTGAGGGCCTCGTTATTCCTTCCCTTCAAAGCCCATATCTGCGCGAGTTTATAGTGGGCCTGCGCATCATTTGGCTCAATCCTCAGGACCTGCTGCAAATACTCGATTGCCGCATCCGGTTTTTCTTGCTGCAACATCGCCTCGGCGAGGTTGTAGTATGCGTTGGCGTAGTTTGGTTCAATGCGTATCGCTTGTGAGAGATGTGCGGCGGCCTGGGCGGGCATACCTTTTATCAGCAGAACAGATGCCAGGTCGGCATGTGCTTTGGCATGGTTGGGATCAAGCTGTAAAACCTTAGTGAAATGCGTTACCGCCTCATCGAGCTTTCCTTCGTAAGTCATTGCCAAACCGAGATTGTAGCGTGCGTCAATATGATTGGGGTCGAGGCGGATTGCCTCCTGCAGATGTGGGATTCCCTCCTTCAGCATACCTTTGTTTTTGAGGGCGAACGCCAATGTGTGGTGTGCTTCGGCGTTCTTAGGGTTGAGCTCCAATGCCTTTCTACAAGCCCCCACGGCGCGGTCGAAATCTCTTGATTTGACGAACTGGCCTGCGGCCCTGACAAAAGACAGATCATCTACAAACTGTTCGCGGATTGTTCTAATGGCATGAGGGTCAATCTTGACGAACTCCGGTATATTCGCGGCTCGGTCTGGGGCGGTCAAGTGTGACAACAGGACTGGGGGAGTACTGTTTCCTTCTTCATCGATATGGGTGACAAAAAGCTGCGTATAGATTGAATAGGCCTTTGAGGAAAATACCAGCCACTTGCCGTTCGGCGACCAACTGTGCCAGGAATTCATTCGACCCGTGTTGCATTGCAACCTTCTGGCCTCGCCTCCGTCGGCTGGGATGATGTAGAGCTCGCTGTCGGGCTGAAGCAGCATATAGCTTTTTGCTTTGCAGAAGACAATCCATTTGCTGTCGGGTGAGTACTTGGCAAAGTAGTTACTCATGCCGTTATTGGAAGCCCCATCAAGAGGCTCAGGTACACCGCCTTTTCCGCTATTGAATGGAATTCTATATAAGTCGAACAAAAAGGTCTTACCCTCTTCGAGAAATTCTTTGCATTCTTCGGCGGAGAGAAGCACCTTGTCCTTATTATCGGCTTTCCGAAGCGTGTAGGCTTTAGCTCTGGCAAATACGATATATTTACCATCCGGACTCCAAGAGGGATTGCTCTGCACATATTGCGGGTCGTCCGCTCCCGGCAACGACGCAAACGTACCTTTTTGTCTGTCGTATATGCACAGGATGCCCTTAACCGGAAAAAATAATTGAGAGAAAGCAAGCTCCGGCCTCGGAACAAAGACGGACTCGTCCTTCACCGTGCTGACGACGAACCTGCCGTCCGGGGAGATTTGTGAAAGCAGGCCAAAGGTCAGTTGACCATCCTCTTTCCTATAATCGTCCCAGGTTATAACATTGCTGGTGGCCAGAACCATATCTTCGGCGACTGGTACAATAACATACGAGCCTTTGCTGTTGGCGTAGTCAATATCCATCGCCAGTGTCGTGCCTTCACGAGGAAAAGAGTGACAGTTTCCACAAACGGGCAGGCCCTCCAGCACGATCGGAGGCTGTTTGGTCGAGGAGATTGCACCGAAACGCCAACGGATACGCGAGGGGTCTTTGACGGCATCAACAAAGGGCAGGTTCACTTCCCGATAGAACAAAGGGGCTCCCACCTCATCCTTTGATGTCTTGATGAAGATTCGATTTCCGGAGAGAATTTTTCCGGGAGTTGAACTATGAACGCCCAAGATAGTGACTTTCGCTTCTTGTCCCAGGGAGCGTTTTTTAATGGCCTCCCATTGGTCCGGCTCCGGTGTCCACTTTGGGGCGCGAGTAAGAAAGTTTAAGTTTCCCTTGTCATTCTGGAATTCGATCTTAATAAGCCAGGCGTTGCATTGGGGATTGCCGTCCTTCCAAAGAAATGTCGGAGGTGGAATTTCCGGTGGAAAGATAGTGCCGTTGAGCGGATAGCTGACCGTCAGCCCGACGTATTCGGTTCCATCCTGATAGGCTGCCAATATATCCTGTACTCGCAGTGCATTCTTCTGGAACACAATTACCGCGAGTACCACAAGGCCGACAGCTATCGCGCCAATCCCGATGACGAGCCTTATATTTGACCTGGACGCACGCATTTTCATGTCTGATGCTCCAATTTAACATGCTCAGTGGTCTTCTCAAGTCGGGATTGGTATCTATCCGACCTTGCCTGCCGTCAGGCAGGTACTCCTCAAGGGCCTTTCGGCTCTTAGTTGGTATCAGGAAACCGCCCTATACCCTATTATGCGATAGCAGAAATTCAGCCCCTCGCCGCAGGGCTTTTATATTCGCCGGCAGCATTTTGTGGAGCCTTTCTGCTAACACATCTGGTAGGGCCTGCTCCACTTGTTCGATGCTTATATGCCCCCGCCTTTGCAGATATGCACCCAGCGCTACCATGTTTGCGCTTCTGGGACTACCTGATTCGACTGATAGTTCATCTGCGGGTATTGCTATGACCTCAATCGAGTCGTCGACCTGCGGCGATACATCAATGAGCGAGCTATTCATCACTAACAACCCGCCGGTCTTTAATCGCGGCGTGAATTTATTTAGCGAGGCCTTGTTCATCGCAATCAAAGAATCGGGATTATCCACAACCGGGCAGGCAATAGGCTCATCTGAGATGATAACCATACAGTTGGCGGTGCCGCCGCGGACCTCCGCCCCATAAGAAGGCATAAATGTTACTTCTTTGCCGACCGTCATTGCCGTCTGGGCCAGGAGCCTGCCCGCCATCATTATCCCCTGTCCGCCAAAACCGGCGATGACTATCTCTTCGTAGAGACCATCTGGCGACATAACGATTCTTAACCCTTAAACCGCCCCAGCGGGAATGCTTTCACCATCTCTGTTTCTATCCACTTCACCGATGCAGCCGGCGTCATTCGCCAATACGTAGGACAGGGCGAAAGCAGTTCCACCAGCGATAAGCCCTCTGCTCCATTGACCTGCAGTTCAAAGGCATGTCTGATGGCATTTTTGGCCTTTTGTATTTGAGGCACGCCGCTGATCGCACATCTTTCGATATAGACCGCCCCGGGCAGTACCGCAAGCATCTCGCACACCTGGAGAGGGAAACCATCAGTCGCCGGCTTTCGGCCCTGCGGGGTTGTTGCCGTAACCTGTCCCAACACTGTCGTCGGAGCCATCTGCCCGCCAGTCATTCCGAACACGGCGTTATTGACAAAAATGACCGTTATCTGCTCGGCCCTGTGTGCAGCGTGAATGATCTCTGCGGTTCCAATGGCCGCGAGGTCGCCGTCCCCTTGATATGAGAATATGATATTGTCGGGGTTTGTCCTTTTCATACCTGTCGCCACAGCCGGAGCTCTGCCGTGCGCTACCTCAATCATATCGACATCCAGATAATTGTACGCAAGCACAGCACAGCCGACAGGCGCTATTCCGATAGTCCGCTCGCGTATGCCAAGTTCATCAATCACCTCAGCTATCAGCCGGTGGGCGGTTCCGTGCCCGCAGCCCGGACAATAGTGCGTGGGGCAATCTTTCAGAACTGTCGTTCGCTCGAATATCGTTTTCATCTCTTCAGGCTCGCGTGACATAGTGCATGCTTGCTTCGCACCGGCGCTGGTCGGCAAGCGATTTTCCCCCTCTAAGCGTCAATTGTCGGATCACGTCCAACATTTCGCTGACAGTAGGAACCATGCCGCCGGTCCGCCCGTAGAACACAACCGGAACCTTGCCCGCCACTGCTAATTTCACGTCTTCAACCATCTGGCCGCAGCTCATCTCGACAGTCAGGAATACCCTGAACTCATCGGCCGCTTTGTTGATTTGCTCGACCGGAAACGGCCACAATGTGATTGGCCGAATCAAACCCACTTTTATCCCTTCTTTTCTTGCCCTGTCTGCGGCTGAACGAACGATCCTTGCAGTGGTTCCGTAAGCAACCGCAACGATTTCCGCATCATCAACATTGTACTGTTCGCACAGCACTTCATTGTTTCTAATTAGGTCGTACTTGGCCTGCAACTTGCGATTGTGCTTTTCCAGCACCCCTTCCTCCAGCCACAATGAGCGTACGATATTCTGTTGCCTGCTTTTGGCACCGGTCAAAGCCCAGTCCTTCGGCGGTAACTTCCTCGCCGGCTTTTTCTCTAAGACTATCGGCTCCATCATCTGGCCCAGTATGCCGTCAGCTAAGACAACCACGGTCATCCTGTACTGGTCAGCCAGGTCGAATGCCAACGGCATACAATCGGCTAACTCTTGCACGGTCGATGGGCCGAGCACAATGGTTTTGTAATCGCCGTGTCCTCCGCCGCGAGTTGCTTGGAAGTAGTCGCTCTGTGCCGGTGCGATATTGCCCAGTCCTGGTCCGCCTCGCATCACATTGACGACCACCGCCGGCAGTTCCGCCCCCGCCAGATAGCTTATCCCTTCCTGCATGAGGCTGATGCCGGGGCTTGATGAGCTTGTCATGGCTCTCTTGCCTGTAGCCGAGGCGCCAAAGACCATGTTGATTGCAGCCAGCTCGCTCTCACTCTGAATGAAAACCCGCCCCTCTTCCGCCATTCTTCTGGACATATAGGCGGAGATTTCGTTCTGTGGTGTGATGGGGTACCCAAAATAAGCGTCGCATCCGGCTATGATAGCTGCTTCCCCAAGGGCCTCATTACCACACATTAAAATCCGTTCACTCATTTTTTCTTTTTAAACAATATTTCCCAAGCTGTTTTTCAAAGCAGGGATGTCCTTTTTAACCGTATCCCAGACGGCAGCTAAATCTACACCGAAATAATCGTGTATCAATTTGTCTCTCATCCCTGCTATATCTTTCCAGGGTATTTCAGGATGTCTTTTCCTGATCTCTATGGATAACCGCTTCGTGGCTTCGCCTATTATCTCGATCTGCCTTATTACTCCATCCTGTATAAGATGATTGTCCATAAAGTCTTCGTATCTTATGGCCTGGATATATTCCTCTATTCTGGATATGGCATCTAAAATGTGCTTCAAATATATGGAGTCCTCTTTTTTCATCCGTAGATTACCTCCATCTGCTCCCTTATCGTATCAATCAAATATGGACTTATAGATTTTTCCGTCAGCAAATCCACTTTAATCCCTAAAACTTCAGACAATTCTCTTTCTATTCTTACAAGTTCAAGAAGACTTTTCCTTTCTGAAAATTCCACGAGAACATCTATATCACTGCCTGGTTTTTCCTCCTCTCTTACATAAGAACCGAACACAGCTATTTTTCTGGCCCCTTGATTTTTAAGTGCCTGAGTAATCTTTTCAAAAATTGCTTCTCGATTCATCATTTTCTTTATGTCTTAAAGCCCGCCTGACCAATTGGCGGGTTTCAAAGTTTGAACAACATTTCCCGTTTTTTCATTCTTCAATAACTAGTCCCCACATCTTTTTTAACGGCAGTTCTGCCTTCAACTCATCATCAAATCGCTCGTAGTATTTGAAAATCTCATCTAATAAAACACCTTGGTCCCATAGTCGTATAGAGAAAAAGGCATCCCTTGCTTCTTGCATAGCTTGCCTGGTAAAACCACCCCAAGAAACCAGTAATCCCTGTTCTGCCCTAATTTTTGACATCACACTGATCTGACCCCTATTTATGTACCACATGCAATTAGAGAGCTGTCCACGTTCTCTGTCCTGTTTGGCGCAGGCGCAGGCCCTGCCGAAGCCGGAGCCGAAGCCAAACAGGCGGCGGCAAACGCCGC
>Ga0315274_10010409_pt1 | contig 13397 bp, 17 predicted proteins | sample YL17G02_20_MG_FD_203700 | JGI IMG/M metagenome (GOLD analysis project Ga0315274, IMG submission 203700) | Sediment microbial communities from Yellowstone Lake, YNP, Wyoming, USA - YL17G02_20 | ecosystem: Environmental > Aquatic > Freshwater > Lake > Sediment | place: USA: Wyoming | collected...
CCTTATGTAGCCTTTTTAAGGAAGAAGGACATCTTCCTTAAATATAATCCACAAACCGTTGACCGCATAACTCAGAGAGTACGCTCAATAGGGTTTGAAGCAATGATGGACGGGATTGAAGAACCTAAGAAAGTTAGCAGACAAAGCGGTACACTTTTCAGAAATTGGCTCCCAAAACTTGGTTATTCACTACTACCAGAGTTAGAATTTGAAAAATACAAAGGAATAGCTTTTCTTCAGGGAAGCAATGGCGTCTTGAAGGATTATGTAAATAGAGTACTGAATTGTAATGTGAGTAAAGGCCTGGATTTGGTCGCTAAGGCAGGCGTAAGTTATGTTATAGGAGAGGCAAAGTTTATTACGGATATCGGGGGTGGTCAGGGTGCACAATTTGAGGATACCCTAAGATTGCTCAGAGGCGAAGAAGGCAATGCCACCAGAATAGCTATTCTTGATGGCGTCGTGTGGATTAAGGATGGCACTAAAATGTACAGAACGGTGTGTCAATTGCGCAAGGTCGCCCTAACTGCTCTTTTATTAAAAGATTTTCTAGAAAGCCTGAATAGAGAGTGATTCTGTTAATGTTGTTTTTTGATACTGTGCTTAATACAAAGCTATAGTTTACTTCATAACATAAAACCTGCCTCAAAGTAAACCTACAGCGCTATCCTGGCGCACGCAGAGAAGAAAACTATTCAAGGCTTATGGAATATCTACGATACTCAAGCTCCCATAATTCTAATTAATCCTTTAAAAATCCCTGTTAGATTTTGCCACTTCTTACGTCTATTATAGTAGGGGGTGGTTAAGATGCTAAAGGTGCCTAATAAGCTAATTCAAGAAACTAAGGCAATAGTTAGATTTTACCTATTTCTGAGGTATGATTGTAAATTAAAAGAAGCTGATGAGTTATCAGCTAAGGAGTTAAGGGAATTAGTTAATGGCCTCAAGAAAACCCCATAGAAACGCAAATGTGGGGCATTTTTAGGGCATTCTAGAGGCGTATGTCAATCTCTTTGGGGCCCGAAAAAGGTAAAAACCGCTTTCCCGACGATAACCCGCCAAAAAAAATACCCTTCATTTCGCTTACAACCGACGATCTCTAAGTCGTCCATATAAAACCACTACCCTTTTCTCGACGAGAAATCAACTTGAAGCTCTACCGCCGACCCCCCAAGAGTGGGCGGGTCGGCGGAACAGGGGGGGTTGAAAAGCAAAAGCGCAAAGCATTTAAAATTTACCCGTCCCCACAAAAAATTTGCTTTGAGGATTTGGGGAAATTGGGGCCCCCAAAGCCCAAAGCAAAAGAAGAACGCTTCCGTTTGTCAGGCAAAAATAAAGGCAGGCAAAGCATTAAATCACGAACCCGCCTACGGCGTAGGCGGGACGCAGTCATCGCTTTGGCGATGTCTGCGGGTGATTTAAAGGAAAATAAGAAACCGTTTTTTGAGGCAGCCCGCAAAAAGCGGTTTGTTATTTTCTGGTGTTTGCCTGCATACCACAATATCTTTTGCCTGACAAGTTAACATAACGATGTTATGTTAACAGGAAGCGAGACATCAGAAAAGCCGACCCTTTCATTTTCCTATCTTATTAACAATTTAGGTTAGAGAGTATGGGGAAAACTTCCGATAAGAATTCTTATCGGAAGTTTAGGCTTTTTGATGGCGGTTCTTCTGCCCTTGCTGTTTTTTAGCAAGGACGTCTTTTTGTGGGGGGATGGTGGCGTGCTCAAGCGCTGATGAGCCAACCAGGGTTGACTGGGGCACTGTTTTTATTGGCTTGGCTATTTCACTTGAAAGCCCGCCCCAGCGGGCTTGCGAGCCCGAGCCTGCCCACAGGCGAGGGCGAAGCAAACAACCATTGCCAGGGACTCTTGCACGCCCTGAATTTTGCGAGATAAGCCAGCGACGAGGAGCACAGGAAGTGAGGAGTGACCGACGTTTTTGGGAGGAAGCGACGAACGACCGAGCACCACAGGAGCGGATGAAGGCGAGATAAGTCTTACTTAAAGAAATTCTTAGAATCGTCAAACTTGGCGCGAAGTTTACCGTGACTTTTGCGGGCACTGAAGGTGCCAAAGTTTCGCAGTCGGACAAGGTGTCCATTTTTTAATTCAAGAGTAATGGTCTTAAGGATGGTTTTGAGGATTTGATTGGCGAGGGCCTGCGAGAAATGATATTCTTTTGAGAGAATCCGGCTAAGGCCTTTAGAGTTCATCTATTCTTTTTATTCAATCCCCTTCCCATATTTCAATTCTAAAATGGATTGTATCATCTTATGAATCTTGTATATCTCTTTTGTGTCACTGCCTTTGCTGAACCTAATCCCAATATTTGTATCCCCCGCCTTGCTAATCCCCTTCCAGATCCTTATCTTATTTTTATTAAACTTTATAGCCATTCGTTCTCCTTTATTTTTCTCTTTCCAAAACTATTATTATTTCATCTCTTTCTGGGCCGGGAAATGCAATAACACTTGCTGTAGCTATTGAAATCACAACCCACCCTTCGGCAGCATATGAATTTATGGCGGCCTCTATTTTTTCTGGATCAAATTTGCCCCCCCAAAATTTATCCCTCTGAGTTAATACTTTATACTCTTTCATTCTCTTCTCCTTCTTTGCCCCAAGCAACTATTAACTGTTTTTTATTCATTTCTTCTCGTGTTCTTCAATGTATTTGGTAATGCCTTTGGAGAGATTTCCTAAGTCAATGGGGGTTTGCAGAAGGGTCTCATCTAAGAGTTCTTGCCAATTGAGGTGTTTCTTACCGACGGTTTTCTCTAATGCCACCTTCATATCTTCGGCAAGGATGGTATTGCGTTTGTTTTCTTTGGCCAGCGCGGCCGCTCTGATTATTACAGTCTCAATAAGAGAGTTGAATCTTGAAGTCAAGTTATTAACTGCCGCCTCATTAGAGCGCATTTTTTGGATATCTTTGACATAATCTTTGATAGTGTTGTATCGGACAAACTCTGTTTTCTTGGGCATAAAACCTCCCTACGTTACCTTATGAGCAATGAGTTGCTTTATGGCAGAATTGAGTTTTCTAAGTTGAATAATCTTTAGCACGTCTTCGGTTTTACCGATCAAAGGGACCATCGATACTTCTAAAGCAGCACTCAATCTCTTTGCCGAGACCGACTCTGCTTCTAGGCCATAAAGTATTTTTTCGCCACGCTTGGTCTCTTCTTCTAAGAACTTCTGGTTTCGATAATCTCTTTTGTGGACCTCTTTTAACCAGGCCTGATTTTTGGCAGCCATCCCTTCTGTTTTAGGGATTCTGTATTTAGAAAGCTTTACTTCGTCGGGGGCAAGCATATCCGGATGGACCAGGTCTATTACGTGGGTATTTTTTACACCATAGTGCCTTAGATTATCTACAAAGGCATCTCTGATGATCCAGCCAGAAGGATCGTAATCTACAATACTAAAGAGGTAGAATGAGCGACGGATATCTACCCTCTGTTTTTTAAGATCATCGACAAAGTATTCTACATTTAGGACCGAGGGCTGGCCACCTAAGGCAAGAATACTTACCTGGTATTGCTCGTAGATCTCCTCTAAGAAATCTTGATGGCCGGTCTTTTCTGAAAATAGGATGATGTTGGCATTATAGCCGACTTTGCGATTGGATTTTTTATTGTCTCTAAAACCGATGTCCTTATATTCCATCAGGCGCCAGTCTTTAACCATAAAAACTATTGTATCCACTAACTGGGCGTATTGGTCTGTCTCGTGGGCCAAGGCGCCTACTCTGGATAAAGTGGGTTTAACATACATATACCAGAAGGTCCGGATGAGTTCTTTTAAAGGCGGCTTCTCTTTTTTGATGATGCGCTCTCTAGTCTGCCAGATGATATTACGGAAAAGTAAAGATACGTTGATGGAGTAATCAGTTGCGCCTTTAGAAAAGTTTTTGAGTAGCCACTCTTTGGGCTGGTCGTGGATGAGCTCGTCAAAATGCCAGATGTTTAATTTACGTAGACGTTCTCTTAAGGGTAGGTTTGGATTAATTTTTATAGGAGCTTCGGGCCAAAACTTAAGCATGGTAATAATGTAGCGCAAAATTTAATTGATGTAAAGGAAAAAATAGGAAATCTTGAATTATAGAATTATTTTAGTCCCCTATCTTAATAATTTCCAGATCTATATTCTAAAAGGGTAACATAAGAGCGGTGGCCATAAGAGCAGGGTTTTTCTAGGGTTTCAGGTGAATCTTTACCGAGTGCTGGCGGTATGATATCCAGAGATGTTGAGAGGAAAATTTTGCTTGACAAATGTATAACTTCTGCTTTATAATTTAGGCAATGGCTGATATTATAAACCAAACAGAAAATACAGAAACCGGAAAATCCGAACTTTGGATTACCATAAAGGATGCCTCTGACCTTTTAGGAATCTCTGAGCGCCATACTTGGAGAATTGCCCTACAGAATGCCTGGAAAACCCAAAAATTACTGAATAACGACCGTAAGAAAACCTATATTTTAAGAGCGGATGTGGAGAAATACTACCAAGCTGAGCGAGAAAGACAAAGACTTGAGCAATTAAGGTCCCCTGACACCTCTGATACGTCAGACATCGGCGTATTTGACAAGTCGGACATCAAAAACAAGCCGAAGTCGGACATCAAAAATTTACCTATTCTTCTGTCTGATTATAGAAATATGATGGTGGAGCTACAAAAGAAACAAGAGCAACTCATTAAAAATGCTACACTTTGGAAAACTACGGCTATCTGGCTTACTGTCTTGGCAGTCTTTATTGGCGGCTTTTTGGGATTCTCTTTATATGACAGCAGAAAGATGATGTCGGACATCAAAAGAGAGATGTCGGATAGGATAAATGACTTGTCAGACAAGGCAACAGAGGCCCAAAAGGAGCTTTCAAGCACAAAAGATGCGCTTTTCCAGAAGGAAATCTGGATTAACAAGCTAGAACAGACTATACCAAAAGAGAAAATAGGAGAACTTAAGGCGGAAGAGAGGAAAGAGGAATAGATGGCTGCTGATAAAAAACAACCTGAGTGGGGCCTGAATATACAGAAAGAGGTCCGGGATTTAATGAAGAAGTTCAGGCTTTCCCGGGAAGATATGGCCAGCAGGCTAGGGGTTACGATGATGACTATTTACAGATGGGAAAATGGCAGGACTTTCCCAAAGTCAAGACTTATGATAAGAGAGTTTGAGAAATTGAAGCAGGAGTTAGAGAAAAAATGAGCCCCAAAAACCAATTGGCGAAGATAGGAGGAGAAGGGTTTATTGATTTGATAGTGCAAAAAAGATTTGAAGAGGTCAAGGAAAAGATCGGATTTTCTTCTAATATCTTTATGGTCTTTGGTTTGCCGACGCATAAATTAAACGGTAATCCGGCTTACTGGACAAAGGAAACTTCTTTATGCAAGCTCACCATTACGCGCGATGAAAAAAATGAGGTGCCTTATGGCTGTTACGCGCGAATAAACCAGATTTTTATTGATACAGAGGTACGAACTAAAAATACAAATATCATTGAGGTAGGCAGAACGTTTAATGAATATGTAAAAAAAGTCGGGTATGAAGCGGGCTACGCTAATAAAGCGCTTTTGAAACAATTGATCAATTATGTTACGAGTGTCATTAAGGTTGAGCCTAAAGATCCCGTACCCGGACGGATTATTGGTATTCATTCTTTAGTCGCTAGAGCCTGGGATATTCATTTTGATGTCAGGAATCCGGACCAGCTCACATTTGCAAAAGGGCAGATAATTCTTGATGAAGGATACGCCAGGTATATTCATAAGCATTCTGTACCGTTGGATATGAATGTGGTGCGTTGTTTCAAACGAAACCCCTTAGCGCTTGATTTTTATAGGTTCCTTGCGTATAGAAATAATAGCCTGAATGAAACCATAGCTTTCCCGGATCAATTACTTTTTGAACAATTAGGGACGGGCCAACAAGCGGATAAGGTTACTCGTAATCGCTTGAAGGCTATATTAAAAGCCATTCAAATGTACTGGCCGGTAAGAGCAAAGTTTGAGGATGGGAGTTTTGAATTACAACCATCGCCCCCGGCAGTTCAATATAAGATCCCAAGCAAGAAACCCATAGTAATTGTGGATAAGTCAGGGGGAAATTAGAGTTATGCACTTCTGTTTTGATACCGTCAAAAATAGTAGTTTTAAGCACAAAATTAGAGTTATGCACTTCTGTTTTGATACCAAAAACTTCTGTTTTGATACCACAAGTGAACTTAACTCTTTTATTTACAAAGAGATAGCTTCAGGCTAATAGTATTACTAATATATATTACTAATAGTAGGGACAGCTTCGCTGTCCACTACTACTGTTTTTCTTTAAAAAACCAAAAAAAGACCAAAAGATGAACCCAAATATTAAGTGTCTTACCCCACAAGAAGAAGAAAGGTTTCTAATGACCCTTAGGAACCGCAAGGACGCGGAAAGAGCCTATATGCTTTACCATTTAATGCTTATTACTGGTCTAAGACTCTCAGAAGCGCTAAGTCTTAATGTTGAGCATGCCGGCCGGGCCAAAGTTGAGCTGAAGGTTAAGGGATGGACCAAAAACAGACCAGAAAGCCCTGGTTTGGCTTCCTATGGCCATAGCCAAAGCCAAGGGGAGAAGAAAGACAGGTTTAAAACAGTATATTTCCCAAAAGCTCTTCAAAGGCATTTGAAAGAGTATCTAAAAGTCAAAGCAAAAAGAGGGGAGTCTCTTTTACCAGAGGCTCCTTTGTTTGTTTCTAGAAATAACGCCAGGATCAGTCCACGCCAGGTGCAAAGGGATTTTAAGAAGTGGGTGAAAGAGAGCGGTATTGAATCAAATCTTTCACCACACAGCCTAAGACATACCGTAGGGACAAGGCTTTTAAAGGAATTCAAAAACGCTAAATTGGTTCAGCGATATTTAGGACATTCAGATGTGGCGACGACGTTAAGGTATTATGTGGATGTGTTTCCGGAAGATTTAGAAGAGGCAGCAGAGATGTTGGCCGAAAAGTAATGCAGAACGGGCGAACTTGGCGAAATCTGCAGTATTGTAGAAGGAGAAGGGGATGAAAATATTATTTGAAGAAAATGCAAAGAAATCCGAAAAGATTGAAGAGTTAGTGTCTATATTTCTTAAGGAAGTTTCTACTCTCGAGACTAAACTTGATGTACCGATGGTAATATTCCAAGATGGCGTCAACAATAGTTATTATATTAAATGCCAAATTTCAGCTCGTATTGCATCAAAGATTATTGATTTGAATGCAAAGATAAAGGCAAAAGACCCCGGAAGCTTTAGATCTAATAGAGAGTTAATGTTAGAACACACTACTTATCTTAAAATGGAATTAGATGCGTCAAAGGGGAGAGAATTCAATGATCTTATTGTTGAATATAATTGTGAGTACAACGCAGATAAATTCTTGAAAGTCTGGGGAGGTCAACATCGTGCTCATGCCATCTTAAATGTAATAAGTTCGGCTAACCGTTACCATGGTTTTAAAGTATATTTTGACCTAAACGAAAAACAAAGAACCGAGGTTGCTTTAATTTCCAATACAAACATGGGGGTTTCTGATGATACTTTTGATAAAATGCTTGAAGAAACCACTTTTGGGGATACATTAAGAGAATTGTGTCAGAAGGTCGGACTCTTGGGCCCAAAGGAAGATTTTGCAGATGTGGGTGCAAGATCTGAAAAAATTACTGTAAAAATAGCAAGGAGTTTTATTGTTAATTACTACATGGGTTTGGATAGGGGTAAGACAATAAAAAGTGGAGATCTTGATAAAAATATTTACGAACCATATGTTACTGAAACTGGAGTGTTAATTGATTCTAAATATGCCGAAGTAATGAGTGAGAAGGGAAATAAAATATTAGGCGATGAAAGCCTTATTGAAGCCGGTAAAAAATTTATAGAATTACATAGAACTCAATATGAAAAAGTTAAAGGGAACCCTGAAAAAATTAAAAATAGAAAAGCATATCGTAATAAGGCATTAGTAATTTCAGTTTTATGTGGCTGGAGTTATATTGCAGGTCTTTTACAAAACCATAGAGCCAGATTATTGAATCATTATGAGATTCCTAAAACTACTTCAAAAATACCAGACCCTTTGAACGCAGAGGAAATGTCTAACTTTAAGCATGATTCAGATCTTCCAACTTATAGAGGACTTGGAACTAGACAATCTGCGAAAGACCTGCAAAGATTAGCTCAAGTATTTTTAGCCAAAAGTCTAAGTGATAGTTGTATATTAGATAAGCGATTTCTACAAAAAGCAGTTAGCACAGTTGTTGGATTAACCACACTAAAAAAGGGATACGCATAATATGTTAAACTATCGCGATTATCTTTCTTATTCAGAGAAATGTACCCAATTAGCTGAAGAGGAATCATTGGATAAATTAAAGTTTTTAATACCATCTATTCTCCTTTCATGGATTGCGATAGAATCATTTATTAACAATATAATGGACGACTTCGGTAATTTACCAGAGGATTTGTTTGAACTCCATGAGAGAAGTCTATTGATAGAAAAGAAAGTTATATTCGTTGACCATGGCGGTGATATGGGTAAATTCAAACTAGGGCAGAGAGAATACAAGAAGCTTGAAGAAAAAATTCTCTTTCTAATAGCTAAATTCGGTAATTTAAATAAACCTTACAAAGGTGAGATTCTCTGGCAAAATTTTAAGGACCTACGAGATACTAGAAATAAAATATTACATCCCAGAAGAAACATAGAGTTAACATTAACTGTTGAAAAAGCTTATAAATATTTAGAGACCTCAAAAAACATAATTCAATTTGTTTCGACAAATGTTTGGCATAAGAAAATATCTTTTTAAAATATTTAAAGCTTTGCCCAACACGGATTTTACGGCTCACTTTGGTTGCCAAAATGCTTCGCACTTCGCAAAACCCGGGGGCGTTAACCGTACGTCGCAAAAGTGCTACTTTTGCGACGTTGGGGCAGAGAAACAAGCACAAAATAAGGGTAGTTTGCTGAACTTTTGCGACATTCAAAAGGAATTGAATGGTGAAAAAATGGCTCTTTCTCATAATTGGGCTTTTGATTTTGCCTTCTTTGGCGCGCGCAGATGATTTTGTCCTCAGTGGTTATACTGAAATAGGGAAGAGGTCTACTGCTGAAGATTACGAGGAAGAAGGCACAGACGATGATTATGCTTATCAGAACTACCATCTCAAGCTTGAACAAGAAGTATCTGACCGGCTAAGTTATGATCTCAGCTCATTTATCTATAAAAAAGACTACAAGCCCAGAGATTCTTTAGATAATATCTCAAGGCTCTTCAAGACTAACTGGTCTTATTATCTCAGGAAGCTTAAAGAAGATTCTCTGAAGTTAGATTTTAAACTAAAGTATAAAGAGAAGCGTTATAAAAACACGCCCAGCAGTGAATATGACCAGATTAGCGCAGCGCCAACGCTTACATTCAAGAAAAAGGATCTCTATACCGTTGATTTAACTGCCGGGATTGATAATTATGATTATTTAGCGCCGGGAGCGAAGGATCAGCTTAAGATTTTCAGTAAGATTGGAGGAGACAGATACTTCCTAGATAAGAAGTTAATGCTTACTTCATCTTACAAGATTGAGACCACTGAACAGAAAAAGATAGATCGCAAAAGGACCAAACACGAAGTTATGGGAGGCTTTGATTATCTATTTGATCTCCCCTGGCTTTATAAAATTACTACTCGGGCAGGTTGGGGCCAGAGAGATACCAAGGGAGAAGAGGAGAGAGACGAAGATTTTGACTACGACTATTGGAGCTATTACACTAAGACCGAGCATAGGATTAGCCCCAAATTAAAAACAGGTCTAAAATATCAATACTTCAAGAAAGATTACATCAGCGCCGACTTAGATCACAGGGGTTTTTATATTCAAAATGGATGGGATTATGAAATCCTAGACGACGAAAAGCAGAGGTGGGGCTTAGAGTTTAACATTGAGCATAAAGATGTAGACTATACCCTCAAAACCGGCAATAATTATAAGAAGGAGACTGCCGAGCTCAAAGCAAGCTATCAGAGAAAGAAGAACTGGAAGACATCGGTATCATTAGAGGAGAATTTTTACGACTTTAACGACTCAAGTAATGATAAAAAAAGATATTACGCAAAACTTTCGGTTGAGAAATTATTTTTTAAAGGAGACGTAGTCTTATTTGCAGATCTTAAATATAGATACACTGACTACGAGCAAAAAGATGACTCAAGCACCGAGGCAGTAAGGTTGGCATTCAAGTATAAATTTTAGAAGAAGAAGCTTATGCCCTGGCTCAAATTTGACGAGAAACAATGGGAAGAACTCAAGCAGGCGCTTGATCGTGTAGTAAATGTGGCTAAAGAGATTCAACTAGAGATGAAACGCGCGAACGATCTAAAGGGAAAAGAATCTAAAAACCTTAAGGAGGTCTAAACCATGGAGCTTGTCTTAAAACTTTTAGGCATTTTATTCGGGGTCTTGGCCAGGACATTAGTTCCCTATTTAAGAAAATTAAAACAGGGGAAGGTGAAAAAATTCTGGAATGGATACTGGATTCAGGCCGTGGCTTCGCTTGCCTTAGGGGTAATGACTACGCTTTTGATATTCCCTCAATTTAATGTGACTAAACCCGGGGTGGGATTAGAGGCCTCAGTTAAATTATTCTGTCTTGCCTTTGGTTTTGGTTTTGGCTGCAATAGTATAATCGCTGAAGCAGCCAAATGGACAGAAAAAGGGAAAACAAAATGAGTAGATTCGGTTGTATAAAAGATAAGTTTGATGACAGAGATTATTTAATGCGGGCGTATCTGCCGGTGGTAAAACTCCCGAAGAAAATTGACCATACTAAAGAGATGTCGCCAGTAAGGGATCAGGGAGAAGAAGGAGTTTGTGTGGGATTTGCTACTGCCTCTGGCATGAAGGAATATCAGGAGCTGCTTGATTATCAAAAGCTGGTAGGACTTTCCCCGCGTTTTGTTTATAGTGAATGTAAAAAGATCGATGGTGTGCCGGGATTAGAAGGGACCACTATCCGGGTAAGTATGCAGGTGCTTGAGAAAATAGGCGTCTGCCAGGAAAAATTCTGGCCATATAGACCACATCAGAATGATAGGCCCAAAGAGGGCGCTTTTAGTAATGCGAAAAAGTTTTGCATTATGACTTATGCGCGCATACTTAATTTAGATGAGCTACGTATGAGCTTGGCGACAAAAGGACCGGCTGTGTTAGGAATCCAGGTTTTTAAAGGAATGCTTAAGACAAAGACCGGAATCGTGCCTTTGCCTAAGAAGGGCGAAAGAAGTATAGGTGGCCATGCAATTTGCGCTGTAGGTTACGATGATGAAAAGGAATTAGTCAAGTTTAAAAATTCCTGGTCTGAAAAATGGGGAGATAAGGGATACGGATATCTACCCTATACTTACATTGAGCGTTACATGATGGATGCCTGGAGCTCAGTAGATATTGAGGATCCTAACCCGCTTACTTTGGCCAGTGTATTGAAGTACAGAGAGCGGGCTTTGGTTTAATGAAATGGGAGATAGATATTTTGACCGGGACGAATAAATAAAACATGGTGGAAGAAATAACCTTAGAGAGGAAGGGAGGAAAATGGCAAAACATAAAGCTCAAGCACCTAATTTCAAAGAAAGAGGCGGGGTAAAGGAATTTATTTCTGAAGACGGGAGAACCTATTTGATTCTCAAATTTCCTGATTGGTCAATTCTCGTATTACAGAAAATGAAAGGGGTAAAGAAGGTATCAGCAGAGTATAAACCTATCAAGGCGCAAAAGAACATATTGAGAAAATTAGAGTGCAGAGAAGGGACCCTTTATCAGATGGGAGCAGAGATATTTAAGTAGTAAGTAGAGAGAGGCGCAAGTGAAAAGATGAACAGCATTAAAAATAATAAGGAAACCCCAAAATTAGTTTACAGCATTAAAGAAAATGATTTTATTGATGATATCCCTTTAATTGATCTTAAAAAAGTTAAAGACTTTGGTCAGTTAAGGTTTGATGATTGGAAGAATATGCTTATTGAGGGAGATAACCTGTCGGTAATAAAGACCTTACTAAAAGAACCTAGTGTAGCTGGACGGGTTAAGCTAATATATATTGATCCACCTTTTTCTACCAATCAGGAATTTAGAGGTGGAACCTCACGAACGGTAAGTCGAAGCATAGAAGATGAAATTGCGTACAAGGACAAGCTTATTGGGGCGGAATACATTGAATTCTTGAGAAAAAGATTAATACTACTGAAAGATATGTTAGCCGATGATGGCTCTATATATGTTCATATTGACTGTAAGATAGGACACTATGTTAAAGTACTTATGGATGAGATCTTCGGGCGAAAACAGTATATTAATGATATAACTAGAATAAAATGTAACCCGAAGGGTTCCAAAAGAAAAGCATATGGGAATATGAAAGATATGATTTTGTTCTATTCTAAAAGTAGCCATTATGTATGGAATGAATCAAGAGAAAAATTTAGGGAGGAAGATATACAACGCCTATTCCAAAAGATTGATAAGGACGGAAGGCGGTATACTACGCTACCCTTACATGGACCAGGAGAAACTCGTAATGGGCCAACAGGTCGTCCATGGAAAGGAGTTAGTCCACCAAAAGGAAGTCATTGGCAATATTGCCCTGAAAAGTTGGACAGATTAGATAAGCAAGGATTAATAGAGTGGTCTTCTACAGGAAATCCACGCAGGAAATACTATGCAGAGGAAGCACTTATAAAGGGTAAGAAACGCCAAGATATTTGGGAATTCAAAGATCCGGCTTATCCATCCTATCCAACTGAAAAGAATCTAAAGATGCTTAAGATGATAATTGAAGCATCGTCTAACGATGATAGCTTAGTACTTGATTGTTTTGCAGGTTCAGGTACGACTCTCGTCGCTGCAGAAGAATTAAAGAGGCGATGGATAGGAATCGATGACTCTCGTCTTGCTATTGAGGAAGCTCAGAAAAGGCTGTTAGCAATAAAAGAAATTTCTGCTTTCATCGTCTATAAGACAGAGGTTAATATCAAGGAGGTAAAAGATGAACCAGTGGATCGAAAAGAGTATAGAAATCGCAAATTCGCCGGGATATTTGGACAAACTCCATGAAGTTTATCCTATTGCCCCCGAAGAAGAAAGAGGAATCCCTGCTCAAACTAAGGAAGAGCTGAAGAACAGCTATTATGATGAACAGGATAAATTCAGATTAATAAAGAGTCTGTTGAAATTAAAAAAGTTCCCCGTTGATGACCCTTATGTAGCCTTTTTAAGGAAGAAGGACATCTTCCTTAAATATAATCCACAAACCGTTGACCGCATAACTCAGAGAGTACGCTCAATAGGGTTTGAAGCAATGATGGA
>Ga0315274_10010411_pt1 | contig 13397 bp, 10 predicted proteins | sample YL17G02_20_MG_FD_203700 | JGI IMG/M metagenome (GOLD analysis project Ga0315274, IMG submission 203700) | Sediment microbial communities from Yellowstone Lake, YNP, Wyoming, USA - YL17G02_20 | ecosystem: Environmental > Aquatic > Freshwater > Lake > Sediment | place: USA: Wyoming | collected...
AGTGGCCGGGGTTCCAGTTTATACCCCAATGCAGTCCCTGCGCCAACAAGGGCCTCATTGGACTAATTCTTGGCTCGCTCCAGAGCCTTCTCCAACATGCCAAAGCCTTGCTGGCCCTCGTTGAGGCGCGTCACGTTCTTCTTTTTGGCGATGGTCAGGAATTGGTCGTATGTGTCCTTCGCCGACGGGAGCATGGGCCAGTCGGCGTTTGCCGCCTTCGCGGCGTCGCGCATCTCGTTCCAGCGTGTGAGGAACGTGTACATCACGGGAAGCTGGGCCACCTGCACGCGGAATCGCAGGTCGGGAGTGTCCTGCACGGCGGCCTCGGCGGCCTTCAGGCACTTCCAGCCGCGAGAGAGCGTGTCGAGGCTCAGGAACTTCGCATGGTCTTGCTCGAAGCAGCCGAGCCAGTCACCGCTGGCTTCGACGGCATCGTGCGTGACCTTCAGGTACACCTTCATGTGCGGTGCGGCTGCGCCATAGTAGCCATCGATAAACTCGTTCGTGAGGGCCTCGCCATCGCGGCTTGGGTCCCACAGCAGCTTGGCCAGCACCCAGGCCCGCAGCTCCGCCATCTCCGCGCCGCTGCTCGTGTACGCGCCCTGCTCGAAGACGCCTTTGACGTTGTGGTCGGCGAAAAATCTCACATTCGGGCCAAGGACGCGCAGGTTCGGGTGCGGCATGATGTGATGCCGGAAGTTCGTCGTGTAATCCCAGATGTAGAGCCGCTTGCTCATCGGCGACCAGCCCACAATGTCGTCGCGGAAGGCCTTGTTGCGCTCGTCAGCGAGTGGCTTGCAGAAGGAGCACTCGATGCTGCATAGTTGGACGATGACGTTGTCCCGCGGTTTGGTGATCTTCGGGGGCTTACGCGTGTATTGATAGGCCAGCGTGCTGAGGGCGACGTTCGGGAACTCCTGCTCGATGTCGGCGGCCACCGCGTTGACGAACCGCAGCATCAGTCCCGCGGGGCTGCCTTCTTCCTGCTCGATCGCGGCGCAGTTTTTGCACTTGCAGTTGCCGATCCAGTCGTTCTGGGAGACGGAGGCGATGGTCGCGGCGGGATTGTTCCGCAGCCGCTCCTTGAGGTTCTTGACCAGCTCCTTGCGCATCTCCTCGTTCGTCAGGCATAGTTGCGCGTGGTCGGTCGTTCGCTTGCCGTCGATCTCGCTGAACCATTCGGGGTGGTCGGCGAAGTACTTCTGCGGCGGGATCAGCGGATAGAAGGTGTGCACGAAGCCCTCATAGATGTGTTTGCCGCCGTGCCTCGCTTCGAGGCGGTGTCCCTGGCCGTTGCACTTGTTGCGTGCCGCCCAGTTGCCGTCGAACGCATCGAACCAGTAGGGCGAGCGATACTCCAGCACCGGCACGTACCGGACGTTCAAACCATCGACAGTGACCGTTGGCTTGGCAGGAATCGTGCTCTCCGTGGACGACCACCATCGGCACCCCAACTGGTCTTCCAGGAAGCTGTACACCGCATAGAGTGTCCCGCGAGGCTGTCCGCCGGCGAGCACGAGGTCGTCGCCAATGGTCTTGATAACGATGCCTTCTGCTCCGAGCCCATCGGTCGAGACCTGCTCATCCGCCCGTTGGGCCGCCGCCGGTCCGACGAAGATGCAGGAGGCGTCCCGCTTCGCCTGCCCGGCGGACTCGAACTTCGCGCCGGTGATCTTCCCGAGGAAGTCAGCCAGTTCTTTGGCCGCGTACTGTTCCGGCTCCGGTGCATCAGCGGCAATCACGATAATGGCCTTCGGCTGGCCATCCTGCGAGATCGTCACCGCCGACAGCCCCAGCGACGCGAAAAGGACAATCATAGCAGACACACACCAGATTTGCTTCTTGCTCAGCATGGTCTATCACCTCCGAAGACTCCTGATTCCAACGAACAATGCATAGTCGCCACGGGCTATGTCGCCCGATCCCACTCGCGGCAGAGCCGTTCGAGATACTCCGTCACGTCGGCGTATCCGCCCTTGCCATAGAGATTGATCTTCTCATCGGGATCATTCCTGAGATTGTACAGGGCCCCGTCCTTGTCCGCCACCCGCTCGTCCAGAAAGCAGATGAGTTTCCATTCCTTCGTGCGGACCATGATGCGCCGGCCGCTGTTGATCCGCAGCTCGTCATACATGGACATGCTGTGGTCGATCTCGCAGAAGCACGCCTCGCGCCACTCGGAGACGTCGCCGCGGATCAGAGGCATCAGGCTGCGGCCGCGGATCGCGTCGGGCACTCTCAGGCCGCTCAGGTCCATCAGTGTGGGGACAAAATCGAGCATCTCCACCGGCTCTTTGACGACTCTGCCCTTGGGCAGCAGGGCGGGGAAGCCCAGAATCAATGGCACTTTGACGTTCTGCTCGTAGAAGACTCGCTTTTTCCACAGGCCGTGCTCGCCCAACTGGAAGCCCTGGTCGGAGTTGATCGCGACGATCGTACGGTCGAGCACGCCGGCCTTCCGGAGGCAGTCCACGAGCCGGCCCACCTGCGCATCGACCAGCGAGACCATGCCATAGTAGGTGCCGCGGGCGATGCCGATCTGCTCACGCGTCAGGTCCAGCCCGCCGGCGTATATGCGCAACTGCTCCCGCTCGAATCGCGGCTTGCTCCCCAACTCCTCCTCGCTCGGCAGGGGCAGATCGATCTTGCCCGGATCAATGAGATAGGACGGTGGCACCAAGCAAGGCACGTGCGGGGCGTGGAACGAGACCCGCAGGAAGAAGGGCTCGCCTTTGTCGAGCAGTCCCTTGAGGGTATCGAGCGCCAGGTCGCCGAGCTTGCCTGTGGTAACCTCCTGCGGCTCCAGGGGCACGGTCCCGCCGATGGCCCAGCCGTGCGTCTTCGTCACGACCTCGGGATACTTGCAGCCGGCCTCTTCGAGCCTGGCCTTGATCTTCTCGTCCCGTGTCCGGCCGAGCACGTCAAAGTCCGGTGCGATGTCCTTCTGATAGCCCCAGTCCCGCTGATAGGCGTGCGTCTTGCCGATATTGACGGGGCGGATGCCGATCTCTTTCCACGCGTCGAGCAGGTTGGGCACATCGTGGGCCTCTTTCATGTACGCTGGCTCGACGGCGGCCGGCTTGCCCATGGCGGTCACGCCGAAGGTATGCGGGTAGTGCCCCGATTTCATGGACATGCGCGACGGCACACAGACGGGGTTCTGCACGATGACGGTCTCGAAACGGATGCCGTTGGCCGCCAGGGCATCCATGTGCGGCGTCCTCACCCAGCTTCGCCCATAGCAGCCTACCGCATCGGCCCGCCCATCATCCATCATGATCCAGAGGACATTCGGCCGCCGATCTTTCGAGCCGCTATCTGCAAAGAGCCGGCTTGCCCCCACGCCGCAGGCAACCCCTGCCCCAACGCCCGTCCTGATGAACTCGCGTCGATCCATGGTTGCTCTCCAAAGTTACTGAGAATGCGATTATATCGGAACTTAGATTCGCTGCAATGATTTGCGGGACAAATCAGTCCCTCTGCATCTTGCCAACGCCCGTCTGGCGATGTATCCTGAAGTCGGCAAGACGTAGAAACGATCAGGTAGTATGTGAGGGCCAGCGTCAAGGTGACAGGATGATTCGAAAAATCAGCGTGACAGGCTTCAAATCGCTCCGACAGGTCACTGACCTGGAGCTCCCGCAAATGGCAGTCTTCTTTGGCCCGAACACAGCAGGCAAATCGAATCTGATCGATGCCCTGCAAGCTCTGTCGCGCATGGCGACCTGTCGGACGCTCGGCGACGCGCTGCAAGAGCCAATCCGTGGTTATCCCGCTGAGACTTTCTCGTTTCCGAGCGACGGTCTCAAGGGCTTATTGAGCCAGGCGGAAGCGTGGTACGAGTTTCGCTCAGTCATGCAAGTCGATAAGGAACAGTACGAGTACAGGCTGAGCGTTCGGATTGTGCCGGCTACTGGCGCGCTTTCCGTCACGGATGAATATTTGGCGGCATTGAGTGCACGCGGCGAGGTCAAGGGGAATCCTTTGATCGAATGCATCCATGAAAAGGGGCAACTGCGTATTCGCCGCAGGAAGAAGGCTGCGCATCCACGGACGGAAGACATCGGGTTAAACCACACGATCATATCTGATCCACGACTCGGCGGCCTGGAATACCGTGGAATAGAAAAATGCCGCAACGAATTCGCCGGGTGGCGCGCTTACTATCTGGACCCGAGAATTGCCATGCGTCGCCCAGTGCCGCCCGCAGAGGTTCAGGACATCGGCGCCTTTGGTGAGAACATTGCACCTTTCCTTTATCGCCTCCAGCAGACTTCCGCGCGGGACTTCGCGGCCGTCAAGCGATTGTTGCGTACGCTCGTCCCGAGCGTCGAAAGCATCCGTGTTGATCTTGACCCGCAGCGAGGAACGCTCGATGTGACTGTGCGACAGAACGGCGTGGATTTTTCCTCTCGTATCTTGTCCGAAGGAACGTTGCGCATACTGGCCTTGTGTGCGATTACTGTGAATCCGTGGGCGAGTCCGGTTATGGCGTTTGAAGAGCCAGAAAATGGAGTGCAGCCACGTCGAATTGAATTGATCAGCAACCTGCTATGCTCCATAGCTCTCGAACAGAAACGCCAGTTGATCGTCACTACCCATTCTCCGCTCCTTGTTGCGTCGGTGATTAAGCAAGCCCGGTTACACAGTGAACAGATCGGGCTTTTCAATGTGCGCCGGTCTGGCTCAGGGACCGAAATCCAGCGGTTCGATGTTGCGGGACCTCTCTTCACCGATTCGGCGATCAAGGATGCATTGACGGACCGCGGCGAAGATGGCGTTTTCGAGGGGCTTGCGCTGAGGGGGATGCTCGATGAATAGCTCTCTTGCTCTGGAGGTCTTCGCCGAAGATGCTGCGCATGAAGCCTTTCTGTTGCCATTCCTGAAGCGCCTGGCCGCGGAACAGGGGGCATCTGTCGAAGTCAGGGTGCGTTCAGCCGTCGGTGGCCACGGACGTGCGTTGAGCGAGTTTGATCTCTTCCAGAAGACGCTATCGCGGCCGCCCTCGGCTAGGCCGGATCTTGTTGTCGTTTGCATCGACGCAAACTGCAACAGGTACAATCAGGCGCATCGCGATATTGTGGACCGTGTGACTCCCGCCTTGCGAGAATGCACGGTGATAGCCTGTCCCGACCCACACATCGAGCGCTGGTATATGGCCGATTCCGAAGGGTTTGCCTTGGCCATTGGTGCGACACCCCCGACAAGGAAAAGGAAGTGTGGACGGGATTCCTACAAGACTCTGTTAAGGAACACGATTCGTCAGGCAGGCTTGTTGGTGCCTCTCGGTGGAATTGAATTTGCCTCGGAGCTGGTGCAGCAGATGGACCTTTTTCGCGCAGGCAAGAGCGATAGATCGTTGAAGGCATTCATAGATGAATTGAAGAGTGCTCTGGTCCGACTGATAGCTTCACGCCCCCCATCATAGAATGGCGTTCTCTAATCCCAATCCGCGATGCAACCACAGACCTGGAGCGACCCGCGGGTAATGGGATCAGGTCGCATAGCTGTGCAGGCCGGGGAACAGCCTCGATAGGTTGACCCACAGTAGCGTGATTAGGATAGCCGCCATGCCGGTGATTGCCCACAAACTGTTGATGCGCGGGTGTATTCTGCCGAACATGTAGCGCCAGTGGAAATAGCCGATGTACACCAGCCACGAGGCGAGCGACCAGAGTTCCTTCGGATCCCAGCCCCAGTAGTCGCCCCAGGCGAGCTTGCCCCACCAACTGCCGAGGATAAGCCCCAGGGTCAGCAGGGGAAAGCCGATGATGACCAGCTTGTACGTCGCCTGCTCGGGCGGCAGCAGGGCGCCCTCCACGGCGGATCGTCTGCCGAGCAGTTGCTCGCCTGCTTGAAAGGCCGCCTTGGCCATGAAGATGTACGCGAGCATGTACACCGCCACGTGTGGAGCGAACAGCCAGCTCTGCAGGGCCGGCGGAAGCTGCATCGGCTGGGCGTTGAAGACAAAGCCGGAGGGAACGAGCACGACAGCGCCGATGAACATGTCGGCCCACTGGCCGCCGATTCGAAGGACATCCCGGCAGAACCGGGAGATCGGGTAGCAGATCATCCCGAGAAAGAGGAAGACCTCGAAGAGGTTTTGCAGGGGCACGTGCCGCACGTCGTGCCAGCGATAGGCATAGGACAAGACCGCCAGGAGGAAGCCGGCCAAGAACACGATGCGGCCCGCCCGTGCCTGCCTTGCCACCGCCGCGACAAATGCGAACAGGTAAACGGCGATCGTTGCATAGATGAGCAGACCTTGGATTGTGTATTTGATTTCCATAAGAGCCTGTGCTATTCGTGCTCCGCCTGTGGTACAATCGTCCGGCGATTCTTGATTACGATCAAGGCCCGGCGGCCCCAGAAGTGCCAGAAGACCCCGGCGATCAACATGACGTAGCCGCCATAGACGACATTCAAGCCGGAATCGGAGACCACCAGGAGGATCGTGTATTGTCCGGCGGCGTCCTCGTCGAGGGAATGCTGATAAAAATGGTAGCCGCCGTAATGCAGCGGGTGGTTGACTTCGATGGCCTTCGCCGCGACCGCTTTGCCATCTGCGACGACCTCGACCTCGCTGATGTAATCCTTGATCGACCTCCGATACGTCAGGTCAAATCCGATTGCCTCCGTGAAGATCGGGTCGAAATACTCGAAGACATATCCTGCCGTCGCGGTCCCATCAGGTCTCTCGACCCGGACCTGGACGGCAGGGTTCGAGCCGCCGGGGGCGTCGTAAGGGACTTGCTTGTCTCCCTCGGCGCGGAGCTTGAAGTTCTCGAAGGCCTTCTGCACGGTGATTCTACCCAACTCACCCAGCGAAACCTGCTCGCCGAGCTTGGCGGAGAGTCTCCAGACCTGCCCCTCGCGACTTCGGATCATGACCTCGCCCGGCTCATAGTACTCCATGCGAAATCCCTTGAGCCTGACGGCGAAGGGCAACTCCCGGACGCTGTTGCCGTCCTCGACATCGATACGGCCCTTCGGGGCTTGGTCGCCGATCTTCATCTTCAGTTGGCCTCGCACGACCTTATCGATGCCAAAGAGCTGTTTCTGCATGACGTGTCCTGCCTTCGAGCCCCACATGCCACCAACCAGGATGAGGATGCACGCGAGGTGTATCAGCAGCAAGGCCGGGATCTGCAGGAGCCGGCGAAAGACGACGAGCCCGACAATCAGCAGGGCTGCCAGCGCGAGCCAATAAACCGCCAGGGGCAACGAATTGAAGAACGCCTGCGCCCTGTCGGCGCCGAGAAAAGCGCCGTGAACTGACAGCAAGGTCAGCAGGATGACGGCGGTCAAAGCGGCCCACAGCACCGCCCGCCTGAATCGGCTCATGTATTCTCCTTAGTATCCGTGGGCCTGGCAGTGATGACAACCCGGCGGATCAGGATGACCGGGAAGGGCAACGCATCACCAGCCCCAGGCAAGTACGTATACAAAGTTGCTATTATCGAGAATCCCGATTTGTTCGCAAGGATATTCAGTCTGCCATCGGCTTGATATCCGGCCTCGTTTCCACTACACTACAGCGCTATTGGATTCATGGGAAATTCAGAAGGTATGGAATGAGTAAACAATTGACCGTGGCAACCCGCCGGGGCGATCTGGCTATGGTACAGACCCGGGGCGTCATTGCCGCGCTGAAAGCGAAATGTCCGGATGTCGAGATTCGGATCAGGGAGATCGTGAGCGCCGGCGACAAGGATCGGCGCACGGCTTTGTGGGATCTGAAGGATACGGGCTTCTTCACATCGCGATTGGAGGAGGCACTACTGGCCGGCGAAGCGGATTTGGCCGTGCACAGTTTCAAGGATTTGCCGACCCACCAGCGTGAGGGCTTGGCAGTGACCGCCATCTGCGACCGGCGGTGGCCCGAAGACTGCCTGCTGGCCAAGCAGCCGGTCGATACCATCGATCAATTGCCTCGCTCTGCCCGTGTCGGGACATCGAGTCTGCGGCGTGCGGCGCAACTGCGGTACTTCAGGCCCGACCTCGAATTGGTGCCTCTTCGCGGCAATGTCCAGACGCGGATCAGGAAACTTCAGACGACCGACCTCGATGCAATCATCCTGGCGAGGGCCGGCCTGGAGCGGCTGGGGTTGGCCGATACGATTTCTGTTGTCTTCGACCCGCGCCAGTTTATCCCGGCCCCGGCCCAGGGGGCGCTGGCGATTGAGACGAGAAGCGATGACAAGCAGACCGTGGCGGTAGTGCGGTCCATCGACGACGAGTTGTCCAGGGCCTTCGCATCCGCCGAACGGCAGGTCCTCGCCACGCTGCAATGCGGCTGCCATGCCCCGGTGGGCGCTTATGCACAGTGCCGCGACGGCACGATGGAGCTTCACGCGTTCCTGTCGGATGTCCAGGGCCGTCGCATCATCAAGCGGCAGGCGACTGGCCCGATGTCCCGGGCGTTGCAGTTGGGCGAAAGACTTGCCGCCGAGCTGCTCGACGCGGGCGGCCGGGAGATTCTTCGTGAGCTTGAAAGGGAGCAAGGCACAGATGAACGCGGGACTTGAGAAAGGCATGGCGTACCTTGTCGGCGCCGGGCCTGGGCGGGCGGACCTGATCACGCTGCGCGGGGCCGAGCTGCTCAGGATCGCCGACTGCATCATCGTTGACAAGCTGGCCAACCCGGCCCTGCTGGAGCTTGCCCGCAAGGACGCCGAGATCATTCACGTGCCCAAGCGGATCGGCCCCGGCTCGTTCACGCAGGACCAGATCAATCGAATCCTCGTCGAGAAGGCGCTGGCGGGGAAGATCGTCGTTCGGCTCAAAGGCGGCGACCCGTGCATTTTCGGCCGATGCACGGAGGAAGCGGTCCTGCTGAACGAGGCCGGCGTCGATTTCGAGATTGTCCCGGGCATCACCGCTGCCATCGCCGCTTCCGAGTACACCGGTATCATGCTGATCGACCGGCGGTACAGCTCGCAGGTGGCCTTCATCACCGGCCGCGAGGCCGAGGGCAAGGAGGACACGAACATCGACTGGAACGTGCTGGCTCGCTTTCCCGGCACGCTCGTGTTCTACATGGGCATCACGACGCTGCCGACCATCGCCGGGCAATTGATGGCCAACGGCATGCCGGGTGAGACGCCGGTGGCGCTTGTGGCCAATGCGACATTGCCGAGCCAGAGGGTCGTGCAGGCGACGCTGAGCGGGATCGTCGAGACGTGCAGCCGCGAGAAGATCGAGCCGCCGGCCCTGATCATCGTCGGCGAGGCGGCGCGTGGCGACGCCGGCCTGAACTGGTTCATGCGCAAGCCCCTGTTCGGCCGCACGGTCCTCGTGACGCGCGACCCGGATGGCAATTCGGAGGTAGCGCAGAAGATCATCGCTCGCGGCGGCAACGCCGTGGAGTTCGCAACGATCGGAATCAAGCCGCTGACCGACCGCAATGAGTTCCTCCAGGTGCTGGCAGAGCTGACCGATTACGATTGGACGATCTTTACCAGCCCGAACGGCGTCACCGTGTTCTTCGACGCGTTGAGCGCTCTCGGCAAAGATGCGCGGGTCTTCGGCCCGGTCCGCCTGGCGGCGCTCGGCGGCAAGACCGCGGTGTGCCTGGAGCGATACGGAATCAAAGTGGACTTCGTGCCGACTGTCTTCACGGGATACGAGCTTGGCATTCAGCTTGCCGCCCTCGCGAACCTCCATGAAAAGAAGATTCTGCTGCTGCGTTCGGAGCTGGCCTCGAAGGAGCTTGTGGGGGTCCTGCAGCAGGCGGGGGCTCAGGTGCGTGACGTGGCGATCTACACCGCCATCTCGCAGCAAGGCGATGCGGCGGGTCTCGAAGAGCAGATTCGCCAGGGCCGCATTCACTGGCTGACGTTCGCCAGTCCGTCGGCGGTGCGATCTTTCTTCGAGCAGATTCGGCCGGACGTGGTCAACGCGGGCAGCGCCAAGGTCGCCTCCATCGGACCCGTCACGTCAAAGGAATTGGTCAGGCTCGGTGTCCGAATCGATGTCGAAGCGACCGAGCACACCACCGACGGCATGCTCGACGCCATCGAGAACGCGGGCCTCACATGATGACTCTGTCGTCCATCCCGGGACACCTCGTCGTGCTCGCCGCATGCCTGTTTGTCGCGATACCCGTTGTCTATACCGGGGATATGCGCGACATTCGCACCGGAGGGGAGATTCCGACGGAGACCTACGCCGATCAGCCCTACGTGGTCAGGACGGACGATGGGGCGTGGCTGTGTGTCCTCACGACCGGCGCCGGGCGCGAGGGAGCGCAAGGCCAGCACGTGGTCAGCCTCCGCAGCACCGACCGAGGCCGGATGTGGTCGAAGCCCGTCGATGTCGAGCCGGCGGACGGCCCCGAAGCGTCCTATGCCGTACTGCTCAAGGCGCCGGGCGGGCGGATCTATGCTTTCTACAACCACAACACCGACAATATGCGACAGGTGAAAGCGGACAATCCACCGTATCGGGATGGTTGGTGCACGCGCGTCGATACGCAAGGCTATTTTGTCTTCAAGTACACCGACGATCACGGCCGGACGTGGTCGAAGAAACGCAGGTCGATCCCCGTTCGCGAGTTCGAGATCGACCGCGAGAATCCTTACGGGGGCAAGGTCCGCTTCTTCTGGAATGTGGGCAAGCCCTTCTCGCATGAAGGTTCGGCTTATGTCCCTCTGCACAAGGTAGGACGCTTCGGAAACGGATTCATCGCCCGCTCCGAAGGCGTACTGCTCAAGAGTCCAAACCTCCTCGCGGAGGCTGATACCGAGAAGATCACGTGGGAGACGATGCCGGATGGCGACACCGGGCTGCGGTCGCCGTCGGGCGGCGGGCCCATTGCGGAGGAGCAGAGCTTCGCAGTGCTCCGTGACGGTTCGTTCTACTGTGTCTATCGTACCGTCGATGGGCACCCCGTGTGCAGCTACAGTCGCGATGGCGGGCACACATGGGGCACGCCACAGTACGCCCGCTATGCCGATGGTCGCCTCATCAAGCACCCGCGGGCGGCTAACTTCGTCTGGAAATGCAGCAACGGCAGATATCTCTACTGGTTCCACAACCACGGTGGTAGATCGTACGAGGATCGCAACCCCGCCTGGCTCTGTGGCGGCGTCGAGGCGGATTCCCCGGAAGGCAGGATCATCCAGTGGTCTGAACCGGAGATCGCCCTGTACGACGACGACACCTACGTCCGCATGAGCTATCCCGACTTGATCGAGGACGACGGCCGGTTCTTCCTGACCGAGACCCAGAAGGATATCGCCCGAGTCCATCCGCTGGACCGCAAACTTCTTGACGGGCTGTGGAGGCAGTTCGACAATCGCGTGGTCACGGCCGAGGGATTGCTCCTTGATTTGCCGGGTGAGGCCGGCTCGATGCCCCAGAGTACTCCGATGCCGACACTGCCGGCGTTCATCGCCAGTGACTCAGGCCGGTCCGACCATGGCACAAAGGATCTCCACGGCGGGTTTGCCGCCGACCTGTGGGTCGAGTTCGACTCCCTGTCATCCGGCCAGGTGCTGCTGGACAGCCGGACCGAGGCCGGGCAGGGCTTTTGCCTCCAGACGGCGCCTCGCGGTACGGTGGAGATCGTCCTGAATGACGGCCGCACTGAGAACCGCTGGGCCTGCGATCCGGACCTCCTGCGTGTGGAACGGGCGCATCACATCGTGGCCAGTGTCGATGCCGGCCCGAGGATCATTACCTTCGTCATTGACGGCCGGCTTTGCGACGGCGGGGAGGCCCGCCAGTTCGGCTGGGGCCGCTTCAGCCCGAACCTGCGCGACGCAAATGGCGACAAGGTGCTCTGCATCGGCCCAAGCATGCATGGCCGAATTCACCGCGTGCGCCTCTACAATCGCTGCTTGCGCACCTCGGAAGCCATCGGCACCTACCGGGCCGGCATGATGCGACAGACGCCTTGACGTACAGATCGGTTTCAGGTTACAAAACGGCACAGGTTGCTGACACAGTCTGAATGCAGAAAGGTTTGTCGAATGGGTTTTCCTGAGATTCGAATGCGGCGGCTTCGCAGCAGCGCCACCATACGGCGGATGGTGCGTGAGACGGCGCTGAGCGTTGATGATTTCATTTATCCACTTTTCGTCCGTGCGGGCGAGGGCTTGAAAACACCGATTGCCTCGATGACCGACTGTTACCACCTCTCGCCCGACCGGATTGCAGACGAGGCCCAGGAGGTCGCGAGCCTCGGCATCCCGGCCGTGCTCCTGTTCGGCCTGCCCGCGAAGAAGGACGAACGAGGTTCTGAGGCATGGGCTGAGGATGGCTCCGTGCAGTTGGCGACTCGGGCGATCAAGGAACGCGTCCCCGATCTCTTGGTTGTCACGGACGTTTGCCTGTGCGAGTACACCAGCACGGGCCATTGCGGCGTCATCAAAGACGGCAAGGTTGATAACGACGCCACGCTCGAGTTGTTGGCCAGGATGGCGCTGTCGCACGCGCAGGCGGGGGCGGACATCGTGGCGCCATCGGACATGATGGACGGCCGGGTCCGCGCCATTCGCCAGGTGCTCGAGCACAACGGCTTCGACCACGTCGCGATCATGTCCTACGCCGCCAAGTTCGCCTCCTCCTTCTACGGCCCGTTCCGGGACGCCGCCGAGTCCGCGCCTGCCTTCGGCGACCGCAGGGGCTACCAGATGGACCCCGCCAACGCCCGCGAGGCCATGCGCGAGATCGAGCTGGACATCCAGGAGGGCGCCGACATCGTGATGGTCAAGCCGGCGCTGAGCTTCCTCGACGTCATCTACCGGGCAAGGCAGCGGTTCGATTGTCCCATCGCCGCCTACAACGTCAGCGGCGAGTACATGATGCTCAACACTGCCGCCGATGCGGGCCTGCTCGACCGCGACGCCGCCATGATGGAAGTCCTGACCTCCATCAAGCGCGCCGGCGCCGACATCATCCTGACCTATTTCGCCAAGTCCGCCGCCAAACGCCTGCGACAGTCGCCGTGAGATGAACAGAGGGCAGAGCGCGACCGCCGATGGATCGGGCATGTCCGCGCTCGTACACGCTTACCCTTCTCCGTGTGGCCCTGCAAATTGGCTTTGTTTTGCACAACAGGTCGCCAACTGCCCATCAGCGGGGATTTCGCCATCCCTGCCCGCAGAAATTGGGTTTGTTTCGCACGCCGGCTCATCCGCCGGGGCTGGGCCGGCCTCACTTGACACTCGACATTTCACACTTGACACTTCCTCGGATTGGCTTTGTTTTGCACAATCGGCCATCGGCTCCTGACACGAGGGGCTTTCATCGGCCACGCCGCCGTCGGCGGGACCCGGTTTTCGCAGGAGGCGTCGGTTCTGCAGCTCTTTCATCGTCCTGTACAGGCTGCCCTCGATCCGCCGCTCGTACATCCCCAGCCGGTCCAGGACCTTCGCATTGAAGTAATCGGC
>Ga0315274_10010414_pt1 | contig 13396 bp, 12 predicted proteins | sample YL17G02_20_MG_FD_203700 | JGI IMG/M metagenome (GOLD analysis project Ga0315274, IMG submission 203700) | Sediment microbial communities from Yellowstone Lake, YNP, Wyoming, USA - YL17G02_20 | ecosystem: Environmental > Aquatic > Freshwater > Lake > Sediment | place: USA: Wyoming | collected...
AGAAGCTTACCACTACGCAGCGGTCCAATCCGACCCCTGGCCAGGCGGCCGGCGTGGGGGGCGAACCCGGGGGCACGCGGCCATGTCCGCGGTGCGCCAAGACCATCGCTCGCGGCACAGCGTTCTGCCCGCACTGTGGGGCGGCGCTGGCCATGTGGAGTGTGCACAGTGCCTCCTTGCAGACCGGCGGCAACGGTTCCGCGGCGAATGGCAAGCCCAAGCCGGCGATCAATGCATCCCTGTGCGTGGGTTGCGGAAGCTGCGTCCACGAGTGCCCCGAGACTGGGACGCTGGAACTTCTGAACGGCAAGGCCATCCTTAGCCATGCTGAGCGTTGCGTCGGACACGCGAAGTGCGTGGAAGTCTGTCCGACCGGCGCCATTACCCTCACTTTCGGCGGAATCCTTCAAACCGTCCGGGTTCCCAACGTCAAGGAAAACTTCGAGACTAACCTGCCGGGAGTTTTCATTGCGGGGGAACTGGGAGGGATGGGGCTGATCAAGACGGCCATCAACGAAGGCAAGCTCGCGATCGATCACTTACGCGCGCGCCTGGAAGGCAAGCGAGCCGCTGGCTCGCCCGGAGTCGCCTCCGAGGTTTTCGATGTCGCGATTGTCGGCGCCGGGCCGGCGGGACTAAGCGCCACCCTGACCGCCCATCAACACGGGCTGCGTTACGTCACCTTCGAGCAGGGCGAGATTGCCGCCACGATCCGGCAGTATCCGCGCCAGAAGTTCCTGATGGCAGAGCCTGTCGAACTCCCTCTGTATGGATCTCTTTACATAGCCGACGGAACCAAGGAGGCGTTACTGTCCATTTGGGAGACCATTCTAAGCAACACGGGCGTTCGCGTGCGGACCAATGAGCGCGTCGACCGCATCGTGAGGAACGGCGACGCGTTCGAAATCGCCACTGTCCGGGGCTCGTACCGAGCCCGCCATGTCCTGCTTTCCATGGGCAAGCGCGGAACGCCGCGTCGTCTCGGGGTGCCGGGGGAGGACTTGGCCAAGGTTGCCTACCGGCTGATCGAAGCCGAAACCTATCAGCACAAGAACCTACTGGTCGTGGGCGGAGGCGATTCGGCGATTGAGGCGGCGCTCGCCCTCACCCGTTCCGGCACGAACACCGTGACGCTGAGTTATCGCGGTGAGACTTTTGAACGCGCTCGCGAACGCAACCAGCGGTACTTGGAGGCAGCCGCGAGGGAAGGGAAGCTTCGCATCCTCCGCAACTCCCAGATCGTCGAAATCCGCCCGGATTCGGTCACGCTCAATTGCAGCGGAGCCATGACCGATCTCTCTAACGACTACATCTTCGTGCTGATCGGCGGCGAATCCCCCGAGGAATTTCTGCGCAAGACCGGGGTTGAAATCGTCGAGAAGGTCCTGACTGCCTGAGAGAGGTGCCTCGTTCTGCCCCACCTTCTAATTCAGCCAATCAGGGTAACCCTTTCCTCTTCAGAAGCGTCTATTGGAATGAATAAGGTAGCAGCTGTTGGGAGGCGAACGTCGATTCGCGCCTGCGGAGGCGCCTCGATTCCGGTGTAGAAACACTACTGGAGGAGGATCTTCCTCGGATCGCAGCAGGCGGCACCCAAATGAAAAGGAGAAGTTTCCCATGAATAGAAGGAGCAGTTTATTGGCATTGGCGTTGGGCTGTGGGATATTGCTGATCTGGGGCGGCACGGCAATCGCTGCCGACGAACCCGCAAAGGTTGCTGGCACGTGGGAAATGACGGTTCAGGGCCGGCGCGGAACCCGCACCCAGACCTTGACGATTCAGCAGGACGGCAGCACCATCAAGGGAACCGTAAAAGGTGAGCGCGGGGAGGCCCCGCTCGAGGGCTCCGTCGCGGGCAGCAAGATCAACTTCACTATTAAGCGCGAAACTCCCAATGGCTCGTTTACAATAGAATACACGGGCACAGTTGACGGGGATTCCATTAAGGGGACTTCTCATAGCGAGCGCTTTGACGGCGAGTGGAGTGCCAAGCGCGCCAGCGGAAGCGCCGAGAAGTGACTGGTAGCCGCGGGACTCGTTGGAGGTGAAATTGATTCCGCGAGTTCCCTTGCTAAAGCCGGGTTTTGTCACCAAGCCCACGAGGAACGAAGCGACCAGCCTGAGAGGAAAGGCAGCATGAGGAAGTGGATTCCATGTTTGATGGCGGTCTGGACTGGAGTCGTCCTGGCACAGAGCCCGGGGACGGCTCCGGCGCCACAGTCGGGTGCTCCTTCCGCCCAGCCGGTCCGGCCCATCGGCGTCGTCACACAACTGAAGACGGGCAGCCTCACCCTCCAGACGGACGCCGGCCCCGTACTCGAGGTTCCCCTCCCGGACGGTATCTCCGTCGTGCGCGTTCCACCGGGGGCAAAGGATCTGAAGACCGCCAGCCCCATCACGGTCGGCGAGATCAGCCTGGGCGACCGTGTGTTGGTTCGGGGACGCGTCTCCGACGACCAGAAATCCGTCGCCGCCACCTCCGTCATCGTGATGGCCAAAACGGAACTTGAGAAGGCGCGTGAGGCCGAGCGGGCCGAATGGCGGCGACGCGGGATCGGCGGCCGCGTGAAGTCGCTCGACCCCGCGGCGAAAGAAATCACAATTACAGTTCCGACCCGGCCTCCAGACCCTGCAAACCCCACTCATCCCGTGACCGTTACGCTGGCCGCGAACGCAGTCCTGCTCCGCTACGCTCCGGACTCGGTCAAATTCAGTGACGCAAAACCGGGCACTTTTGAGGAGATCAAAGCTGGTGACCAAGTTCGCGCCTTAGGAACGAAGAGCGAAGACGGCAATCGCTTCGCCGCCGAGAAGCTGGTCTCCGGAACTTTTCGCAATATCGGGGCAACCGTAATCTCGTCTGACGCGCAGAAAGGAACCGTGACCGTCAAAGACTTGGCGTCGGGCAAACCGGTTGTCGTGCGGACGAATCCAGACTCGAAACTGCATCGCCTGCAACCCTTCCTTGCGCAGATGCTCGCCGGTTTCAGTTCCGGCGCCGCGCCAGGTGGCGGCCCGGGATCCTGGCGTGGCGCGGGAGGAGCTTCCAATACCGCGCCCAGCGGGCCGCAGGGCGGCGGGGCGGGAGGCTGGCGCAACGGCAGCCCCCCGGACTTTCAGGAGATGCTGGACCGTGCGCCCCTCCTGGCGCTCGGCGATCTCAAGGCCGGTGATGCCTTGATGGTGCTCAGCACGGAGGGAGCCAAGTCTTCTGATGTGACCGCCATCATCGTTCTCGCTGGCGTGGAGCCCATCCTGGCAGCGCAACCCAAGGGGAGCGAACAAATGGTCTTGGGGCAATGGAACATGGGCGGGGGTGGTGAAGGTGGACCTTAGGAAGGTGGATTTCTACGAAGAATGTTTGGAGGGTCTCAAGATGATTGATTTAGTAAGGCACCTGAGAATTGCGCTCGGTGCGATTCTGGCGTCCTTGTTTGTCTCTTCCATGCTCTATGCACAGTCGGGCGACGTCAGCCTGCACGGTCAAGTGAAGGACCCCTCCGGAGCTGTCGTGCCGGCTGTCACGGTGACCGTCATCGGTGCCGACGGGGCAAAGTATGAAGGGCAAACGAACGAAGAGGGCCGGTACGAATTTCGCAATCTCGTGCCCGGCACCTACACAGTGCGGATTCAGGTGAAGGGTTTTGCGGAATTCGAGAAGTCGACCATCGTGATTACTCGCGGCCAGCCGCAGGTTGTGGACGCGCAACTGGTGGTGTTTCTGGAAACGCAAAGGGTCACAGTCAAGGGTGAAGGTTCGGAAGTCAGCGTCAGTCCCACAAGCACCGTCGGCGCGCTGGTCATAAAGGGGGACGATCTCAAGGCCCTCTCCGACAACCCCGACGACCTGCAGGACGAACTGCAGGCGCTGGCGGGGCCCGCGGCGGGGCCGAACGGAGGCCAGATCTACATCGATGGCTTCACCGAAGGCCGCCTGCCGCCCAAGGAGTCGATACGCGAAATCCGCGTCAACCAGAGCCCCTTCGCTGCGGAATACGACCGGCTTGGTTTCGGTCGCATTGAAATCTTCACCAAGCCGGGAACCGACAAGTTTCACGGCCAGGGTTTCCTTGAATTCGGTGATTCGATATTCAATTCACGCAACCCATTTGCGTCCACCAAGCCGCCGTACCAGTCGCGGCAGTTTGGCGGCAACGTGGGCGGCCCGCTCAACAAGAAGTCCTCCTTTTTCTTGGACGTAGAACGCCGCGACGTGGGCGAAGTCTCCGTAGTCAACGCGGTTACGCTCGATCCCGACTTCAACGTGACGCCGTTCAGCCAGGCGGTCTTGAATCCCACCTGGCGCACCTCGGTCAGCCCGCGCGTGGATTATCAATTGACACCGAAGAACACCTTGATGGCGCGCTACAGTTACGCGCAACGGGCGTCCGACAACAATGGCATCGGGCAGTTCTCCCTGCCCTCGCAGGCCTTCGACACGCGCAACACGGAGCAAACCATCCAGGTTACGGAAACGGCGGTCCTGGGTGTGCGGGCGGTCAACGAGACGCGCTTCCAACATATGCGCCAGCGCACCAATCAGACTAGCGACAACTCACAGCCCACGATCTCGGTGCTGGCCGCCTTCACCGGCGGTGGCAACAGCATGGGGCTGAGCACAACCAACCACGATCACTACGAGGTCCATAACATGACCTCAGTGACGATTGGCAAGCACTTCGTCAAGTTCGGGGGGCGAGTGCGCGACCTAAGTCTGTGGGACAGCTCCCAGCAGAATTACAACGGCATCTTTACCTTTACGTCGCTTGAAGCCTATCGCGTGACGCTCCAGGGAGTCGCCAACGACCTGCCGTCCGAGGAGATTCGTGCCCTGGGTGGCGGCGCGAGCCAGTTCTCTCTCATCGCCGGAAACCCACTTGCAACTCTCAACCAGTTTGACGTGGGCCTTTTCCTGCAGGACGACTGGCGCGTGCGGCCGAATTTCAGCCTGAGCGCGGGCCTTCGCTACGAGACACAAAATCAGATCACCGACCACCTCGACCTCGCGCCGCGCTTGGGTTTCGCTTGGGGTCTGGGTCGAAGCAAGACGGGCCAACCCAAAACCGTGCTGCGCGCCGGAGCGGGCGTTTTTTATGATCGCTTCGGCTCAGACCTGACACTTCAGGCCCTGCGCCTGAACGGGATTACGCAGCAGCAGTTCCTGGTTCCGAACCCTGATTTCTACCCCAGCGTTCCATCCATCGCTGATTTGGAGAGCAACGCCGCGCCACAGACACTTCGCCGCGTGGCGCAGAACCTCCAAGCTCCCTACACGATCCAAAGCGCCGTGGGAATCGAGCGGCAGCTTCCCAAGAACATCACGGTCGCAGTGACCTACACGAACTCCCACGGTGTCCACATTTTGCGCTCGCGCAACATCAACGCGCCGCTGCCCGGCACCTACGACCCGCAGAACCCTGGGAGCGGCATCCGGCCGGACGGCACTCAGGAGAACATCTACCAATACGAGTCAAGCGGGCTCTTCAATCAGAACCAGCTCATCACCAACTTCAACGCCCGCGTCAGTTCGAGGTATTCGCTCTTCGGCTTTTACACGCTCAACCAGGCGCGCAGCAATACCGACGGGGCAGGCAACTTCCCCGCCAGCCCTTACAACTTGTCAACGGAGTACGGCCGCGCCATGTTTGACGTTCGCCAGCGGTTCTTCATGGGGGGCATGATCGCCTTGCCCCTCGGCTTCCGGATCAGCCCTTTCATGCAAATCTCCTCTGGCCAGCCGTTTAACTTCGTGGTGGGCAGGGACCTGAACGGCGACTCGCTGTTCAACGACCGGCCGGCCTTCGCTACCGATCTCGCACGTCCGAGCGTGGTGACGACGGCCTACGGGGTTTTCGATACCGCTCCCCTGCCCGGCGCCACCATCATCCCGCGCAACCTGGGTGACGGCCCAGGGCGGTTCAGCTTGAACATGCACCTGACAAAGATTTTCAGTTTCGGCAAGGGTGAGAGTCGCGCGTCGGGTGATTCGGGAGGCGGGTTTCGAGGCGGTGGCCGGGGCGGTCCTCGGGGAGGGGGCCTGGGCCCGCGTGGGCTGAGTGGCGCGGGGGGACCACCACCCGGCATGTTCCATCCGGTCGGAAACAAGCGCTACACCATCGAGATCACCCTCGATGTTCACAACCTCTTTAACAACGTGAATCTGGCGCCACCCATCGGCAACCTGAGCTCACCACTGTTTGGGCGGTCTAACTCCCTCGGCGGCGGCGGTTCCACCGCCAACCGCCGCATCGAACTGGAAACGCGCTTCACCTTCTGAGTGCCAGAGTCCACGTCGTTGACACCTTCTTGCGGCGTGGCGGTAGGTTAGGGTGGAGCTCTGCGATCAAAGCGGCCTCGGCATGAGGCCGTCCGGAAAGCCGCTTCCTCTTCCCGATGAAAGCCGGCTGTGGATCCGCAGGCATGGGGAAATCTGGTGGACCTGGGGAGTCTCGAACTCCCGACCCCCTGGTTGCAAAACAAACGCGGAAACCGTATCTCGTTGGCTCGCTTAGCTTTTTCTTCACGGCGGCAAATCTGGTCGTTGTAACGGTCGACGGCCTCAAGCAAGGGCGCGCCGTCGACCCGGCGGGCATCATTGATAATGGCCGCGATATCTTTGGGCAAGCAGCGACCGCGATAGCAGCGCTCGCTGGTAACGATGGTGTGCGAACGCCCACTGGGAGTGGGGCGCATTGCCACACAAACAGCTCAAGACGCGCTGAGAATTTATCTAAATTATGTAATATCAGTAAGTTACAAAACTTCTCAAGATTCTCACCGGTCTCATTTTTCGCGGTCGAGGGCGGGAGCGGTCTCGGTTGCCATTTAATGTAGCCTACATTCGTAAGCCTATGGATGATTCCGGAGCTCGCCCTCCGAGGCCCGCCGGGGGGCGACGACGCCCTGCCTGGGAGGCAGAGCTGGTCCCGTCCAAGGTCACGGAGCCACGCGAAACGGAGCACGTTGAGAGGAGCGCCGTGCCGGTTCAGTATCGCGTAGATGGCGGCCCGCTTGGCCGCAAGCCCGATGGAACGATCGTTCTTGACAACGCCGTGGGCGTGACGCGCGCGCAGGCGATGTATCAAGTTTGGCAGGGCGGGATCGACGCGCCGGGCACACAATCGGGACACTGACGAAGTCCGTAACAATGGTGTGGGCGCAGCGCAGCAATGTTCTTCAACCAAGGATCGCACACCTGCCAAACTGCGGCATGTATGCGCCCCGCGCGAGTTGGGTTTGACTTTGGACTCTTGTGTGGCACAATACTCAATAAGCCGCTTGTAGAAGCCGGCTGTCGAGCAATAGGAAATGGACCCCGCCAATGGAATTGTTCACTTACCCGATCACCGTGGAGCGCGAGGGGCGCACGTACTACGCCTACAGCGAGGACTTTCCGGGGGTTTACGGAATCGGGAAGACTATCGAAGAAACCAAGACTAGCATTCTTCAAGCCATGCGGATTTACATCCGCGAGTGCCGCGCCCATCGCAAGCCCGTGCCCCGCGCCCGGACGGTGCACACCGAAACGATCTCGATCGCCCTTTAGTCCGCGCCAGGCGGCCCCAACTGCGTCCCTCACCCCTTCAGAAAATCCTCTTCCGAGAAGCCGGCGTCCTTCAGCACCCGCAGGCTGGCGCAGACCTTATCAGAGCCTGTCTCAAAACACAGCTATAGCAGCGGTGTCCTCACCGCCGGGTTCTGATCTTCAACCGCTTCGGCGATCAGAGATCGCCGCTACAGCACAAGAACGCGAGATTTCAGCCAGCCTGTTATCAGGTCCGCGCGCCGGAGACGTGATTGCTGCAGAGACTACAGACCCAAATAGTCTGCGCCAGCCCCTTAACCGCTCTTGACCTGCACGATCAGGTGTTTGGCCTTGCCGCTCTTGTCGTCGAAAAAGTTGATGTGGTCCGTCAACTGACGGATGTCCGCTCCCTTCTTGTGGTCCTTGGCGGGCCACACGTTCACAAGGTCCACCGCCCTAAACTCGAGCTGGAATGCCGGACGGAGTCGGCTTAGCGTTTCTCGACTGGCCTGGGCGGACGGAGTAACTTTCGCACTTTCCTCCGCTCGCCGCGTCGAAACCATTCAAGGCAAACGTCCAACCTGTCAGTCCACACGTCATTTGGGGCGAGTGAAACCGGCTGGAATATTTCAATGAGCCGGGGGCTGGACTCCCGGGGAATCAGCCAACTGCCTACTGTGTAGCGGAAGTCCCCCCACTTGTGTGTACTTGGTTGCATATTGACCGCAAGAATGTCGAAGTCGCCGAATCTGTATGGCCGGGTTGATTCATCACCTGCAATTGATCCTCTTCCGCCTCCTCGCTGCCTTTTCTTACCTGACCGAGTCTTTTGTACTTCAACAACGTAAAGCTCTTGAGCGAAACGTTTGGGTTGGTATCGCTTCGGTTGTCCTTGCTCGGTTCGCTGCAACTTCACCTGTATGGTCGCTCGTCGGCCCTCCCTTCCTAACAGGAAATCGTAGGGACGATCGTTTTCCGGCGTCGGCAGGGCGCGCCAACCCAGATCTAGAACGCCCGGCAATATATCCCGCTCAAAGACCGCCTCTGCCAGAATTCCACGCACCCCGCGCTGGGTCAGGTCAGGTGACCGATATATGGCCGTGAGGATGGTCTCCGCGTCGACGTCCCATTTCTCTTCCAGCGGGTGACGCGGAATCCTCCCTCTTAGGAATTCAAAGAGGGTTCGCCGCTCTTCTGCCGAGCACTGATCAATGAAGCTTTTGACTGTTTCTACACTTTCACTCATTCCGTGGCCTTCCGGGCGCTTCAGGTTTGTACGCTTGGATATCTTCGCGACGAAGGAAAACCTTCCCTCCAATTTCCAGGATGCGGAATCGCCCTTTCTTTATAAGCCGTGCAATCGCTTGGCGCGAAACGCCCCTTATTCGGGCCGCTTCCGCCTGCGAAACCCAATCACCCGGGTCGGGCGACTTCGAATAATAATGGGTTGACAGTGTCAACCCTTTTCTGCTACCTTTCATTCAGAAACCGCTGTATGATAGGTGCAACAATGTCAAACGCATCCAGGCCGAACGTTGCAGGACCGAAAAACAAGGAGCGCACGCCTCGAACAAGCCCGCTCGCTCATGGACACCCGGCAGAGCTGCTTCGCCAAAAGCCCTACCTCCAGACCAAGCTTGGTGCCGCTTACTTGGGCGACTCGCTTCAAGTCTTGCGGGAGCTGCCCGAGAAATCGATTAACCTCGTCGTGACCTCTCCACCCTACGCACTACACTTTAAGAAAGAGTACGGCAACGCCTCCAAGGGACAATACCTAGAGTGGTTCCTTCCTTTTGCGCGTGAAATCCTCCGGGTGCTGGCGGACGACGGCAGCTTTGTGCTCAACATCGGGGGAAGCTACAACAAAGGCGTACCCACGCGTTCCATTTACCATTTTAAGCTCCTCATCGCGCTCGTTGAGGACCTTGGGTTCCATCTGGCCCAGGAGTGCTTTTGGTACAATCCAGCCAAAATGCCAATGCCAGCGGAGTGGGTCACAGTCCGCCGGATTAGAGTCAGGGATTCGGTGGAGTACGTCTGGTGGCTCTCCAAGACCCCATGGCCGAAAGCAAGTAACTGGAATGTGCTAAAAGAGTACAGCAACGACATGATCCGCCTCAATCGAAATGGATTGCGAGGCGCGGTCCGCCCGTCTGGCCACGTCATACGCCAGTCCTTCAAGAAAATTTCCGCCGGCGGTTCCATTCCGTCAAATGTTACCGAGGCATCCTTCCCAGAACTTCCCGAGACGATGCTGGCTATGGGAAACAATTCAGCCAACGACCTGTATATAAAGCGCTGCAAAGAAGCAGGCATCAAGATTCATCCCGCGCGTTTTCCAGCATTGCTCCCAAAGTTCTTCGTCAAAATGCTGACCGAACCGGGTGATCTGGTCCTCGACCCCTTCGCGGGATCCAATACAACGGGTGCCGTCTGCGAGGAACTCGACAGGCGGTGGATCGCAAGCGAAGCCGTCGAAGAATACCTCAAAGCAAGTGAATTTCGCTTCAGTATGACCGACGAAGAGATAGCTCCAAGTCTGAGACAAGCCGCCCTATTCTGATCCGTGCTAGGTATTCCTTACAGGGGCGGCCAGCATTTTAACATCACGCGAACAGAAAAGACTGCCACGCGTCCTCGAAGGCCGTGATCTGCGCGGCGGACTCTTCGCCGCTCTTTTCCTTGAAGAGCACGTCATAGGTGGCGCGGTTCGACTTGCGCTCACCGCCCCGAGCGAAAGCCGAGGGGCTGGAATTAAACGGCGGGTCCCGCTCTGCGGGATCAGGTCCATCCCGCCCTGCGGGATCGGGGACGTACTCGCGAAGGATTTTGAGGTTGTCGCCGAAATAGAGTTTGTTTTTGGCGTCCATATTGCTGTAGCGGCGGTCTATGACCGCCGTGTCCTTCTTCATGCAAAAGCCGCCGCTCCCTTCCTGCGTCAGGGCAGGCGCCGAGCGGCGCTACAGAATTCCATGTTGTCGAGAGCATAACACAACATACGTGGCTCGTGCTGTTGCGCAGGGCGGAGACGTAGGGCTAGGGCTTACCCCGGCCAAGGCCGGGTCAAGGGCCGGTCCTACATTAGCGTCGCGCGGCGTTTGCTCGTCACCCCCGCGTAAGCGGGGGTCCACGATGTTCGACGCCTGGATTCCCGCCCCCGCCTTCGCGGGGGTGACAATCTTGCGCGGGAATGACGACGTGGGGGAGCCGGAATGACAACGAGCATCTTCCGCATCTTGCACGACTCGGGTTATGCTAGAGCGCTATGGATACCCACAATTCCCGAAACGGTTCTTGGACGGTGCGAGGGATGCGCGTCCTGATCGCCCTGATGATGATGGTCGGAGTGTTCGGCCTGGGCACGGCGGAGGGAAAAGAGAAGAAGCGCAAGACTCCCGCGCCGCCTCCGGCGGACCTGCCGGGCCACGTCGCGTATCTCGCGTGGCAACTGCGCGTGGTGCACATGGACGACTCCGCGCCAATCACCGGCGAGATTCAGAAACTGGTGCTCGACCACCTGCAAGAGTGGCTGCCCGCCTCGCCCGACCGCGCCAGCGACGTGGCGGTGCGCCGCGAGTTGGAGGCGGTCTTCTACCAACTTCGCTATCCGACCTCCGGCCAGCCCGCCTGCTTTGCCCAGCCGTGGAAGGGTGGCCGGCTGATCGGGGCGGGCTATACGCTCGCCTGGACGCGGTACAACCGCGTGAACGTGGTCGCGCTCTTCGACCAGCGCGACGGAGGGACGCGCCTCGCCGCTGTCACCAGCTTCACGCCGTTCGTTGATCTCCATTACGAGTTTCTCCCCGCGCGCGGCTGGGACGATTTCCGGTTCTTTATCTACGGCACGCGCCCCGGCAAGAGCCAGCCGCGCCTCAGCGCCGCGCTCTATTCCTACGACGGCCAGAACCTGAAGTCACTGTGGGAAACGCACGACGTTTACGACGGGAAAATCGACGTGGGCGATGAGAAAGTCACCATCCGCTACCTGAAGGAAGAGGAATACATCCGCGAGCAGGCGCACAAGCGCAAGCCTCCGCGCCACGAGGCCACCTACAAAATCACTCCGCAGGGACTGGAAATCGAGACCGACCGCGAAATGCCGTTCTGAAAGCAGTGAACAGTGGATAGTGAATAGTGGACAGTGAACAGCAGAGACCCCGTGCAGTTCTCGGTCTGTACACTGTGCACTGTTAACTGTTCACTGCTTTTCTGCTACTTTGCCCGCTCGATGTACGTTCCCTGGGCGGTATCGATGCGGATGGTTTCGCCTTCGTTGATGAAGGGAGGAACCTGGACGATGAGCCCGGTCTCCATCTTGGCGGCTTTGGTGACGTTGGTGGCGGAGGCGCCTTTCATGCCCGGCTCGGTCTCCACGACCTTCAGGTCCACGGTGGCGGGCAGCGCGATTTCCACCGGCCGGCCTTCGAAGTATTCCACCTTGATCATCACGTCGGGGATGAGATAGAGGGCGCGGTCGCCCACCACGTCCTTGTGCAGGTGAGTCTGCTCGTAGTTCGAGGTGTTCATGAAGAAGTAGGAATCGCCGTCGGAATAGAGGTACTGCATCTCGGTTTCGTCGAGCATGGCGCGCTCCACCGTGTCTTCCGAGCGGAACCGGTGGTCCGCCAGGGCGCCGGTGCGCAGGTTGCGCATCCGGGCCTGGACGAAGGCCCGCAGGTTGCCCGGCGTGCGGTGCTCGGCTTTGTGGATCGAGAACAGCTCGTTGTTGTGACGGATGACCATGCCCGGCCGGAGATCGTTTGCATTCATGCGAATACCTTCAAGGACTTGGGGTGTGGGGCTGCGAACCAGGGAGGAGACTTCCGGAGTCCAGTCCAGCACGAGCCCGAAAATGTATTTTAACCCCGCCCGCGAACTCGCGTCAACTTGCGCCCTTGGGTCAGCTTGGCGTAGAGACGGCTTTACGCCGCCATGTGTCGAAGATGAACTCACCCGCTACAACTAGCCGCCTCAGTTGATTGACGGTATCCGGTCGGGTTGCTAAGATGGGAAGGTTAATCCGGCCGAAGGAGCGTTGACTGTGGCCCACATCTCTCGCCACGAATTGAAAGAAGACCAGCTCAAGAGCAGCCTCGAGCAATTCGAAGAATTCGTCAAGACGCGCTACAAGGACATCGCCACGGTGGTGGGCATCGGCATCGTAGTGGGCGGGCTGGCGGGCGGGCTGAAGGTTTACCAGGGGCGGCAGGAAGCCGACGCCAATGAGCGATTGGGGACGGCGCTCAAGACCTTCCGCGCCTACGTGGGGACGGCAGGACAAGCCAGCATGATCCCTGGCGCCGAGACCTACACAACGGCGCGCGACAAATACAAGAAGGCCCTCGAGCAGTTCCAGGAAGTTATCGCGAAGCATTCGCGCTACCCGCAGCCGAAAGCGGTCGCCATCGCGCGCTACCACGTGGGCGTTTGCCAGGCGCAGCTCGGGGACCACGACGCGGCGGTCAAGACCTTGCAGGAGGCGGCGCGCGACTCGGACCGGAACGTGGCGTCGCTGGCCCAGTTCGCGCTGGCGGGCGAGCTGCTGAAATCCGGCAAGACCGACGAAGCGGTGAAGCTCTACCAGGAACTTGGCAGCCGGCCCACGACGACGGTGCCCGAAGCCACGGCGAAGCTCGCGCTCGCCGACGCCTATCGCGCCTCGCAGCCGGCCAAAGCGCGGGAAATCTACCAGCAGCTCGAAAAGAAATTCGGCTCCGATGTCACCGTGGCGCAGGTCCTGAAGGAGCAAATGGCGAACCTGCCGAAGTAGTAGGGTCTGTCTGAAAACCAGATTGCAGGCGCTGTAGCGGCGCTCTATGAGCGCCGAACTGGTTGATCTTCAGAGCCGGCGGTCCCGCTCTGAGCGGGACC
>Ga0315274_10010415_pt1 | contig 13396 bp, 7 predicted proteins | sample YL17G02_20_MG_FD_203700 | JGI IMG/M metagenome (GOLD analysis project Ga0315274, IMG submission 203700) | Sediment microbial communities from Yellowstone Lake, YNP, Wyoming, USA - YL17G02_20 | ecosystem: Environmental > Aquatic > Freshwater > Lake > Sediment | place: USA: Wyoming | collected...
GTCGCCGGTGACGGGCTTGCGCCGGCCGCTGGAGATGGAGCGGCTGGCGAACCCGGCTACGGGCTTTGCGGGCGACCGGCACTGGTACCAGAGCGATGGGCTGGACAGCGTGGTGGCGCTCACGGATGAGGGCGGCAGTCTGGCCTCGCCGTACCTGTATGACGAGTACGGGCAGATGCTGGCGGGGACGACGGAGTTGCAGGTGTTTGCGTATACAGGGCAGGATTATGATGCGGAGACGGGGTTGTATCATTTCCATAGTCGATACTACGATCCTAGAAGCAGTATCTGGCTTACTCAGGATGTCTACCGTGGAGACACACATAGGTACTCATATGTTCGTGGCAGTCCGTTGAACTCGCTGGATGTTCTGGGGTTTAGGTCATGCGAGTTGTGGAATGTAGAGTGTATGGTGATGTATGATGTGGCTGGTGGTGCTTGTCTGTGGATGTTCTCCCAAGGGTACTACTTGGCTGGTACTTTGCTGGCGCACTACCTTGAGGGCAATGGAGAGAGCATTTGGATTGACCCTGGCTACTTGTGGGGAGATAATAATCTTATGTCGGAGACCTATGACAAAATTTGGGGAGATATACGCAAGGATGCCTCGGAAGCAGTTAATGATATAGCGGGAGGAGTCACTGGATTCTCGTACGCAAGAGGCTTCAGCAGAAAACCAGCTCCAACTGCTGCTGAAGGACTTGGCCTGAACCTGTGGTACGGAATAGGTCAATTTGATTTAAGGGGTGATTATGAGATAGTAGTTGCCTACGAGTTCTCCGAGAATGAACATTGGGCATCACTTGATGTGGCAGTTGCTTTTAATGTTGTATCCTGTGAAAGAAACGGAAAGTTCTGTAAGGAATCAGAATTCAGGCTGGGTAACCAATATGATTACGACTCTGGACCGGTCTTTGGCCAGGGGTATAGCATAAAAGACAAACTGGCTATGGTTGCGATCAATGCAGCTGCTTGGTTAGGCGAGCACGGTTATGCAACGGAGTTCAGAATGTATTCAGGGTGGTATGAACAACTGTCTTGGTTTGTTTATGAAGCATGGTTAGAGTTGGAATTGCCTGGCACTGGGAGCGATATCTGTGATGACCGAGTAGATGATATTCTAGGGACTCCTCCCAAGAACAGGCGGATCAAGTAAGTGGACACCTGTTTGTAGGTCGCGCTTGTAGTGTGACGCCGTTGGGAGTAGCCCAATCCGTCACGCTCAAAGCGTGACCTACAAATCTCAGTGTTTCAGCGGTTCTGGGGAGCCAACACAAGCCACCCCACGTCATGGGGGGGCGGCAGCACTTTAACAAGCAGTTCGATAGCAGCGTCAATATAAATTGGGATCTTCGATCATCAAATCCTCTGCCTGTGCTGCAGCAGAGAGTTCCTGATCTGCGGAAAGCAACACGGGAGCGGACAGGTTGTGGGCAAGAAGTGTCTCCTGCAGATAAAGCGCACAGGCCAGATGAACTGCTATCGGCGTGGTACGTTGTCATCACTCGCCCCGGCGTTGAGCAACCAGGATCTCACTCACGGGCAGTCCCGGTAGCGTGGGAGGTGTTTGACGGTCTGCACCTGTTTCTTTTACCAGTGAAGCCGCCAGGTGCCTGACACGTCCCGTGCTGAGTAAAACTTGAACGACGCGGGCCCTGGGGTCTTGCGCAATGCGTTGCTGGCGAAGTTGTTGTAGCCCCAACATCAATGCCTGGCGCAGATCTTCCTGCTCCAGAGCTAACTCCTCCAGCCAATTGGTCGGCACTGTGATTGTGACTGCTTTCATCGTGTCTCCCACTGCTCTTTAAAATCAGTAGCACCTTACAAGCACTTGCCATCTGGCGTGCCATCCCTTTATATAGTCAGACGCTGTTCAGTATACCATCTCTCTTGAGCCTGGTCAACTCTGAGTTGCCATCGAACCGCTGAAGCCGCTGAGCGGACCTGAGTGATGGGATCACGGCGATACCCGGCCTCTTCCAATATCTTCTCCAGTGTCCCCATCCGCTGGCACTCTTCCAGAAAGAGCGTGACGGCCTCCTGGAGCGACGCCAGCGCTTCTGCCGGGGTGTCACCGAAACTGGAGACGTTCAGTTCCGGGCACAGGGCGACGATTTGGCCATCTTCTTCGAACAACTGGCTGGTATACGGTATGGAGGTCATAAATCATCTCCTGAAAGTGGCTGCTCGGCGCGGACCACAGTCCGCGCCAGGGCTGCCGGACTGTGGTCCGGCAAGCTGATCTTGAGCGATTGGTTTCAGTATACCATTGCTCTCAAGGTTGGTCAATTTGCCGGGGGTTCCCTGAGACCTCGGACTGATTTGTACTGACGGAGGTATCTCATGCGTCCTTCACGTTTATTCATTTCACTCACGTTGGCCCTGGCAGGGCTGATCGTACTTGTTGTCGCGATGAGCACGCCGCTGCACGCTGCGCCAGCAGGACAATCATCCCTCGAGCCGGGCGATACGGTCGTCCCGATGGGACCGCCGCAGGGGGACGTGCGCACCGCCTACCGCGACGTCCTCGCCCACCTGTACGGCGGCGGGCGTATTCACTGGGCGGCGTCGTCTGCCTCTGAGCCGGCCATCCGGCCGGGCGATTTCGTCGTCCCTGGGGGCCTGGACACAACCGCCGATCACGTGGACCTGACCGGCACGCTGTCCCTCTCCCGCGCCTACGCGCTCTATCCGGGCGGCGTCGCGGTGTTGCGCTCCACGGTCGTCGTCACGGAGGGGGACAACCAGATGGTGGCCATGTGGGAGCTGGCCGAGGTGCGCCAACTGCTCGACGGTTACCTGGTGGGGAGCCTGCCCTACGCGGTGCTGGATGAGGCGGCCATTGCCAGTGGGGGGCTGGCGCGGTCGGAGACTGGCCAGGGTATTGACCTGCTCATCGTGCCGGCCATCCGGCCGGATGCGGTGCTCACGGTGACGCAGGCGCTGTCCGAGACGGGCGCGCTGGCGGCCATCAAGGATTTTGTGCGGGCCGGCGGCACGCTCTACGCGCAGTCCAACGGCGCGTACGTGGCCGAGGCGGCTAAACTGCTCTCACCGGGCACGGTAGACCTGGACACGATCATTGAACTCGACGCCGGGTCGGAGCCCAACCGGGGCCTGATGGCAGTCCAAATTTCCGATTCCCCCCTTTCCTGGTCGTGGCTCACCGAGACGCTCTACATCCTGACCGACCCCACTTTGCATCCTTCGCCTGAGATGGAGGTGGTGGCGACGTTGTCCAACGCGGGCGACACTCCTGCGGTCGTGCGCGCCCAAACGGCCGAAACGGGTGAGGGCCAGGTCATTCTCGTCGTGGGACATCCCACCGACGAGGCCCGGCGGCTGGAGGTGCCCGTCTTTATGGATGCGCTCCTCCTGGCGCTCTCGAGCCGCGCCGAACTGACCGGCGACGCCGTCCAGACCTTCAATCCGGCTTACGATCCGCACGAGTTCCCGGCCTACGAAGTCGTCCCCGTCAGCGCGACGTTGACCGCCGCCAACCTGTGGGACGCGCCCATCGGCAACGTCTGGGTCACGGAGACGGTCAGCGGCGGCTACGTCGTTTCCGAAACGACTATCTCGCCAGCCTGCTCAGACTTCTACACCGTCACCTCTCCGACGACGGCCACAATCATCGTCTGGGACCTGGGCGAGTTGGCACCCGGCGCAGAGGTCGCGCTGAGTTACGTGGCCGAGAGCGACCCGGACGCGCTGGCGGCCGGCGCCGGCACGTTCAGCACTGGCGTGATGCGCTACGACGACCCCGAACTGGGGCCGACGGAGGTAGCCCATCGCCCGTTCGTGCTCACCGCGCAGATGGCGGCGCGGCTCGTCGGCGACCGCGACCTGGAAGCCGACCGGCACTACCGTATCCCGGCCGAGGGCATTTACCTGGACGTGGCGCTGCCGTTGGAGAACAAGGAATGGACGCTGGCCCCCACCGTCGTCGTCACCGATTGGGTCTATCTGATCTACCCGTTCGTGGATTTCGAGGATCAGCACGTCGTCCTGAGCGCAAACGACGGTGAGACGATCTGGATGCGCAACGAGCCGTTCCTGTGGGGTAGCGAAAAGTATCCGCTGCCCATCGGCGAGACCGATCCTGCGCGCACCTACACGCTGGACGACTGGCAGGGGGATTGGTGTGTCTTTACCAGCACGCACGGCATCCACGTGGACCCGCCCGCCGGGCTCCTGGCCCGCACCGAGGATTACGGCAGTTTCGTCACCATCCCGCCGACCTACACGCAGTACATCACCGTGACGCCCGACCACGAACTGCTGCTGCCGTGCCTGCCGCTGGCCTTCGACCTGGGCGCGTGGCCCGGCTACTGGTACGAGGAGCCGGCGGTGCGTTATGGCGTCCACTCCCGCGAGCTGTTCAGCCGCACCGTCGTTTTCCACGGCACGCCGGTTTCGGACGCGGTGGTCTTGCCATACGATGCCGGCTCGCTCTACGTGGCAGCGGGGGCCGACCCGCTACCCTTCCGCGAGTATCTGGACGCGGCCGTGCCTTACGCCGCCGTCGCGCCGACCCCGTCCGGCGTGACTTACCAGGACGTCTGGTCGCGCACCCATTTTCTGCCCTTCCGCGCGGCCTTTTACGACACGTGGGACTGGGACACGTGTGTCACGTGTGGCTGGCCGGTCGAGCGCCACGCCGCGCTCAACCTGACCTTCGGCCTGACGGCCGACCTGGACGGCGACGGCACGCCGGAAAGTCCCGTGCGCGAGATTCCCACCCGCCTGCCCGAGACGTGGGTCACGCTGATGGGCAAGTCGTACAACCTGGGCGCGTGGACGATCCCGCCCGACGAGAACCTGATCGAACTGCCGATCTTTCACGGGCTGGGCGTCCAGATTTGCCCGCGCGGGGAAGACTGGTTCCACTCCTACGTCTCACCCTCCGGGAACACTGTGCTCGTCGCGGTGACCCAGACCGCCGCGTACGATCACCTCTACTTTCAGCAAGACGTGCCGCCGGGTGTGGCTGAGATCTTGTACGTGAACGGCACGATCCTGACCTACGGCGGCAACCACGAGGGGATGTTCAAACTACACGACGGGGCGCGGCTGGCCTACCGCCAGGTGCTCGCCGGCCCCAACCGCTTCGAGATCTACGATTCGCACGTCCACAGCGTGCTGGGCCTCTCCAGCGACGGGGAGGTGGCCGGCTGGGCCGGGCCGACGGCCGTCAGCGTCTACGGCGACAGCATCTACTACGTCTACGACGTGGACGACAGGTACGACCCACGCACCTTTACCCAGGACCCGTACATGAACAGTTGGGGCTACGGCGATTTCGTGGCGACCAGTTACGCCGGCGGGCGGGAGCAGAAGGCGCTCCTCCATTCCATCGTCGCTTCCGGCGACCGCACGCGGGCGCGCATCGCGCTGGACAACAACACCGGCGTCACGCTGACAGACGTGGCGGTGACGCTTGACGTGCCCGGCTGGATCACAGTCACGCAACTGTACACCGATCCCACCACTGCGCCGGAACCCATCTGGCCCGAACTGGTTTTCCTCAACGTGGAGACGATCCCCGACGCCTGGCGCGGCGTCTACTACTACGACGTGGAGATCGGCGCTGTCCCGGCCGATCTGGTGGGCCGCGCCATCACACTGCCGGTCCAGATCAGCGCTACCGGGCTGCCCGCCGGGTACGCAGCGCCGCCGCTGGTGCTGGGGCTGCGGAGCGCTGGGAGTGGCTCACCCGAGATCACGTTCGGCCCGGCCCACTCCCTGGCGCTGACCGACACGTTGCCCGACAACGTCTCGCTGTTGACGGCGACGCTGGTCACGCAGGCGGAGCGGGACGCTCTGATGAGCGCCACGGATTACGATGCGCTGCATTTTCTCTCAGATACTGCCGGCACCTTGTTTGCAGGCTTCGTTCCCACGCTGCCCTTCACCGTCGCCGACGGCATAGTCACCTTTGGCCTGCCGGAGGAGTGGCGTACGCTGCCGCCGAGTACGACGCTCCACGTGGCGGCCAGTGCGACGATCACACGCGCTCACCACGGTCCCAACCGGGTCGGCGACGGTGGCACGATCTGCTACACCGACCTCTTTGGCCTGCGCTGGTGCGAGCGGGGCGCGCCGGTGGTCGTCGAGGCGGCCGGCGCGGCCGTCGTTGTGGATTACTTTTGCGAGGGCGGCGGCGCGGACGTCCTGGCCGACGGCGCCGGTCAATGTACTGTACCGCCGGATGAGACGAGCGAGATCACGTTACGTATCACGGCCTACAACGAAGGCGACGCACTGGCCGAAGAGGTGACGGCCACACTTGAACTGCCTGCCGACGTGATGCCGGTGGGGGGCCTGGAGCCGCTGGCCTTCGGCGACGTCGCGCCGGGCGGATGGACGAACGTGCGGGTCACGCTGGAAGTTACGCCGACGGGCGATGGTATAGAGGATGCTGCGGCGGAAACCGGCTGGCAGTACGTCGTCGTCAACCGCACGTGGGGGCAGTTCCGCGACGCGGCCAGCGGGCGGACCATCAGCGGGCAGTTGGGCGACGACTATGCGGTCAACGTGCTCTGGAAGCCGCGCCTGGTCTACCTGCCCATCGTCATGCGCAATATGGACTTACGGCCTGACCTGGTCGTTACGGCGCTCACGGTGGATGCAGACGAGCCCGCCACCGTACAGGTGACGATTGCCAACCGGGGCTTGACCACGGCGCGCGACTTTTGGGTAGACCTCTACCTGGATCCGGCCTCACCACCGGTCGTCAACCAGCCGTGGATAAACCTGAGTGTCTATGGCGTGGCTTGGCGCGTGGACGGCGAGTTGGCGCCTGGAGAGAGCCTGACGCTCACCGTTGGGGACACTTTTTATCAAGAGGACCAGAGCCGCTGGCCTGGGGTGTATCCATCGGGTAGTCACAATGTGTGGGCCTACGTGGACTCGTGGGGGCATCCGCAGCCATACGGCGCGGTGGACGAGGCCAACGAGGGGAACAACCGTTACGGCCCGGTGCCCTTCATTGCGACAGGGGGCACTTCGATGGGGTCCGAGACGGTGCCGCTGAAGCCGGTTCCGCCGCGCCCACTGCGGCCTGGAGGAGGGGAATAATGCGGGCGATCAAGGGCTGGGGGGCTTTTCTGATCGTCCTGGGAGCGGTCTTGCTCCTGGGATGGGGTCTTGCTGTGTCTTCAGTCGGGGCGGTGGGGTACAGGCCGGAGTCGCCTGTACCCACCTCCACCCGTCCACCCCTGCCGACTCCGTCTCCGGCTACGGAGACGCCTGAGCCATCTCCCACCAAAGAGAAGCCGCCATCCTCTCCCCCTGCATCTCCGACGCCCACTCCTCCGCCGTCGCCAGCGACGCAGATGCTGCCACAGGCCGGTGGTAGGGTGGGTGGCGTGATCGGCGGGTGGGAGGTGTTGTTGGGCGGAGGGGCTGTCCTGGCGCTGGGTCTGGCGCTGCGAAGGGAAAGGGGGTAGTTTATGAACCCCAATCCTGTCCTGCGCAAACTCGGCTTTGCCGACGACGACCGGGTCGTCGTCATCCACGCCGACGACGTCGGCATGTGCCAGGCGTCGCTCCCGGCCTTCGCCGACCTGGTGGATTTCGGGCTGATCTCTTCCGGTGCGACGATGGTGGTGTGCCCCTGGTTCCCCTCCGTCGCTGCATACTGTCGGGAGCACCCGCAGGTGGACCTGGGCGTGCACCTCACGCTCACCAGTGAGTGGGACGCTTATCGCTGGGGACCGCTCTCTACCCGCGATCCTGCCTCCGGCCTGCTAGACGAAGAGGGCTACTTCCACCGCCGGTCGGAGCAGGTGTACGAGCACGGCGATGCGGGCGCGGTCGCGCTCGAAATGCAGGCGCAGGTGGCCCACGCGCTATCCGCCGGGATTGACGTGACGCACGTGGACACGCACATGGGCGCGGTCGCGCATCCCAAGTTCATCCCCGCCTACGTCCAGTTGGCGCTGCAACACAACCTGCCTATCTTGATGTTGCGGCTGGACGAGGCGGGCTGGCGGGCGATGGGGATGGACGGCGAGACGGCGGCCTTCGCCACCCGGCTCGTGCAGGAGTTGGAGGCGCAGGGGTTGCCGCTCCTGGACAGGCTGGGCGGGTTGCCGCTGGACCAGCCAACGGAGCGCGTGGAACAGGCCAGGCAGGCGTTCGATGCGCTGCCGCCTGGCCTGACCCACTTTATCATCCATCCCGTGCTCGACAGCCCCGAACTGCGCGCGATCGCGCCCGACTGGCCGGGCCGGGTGGCCGACTACCGGGCGTTCACGGATGACGCCTTGCGCGACTGTGTCAGAAATTCCGGCGTGCAGGTGATCGGCTACCGGGCGTTGCGGGAACTGATGCGCAAGGCTTAGATTGTGGGACTCCGTCAGATAGTGCCAGGCCGCGCCCGGCGCACGGCGGTTACCAGGTAGGCCAGGTACCCTCGCCGGTCGAAATACTGGATCAGGTTCAGGATTTTCCCGGTCTTGCCCGTGCCTCCCACCATCTCCATGTTCACCGGCAACTCGATCCCGTCCCCGGCCAGGTCTTGCTCCATGTCGGCACACAGAACGTCCAGGTCCTCCAGGCTGAAGGTCTGGACCATCGCCTCCCGCAGGGCACGCTTGTCCACGGCCGTGCGCCGGGGCAGGGCCGGGCGCGTGCCGGGTTCAACCTGTTTTCCGCCCAGGTACAGCGCGACGGGGAAGTTGTTCTCCAGGTCGGTGGCCTTGAAGATAGGATGCTGGGGACCGCGCCCGGGCACCTCTTCCGAGACGTAGTCGAACACGTCAAAGACCCGGATGAGACCGTCACCGCGGGTGCGGGCATTGCCTCGGAGCGACTCCAGCAGGTAGTGGGTGAACAGGCTGTTCTCCATCCCGCGCAGTACCAGCGAGGTTTCATCGGAGCGGGAGGAGGCCATGATCACCCGGCCTGTCCCCTGGGCCAGCCGTTCATAGTAACCCTCTTCCAACCCCGACTTGAAATCGGTCTGCCCCAGTCCGAGGTCTTTGGGCTCGCCAGCGCCGCCCGAGTAGCAGGCATCGAAGAGGACCATGAGCCGCTGCGCCTGGACGTGGCGCAGCAAGCCGGTCAGTTCCTCGCCAGGAATGGCTGTTCCACTCAGGTTGGCCGGGTCACAATCGTAGGGGATGAGGTAGTTGCCGGCCTGAGGGCCGCTCTCCACCTGCCCGCCGTGTCCGGAGAAGAAGATCAGGGCTGTATCGCCGGGGCCGGCCGTTCCGGCCAGCCAGTGCAGCCCAGCGCGGATGTCGTTGGCCGTGGCTTGCTCGTCCAGCAACAGCCGGACGTTGGCGTCCGCATAGCCACAATGGGCCTGCGAGCGCAGCAGGCGATCCACGTCCTGAGCGTCCTTCAGGACGGTCTTGGGCAGCCTGCGTACTTTGGGATAGTTGGCAATCCCCACGATCAGGGCGTAACCATCTTGGAAGCCAGGCATGGTTCCTCCTTATCCATGTTTTTGCCCAACCCCGCTCAGTCTGCCTTGGACCGGAGTTGGTCGGTCATGTGTGAGCCAGTACTTCAGCGAGGACGTCCATCCCTTGGTCTACCAGCGCCAGGTCGGCCTGGCTGCCCATGTGCCCGATGCGGAACACGCGGCCGGCCAGCGGCCCCAGCGACCCGCCAACCCCCATCCCCCGCGCCCGCAGTCGCCGGTCCAGTTTCTCCCAGTCCAGCCGCTCAGGTACCTTCAGCGCCGTGACAGTGGGCGAGCAGGCCGCCTCGTTCACCGGGTAGAGCGACAGGCCCAGCGCCCGGGCCCGCTCGCGGCAGTGGGCCGCCACCCGCGCGTGGCGGGCGTAGACCGCTTCCAGCCCCTCGTCGAGCACCAGGCGGCAGGCTTCGTGGAGCGCGGCCAGGCTGGCCCAGGCGGGGGTGTAGGGGTACCAGCACTTTTCCAGTGCCTGGCGGTAGGGCAGGAGTGCGTCGTAGCCCGGATAGTTCACCTGGGCGACGATCTCCCAGGCCCGCTGGCTGACGGCCACGGCCGCCAGGTCGGGAAAGCCCGACAGCGCCTTCTGCGTCCCGATCAGGCACAGGTCAATGTGCCACTCGTCGGCCAGGACGGGCGTGCCGGCGGCGCTGGCGACGGCGTCCACGTAGTAGAGCGGGACGTCGTACTGGCGCACCAACTGGCCGACCAGTCCGAGCGGGTTCAGTGTGCCCGAAGGGGTCTCGCAGTGGACGGCGGTGACCATCCTGGGCCGGAAGTCGCGGATGGCCGCCTCGACGCGCTCGGGCTGGATGACCTCGTCGTAGCCGAAATCAACCCAGTGGACCTCAGCCCCAATCGCGGCGGCCATCTCGCCGATGCCGTGGCCGAAGACGCCCGTGCTCACGGCCAGGACGCGCTCGCCTGGCCGGATGCAACTCTTGAGCGCGCCCCACAGCGCGATCATGCCTTCGCCGGTCATGAGCGCGATCTGGTTGCGGGTGTTCAGGATAGCGCGCAGTTGCTCCTGCACGTCGGCGTAGAGTTGACTGTACTCTGGCTCCAGGTCGGCCGAGGCGTAGTCGGTCAGGTAGGCGCGGCGCACCGACTCGGGCACTCGGGTCGGGCCGGGGACCAGCGGAATCGCATAGGTTAGCATGTGGCCCCTCCTTCGGGGTAAGATTGTAACACAGAGGCTCGCAATCAACAAGACTCCACCCTCCCCCTGCCCCTCCCTACGAGGGAGGGGAGAACGCTTGCTCCCTGCCCCTCCCTACGAGGGAGGGGAGAACGCTTGCTCCCTGCCCCTCCCTGCGAGGGAGGGGAGAACGCCTGCCCCCTCTCCCTCCCAGGGAGAGGGCCGGGGTGAGGGTTTGCGCTTGCCACGTGTACAGAATGTGGTATAATTTAGGTGCGATGTACGTCCATTTGCGTAACCAGAGTAATTGCATACAGGACCGGATGGTCTTCGCTGCCACGCGCGCCGATCTGGGTGGCGCACAATCGGCTGGCGGCCTCGTGCCATACCATTTGCCTGAGCACGTATTGTCCACGTGTGTGCCGTCCAGGACAATCAAGTGGTTCGACCAGCAGGCCAACGCGCAGATCGTTTCCGAGTTGACAGCACTTTACCAGCAGCATACCGCAAGCCCCGCCGGGTTCTCGGCGGCGCTGCGGACGGGCCTGGGGTATGAGCCCACAATCTCGCCAGGGGAGGAGGTACGTAGCGGGACGTGAGTCTCCTCAGTTGGCGAGGAGCGCGGGGTCTTACTCAGGGCTCCGCGCTTTTTTGTTATACGTGATCTCTCATCTCTTTACCGTCCGGGGTGATCGGGGCCCCGGGGTTGAGGCTCTCCGGCGGTGTCCCGGGTGCAAAGACGCCGCTGCGAACGATGAGACGTGGCCCCGCGAGGGGTATCGTCGAAGGGGGCAGAGAGCCGGTGTCGCCCTCAAACTGTTCGGGTGCCGAAGCATACCTATAGATGAGACCGTCGCCGGGACGCGGTGAGGAGGTCGGGCCAGCAGCACCGTGCTGGCCTGCGTGGGGGAGGGAGCAGGCTGCAGGCGGGGGAGCCTGCTCCCACTCCCCGGAGAACTGCTGGTTCATTCGCATAGTCAGTATAGTATGAACAGTGCATTACTTGCGAGGGTAAGGAAGCATGACAGCAATGGCAGGTGTTCTTCTGCTCAACGTGACGTATGAGCCTCTGCGGGTCATCCCCGTGCAGCGGGCGGTGGGCCTGCTGATGCGGGGCGTGGCCGAGGGCGTAGACGGCATTGCGGCCCGGCTGCGCACGCCGAGCACGGTCTTCGAGGTACCCTCCGTGCTGCGGCTGCGCTATTACGTGCACGTTCCCCGCCGTGGGGCGGTGTGGAGCCGGCGTGGCGTGTTGAATCGGGACGAATACACCTGCATCTACTGTGGCGTGCACGTTGGGGAGCCGCGTCACAGCCGGATCCTCACCCGCGCCGACTTCACGGTGGATCACCTGATCCCCCGCAGCCAGGGTGGGGGCAGCACGTGGGGCAACACGGCCTGCGCCTGCCGCTGGTGCAACGGGCGCAAGGGCGGCCGCACGCCGCACGAGGCCGGGATGCGCCTGCAGTGGGAGCCCAAGATCCCGCGCGTCAGTTACGTCGTCGCCTCCGGTGAGGTGCCGGCTGAATGGCGCATCTACCTGCGGGTGTAAATGTAGGACAAGATGCCATCTTGTCCAGGAAGTCTGGCGCTTACAGAAACCGTCGGTCAATCAGTACCGGCGGTTTCTTTTCTGGCTATGTCATCTCGAACGGAGTGAGGGGTCTCTGAACCGCGTGAGGGGAGATTCTTCGCTTCACTTCGTTTCGCTCAGAATGACGGTGGCGCAGGCCATCCAGTATCTGCAGGACAAACTACGCGAGTTCGGCTTTACCGATGTCCGGGCGGAGCCCTTCACCTTCGACTACTGGGAGCCCGTCTCGTGGAGCCTGACCGTCCAGCCCGGCACGGACGAGGCCGAACAACTGGAGTGCTTCTACGTCCCGTACAGCGGTCCCACGGGCGCTGAGGGGGTGAGCACGGAAATGGTCTACGTCGGCGAGGGTTCGGAGGAAGATTTCGCCGGTGCGGATGTGGCTGGCAAGATCATCCTGGTGGACCTGCCGCCGACGAACATCAGTTGGGATCAGATGAAGCTCTTCACGTTTATGGCGTTCGATCCTGACGATACCGCCAAGGGCTGGCAGCATCCCTATCCCATCGGCTGGGATTTTCTCGGCGGCTACGAGCGGGCTGCTGCACACAAGGTGGCCGGCATCGTCAGCATCCTCGGGGGTTACCCCGACATGGGCGAGTTTACCTATTATGCGCCGTACGACGGCGTCTTGCGCCCTATTCCCGGCCTATACGTGATGGATAGCGACGGCGAGCGGCTGAAGGCGGCGCTGGCGCAAGGGCCGGTTTCGGTGCAACTGGTGCTCGAGGCGACGGTGTCTCAGGGAGGTGGGGAGACAGCAACGGTGTACGGCGTCCTGCCGGGGCGCAGCGATAGCGCTATCTTTGTCCATTCCCACCACGACGCCCCGTGGCGCAGTGGTATCGAGGACTCTGGCGGCGTGGGGATGGTGCTGAGCCTGGCCAAGGTTTACTCGCAGGTGCCGCAGGCGCAGCGGGAGCGGACGCTGGTCTTTGCGTTCACCGGTTCGCACATGGTCGGCGCGCCGAGCAACGAGGCGTTCATCGAGGCGCACCGCGACGACATTATGGACCACTTGCTGTGCGACGTGGCCATCGAGCACATCGCCGACGACTACAATCCGCCCAACCCGCCGGCCGGGCTGGTGGAGCCGCGAGGCGCGTTTATCACCGAGAATCCGGTCGCCGTCAGCCTGTATGCCCGGGCGGTAGCCCGGCACAATGCCTACCGGACGCTCCTCTTTCCCACCGGGCACACCGCTGGGCGTGCCCACCGATGCGGGGCCGTTCCA
>Ga0315274_10010417_pt1 | contig 13394 bp, 13 predicted proteins | sample YL17G02_20_MG_FD_203700 | JGI IMG/M metagenome (GOLD analysis project Ga0315274, IMG submission 203700) | Sediment microbial communities from Yellowstone Lake, YNP, Wyoming, USA - YL17G02_20 | ecosystem: Environmental > Aquatic > Freshwater > Lake > Sediment | place: USA: Wyoming | collected...
ATAGAATAGCCGAGAAAAGACTCCAAAGCCAACCCCCGATTTTTTCTTTGAGGTTAGTCTTGTTCAAACACCAGCGCTAGCTTCCTATTTTTCCAGAGTCTCACCAGTTGAAGGCTAGCGCGCGCGAACTGAATACCGAAAGAATTAAATCAATCCATAATGCACAAGGCTTAGTTTCGCATCAGTCTTTGGAGTTTCATATGCCATTCGAGAATATCCTTCTGGTGAAGCCTCCCGGGAGAAGAGGCCTAAGCTTTGCCATGGATGTAGTGCCTATTGGTCTAGAGTATATTGCCGCGTATATTGAGGATGCAGTTGAAGAGGTCCATATCGTAGATATGGAGAAGGAGCGGAGAAGCTTCCAGCGTCTACTAGATCTCTATCGGCCGGACCTAGTTGGCATCACCCTTTCCGCAACGGAACATAACGAAGGGCTACATCTTGCGGAAATTGCCAAGAAAAGCGGAATCACCACAGTGGTCGGCGGATATCATCCAACTGGAATCCCCGATTTGATGCTTTCCTACCCGCAGGTGGATTTGGTTGTCCGTGGAGAAGGAGAACGCACTATGAAGGAGCTCGTGGAGAAGGGCAACCCAGAAGGCGTGCTCGGAGTCTCTTACAAAAGAGATGGAAAGACAATCCATAATGGAGACAGGCCTAAGATTGAGGATTTAGACAGCATGCCATTTCCAGCGCGACATTTGAGACAGCACTCATACAAAGCCAACGGCGGAACAACCGATTTTGATGTCTTGGTGACGTCTAGGGGCTGTAACGGGCTGTGCAGTTTTTGTTGCGAGCCCAGCATGAGCCAGAGTGATTTGAGATGTCGCTCACCAGAAAACGTTGTGACAGAGATTCTAGAGATTGTAAAATACCATGAGGAGAGACCGCTGAGCGTCATCTTCGCAGATCCAAACTTCATGGGCAACCCAAAAAGAGTTGGCCACCTGTGTGACTTGCTTCAGAAATATGACTTACAGGTGAAATTCTCCGCCATGGTGAGAGCCGACAACATGGCCGGAAATCCTGAGATCATAAAGAAGATGTGCGAAACAGGGATCGACACGTTCGAGATGGGCATAGAGAGTCCGAACCTTAAGGATTTGAAGTCAACTAGAAAAGGCATCACGACAAGAGTCCACAGGGACGCGGTGCGAAACGTACGTGAAAGCGGCGGTCGCCCGGGTGGCACACTCGTGATAGGTCTTCCAGACCAGACTCAAGAAGAGATTGAAGCGTTTCCTGTCTATGCTAAAGAGATAGGTTTGACAGCTGCTGCCTTTGGCGTCGCAACACCGTTTCCAGGGACAGAGTTCTACCAAGAGCTGGATAGACAAGGACTGATTTTCGAGACCAACTGGAACAATTTTGACGAGATGCACTCCGTTTATAGGACGAGACATTTGTCGAAAGAGAAGATTGAAGAGCTAGCGACGTATTGCATGGCAAAATTCTGGAACATAGACACGTTTATCGATCAAGAAAAGGTCTTCCAGAAAGTAACTCGAAAGAAGAAGCCTTTGATAGCTTTCATTCGTGAGAGGCTTTTGGATGTGGGTTTCCTGTTCAGCAATGGGATGACGCTGCAGAAAAGCAACTTTGGCCAGCACATAAAGATATTTCTCAGAGCGTATGCCGATCCGCGCGTAGAATCATATACCCGAAAGGTTGGAGTACACAACGTCCTGGAAATGTCAAGGTTTCTCCGAATCCTCGGCCGTCAAACATTTCAATGCACGCTAAGCTTCGAGGACACTATTGTCAGTTTCGTATTCAAGACCACCAAGAATACGGTTCAGTACATACGGGTTATTCAAGGAAAACAGGACCACACAACGATAAACTTTGACGTCAATCTGAAGTTGCTGAGCGAACCAAGTCCATCAAATATGATAAAGAGCCTCTTCCTCATGAGCTCACATGATCTGAGCATCAACAGGCTATGGAACGCTTTCAGGCTTTTTGTTGCAGCAGGGACTGAAGTCTTGACGTGGAAGCTGACAAGAATCTAGCAAGCAACCCTGGCGCGCGCATTACTAGAAACATCGGGAGCGCACGCTAACTGCAGAGCAGGCAAAAATCATATTAAACGACTTGGTAACCAAAATACTTAGAATGTTAGCGTGGGATAATGGTAACTAAAGATGCTGAAATAGAAAGAGTAGATGTTGAAATAGACGAAATGGCGCGCGCGCCTGATTCCGTGTTCAAACAGAGACCCGTCTGTTCGGTCTATACACAATAAGTGGAACATTGCGAAGACAAAGGTTTTGCGAATTCGGAATTCTTACTTATCTTCTGCACATATCCCGCGCAACTTATAAGTCAACTCTCAACAATGAAGAAGATCAAGGAATTCAGGATGAGAGCCAGACTGAAGGGCAAGAACCGAATCAGACTGTTCAGGCAGGCCGCCAAAAGACTCGCTTCACACATAGCTTCCTACGAGCATGTGACGGGAATCGTGTTTCTCGGCGGGCTAGCCAGAGGCTTCACGGACAAATCATCGGACCTCGACGGAATGGTCTTTCTTGAACGCAAAAATCAGGTTCAGGAAACCCAGATACGCGATATGGTCACCAAAGAAGCGAAAAGATCGGGCATCGACATCGATCTGGAGATTCACCTTCTCAAAGACTTCGCAAAATGGAAATGGACTGAAATCAACAGATGGGACTTCTCCCACGCAGAAATAGCCTTTGACAAGAAAGAACACATCAGAAGAATCATTGAAGCCAGATTGAAGGTTCCAGACGAGTTTTGGACCAGACGCATCGTACTCTGCGCGGAATACATGAAATGGTACTGCTATCCCCCCAAGAAGAGCATTGGCACAATCGCTGAAGCTTGGATTGACCGAGGCGACCTCATTTCTGCTCACTACTGTGTGAACTATGTTGTAGAACTGATTCTGAGAGCGGTCTTTGCGCTGAATAGAGAATTCATACCTCCACCAAAATGGAGGGTACACTGCTTCAAAGACTTGAAGTGGCTGCCCAAGAATCACAACCTTTTGGATCAAGCAATGAGAGTCCCAGATCTGTCAGCTCATGACCTGCGAAGGCGACTCGAAGCTGTTAGACAAATTTGGACTGAAGTCTCCTCGAAGATCAAACGCGAGACGGGACTTGGCCCTGAAGAAGCAAGTAGGTATTACGTCCAGCGAATATTGGAACAGCGAGCAACATAGAATTGATTGTTAAGTATGTGTTTATCATTTGATGCAAATTAAACCCCTGCGGAAACCGCGTGTAGGTTAAACTTAAGAACCTATAGAGTCATTTTATAGACCAGTTCAATAGGACGGAAACAGCGTCCTCGAGGAATAACGGTGACAGATAAGGTCTTTCAGAAACTCTTTCTAGAATCAATAGATGACGCCTTTTCATCGCTTGGTGACTCAGCAAAACAGGCCATATATTTCCACCTGCAAAACAAATTCAAAATCTCACGAGAAGATATTCCCAACAATCTCGACAGCTTCGAAAGCGGACTTGAGAAGATTTTTGGAGCAGGAACAAGATATCTTGAGATTCTCATAATGAAAAAGCTATACGAAAACATGGAACCAAAGAAAAGAGTCATGAAATGGGACGAGGGCAAAGAGTTCAAGTTCTCAGAATACGTAAGAACAGCGAGCAATACGTTTTCCAAAGGCGAAAAAAAGAATCGAAATTGAGACACGTGCTCTGACAGCACTATCTGTGCAATGGCACTTTTTAAATCCTGATTCAGAGTTCACAAACAATTTATCAAGCGAACATCGTGTTTCATTCTCAACGTACGTTCAATAAGTGAGGGTAAGGATTGTCTCCAGACAATTTCAGCAGAATCGTTCTAGCCGCCATTGAAGAAGGCCTATCCTCACTTGGAAATTCACCGAGAGAAGCAATATTCTACCATCTCGAAGCCTCTTTCCAACTCAAGAAAGAAGACATCCCCCTAAACCTGACAGAATTCAAACAGGCTCTGGAAAAAATCTTCGGACCGGGAACGCCATACATTGAAAAGCTCATCACCAGACGACTCTGCGAAAAACTCGGACTGAACTTCGAAGAAGACGAAAACGTGAACCTACTTGTATATGTTGACGACGCGAAGAAGAGGCTCTCACCCAAGGGAGGTGAAAAAGATGAATAAGAATGCAAGAATCCTAGTTGTTGACGATGATGAAAACATAAGAAAAGTCGAGGTGGCCATACTTGAAGACCAAAGCTATACTGTGGAATCCGTCGGCACGGCCAAAGAAGCCATAGAGAAAAGCAAAAGGAAATTCTATAACGTGGCCTTGATTGACATTCGACTCCCCGATATGGAAGGAATCGAACTACTAACAAAATTCCGGGAAACAACCCCCAAGATACGAAAAATCATAGTCACTGGATACCCAACCCTGCAGAACGCAGTAGACGCTGTCAACAAAGGAGCAGACGCCTACATAGTCAAACCATTTGACGTGGAAAAAGTCCTCAAAACGATTCAACAACAACTCAGCAAACAAGAGGAAGAACGAAGATACAGCCAAGACAAAGTCGCAGAGTTCATCGAAGCCAGAGTCAGAGAACTTGACCTCGAAAAAGAAGTGCCCCAAAAACACAGAAAATGATGTAAAATCAAGATTCCTTTATCTTTTACCACCATGTTCTAATTTTCAGGTCTCTCGTCAATCAAATTGGGGTCGACCTGACCCTTTGGAGGCACGCTCTTCTTCAAGAATTTAATGTGGTGCCCAACCTCAAGCCCTACATTCCGCAGAAGTGTGACTGATGGAACGTTAAGCTCACTAGTATGCAAGACCACTTGGTCAAAGCCCTTCTCAAACAGAAAGTTCATGGCTCTAACCGTAAGGGCAGATGCAAGTTTCTTCGCACGATAATCAGAAAGAGTAGCCGCAGGTCCAAGATAGCCCCTCTTTGTCCCAAAGTACGCGTTGAACTTCACCGCAGGCCACGCAACTACGACGGATACCACCTTATTCCCATGGTAAGCAACATGCACCCATTCCTCGTTGAATGGAGGCGAATCAGCTTTGCCCTTCTCAACGAAATCAGGTTTGAGCCTATCCCACCCGAACACCCCGTTTACCGTCGCAACAACCTCCTGCTCCTCCCCGAGCTTCATACTCCCGACGCGAAAACCTTCAGGCAACGTAGGAAGAGGCCTCAGACTGTCAAGCTTGGCAATCATCTGGTAGAGCCCGCCACTTGGAACATACCCTCTGTCAATCCACTCGTTTGTTCTTGGGCTTCCAGCGTCAACCGATATGAACACAGTGCCTTTGCGAACTAGTTCTTCGGCTTTCTTCACAAGAGCATCCTCTATCAGCTCTCGATCAATCCCACCACGAACGCCAAGCCATCTTATTTCTTCGCCCCAATATCCGTCATTGTACGTCGCGGACCCAACGATTTCGCCGTCCCTTTCGGCAATTAAAACGCTGGATTTGCCCTCTTGAATTCGCACACTAACTTCTTCCTCCGTCAAAGGCATGAATTCATAAGAGCCTTGCCGCGCTTCGTTGAGTAGTTTGACCAGAGTTGAAAGATCCTGAGCCTTAAAACTTCGAATTTGCAGTGCCATGTTCTCTTGCCAGTAAAAGAATGCGCACATGTAATAAGCGTTTAGACGGCATATGTTCGAAGTGAATCTAGTATGCTGAATGAATATAGGATGGAAGTTTTGGAAATAGAACGTCAACTAGATGTCTGTGGCTGACTGCAATCCTCATATCTGGAACCGCCAATTCGAGTTCTTCACGACTCTTATGCCCCATTAGAAGCTGAACGAAAACAACAGGGTTCAGCCCGATGGGACTCCTCTCGCCGGTCTCAAGTCTCTGAATATCAACAATCTTTCCACCTTGCAGGTTCAGTCTGATCGTGAAACGCCTGAAGTTGAAGTCAAGCGTCTCCGTCAATGTGCGGTACATTGAGTTGGCAAGGCGGGATTCAAGAAGAGGTTTTAGCTTCTGAAAGATCTTCAGGTAATCGGTTATGCGAACCTGCCAAGCGTAAGTGGGAAGTCTCTTCGTCGCGCCGAGTGAAACCAGATGTTCAATGAACGGTTCTACATAACTGATATTTGCGGACAGGGTGGTCAAACCTTTTTTCAGACCGTATTCTTTCAGAAAATCCGCGATTGCTTGAGCTTCAAGTTGATCAACTTCAGAAATCTCGGTCAGGAGCAATTCCTTTTCCTTAGAGTTTTCCCTGAATCTGAAATATCCCTTTAACCGCCCGCCCTCTTCCACCGCATACTCCTGAAAAGGTTCTGGGTCCGATGCTATGTGTGTTTTCTCCTGCATTTCCCAAACCGCTTTACTGCGAACACTGTGAACATAGAATTTCCTTTGGGATACCTCAAGCAGTTTCATCGCTTCTGCAATGTCTTTCGCGGTGAACAAGCGGATTCTGACGTTCGATTTGGAATTGGGGATTTGGTCGAGCCTGATCCGTGTTTCCTCAAGCAGCGGAAGCGCGTAGTCATATCCGAATTGTCTGTAGAAGTAGGGTATTCCTTCGATCACCGCGAGATCAAAATTCTGTTGCGCCACTGTTTTGAGAAACTTCAGCACGAGTTTCTGTATAAGGCCTCTTCCCCTGTACTCGGGGAGGGTTGCCACGTGTCCCATCTCAGCGACTTTCAGCTTAACATCGCCGATGCTCCAAGTAACCGGAATGAGGTTGATCGTTGAAACCATTCGTCCCTCATGCTTTACGACAAAGAAGTTGTCCAAGGTCATTTCAGGATGATGATCTATCAACTTCTTGGCCAAGTCGCATACGCCGACTTCTTGGCCGAATGCTTTTTGCACAAGTCGCAGGTAATCCTTGACATCTGTTTTATTTCTAAGACATTGTATTTCGAGATCAGCTTCTCGCAAGTTTCCTCCTCCCACACGCGTCTTCAGTAGGAGATGACCTTCGTCTAGATGAAGCTTGGCACTTATAAAGCAATGACGGGTTCGAGAAGACGCGATTCTACATTCTTATCTTACCATTCGATTGTTTTTCTGTCTCCATTGCTGACAAACACATCACCATGGTGGAGCAGGGCACACGCGAAGCCCATTGCCCTCATTGAGGGGCATCGTAAAAACTTAAATCCGTCAAGAAACCTAAGCTGGAGATTCCAAGTCGGTGGATACATGGATACACAATCCAAGGGCAGAAGTGTTTTCCTGATGCTCTGCTTCGTGGGTTTCTTCGCTTTGCTCAGCTCAACAATGTCTAAATCTCCTGTTCTGAAACCCTTCGCAAACAGTCTTGGAACTCCGACAGATTGGCTAGGTGTCGTTGCAGCAGCGTCCACGATCCCAGGCATATTGATCAGCCTGCCCGCAGCTTCACTTTCAGACATCTACGGAAGAAAGAGATTCCTGCTAATCGCTGGATTCGTCTTCGCTTCTGCCCCTTTTCTGTACCTACTAGTTACGGTTTGGTGGCAGCTCATAATCGTGAGATTTTATCATGGATTTGCAACTGCAATATTCGTACCTGTTGCAGAAGCAGCCATAGCCGAAGCGTTCCCTGCAAAACGCGGAGAGCGAATATCGCTCTTCTCGTCAGTTACTTATGTTGGCCGAATCATCGCACCAACACTCGGAGGATACATACTGTTTGCCACAACGCGCTCAACCTCGCCGCCACCAAGCGACTTTCACTTGCTCTACCTGGCCGTAGGGGTTGCAGGCATCACTGCAATAATCATGGTCCTACCATTCCTTGCTAAAAAGAAAGTACCTCAAGTCGCTCAACAAGACGACGCTAAGAGGACACTCGCAAGAGTGTTCAAGGGTTGGGGAAAAGTGGCCACGAACAGGGGCGTTCTGCTTGTCGGTTTCGTTCAGGCCTCACAATATTTCGTCTTCGCCGCGGTCGAGTTCTTCTTGGTCGGGTACCTCACTGAAATTGTGAAGCTTAACAACTTCATCACAGGCTTAATGATCACGAGCATAATAGCCATAGGAATATTCGCCAGACCTTACATGGGAAGAATCTCAGACAGAGTTGGAAGACGAATCCCGATAGTAACAGGCTGCATGATTTCAGGACTCCCGCTGCTCGGATTGCCGTTCATCAGAGACTCTTGGGTTCTGCTGCTTCTTGTATTGATCTACGGACTTGGGTTCGCAACGGTGCTGAGTTCAACACATGCTCTGACAAGCGACCTCGTGCCCACAGAGCTGGTAGGAACATCAATGGGATTCATAGACACGGTCATGGATATCGGACAGACACTGGGTCCAATAATAAGCGGAATAATACTTGGAGTGAGCTTAGCATACGGTTTTCAGTACATTCTTGTCTTTCTCGCGTTAGGGCTCGTACTGCTCGCAACGGGAGTAGTCTTTGCCCTGTCAAGACTCGTTATGCCAAGCAAACATTGAATTTGAAGAAACAAGAGGCCCAAAATGACCGACAAGGTTGTCACTCATCTTCGTTTCAGAAAAGTCTCAACGCTAGAACACTTGGCGCTGAATCTGCGCAATTTCAACATCTTTAGAAGAGGTGATTCTGGAAAAGCTATCATGTTCTTTGGAACCTCCAAGTTCTTCACTTGGCTCATTGCCATACCCTACATCATTTCATCGGAGCTAGTTTTCCTCAGAACCACTCGCTTTTATGCCACTATTGAGGATCAAGTGGCAGGCATCCTCGTTCTTCGCGAAGAACAAGATATTTTGTACGTAAGCGACCTAGGCGTCGCACCTGAATATCGAGGACACGGAATAGCAACTGCTATGCTCAATTATTGCACCAAGATCGCAAGGACAATAAGCAAAAGCTGGCTTGAACTCTCGGTATTGAAAACCAACACGCCTGCTAGGTGCCTGTATGAGAAGACGGGTTTTGTTCAAAAAGAAAACAGACGGTGGTCGTTTGTTCTCCGCAAAAAAGTCAGCTAGGACTGTAACTCGGTCTTAATCGCACACTAACCAAAGAACCCACCAAATCAACCATTCGCTTCACGCAAAGCTCTATTCTGCAGTTCCCCTAATCAGATTTTTCCCACGTCACAAAAGCGCCGCAAATAAGAAAGTCTTAAACACCTTTCGATTTGGCTAGAACTGAACCTCTTTCAGCAAGAAAGACTCACCTTGAGGGGTTCATTTATGTTTAATCGTGTCTATGTCAACGTGTTGTTTCTCGGTTTCTTTCTGATAAATTCAACATTGTTGTAAGAAGGTTTTAAATAAGCAAACACTAGATACAGCGTTCGCTTCGCTTGTGAAACACTAACGACTTGCGGAGCGCACAAATGGTGATCGAGTGAAGTGTCCGTACTGCGGTTCCGAGAACCTAAAAACGCTTGAAACTAGGGATTCGCCTGACAACACCGTCAGACGACGCAAAGAGTGCGACAGCTGCGAAAGACGCTTCACCACATACGAGTACATAGAAACCGTCGAGTTGATGGTAAAGAAGAAAGACGGAATGTCTGAACGCTTCGACGTCAACAAGATCATCAGAGGACTGCAGAAAGCCTGCGAGAAAAGGTCAGTGACGATGGAGCAGATCCATGAAATGGCAGAACGCGTCAGACAAGACCTGGTAGCACGAGGCAAGGATGAAACCACCTCCCGTGAAATCGGGGATCTGGTCATGAAGCATCTGAAGAAGCTCGACCGAGTCGCTTACATCAGGTTCGCCTCGGTCTACAAGGCGTTTGAAGAACCTGAAGACTTTCAGAAACTAATCAAAGAGGCAAGAACGTGAAAGATGTCAGAAAACGTGATGGAAGATTAGAATCGTTTGATCAAGAACGAATAACTAAAGCAATTTGGAAAGCAGCAAAAGCCGTTGGCGGAAGAGACCGCGAACAGGCTAAGAGACTCAGCGATCAAGTCATTGATCAGCTGAAGCTCCGCTTTGGCGAAGACGGCGTTCCAACGGTGGAAGAGATTCAGGATCTGGTTGAGAAAACACTCATCGATAACGGACACGCGAGAACCGCCAAAGCGTATATCCTCTACCGAAAGCAGCACCAGGACCAAAGGGAACTGGCAGCGCTCTTGAGTGACGCCGATCTTGTAGATCAGTACTTGGAAATTCAAGACTGGCGCGTGCGGGAAAACAGCAACATGAGCTATTCACTCCAAGGATTGAACAACTATCTCTCATCCACAGTTATTGCGAAGTATTGGATCAGCAGGATCTATCCGCCCAACATTGCGGACGCCCACTTTTCCGGAGACATGCACGTCCACGATCTCGGGGTACTAGGCGCTTACTGCGTCGGCTGGGACCTGAGAGAGCTCTTGATGTCAGGATTCGGTGGCGTTTCAGGAAAAATCGAAAGCAAACCTGCCAAACACTTCAGGACCGCTCTAGGACAGATCGTCAATTTCTTCTATACGCTTCAAGGCGAAGCTGCCGGAGCCCAAGCGTTCAGCACTTTCGACACTTACTTGGCGCCATTTATACGCTATGACGACTTGACCCAGAAAGACATTGAGCAAGGGTTACAGGAATTCTTCTTCAACATGAATGTACCCACCCGTGTAGGGTTCCAAACACCATTCACAAACGTGACTCTGGATCTCACAGTCCCAGATTACATAAAGAATGAGGCCGTCATAGTCGGCGGAAAACCGACAGACGCAACTTACGGCGAAATGCAGCCAGAGATGGACATGTTTAACGCTGCCTTCGCCGAAGTCATGAATCAAGGCGACTCCAAAGGAAGAGTGTTCACTTTCCCAATTCCCACCTACTGTGTGACAAAGAACTTCGACTGGGACTCCCCAATTGCCCAGAAGATCTTCGAAGTCACAGCCAAATATGGAGTCCCCTACTTCTCCAACTTCATCAACACCGACATGAGACCCGAAGACGTGCGAAGCATGTGCTGTCGACTGAGAATCGACAACCGCGAACTTCGCAACAGAGGCGGCGGCTTCTTCGGAGCAAACCCCTTGACAGGATCGATAGGCGTAGTCACCCTCAACCTGCCGAGAATCGGATATTTGGCGAAAGACGAGGACGAGTTCTTCGAAAGACTGGAAACCATGATGGAAATCGCTCGAGACAGCTTGGAGATAAAACGCAAGATCCTCGAAACGTTCACAGAGAATGGTTTGTATCCATACTCAAAGCGCTACCTGCAAGAAGTGAAGAAAGGGTATGGGCATTACTGGCAGAACCACTTCTCAACGATCGGCATTATAGGCATGAATGAAGCGATTCTGAACCTGTTCGGAACTAATATTGTCACGATGGACGGAACTGAGTTTGCGATCAGAGCGCTCAAGTTCATGCGCAATCGACTGCTGCAATTCCAAGATGAGACGGGCAGCATGTACAACCTTGAAGCCACTCCGGCTGAAGGAACGAGTTATAGGCTCGCACGGCTTGATAAGAAAAAGTATCCGGAAATAATCGCTGCCAACCAGAAGCACTTGGCAAGCGGTGCCGAACCCTTTTACACTAATTCTTCGCAACTGCCAGTGGACTTTGAAGGTGACATGTTTGAGGCTTTGGAACACCAAGACAGACTGCAGACCCTCTACACGGGTGGAACCGTCTTCCACATCTTTCTCGGTGAGAGACTTCCCACATGGAAGGCCTCAGCAGAACTCATCAAGAAGATCGCGCAAAACTCGCACCTACCGTACTTCACTTTGACTCCTACGTTCAGCATATGTCAAACGCACGGCTACATCAACGGCGAACACAAACAATGTCCGACCTGCGGAGCCAAGTGCGAAGTCTATTCAAGAGTCGTCGGCTACTTGAGACCAGTAGATCAATGGAACGACGGCAAACAGTCAGAGTTCGCCATAAGAAAAACCTTTGACAGATCAACCGTCATGCCAGCCGCACCAACCCCAGTGATAAATGCATGAAGTTCTGCGGCATCCAAAAAACCAGCCTGCTAGACTATCCAAACCGAGTGTGCTCCGTCCTCTTTACACCCGGATGCAACCTGCGCTGTCCATTCTGCCACAACTGGAGAATAGTCCTCGATCCCAAGCCTCCTTTTCTCAACGAAGAGAATGCCTTGAAGATCCTTGAAGAACGCAAGAAGTACATAGACTCGGTTGTAATAACGGGCGGGGAACCAACCATTCACAAAGAACTGCCGAAGTTCCTGAAGAAACTGAAAGAAAAAGACTTCAAAGTGAAACTGGACACAAACGGGCTTGACTCGAAAATGCTGGAAGCATGTCTGCCATACTTAAACTACGTCGCGGTGGACATCAAGACCAGCCCACAGAAATACGCATTACTTGGAGCAAAAGAACCTGCAGCACTGGCGCAGACGGTTGAAATGCTAAAGATGAGCAAAGTCGAGTACGAGGTCAGAACAACTGTCGTGCCTGGCTTCGTCGATGCCGCCGATATTCAAGCAATGTGTAAAATTGCCAAGGGCGCAACAACATGGGCTCTGCAACAGTTTATTCCAGGAGACACTCTGGACAGTGATCTGAACAGTGTGAAACCGTACAGCCTAGAGATCTTGTCCAAGTACGCGGAAACCATCAAAGATTGTGCCGAGAGAATTGTCCTTCGAACGTAGAAGCTCGCCAACAACACTCTTATCCCGCTCTTCGAAGCGCAAGGTTTAAGGGTATACACTTCGTTTAGGTTTCGAATATTCTTGTCACGAGGGTTCAGGTTTTGAGCAAGAAACAACAACTTCAGACTCTTGAAGAACGGAAAGCGGACGTTCTGATCAAACTCAGGGGATACAAGCTTATTAAGAAACAGAAGCACGATGATGCGATCGGGTACATTATTGAGATTCCAAAGGAAAAGCAGAAAGCTCTAGTATGGGCCGTCCCGGGAGAGACCACCGTTGGCATCAACAGCATCAACCGACTCTCAAAAGCCATGAAAGACGCTGGAATCGAAAGAGGGATAATAGTAACAGACGGACGATACACACACGCAGTCAAGCAGGGCGCGAAGAAAAAGAAGATTGAACTTTTGCCGAAGACTTTCCCTGCCTTTGACATCTTCCAGCACAAGCTCGTGCCCAAACAGGAAATCCTGACCGATGAAGAAAGAGAACAGCTACTTCTGAAATACAAAGTTCACCCGTACCAATTGCCACAGATAAGCTCAGTGGACCCCACGGTAAAAGCGATAGGAGCCAAACCAGGCGACGTACTGCGAGTAAAAAGAAAAAGTCCGACAGCAGGCGAACACATTGCCTACCGATACGTGGTAGAATAGACTACTTGCCAAGTTCAACAATCAAAGAAACAAGTTCATCCATAGAGAAGAATACAAGATTGCTTCTAAACCAAAGGCAGATTGAATGGTCAAATCTCTCGCAAACAAGATTGTTGCTATTTTGAGTCAAGAATTGGGAACATGGTAGATGATTCCTCATTTTCACTTAGCACTGTAGGTCTTGCAGATGTCTTTTCATCAAGCCAT
>Ga0315274_10010418_pt1 | contig 13394 bp, 14 predicted proteins | sample YL17G02_20_MG_FD_203700 | JGI IMG/M metagenome (GOLD analysis project Ga0315274, IMG submission 203700) | Sediment microbial communities from Yellowstone Lake, YNP, Wyoming, USA - YL17G02_20 | ecosystem: Environmental > Aquatic > Freshwater > Lake > Sediment | place: USA: Wyoming | collected...
AGTACGAACGGAAAGGGAATACCAATGTCGCATGACATGGTTATGAAAAATATGGCTGCCAGTCCCCCTGGATTATTAACGTTTATGGAGGCAGCTAGTGTAGCAAGTGCTCCGTTTATCCAGTCAATCATAGTACGACTCAGGCTATTGTTGCATAAAATGTGAATAGGGACAATGCCCGATTTTAACTCAATTAAATTGCCTCGATAGGCTGTAGCTTCACGCTCAGGACGCGCCGAGCTCCGTATAGTAAAATATTGTTACATGGACTTATACTGGTATACCAATTACGGAGATAACTGATGCTGAAAAGTGTGCCACCCCGGTTTGTCCTAATATTTTGGCCTGTGGCGGACAGACTTTTGAGAGTAATCTATCACACCAGGCCCCTGAGAGCCGATGATAGCGGCATCATGCGCTTCAACCTTCACCACTACAAAGGACCCACCAAAGTACTAAATGACGGCTCCAAAGTAAAAACCGGAGACACAATCGTAGAGCTTCATTTGAACAACGCCTGGTTTAAAAGAAGGCGCAATCTGAATTTAAGCGCCGCACAATCGCCCCGGGAATTTCTTGGTTGTTTTGCACAGGACCTCCGCCTTCTAGCCCAGCAAGTAGTCAGCGGGATGTTCGGTAATGTTGCGGCGCTCCACGGCATAACCTTCCTGCATGTAGCCGCCAGACGACTGGGATTCCAGGTTGATGAATTGCCGGATAGCTTGTGGAAGAAAGGGGCCCGCTTCTACATGGCCGGGTTAATGCAAGTCTATCATTTGCGGGGAGACGAAGTGTCGGGACTAAGAGAAAAAACTTGGGAGCTAAAAGAAGGCTGGCTCTCCCGGGCAGCACTTTTAACCAAGTACGGCCCAAAACACCTATGAATTTGCTCGTATGCCGAAAACGGCTTACTAGGCTGAAAGCTCCTTTTCTGACTCAAGAAGCTCAGGTATGGTGACAAAATCAAAACCCCTCTCTATGAGGGTCTCAATAACGAAGGGCAGAGCTTGGAGCATGTGGCTGCGGTCGTATCTTAGCTTGGTATCGCGGCCATCATGAAGGACAATTACGCCACCGGGCTTAGCCCGCTGAATAATAGCCTGTACAATCTCCTCGCCAGATTTTTCTGCCTTCCAGTCACTGGTCATGTTGTCCCAGGTGACGACCGTGTAGCCGAGCTGTCGAACAGTTCGCATCAGCCAAGGGGTACGAAAACCGTGGGGAGGACGAAAGAGCTTGGGCTCAAGTCCGGTACACTCATAGATTGCCTGACGGGTCATCTCAAGGTCATGAGCGACCGCCTTCCCTCGTTTCAAGCATAGTGACTTCTGGTGATAGTAAGAGTGATTCCCAATTGCATTTCCTGCTGTCACTATCCGCCGACAGGTCTCAGGATAGCGCCGAGCGTTTTGTCCAATGATGAAGAAGGTCGCTTTTATTCTGTATTGCTCCAATATGCCGAGAACTTGAGAGGTGTAGGGCTCGTTTGGGCCGTCATCAAAGGTCAACGCAATCCGAAGACGGTTGCGGTTGCCATTAGAACATACCTTGCCATAAAACCGGGAGCGAGGGTTGATACCGTGGTAAGTAAACAGTGTGCTCAGAACACCAATATCAAAAATGTAAATGAATCTTCCCACTGCCTCAAACACGGGGTTGATATGCAACCAAAGCAAACCAAAGAAAAGGGCAACATACACCCACGATGCTTTGACTCTCTGCCAGGAGAAATTGGCAATCACTGTTTGCCACGCTTTGGTCGGCCAGTTTTCCAGGTTTTCGGGAATTGGTGTATACCAGAAAAGGACCGAAAAGTAGTCCACAGTCCAGTTCCAGTATTGATTCACCACACCTATTCTCTTCAAGCGGCGGGCCGAGGTGAGGACGAAGAGCCGGGGCATAATGCATCCCTTGCCTGCCTCCTTCAATCTCAGAGAGAGTTCGTACTCCTCACCATAGAACTTGATGCTGGTATCAAATCCGCCTACTTTCCAAAACGCCGACCGTCGCACAGCGAAGTTACACCCCCATATAGCACTGCCTTTGTTAAAAACCTTCCGGAAAAGCTGGTCTGTGATAATGCTAAAGAAATTACCAATGTAGGAGGTAATCCTGGTGAACTTGCCAGCGTCGCAATAGGCGTAGGGCCCGCTTATCGCCACCATGTGTGGCTCACAGAGAAAGCGCCACACGATGGTCGAAAGCCAGTGGGCTGGCGCCCGAGTATCGGCATCAATGAAGGCGATGATTCTCCCTGTGGCTACTTCGGCGCCTTTTTGTCGAGCGCAGGCGGGACTTCGCTTACTTTCATAGACAACGTTGGCTCCCCAATCGCGAGCTATCTGGGCAGTGTTGTCCGTGCTGGCATTATCAACTACAATGACCTCATACTCGCCGGCATAATCCTGCTTTTTTATAGACTCCAGGCACGAGAGCAGGAAGATCTCCTCGTTATAGGCTGGTATGACCACCGACACGAAGGGTAGCCCTTTAGAGCGGGCCGTCGGTAACGGCACTATGTTATCCTCGTTATCGTCGCTCATAACCTGTCAAGGCTGGAGCACATAGCTTGATTATATTATATCACATTGTCAAGACCCCTTGGTGGCACATTGACATAACATATATGCACTGGCTGAAATTGCATTTTTGTCTTTCCCGTCTGGGGGCAGCAGATAAGGAACTGCTTCGTAAGCCTTGACGAGATAGGTCAAATGAGGGTATCTTTTAGTTACCTACTATTATCCGATTTTACCCCGCTCTCAAGTGGCGGATTTTACATACGTCGTGGCAAAATCAAAGAGAGACTTCACAGCGTAAGGAAGGATGTAGAGTGAGGACTTACATTCTGGCTATTGACCAGGGTACCACAGGGACAACAGCACTTATTGTTGACCGTGATGGGAGCATACGTGGGCGTGGTTACGCCAGGATTCCCCAGTACTATCCCAAGCCAGGCTGGGTGGAGCATGACCCCTCGGAGATTTGGAAGCAGACTTTACAAGCAGTCAGCCAAGCCCAGCATGCTGCCGGAATTGGGGATGCGGATATCGCCGCCATAGGCATCACCAACCAGCGGGAGACGACCATACTTATAGATAGAGTAACTGGAGAGCCTATAGGGCGGGCTATCGTGTGGCAGTGCCGCAGGACGGCAGATAAATGTGATCAACTCAAAGCACAGGGGATGGCCGAAATCATCCAGGCCAAGACTGGCCTGGTAATCGATGCTTACTTCTCGGCAACAAAGATACAGTGGTTTTTGGAAAACTTGCCTGGGATAAGGGAGCGGGCAGAACGAGGTGAGATTCTATTTTGTAACGTGGACGCCTGGTTGCTCTGGAAACTCACCAACGGCAGAGTACATGCCACCGATTTCTCAAATGCATCTCGCACCATGCTGTTCAACATCAATACTCTGGATTGGGATGACGAACTACTGCGACTTTTCGACATTCCACGTCCTATGCTGCCAGATGTTCACCCTTCGATTAACATTTTTGGTTACACGGAGGATGGGATTCCCATTGCTGGAGTAGCCGGTGACCAGCAGGCAGCCTTGTTTGGCCAGGCATGCTATCAGCCCGGTATGACTAAGGTGACATATGGCACAGGTGCTTTTGTGCTTATGAACATAGGCAAGAAACCTGTCGTAACCAGACATGGTCTGCTGACTACTGTGGCTTGTAGCCTCGACGGAAAGGCTGAGTACGCTTTGGAAGGCAGTGTATTTATTGCAGGGGCAGCTATCCAATGGTTACAGGATTTAGGATTAATCAGGGAGGCGGGAGATTCAGAGCAACTGGCAATGGAAATAAAGGATACCGGTGGTGTGTACCTGGTACCCGCTTTTGTTGGCCTGGGGGCACCTCACTGGGACATGTATGCGCGCGGTACGCTCGTCGGGCTGACTCGTGGTAGCGGCAGAGCCCAGGTTGTCAGAGCTGCTGTGGAATCAATCGCTTATCAGGTAACGGATGTCTTGGAAGCGATGGTGGCTAACTCACGTCTTCGGCTGGCGGAGATACGGGTGGATGGTGGGGCTGCGACTAACAACTTTCTGGCACAGTTTCAGGCTGACATCGCCGGGGTAGAAGTATCTCGACCAAAAATGTTAGAGACGACGGCTCTAGGAGCAGCCTATCTCGCTGGCTTGGGGATAGGGTTTTGGAAATCTGGTCACGAGATAGAAGCACTACGGGAAGTAGGCCAGCAGTTCACGCCGCGTATGGAAGCCACAGAACGCCAGGCGTTGCGCCGTGGTTGGGCAAGAGCATTAGAACGGGCCAAGGGTTGGCTCATAGTAGGGAAATAAATAACTTCTCAGAGTGATTTTACTAGTTGTGGATTTTGCGGGAAAGTCTGAGGGAGGATGTCAGCCACTCACAAATCCGCAAATACTTCGGGGGCTATTTCCTTCACTATCCTTCGTATTTCCTCGGCGACAGCCCTAAACTCAGGAAGCGCTCGCTTGGATGTGCGCAGCGTGATGATATGGCGAATTTCGCGGAAATTCCAGGTGCAGATTATCTGGGTCTCACAGGCGTTGGGAAGGACATAGCGAGCAATCTCAGCTTTTATCCCCTTGGCCAATAAGTCACCATAGGCTTGCCAGCAGGTCGTCATTACCTCTTTGAATTGCTTGTGGGCAGATTCGTTGTCTTTAATTGGAGGCGGCTCGATATATCTGGGCTCGGTTTCTTTCACATATCGCTGGCTTCTCTGGCTGTAACTTGCCAATCTGTGTCTGACAAGCTCATGGGTCAGGACACGGCTGGCACGAATGTAGAAGGTGGCGCAGGCATGTTCAACCATTGACTCATGTCCGACATCTATCCACTTCTGAATTCGGTCGGGTACCGTGCCTGTTTTATCCTGTGTGTCCCAACACAGCCTACCTGCCGTCTCTATCAATTTTTCGGCATCAGGGGTGACGGCAAGTAACTTCACTTCTATGTCATACTTATCGGTCATCGCCTATTTACTAAAGCGTAAATTTATTGTGGCGTCCCTGGAGGGATTCGAACCCACGACCCGCTGCTTAGAAGGCAGCCGCTCTGTCCAGCTGAGCTACAGGGACAACGAAATTAAGTATAGCATGATAGGGCGTGAATGATAAGAATACAAGGGTGAGCTAGTCTTTGTGGGCCTGTGCTACATGCTTCTGCCAGCATTTCTCGTGCACATAAACGGCGCATTTGGCGCAGTAATAAATATGGGCCCTGGCTTCTTTGCCACAGACAGGGCATTTCATTACTTGCTACCTCCGTTATCTTTTTTTCTGAATCCTTCAGGATTAGCCCCTTTTCCCCTCTCCTCCCTGGAGTCAGTTACATAAAAGCCCGGTCCGTTAAATATGATGGGGACGGGACAGAAGATGCGACGGGCAATTCCGTGGCAGGTAGGACAATCAGCTATTGGCTTATCATTAAAGCTCTGCTTAAGCTCAAATTGCAGGTTACAATTCAGGCAACGATATTGATAAATAGGCATTTATATTCCCCCTTACTCTAGAAGAGGTGTTTTTTGTTCTTCTGACACTTGCGCCCTGGAGACCTGCTCCTCTATTTTACTCTCTCTTGCTTTAAATTCGCCATCCAAATTGACGCTACCTATCTCAAAAGGCGGTCGATGAGCTTGCAATACATGCTCATCCCAACAGTAGGCGTGTATAAAGGCACCACAGGAACAATGGAAGACAACTCTGTCATAAATCAATGGATTCCCGCATACAGTACAATCAGTACAATTCATCTACTTACCTCCTGTAATTAGCACTCTTAATGCCGAAGTGCTAATTATAGCGTGCTGATAGAGTTTCAGCAAGCTTTCCGTTGGCAATTATCTTGTACGTTATGGCTACCTTTGGCCCTTTCTCCAAAGACTTTGGCAGCAGGGCACAAATCCCACTTAGTTGACAATCTGTTTTCTTAGCCGTTAATATGGACTTATTCCTATGGGTGTAAAATATGGCTTGCCTGAGTCCTTCACATCTTATCGCAACACAGTGCGAGTTGAGTTAAAGAAGGTTATTGATAGCTGTCCTCCAGCTCTTTGTAGTATGCTACGATATCATATGGGCTGGCAGGATGAGCATGGACATTCCTGTAGCGGAGAATCGGGAAAATTTATTCGCTCTACCCTTTGCCTCCTTAGTTGTCAAGCGGTGGGGGGTGACACGTCGCAGGTAATGCCCGCCGCCGCAGCCGTCGAGCTCATCCACAATTTTTCTTTAATCCATGACGATATCGAAGATGCTAGCTATGAGCGTCATCACCGGCCAACTGTATGGAAATTATGGGGTCAATCTCAAGCGATAAATGCCGGCGATGTCATGTTCATTCTAGCTTATTTAGCGTTGCTTAAACTACAAGAGAAGGGAATAGCTGATGAAAAAGTCGCTAGTTCCATTAAAATGTTGAGCCTGGCTTGTTTGGAGCTTTGTGAGGGACAATATTTGGACGTCGAGTATGAGAACCGTCTCGATATCACCATCGAGGATTACCTTGACATGGCAGCCAAGAAAACAGCAGCCCTGCTTGCCGTATCGATTTCTTTGGGAGCATACTTGGGCAGCGAAGATAGTAAGTTGGTGGACTTTTTTCACCTGTTCGGCAAAGAATTAGGTATAGCCTATCAGATTTGTGATGACATATTGGGAATTTGGGGAGTGGAGGAAAGCATTGGTAAATCTGCTGGCGATATCTCACAGAGGAAGAAAACCTTGCCCGTAGTTTATGGATTGCAAAGTAGTGGTGGTGAGGCAAGAAAGAGGCTCGAGAAGTTTTACTCTCAGAAATCTATCGAGGGCGAGGATATCAAAGAGGTTACGAAGATTCTGGACCAATTAGACGCCAGGGACTATGCTGAGAATTTGGCTGAGCAATATTATTACAAAGCTCTGGCACAGCTCGAGGCTACTCGGCTTGACACATCCAGGCAAGCTCCGCTTAAAGAGACTGCCTGCTTTCTATTGAAGCGCGACTTTTAGGAGGGAAAATGCCGAAAAAGACTGTTGAAGATATAGAGGTTAAAGGCAAGATGGTTCTACTCAGAGTCGACTTTAATGTCCCACTAAATATAAACACTGGCGCCATTAGCGACGATAGCCGCATCCGAGCTTCGCTACCTACTATCAAATATCTCGTTGACCATAAAGCCAAGGTAATCCTCTGCTCTCATTTAGGACGACCTGAAGGCAAAGTAGTTGAAAATTTGCGGATGGCGCCAATAGCGCAGAGGTTGTCACAGCTCATGGGCTTGCCTGTCAGCACGGCATCCGATTGTATAGGTCCAGAAGTGGAAAGCAAAGTAAAGAAACTCCAAGAGGGCGATATTTTAGTTTTGGAAAATCTGCGCTTTCATCCCGAAGAGGAAGCAGATGATGCCGACTTTGCCCGGAAGCTAGCCGGGTTAGCTGATATTTATGTTAATGATGCCTTCGGCACTGCTCACCGGGCTCATGCCTCTACTGTGGGTGTAGCTAAATACTTGCCCGCGGTGGCTGGCTTTTTAATGAACAAAGAGCTAAAGGTTATGGAGAAGCTCTTGCATGATCCAGAGCGACCCTCGGCCTGCCTTATAGGCGGTGCTAAGGTGAGCGATAAGATAGAGCTGTTGCAGAATATGCTAAGAAAGGTTGACATGCTGCTGGTTGGTGGTGGCATGGCCGCTACTTTCTTAAAGACGCAAGGATATGAGGTAGGGCATTCTTTAATAGAGGACGATAAGGTGGACCTGGCCAAGAAATTGTTACAGGAAGCCGAGGAGTGGAAGATGCCATTTCTGCTCCCCATTGATGCAGTTGTGGCGGAAGAAATCAAAGCCGGAGTCCCAACTAGAGTAGTGCCAATAACCAATATACCATCCGGTAGCCATATCGTAGATATTGGTCCTAAATCTATTGAGCTTTTCTGCAACGAATTGAAAAAATGTCATACCATCATGTGGAATGGTCCTATGGGGATTTATGAAATACCTCAATTTGCTCAAGGAACCAGGTCTATAGCCAGTTTTCTATCCACCCTCAATGCCACTACTATTATTGGCGGTGGCTCCTCTGCTGAAGTAGTTCAAGCAATGGGATTAACTGATAAGATGACCCATGTTTCCACAGGGGGTGGTGCCAGCCTGAGATTTCTGGAGGGCGCTACCTTACCCGGTGTGAAAGTTTTGTTAGAGAAGAAATAACAGGAGATTGTGAAATGCGGAGCCCTTTTGTTGCTGGCAACTGGAAAATGAATACCACGGTTACTGAGGCCGAACGGCTTGTTCTCGAGATGCTCGATAAACTGGACAGGATAGAAAGAGTGGAAAAGGTACTTTGTCCGCCATTCGTATCTCTGGTTGCCATAAGTATGATGCTGCAGGGTTCATCTATTAAGCTCGGTGCCCAGAATATGTATTTTGAGGCTAAGGGTGCTTACACCGGTGAAATATCCTCCCTGATGCTCAGCGAGTTGTGTGAATTTGTCATACTGGGGCATTCTGAGCGGAGATGGTATTTTGGGGAAACTGATGAAGTAGTTAACAAGAAGGTAAAGGCGGCTTTGGCAAACAAGCTTAAGCCTATCTTATGTGTCGGGGAGAGGCTTGAGGAGAATGAAGCTGGCAGGACAGAAGAGGTGGTGAGCAGACAGTTAAGGGGAGCTTTGGATGGTATAAAGCCTGTTCGTGATTTAGTGATTGCCTACGAGCCGGTTTGGGCTATTGGCACAGGTAAGGCAGCAAGCGGCAAGCAAGCAGCAGCCACTATCCAGTTTATTCGTGCTGTTGTGGCTAAGCTATGGAGTAAGAGCATGGCTCAAGATTTACGCATCCTTTATGGTGGCAGTGTTACCGGTGCTAACATCGCCGAATTTATTTCTTATCCAGAAATTGATGGTGCCCTGGTTGGCGGAGCCAGCCTCAAAGCCGAAGAATTCGTGAGCATTGTCGAAAAAACCGCGGAAATCAAGGGAAGAAAAAAGTAGACAGTAGACAGTGATTGCCATCGTTGGTCCCACCGCTGTAGGGAAAAGTGAGCTTGCTCTGCACCTGGCTCAATACTTTCCCCTGGAGATAATAAGCGCTGATAGCCGTCAGGTCTATCGGTATATGGATATCGGCACTAATAAGCCGAGCCTAGTTGAGAGGGCAGCGGTCCCGCACCATGTCATCGATGTAGTCGAACCCGACGAAGATTTTAGCCTGGCTATGTATCACCAACTAGCCATTGAGGCGCTGAAAGCCATTAAACAGAAAGGCAAATTGTCATTACTGGTCGGTGGCAGCGGCCTTTATGTGTGGTCGTTGGTAGAGGGATGGAAGATACCTGAGGTGCCACCTGACCAAAAGCTAAGACGCCAGTTAGAAGCTAGGGCAGAGCAAGAAGATAGCCAAAGCCTTTATCGGGAATTGCAGGATATAGACCCTGTGGCAGCAGCAAAAATCAATCCCAGCAATATCCGACGCATTATAAGGGCCCTGGAAATCTATCATGCGACAGGGCAACCTCCTTCTCAATTACAACGTAAAGAGGCGCCGGCGTTCTCTGTTTTAACCATCGGCTTAACTCAGGAAAGAAGCGAGCTATATAGAAAGATTGATTGGCGGGTTGATAAAATGATACAAAGGGGATTGGTTGAAGAAGTAGAACAGTTACTCAAAAGAGGTTATAGCTCTTCCTTGCCTTCTATGTCGGGAATAGGTTACAAGCAAATAGGCCAGTTTCTTCGAGGAGAGATGACTTTGCCCGAGGCTATTGATAAAATAAAATATGAAACTCATAGACTGGCTCGTCACCAGTATGCTTGGTTTCGCCTCAGCGATAGCAGAATTCACTGGTTTGACGTGAGTGAGACAGAGGGAAAAGCCAGCATTGTCACCCTGAACAAAGTGAAGGGTCTCATAGAAGGCTTCATATCATGAAATTCTCCAAGTTACAAGCCACGGGTAATGACTTCATCCTGGTAGATGCCCTCACAGGACCAGGAAAAGGTGATTGGGGAAAAGTGGCCCGAGCTATGTGTGACCGTCACTTTGGAGTAGGAGCTGACGGCTTGATACTGGTGCAGAGTTCGACCATCGCTGATTTAAAGATGCGTCTTTTTAACTCTGACAGTTCTGAGGCTGAAGTTTCCGGCAATGGGCTGAGATGTTTTGCCAAGTATGCTATTGAGAAAGGCTTGATTGGCAAAATGTCATCGCGAGCGGGGCAAAGCAATCGCTCTCTGAGCATAGAGACTTTGTCAGGCGCAAGAAAGATTAAGGCTTACATGTCGGAGAATAAGGTCAACCGGGCTGAGGTAAATATGGGCCTGCCCCGGTTCCAACCAGAACAAATTCCTGTTAAGGTTAAAGTTGACATAATACCTATATTGGATTATCCTTTGGTGATAGACAGAAAAAAGTTGACTTTGTCTCTTCTATCCATGGGAAATCCCCACGCCGTGAGCTTTTTATCTCAGTCGGTTGCTGATTTTCCTTTAGCTAAGATAGGACCGAAAGTGGAGAGGCACGCTATGTTCCCCCAAAGGACCAATTTTGGGGTAGCCAGGGTCTTGAGCAAAGGAAAGATAGAAGCCCGGGTGTGGGAGCGTGGTGTGGGGGAAACTCTGGCTTGTGGTAGCGGCGCCTGTGCCATAGCTGTGGCCGCTCAGTTATTGGACTATGTAAATAAGCAAGTTGACATAATACTTGAAGGTGGGACTGTGACTGTATCCTGGGATGGGGTGGGAGAGGTGTTGCTTAGCGGTCCCGTGGAAGAAGTTTTCACTGGCGAGTGGCTTGAAGAAAGGAGCTGATGGAATTAGCCAGAAGACTTAATAAATTGCCTCCATATCTTTTCGTGGAAATAAATCAGAAAATCGCTGAGCTTCAGGCCAGGGGGAAAAATATAATCAATTTTGGCATCGGGGACCCTGATTTACCCACGCCAGCTCATATCATCGAGCGTATGTGCCAGGCAGCACATGACCCTGTAAACCATCGTTATCCTGAAACCGGCGGCTTGCCCGAACTCCGTCAGGCAATTGCCGAATGGTATGAGAGACGCTTTGGGGTTACCTTGAATCCGGCTAAAGAAGTCCTGCCGCTTATTGGCTCCAAGGAAGGTGTCGGGCATATGGCTTTATGCTTTATCGAGCCTGGTGACCTGACTTTGGTTCCTGACCCGGGCTACCCGCCATTTTCTCTGGGCACCATATTAGCCGGTGGCGAACCTTACTTTATGCCTTTGAAAGAGGAAAACGATTTTTTGCCCGATTTTAAAGCTATTCCAGATGAGGTAGCCGATAAGGCAAAACTTATGTGGCTTAACTACCCCAACAATCCCACCGGAGCTATAGCTGGACTTGATTTCTTTGAGAAGGCAGTTCATTTCGCACAGCAGCACGACTTAGCAATCTGCCATGACACTCCTTATACCGAAGTTGCCTTTGATGGTTACAAGGCACCGAGCTTCATGCAGATATCTGGGGCAAAGAAAATAGGTGTGGAATTTCATTCCCTGTCCAAAACTTATCACATGACAGGATGGAGAATAGGCATGGTGGTGGGTAATGCTAGCATGATAGATGCCTTGTTTAAAGTTAAATCCAACCTGGATTCAGGCATTCCCCAGGCAATTCAATATGCTGCCGTGGAAGCTCTGCGTGGCTCTCAGGAACACATCGCTGAGCATAATGCTATTTTTCAACGGCGCCGAGATAAACTAATAAAAGTCCTTAATGAGGTGGGGCTAAAGGCCAGGATACCCAAGGCAACCTTTTATATCTGGGCTAAGATTCCCCAGGGATATACATCTATGGATTTTACCAAGAAATTGCTGGACGAAGCCGGGATAGCAGTAACTCCGGGAACTGGCTATGGGAAGGAGGGAGAGGGTTACATCAGATTTTCCCTGACCATTTCGGATGACCGTCTGGAAGAGGGAGTGAATCGCTTATCATCCTGGCACAGGAGGAGGAGATAAAGCAGAAATTTTTTGCTACTGAAGCCAAGGTAGAACAAGCGCTCCTGGTAGGGGTAGTAAGCAAGGTCTCCAACCATGATTGGTCAATTACAGATTCCTTAGAAGAGCTATCCCATCTGACGAAAACCGCAGGCGCCAATGTAGTAGGTACGTTAACTCAAAAGCTGGATGCGCCTTCGTCTACCTATTATATAGGCAAGGGTAAGATTGAGGAGCTAATCGGTCTCAAAGAGCAAACCCAGTACGACACAGTAATCTTTAATGATGAGCTGTCGCCGAGGCAGCAAAGAAATCTCGAAGAGGCATTGGGAGTCAAAGTTATTGACCGCACCGCTCTGATTTTACACATATTTGCCCGAAAAGCCAGGACCCATGAAGGAAAACTTCAGGTTGAACTGGCCCAGCACCAATATCTTCTACCCCGGCTAATCGGACAGTGGAGCCATTTAGAGCGGCTCGGTGGTGGCATCGGCACCAGGGGTCCCGGAGAGTCACAACTGGAAACCGATCGCCGCCTTATCCATAAGCGCATCAATCTCCTTCAGCATAAAATAGAAAGTGTCAGGAAGCAGCGAGAACTTTACAGGAGACGCCGCAAGGAAACCGGCACGCCCATCGTGGCTCTCGTGGGCTATACTAATGCCGGTAAGAGCACTTTGTTTAACACCTTAAGCAAAGCCAGTGTGAATGTGGAAGATAAGCTCTTTTCCACCTTGGATCCTGTGACTCGCCGGCTGGCTCTACCCACTGGGCAACAATTTCTCATCACCGATACCGTTGGTTTTATTCACAAACTTCCGCCTTCCATTATTGCTGCCTTCCGCGCCACTTTAGAGGAACTGGATGAGGCTGATTTACTTCTACACATAGTTGACATAACACACAAAAATGCAGCTAACCAGTGCCTAACAGTAGAAAAACTACTCAGCGAGCTAAATCTGGGAAAGAAACCAAAAATCACTGTGTTCAACAAGCTAGACTTAGCTCTAAGCAGCGAGGCAGAGCTGAAAGCATTAACTACTATTCCTTACTTCGAGGAAGAAATCGTGTTGCCGAATGAGAGCATTGCTCTCATCTCTGCTGCCAAAGGATGGGGAATGGACAAGCTCCTCGATAAGACGGCTCGTCATCTGTGGGGACAATTTAGACACGTCAACTATTATAACTAATCTCTTTCGCCAAATATCCTGGTGCCAATCCTGATTATATTAGCGCCCTCCTCCAGGGCAACCTGATAAGAGTTAGTCATGCCCATGGAAAGATATCTCATCTCTACATTGGGCAACTTCAGCCCTTTAATTTTTTCAAATATCTTTCTTGTCTCTGTAAAATAAGGCCTGTAATCTTCAGGGTTTCCAAAACGAGGTCCCATAGTCATAAGGCCCATCACCTCGATATTTTTAAGACCAGAGATTTCTCTTACTAATCGTTCCACATCTTC
>Ga0315274_10010419_pt1 | contig 13394 bp, 10 predicted proteins | sample YL17G02_20_MG_FD_203700 | JGI IMG/M metagenome (GOLD analysis project Ga0315274, IMG submission 203700) | Sediment microbial communities from Yellowstone Lake, YNP, Wyoming, USA - YL17G02_20 | ecosystem: Environmental > Aquatic > Freshwater > Lake > Sediment | place: USA: Wyoming | collected...
GCGCGTTTGCGATTGAACGCGCGGCAAAGGAGTACGACAAGCGTATCGTCGTCACGCGACGCATCACTTACGCCGAACGCGAATCCACCGAGGCGATTGCGAACACGCGCGGGCTCGCGGCGGAACAGCACAACAACGGTTGGGGGGGTGGCGGAATCGTCATCGCGCGCGATGGGCAGGAACAAGAAGCGGGCTTCGGCTCGGATGCGAAACGCCGGTACGTGGAATTCGATCCGGTGAAAATTGGCATGGAAGCGGCGGAGAAAGCCGTGATGCTGCTCGGCGCGACGAACGTGACGACGCAGCGCGCCAGCATTTTGCTCGAACCGAAAATGACCGGCGCATTCCTCGGCATCATCGCGAGTCTGGTGAGCGCGGACAATGTGCAAAAGGGCAAATCGCTCCTCGCCGGCAAAATCGGCAATGCGGTGGCGGCGTCCGGCGTGACCATCGTTGACGATGGCGCGTTCGTGGGCGCGCCCGGAATGCGCGCGTTCGATGACGAAGGCGTACCCAGCCAGCGCACCGTCGTCATCACGGACGGCATTCTGCAAAACTATCTGCACTCGACGTACACCGCGCGCAAAGGGAACACGCGCTCAACCGGCAACGCGGCACGCGCGTCGTTCAAGACCGCGCCAGAAGCGCAGCCGTCGAATTTCATGCTGATCGCCGGAGCAGGATCGGCGGAGGCATTGCGCGCCGGGATCGCGCGCGGGTTGTGGGTGCGCAATTTGATGAACTTGCACACTGCGAATCCGATCAGCGGCGAATTCAGTTTCGGCGCAAACGGTTTGTGGATCGAAGAGGGCAAGATCGTCGGTCCCGTGCGCGGCGTGACGATCTCCGGCAATCTTACCGATTTGCTGATGAACTTGCGCGGCATCGGCAACGATCTAGTGTGGCAAGGTGAAATGGGCTTGAGCGTCGGCGCGCCGAGTGTGGTGATCGAGGATGTGAGTATCGCGGGGAAATAGCGCAGACGCGAAACGTAATTTGAACGCGGCAACTTGCGCGTCCCGCTCCATTGGTTGCGCGCGAACATCCACACGCACGGGCGCAAGTTCACACTGGACGAACTCGCGAACATGGTCACCGGCGAGTCGCTGCAGACGCGTTCGTTTGTCGCGTACTTGAAGAGCAAGTTTGGAGAAATTTACGGGGTATGATCACCAGACTCGACGGCTTTCACAAGGTCCTTCGAGTCTTTTCATTCTAACGATGAAGCTCACCTGCCGCTATGGAGCGCAGCGGAATAGCGGTTAGGCGCACCGCCTTGTTAGATTGCGATTCCAAATCCGTATCAAGTCTATTTGACAACGAATATGACATCGGTTAAAGCCGTAAATGTCTGTGGCTTTCCTTTGTATTTGAAAGCGATCTTTAGGTCAGCAACTTTCTTCTTGGCAAAATTGTCCAGGTATTTTTCTATGACCGGCTTCAGCATATCCATGTTGCGCTTTAGTTTCCAGGATCCAGAGAAATCATCTGTGTCGACAAGTACAAGGAAAAGCCTGTTCTCAGAGCCAAAACGCATCTCGCCCTGGTTTTCATACAGCCATTTTGCCAGTCTGTGGGGATTCTCTTCAGCTTCCTTGAGGATCTGCAGGTTTTCTTTCTTCAGAGTCTCGATCACAGTTTTGCATTCCCTGGTACCCTTGTCTTTCAGCTTCTCAACAATTTCGTAGTAGACATCCGTGCGTTTTGCCTTTTTGTCGAAATTGATTTTCAGTTCTTTGGCTTTTGCCTTCAAATAGGTCAGTTCGACAGGAAATCCAAGCTCTTTTCTTCTTGCCTTCATATACTCTGCCGGTAGGTATGTCACCTTCAAATCGAATGGGACACTTCCAATAAAGAAATCGACGTGCTTAATCTGACCTACCGTGGGTAGCACTGCCCCATGGGATTTGAAAAGGTGCTCGATGAGAATGCTCGACCAATGATTGTACCAACTGTTGAGAACATACCCTTGCACTGCAGTGCTTATCTCAGTCTCAAATTTCGAAACAAGCTTATCGTAAGACTGGATAACCTTGACATAGCGGCTTACAAGATATTTATCGAGAGAGTTTTGGTAATCACCACCCCAATCGAAGGACTTAAGTTTGTATAGTTCGGACACGAGCTTCTTTGTGTCCAAGGCAGCCAAGATGATCTTGTTTTTCGTCTCGATGTATTCGTTCAATGACCTGTGTGATTTCGCAGGATTTCTTGCAAGCAGAGCATACAGTTCAACAAATTGTTTATTAAGCGAAGTCTCTTTCAGCTCTATCTCATTCTCCCTGACAAATTCAGAGATGCGTTCTTTTCGAACAATCGATTTCAGCTTGAGCCAAAGAAAGCCCTGCTCGTCTGTACTGAACTCCTCCAGTTTCTCACTTTCGTGCAATTTCTTCCAATAGCCAAAGTCTTTCATTTTAACGTACCCCCATTTTTTCCGGGAATTGAGATGACCAACCAGGGATACTCGCATAGGCCCTCGGCAATTGATATCTACAGTTAGTTTCCTGTTTCTGATATACGATGACGTAGTCATTTTTCAAAGCCCCTTTGCGATTGTCTTGGACAACCGAAGTGGCGGAGTACGCCATAGGGAAGCATCCGACAAATTTCAACGAATCAGATTTGTTTTCGATGCACTTTAGATATTGCCAGCTTTCTTCATCTCGCGCATTGAAATACAATGCAATGTACCCATGTGGCTTGAGAACCCGGGAGGTTTCCATGAAGAATTCGGTCATATCGGAATTATAGTTGCTCTTCGATTTCTGACGTTCCTTCGCATTTGAAACAACAATCTCCCTCTCAAAATCCACGGTATGACCCAACAAGGCATTCCACAACTCACTCAGCTCAAGGTACGGGATGCGGTCACTATGGGGAGGATCTGTGCAAACGAAAGATACCGTTTGTGATGGTATCTCTCTGAGTGCTGTTCTACAGTCCAAATTGATGAGCCATGCATTATAGTCTGAAGCCTCAACAGACGCGGGATCGTTGGAAACCTTAAATATGGCTTCCCTCTGGTCTGGGAGCGCCTTCAGTAGTCTATTTGCGCGGTTCTTGAAGCAATTCCATACGTTGATTTCAAAATGCGTATCGGGTAACCAGAATCCAATAACCCAACTACCTACCTCTATTTTGTCGCCGTTCCCATTTCTTTTGCCATTACTCCGATTCTTGATAGCAAAGACCATGTTTGACATCTGACCAGCCGAAGATGTCAGCGTAAGAAGAAGTGCACGCTTCAAGTGTGACGGATAACCGGAAATTGCTTCAATAAGCAGGTCAATATTTCGCATTGCTCGACCAGTGAAGATGTCACTGACGGTCATTGTGGGCTTGACGTTTATCCGTGAATTAGTGAAAAAAGTTAGATTCCGAAAATGCTTTGGTCTATAGTCCTTGTAGGATGAGTAGGACTTGATGTCCAGTTCAGACGGCTCAATCTCAATCCGATTTCGCCCTGTTTCAGATCTAATCCATACAGAGACGATCTTTTCCCCTTCCCAAAGATAGTGGGACGCAATTTTCTCCTCCCAAGTCAGATAGGTATTGTTCATTTTCTCAGCAACCAAATTTTCAATTTCGATCAAGGCCTGACGGTACTCCTTGCGGGAAGGAAGGTTGAGCAGGAAAGATGCGTGCTCTATAGAAAATGGATTGATGTCAATTCCGATAAACCGCCTGTTGCGCAGCAAGCATTCCCGCGATATTAGACCAGAACCAAGAAACGGGTCCATCACGATATTGCCTTCGCTGGTGCAATTCTCAATAAGGTAAGACAGGCTTTCAGTGGGTTTCTTCCCCCAGTACTTATGGAAACCTGCTAAACCAGTATACGTTTTAGGGGTCACAAAATCTGCAACACTGGTTGGCGTTGTTGGCGCTGGAAAAAAGCTCATTTGTATTGTTTCTGATTGTTTGGTAAATGTCATTGATGTTTCCTATTCGTTTTCTGCTGCCATCTCCAATGCAATCTGATTTGATTTGTGCCGCAATCTATCCTATCGTTAGCATAATAGAATCATTAAGGATTGTCAAGTGGCAAATTCTGGACATTTTGCTGTACGGAAATGTAAATCCTCGTTTGACGAATCCGCAAATCTGTGTTATAGTGTGAACCGTTAGAGACAAGTAGATTCGGTAAATCAACGCCGCCCGATCTTGTGACTCGGGCGGCTTTTCTTATACCCCTTTACTCTCCTAACGTTCGCAGAGTGTGATGCGCGTGAACTTAACAATGCCATACCGCTTTGCGACCGATGTGTCCCTCGCGGTTGTTCACCTCGGCAAACTTTCACCGCATAGGAGTTTGATGAGTTTCAGTACTTTCGGTCTTGACCCGCGCTTGCAAAAAAGCGTGGCGGCGCTGGGCTTTACCCAGCCCACGCCGATTCAGTCCGCGACGATTCCCGCCGCGTTGACCGGTCAAGACATTCTGGGTTCGGCGGAGACGGGCACCGGCAAGACAGCCGCGTACCTCCTGCCGCTGTTGCAGCGTTTGCTCGCTGCGCCTGCGCGCGGTCACGCGCTCCGCGTACTGGTTTTGGTTCCGACGCGCGAATTGGCGCTCCAAATCACGGAGCAAGCAGAGCAGTTGAGCGCATCCACCGATCTGCGCGTCGTCGCGATTTTTGGCGGCGTGCCGATGGGCGCGCAAACCACCGCGCTGCACCGGGGCGCGGACATCGTCATCGCGACGCCGGGACGTTTGCTCGATCACGCGGCGCGCAAAAACATCGCGTTCGCGTCACTGCACGCGCTCGTGCTCGACGAAGCCGACCGGATGCTCGACGTGGGCTTTCTGCCGGATATTCGACGCATCATCGCGTTACTGCCGCGCGAACGGCAAACGATGCTGTTTTCCGCGACACTGGTTCCGGAAGTGGTCAGTCTGGCGGCGCAAGTGACGCGCAACCCCGCGCGGATCCAGGTCGAACAGACCATGACGCCGGAGGCAATCGCGCAGACTTTGTTCCCGGTGCCGGAGCATTTGAAGGCGCAAGTGTTACAGCGCTTGTTGCGCGAAGAAGAAATGGACAGCGTCTTGATCTTCGCGCGCACCAAACATCGCGCCGACCGTGTCGCCCGGCAGTTGCAGCGGGTGAACATTCGCGCCGCCGTGATTCACGGCGACCGGACGCAGCCGCAGCGCATCGCCGCGCTGGAGGATTTTCGGCGCGGTAAATCGCGCGTGCTCGTCGCGACCGACATCGCCGCGCGCGGCATTGACGTCGAAGGCATCTCGCACGTCGTCAACTACGACGCCCCGCTGCACGTCGAAGATTACGTGCATCGCATCGGGCGCACGGGACGTATGCAAGCCGCGGGCTACGCGTACACGCTCGTCACGCCGGTCGATGAAGGCGTCGTGCGCCGGATCGAAATGGCGCTGCAACAAAAAATCGAGCGCCGGCGTCTGGATGGCATTGATTATCGCGCGCCGGCGTTGGTGCAGCCCAACGCTGACGCGATTCGTCGCTATGTCGAAACCCATCGGCAGGCGCGCTAAAAAAGTTGGCGACTCGGGCGTAGAAGGTCCGGTCGCCCAGTCGATTCGGAAGGAATTGCCGAAGCGAAGAGCCGGGGCATCTTTTCCAAGACCAAAAAGGAGAGGTCAAAATGGCAACAAAATTGTACGTCGGTAATCTGTCCTACAATGTGAGTGAGGGCGATCTGCAGCGACTCGTCGCCCAAGCCGGCGAAGTCAAAGAGGTCACGCTGATTATGGATCGCACGACGCACCAGTCGAAGGGTTTTGGTTTTGTCGAAATGGCGACGGACGCCGAGGCGCAAAAAGCGATCGAGATGTTCAACAACTATGAACTCGATGGACGCAACCTGACGGTCAACCTCGCGCGCCCGCGCGAAGAACGCGGCAGTGGTGGTGGCTATCGCGGTGGCGGCGGTAGCGGCGGTGGCGGTGGCGGCGGTGGCGGCGGTGGCGGCGGTTACGGCACGCATCGCGGCGGCAGACCGCGCCGACGCTATTAGGCACCACAGACCCGAAGGGTTTCCGGCGCCCCTTCGGGTCTTCTTAACCCTAACAGATTTTTGAGCATTGCATCGCACCCGCGTGGCAATTCGTATGTATAATAGAATCACTGAAAGGATCTAACGGGATGAGCGATCAACATACGAAAATGACGCGCCGCGAGATGCTGCGCCTCGCGGCGATTGGATTGGGCAGTACGATTCTCGCCGCGTGCCAGCGCGCGGTCGAACCGCTTGCGGGCGCGACGACCGCACCGAGCCAAGGCGCGACGCGGAGCCAGGGCGCAACACCGACCACCGCGCCACAGAAAAGCGCGGGGGGGATTCCGATCACGCCGAACCAAGATTTCTACAGCGTCTCCATTGGCGCGTCGCCTGGCGTCCCGGCGAATTGGAAACTCACAATCACCGGACTCGTTGATACGCCGTTGACCCTGTCGCTCGACGAAATCCGCGCGATGCCTGCCGTGACCGAGATGCGGTCGCTGATGTGCATCTCCAATCCGGTCGGCGGCGACTTGACAGGCAACGCGATCTGGAAAGGGGTGCGATTCAAAGATCTGCTCGCGCAAGCCGGAGTGAAATCGAACGCGCGGTTCTTCAAGTTCGAATCGTTCGACGGATTCAGCACCAGTATTCCACTCGAACTCGGAATGGATAATGCGTCACTGCTCGTCTACGAAATGAACGGCGCGCCACTGCCGCGCGATCACGGCGCGCCGCTCCGCTGTCTCTGGCCCGGTCGCTACGGGATGAAACAGCCCAAATGGGTTCAGACGATCACCCTGGTTGACCAGGAGTACATCGGCTTTTGGGAAAAACAAGGATGGTCAAACGACGCGCGCATCAAGCCGTTCTCGCGGATCGACACGCCGAAAGATTTGGCGCCGATTACCGGCGCGGCGTTCACGCTCTCCGGCATCGCGTTCACCGATGAAAGCGGCTTGGCGCAACTCGACATCAGTTGGGACGACACGAATCAGTGGTTGCCCGCCGAACTCACACGCGGTCCTTCGCCGTACACCTGGACCTTGTGGCAGTGGACCGGCAACGCGCTGCCGCCCGGTCGCCACACGCTGTACGCGCGGGCGACCGATCAGCGCGGCAGCAAGCAAACGCGCGGGCAGGCGATCAACCTGCTCGGCGGCACGTTCCCGGATGGCGAAGAGCAAATGCATTCCATCGTGTTGGATTTCAAATAGGGGGGTTGGCAACCCGCCCCACGCGGATGACTCATGTTTCGCAACCTCCTGCGATTCCTCGCGCTCGGCGCGGGCATCATCGTTCTGGCAACTATCGTCAGCGTGCTGTGCGTTTCGCATCAGGAACAGGCAAACGCGTTCTGCGCGTCGTGTCACACCGAACCGGAGATGACATATCTCGCGCGGTATCTGCGCGCGGTCGAACAACAATCGGCGGAAGACCTCGCGGCGTTCCACGATCGCAAGCAAGGGATCAAGTGCATTGATTGTCACGGCGGTGAGGGCATGGTGGGACGCGCGGAGGTTTTGGCGTTTGGCGCGCGCAACGCGTTCAAGCATTACACTGGTTTTCAGAAACAACCGGCGACGATCATTTTGCCGTTGCAGAACGAAGCGTGTCTCAAATGCCACGACCAAGAGGTCCGCAAGCCCGGCTTTGAGAATCACATGCACAACAAACCCTACCTGAGTCAGGCGCCGGTGCCTTTCATTCGCTGCACCGATTGTCACCCCAGCCATCGCCCCGGCGACGAACGCACCGCGTTCCTCTTCCGCGAGACGATTTTCCCCCGGTGCAAATTCTGTCACGCGACGGTGGGGCACGGACCCAGAGGATTGTCGCCGTGAGTTGTCGCGTCGAAATTTTTGTTACCGAGAGGCATCTGACATGAATTTCCAGACGCCCCCAATCCACGCTCTGTCACCTCGAAACTGGGTGGATTATGAATTGCTGGATTCTGGCGACGGCGCAAAACTCGAACGATTCGGCAAGTATATCCTCGTTCGACCCGACAAAGGAATACTCTGGCATCGTTCTTTGGCGGCTGAAATCTGGGAGAAAGCCGATGCAGAATTCATGCTGGCGGAATCGGGTGAGGGTCACTGGATTCTCAAACGCGAATTACCGGAACGATGGCTGATGCGCTATGGCAATCTTTCGTTCTGGGCGAAGCGAACTCCTTTTCGGCATACCGGTATCTTCCCCGAACAAGCGCCCCATTGGGACTGGCTGATCGAAACAATTACTGTGGCGAAGCGTCCGGTCAGTGTGCTCAACCTATTCGCCTACACCGGCATCGCCTCCTTAGCGGCGGCAAGTGCGGGCGCGAGTGTCACGCACGTAGACGCGTCCAAGCCGACTTTGGCGTGGGCGCGTGAGAACGCCGCGGTCGCCGGTCTCCAGGATCGTCCAATTCGATGGATTCTGGACGACGCGCTCAAGTTTGTGCGTCGCGAAGGACGACGCGGCAAACGCTATGACGGAATTATTATTGACCCGCCGGTTTTTGGTCGAGGACCCAAGGGCGAAGTCTGGCGCTTTTCAAAGTCATTTCCCGCGTTGATCGAAGCGTGCCAAGCCATTTTGTCAGAGCGGCCATTGTTCGTCGTCACGACGGCGTATGAAGTCGCGGAATCTTCGCTGTTGCTTTCCAATCTCTTAGCGGATTGGCTGGGATCGTACGGCGGAAACATTTCGGCGGGTGAACTGATCTTGCAGCCGAAAACCGGCAATCGGCCGCTCTCCAGTTCGGTGTACGCGCGTTGGGCGCGCGAGGCGGCGTGATGCCAAAAGCATGGAGAACTCAACAGAGTCAAGACCTTTTCTTTCGCCAAGCGAAGAAAGACGGCTATCGCGCGCGGTCGGCGTACAAATTGCTGGAGATCGACGAGCGCTTCCGATTGATCCGCCCGGGCATCACCGTCTTAGACCTGGGCGCGGCGCCAGGCAGTTGGAGTCAGGTGGTCGTCAGGCAGGCGCAGAAATGCAGGGTTGTGGCGGTGGACCTCTTAGCGCTGGAACCAATGCCTGGGGTTGAGTTTATTCGAGGAGACATTACCAAGCCCGAGTGCATCGCGCAAATCCAAACCGCCATCCCTGGCGGCGCGAACTTGGTCTTGTGCGACGCCGCACCGAATACATCGGGCATCCCGTTGGTTGACCACGCCGGCTCGATCCGGCTTGGCGTCGCCGCGCTCCGCATCGCGCAACAATTTTTAGACGAAGGTGGCGCGTTCGTCGTCAAGATATTTCAAGGCGAAGACCTGCCCAAGTTCGTGAAGTTGACCAAGCAGTCCTTTCAGACTGTCCAAGTTTTCCGCCCCCAGGCATCCCGCCAAGAGAGTACCGAGCATTACGTCGTCTGTTTGCGATTGCGTGACCGGCAATCTATCGCCGCGATTCCTCGCGGGACAGAGTGGGGCTAGACCATTTCCGACGTCCGATTGCCAATTTCCTGCAATCCGCGTATAATCAAGTCGTTCTGACAGGCATTACCGCTCCTCGGCTCCCTCCTGGTGCCGAGGTTTTTGTTCGTATGCTGACGGACGACGAAGGACGCCTGTTTCCTTCGTCATACGTCTTTCGGCCTTCGTCTGGGGATCAATTATGCAAACCCGTAACGATTTACGCAACATCGCGATCATCGCGCACGTGGATCACGGCAAGACCACGCTCGTGGACGCGATGCTCAAGCAATCGCATATCTTTCGCGACAACCAGGTCGTCGTCGAGCGCGTGATGGATTCGAACGATCTCGAACGCGAGCGCGGCATCACGATTCTCGCGAAGAATACCGCCGTCACGTATCGCGGCGTCAAGATCAACATCGTGGACACGCCCGGTCACTCCGATTTCGGCGGCGAGGTCGAGCGCGTGCTGAATATGGTGGACGGTGTGCTGCTGCTTGTGGACGCGGTGGATGGTCCAATGCCGCAGACGCGTTTCGTCCTGCGCAAAGCGCTGGAACTCGGACACAAAGCCATCGTCGTCATCAACAAAGTGGATCGCCCGAACGCGCGCTTGAATCACGTTGCGAACGCGACGTTCGATCTCTTCATTGATCTCGGCGCGAGCGACGACCAAGCCGAATTTCCAATCGTCTACACTGACGCGATTCGCGGTCAAGCGACACTCGTTCCCAGCGAAACCGGCGTTGATCTGCAACCACTTTTCGATACGATTTTGAACTATTTGCCTGCGCCACAAGTCGAACCGGATCAGCCCGCGCAACTCCTCGTCACGACACTCGGCTACGACGACTACAAGGGGCGCATCGCGATTGGACGATTGTCCGCCGGCACACTGCGCCCGGCGCAAAACGTTGTGCGCATCGCGCACGATGGCACGATCACGCCCGGCAAAATCGCGGAACTGTTCGTGCATCAAGGACTGGAGCGTATTCCGGTTGCACAAGTCGCGGCGGGCGAAATCGTCGTACTCACTGGTTTGCCCGAAGTGTACATCGGCGAAACGGTGGCGGACGCGAACGACCCGCGCGCGCTGCCGCCGATTCGCATCGAAGCGCCCACGGTGCGGATGGCGTTCGGCGTGAACACGTCGCCGTTCTCAGGACGCGAAGGGACGTGGAGCACGTCGCGCAAACTGCGCGAGCGTCTGTTCAAGGAACTGGAATCGAACGTGAGTCTAGCCGTCGAAGAGACCCAATCGCCGGACACGTTTATCGTCTCCGGGCGCGGTGAATTGCACCTCGCGATTTTGATCGAGACGATGCGTCGGGAGGGGTACGAGTTTCAGGTTTCCAAGCCCGAGGTGATTTACCAAGAAAAGAATGGGCAGACGTTAGAACCGGTCGAGGAAGTGTACATCGAAGTGGCGGGCGATTTTCTCGGCGTCGTGATGGAGTCGCTGGGAACACGGCGCGGCGCGTTGAAAGAGATGCACACCGCGGACGACGGCTCGGTGCATTTGCGCTATCTCGTGCCAACGCGCGGCTTGCTCGGCTTTCGCAGCAAGTTTCTCTCTGCGACGCACGGTACCGGCATCATGCACGCGCTCTTTCACGGCTACTTGCCGCTCGCCGGAGAAATGACGATGCGCGAGCACGGCAGTCTGGTCGCGTTTGAAACTGGCACGACGACGACGTTTGCACTTGAAAACGCGGAGGGACGCGGCACTTTGTTCGTCGGTCCAGGCGTCGAGGTGTACGAAGGGATGGTGATCGGCGAGCAGGCGCGCCTGGGCGAAATTGCGGTGAATGTTGTCAAGAAAAAACATCTGACCAACATCCGCAGTTCAAATTCGGATTTCACGATTCAATTGACGCCGCCGCGCATCATGTCGCTCGACGAATGTATCGAGTACATTTCCGAAGACGAGTTCCTGGAAGTGACGCCGAAGAGTTTGCGGATTCGCAAAAGAATTTTGGGGACGGAAGATCGGCACAAGGCGATGGCGCGGGAGGCGCGTGAGAGCGAAGAGTAAAAGAGGACCCCGTTTTCTCGGAGAAAACGGGGTCCTGATTTCATTTGTTTTCAATCCGTCGCTCGATCCACAATCCGACAAAAATTCCCAGCATGGCTGCCGCCTGCAGCACGCACCAAATTCAGATCGCGTGGATGACGAAAACTTCGATGCCTGTGAGGTACGCGGCGAAGAACAAGCCGCCGCTTGTTATCACGAACCGCGCGTTCGCCAGCCACGGCGGCGCGTTGTCGCGCGCGAGGAGCGCCCACAGCGCGGCAACCAGCAGCGCGGCGTACCCGACCGCGCCAATCGCCGCGGCCGGAACGCCGAGCAGTGACGAATACGGACTCGCGTTGACCAGATCGCACTCTCCGACGCCACAAACGATCACCGTCTTGGTGATTTTCGTCCACCACAGGTACAGCGAATCGGCTAGCCCGATTGCCGCTAACACGCTGCTGAGAATTTGCAGATTCCGCAGACTCGAAAGCAGTTTCATTGTCGTCTCCGCGCAGAACTTTTCTTGCCCATAGTTTATCACGAATCAAACTGCGACGCAATACTCATCCTTCGATAGAAATCATTTCGCTCCAACAACGCTGCGTGTTTTCCACGCGCAAAGACGCGCCCCGCATCCAACACAACGATGTCGTCAACGTTCTCCAAACCGACGACCCGATGCGTGATGATGAGCGTCGTACGTTGTGGCATGAGCGCGTGTAGAGCGCGCCACACCGCGCGCTCGGTGATAGGATCGAGATGCGCGGTTGCTTCGTCGAGAATCAAAATCGGTGCGTCCTTCAATAGCGCGCGCGCGATGGCGAGGCGTTGGCGTTCGCCGCCGCTCAAGCGCAAACCCTGCTCGCCGATGCGCGTGTCGTAGCCATCGGGGAGTGCTGCGATGAAATCGTGAATCTGCGCTTGCCGCGCCGCGTCGAGCATGTCCGCTTCAGTCGCGTCGCGCCGCGCGAGCAAAAGGTTTTCGCGAATCGTCGCGTTGAACAAGTGCGTCGTCTGCGGCACGACGGCGAACAGCGCGCGCGCGTCGTCCGGCGCGTACTCGCGCAGGTCCCGCCCGCCAACGAACATTTGTCCGTCGGCATAGTCCCAGAATCGCAAAAGCAAATGGACGATGGTGGACTTACCCCCACCGCTCGGTCCGACAATCGCCAGGCTTTTGCCCGCGCTCAAATCGAAACTGACGCGGTCAAGCGCGAGCGGTTCGTCCGGCGCGTAGCGGAAAGACAAATCGTCAAACACGACCGCCGACGGCAGACGGCAGACCGCCGCATCCTTCGACTGCGCTGCGCTCCGCTCAGGATGCGGTCGGTGATCGGCAGTCAGCGGTCGGTCGTCCGCGATCTCAAACAACCGCCGCGCGGCTTGCACACTACTTTCAAGATACTGGAACGCGACTGGCAACGCGAGCACGCCTTCAAAACTTGCCAGCACCGCGAGCGCGAGCACCGGCAGATAAACACCGTCGAAACGCGCGGCGTTCACCATCGGAATCGCAAGCAGCAACACACACCCCATCGCCAGATGCGTCAGCAGATTTCCCGCCGCGTTGTGCGCGCCGGCGATAAACGTCATGCGCGTCTGCAATCGAATCAGCGCGCGGTTCATGGAAGAGAGGCGCGCCATCTGCGTTTCCTCCCGCCCGTACGCGATCAAATCGGCGATGCCTTGGATCCCATCCACGAGCTGCGCGTTTAGTTCTGAACGGAGTTGGATGGTTTGATCGTTGGTTAATTGGCTGGCTTGTCGCGCGCTGAGCGGTACAACAACGCCGACGAGAAACATAAACGCAAGAACGACGAGCGCGAGCGTCGTCGCAAAGCCAGCAAGGAACACGCCCATCACAATCGCGATGACGAGCGCGACGAGCGGCGGCGCAAGCGCACGAACGTAGAAATTTTGCAGCGTCTCAATGTCGCCGACGAGGCGCGTCAACAAATCACCGCTGCGGTACCGCATCAAACGCGCGGGCG
>Ga0315274_10010421_pt1 | contig 13394 bp, 12 predicted proteins | sample YL17G02_20_MG_FD_203700 | JGI IMG/M metagenome (GOLD analysis project Ga0315274, IMG submission 203700) | Sediment microbial communities from Yellowstone Lake, YNP, Wyoming, USA - YL17G02_20 | ecosystem: Environmental > Aquatic > Freshwater > Lake > Sediment | place: USA: Wyoming | collected...
GAGTTGGTTCTTACAACGTGTCTGTTTCATTTCTATACGCATCCTGACCAGTGAGCGGTTGAGCTTGTCGTGAAGGTACGTATAAAGGAGTCAGTTCTCCATTACGGAGATTATGATTTGGGGTCTCGGGGGTATCCCCTGAGATTGGCAATCTTACGAGAGTCAACGTTGTCGTTTCGATTACATCTCTCTTTATCTTTCGTTGGAATGTCAGCAGGATGAACCACTTTGTTCTTCCGTTACTCGGCGGAACGAGAAATGCAACCAACTCCGAGCTTTGTTAGAGCATCATAAATCCAGAAACCAAAGAGACCAGCTTCATAAGCACACAAGTAATTGGCATCTGGAAAGTTTTTGTGTAAGTAACTGACCAACGCTTCAGGAAGTGGAGGCTGGTTAAAGGTCTTGTGTTCAAAGTGTTCTGTTAATATAGTGACACTCCATGACTTTTTCCCGGTGTCTATGCCAACATAGACGTCTTGACCTTCAAAGCTAAGTTTGTTATTCTGTTTTAACATGGTGAGTTCTCCTTTCCTTATGAATGTTGTTTTACTAAACTTTAATGTTATTACATTTAGTATACAACATACGGAATAGGAACTCACCTACATATTAAGCATAAAGCCTACCTATAACTCAATTAAATCAAATTTAGTTTCAAGTAATAAAGTTAATCCTAATTTAATCATTTCTGCCGAATCATCCTCGATGTTCTTCTATATATTGCATTACTCCGTAATATGGTTCAGCCTTTAAATTCAGATTTGCAATCTTAGCAAGAACTAAATCACGAAGATCAACTTGTCCTTCAAGGATTTTACGTAAATCAAATCCATCCATAAGAATAATAACTTTCGCGGTATTTTGTTTCAGAAGTGGACAAACATTTTCAGACCATCCATTTATAGAAAGAAATAATCCCATTGTCTGTTTCCCCGAACGAGAAATTTGACCAGATAGGCCATCTAATTCACGGATGTCACTGAGCTTTTTACGCCAACGGCATTCAACGATGTAATACCATCCCTTAAGCTCAAAAGCACCATCGATCTGTTCACCACCTTCATTTCTGGTGAAACTACGCTCAACAGGAATCTCATAGAGAATAAAAATTCGATTAAGAAGATCCTGAAGGAGATAGCCTCGATGTTGTTCATCTGTGCTTTTAGCAAGATCCTCAAACATCATTAGCAAGAGTTCTAACTGCTTTCTCATCTCTTCTTTACGGGCAAGTTCTTTCCGCTTTCCCTCTTGAGCTTCTATCTTTTCAATAGTTCCCATAAATTCTTGGGCTTTTAGAACTGTAACTCGAGCTTGGCGTTCTTCATTTGCTAGATGAAAACTATTCCATTTAGAAGCTATTTCAATGATTCGGCGAATGGCACCTTTACAATCAGAACGATTCTCCTCAACTACAGTTCCCATTCACTACCTCCATTCCACATTAGGTTATATTTGGTCAGAATTCCAAAAAATCAGATGTAATCATGAATAGGACAGACACTTAGGTCTATCCCATTCATATTAACCTAAGGAATTTAACCCCAGAGGGGTGTCATATTTATAGAAAATATACAAAATACAAACCCATAGCTCCGTCAGGAGCGGCATAAAAAAGTTCGCTCTGCTGGAGCTTTTCGTTTTTTGTGTTTGCCATTTCTATAAACATATTACCCCTATCGGGGTTCAGGAGCTGAATTTCATGCAAAAAACATTTCCATGAGTTTCGCATAAGGAGAACTTGAATGTTATCCATGTATTTGTGAATTATGACCAATCATCAATAAGACTAGAGGTTTTCCAGAATTTTCTCCAGCCACTCCCTAGTCTTCCATGCACGCTCATTAACGTCATCGAGTTCGCTTCCGCCGAGACATTCAACGTGCAATGGTCCAGAGAAACCAGCCTTCACGAGCTTTCCAAGCACAACAGGAAAGTCAACAAGACCCTCGCCCGGTAGTACCCAGACGTCAGGTTCCCCGTTCTCTTTGATGATGCAGTCCTTGATAATGCAGAACGTGACGAACTCAGCCACGTCGTCAACGTCAGGCTCCGGTCTGACTTTGCCTTTTGTGTAATAAATGATATTGCCGGGGTCATAACAGATACGGAAAGCTGGATTATTGACTTTCTCAACAGCATTGGCAAGGTCATGCCCGGTTAAACCAAGTCCGCCATGAGGCTTCAATAGAATTTGTATGCCCTTCTTTTCTGCGTAAGGTGCAGTCTGTCGCATGATCTCGAAATATTTATCGAACGAAGCTTTATCTTCAGTTCCGCCATTCATAACCCAGGGACAGCCCACTGCGGAAGTTGCATCTATCAGCTTTATAAAATCTGCAACAGCGTCACCGAGGCTTAGATCAAGCCTTGGACTGCCCAGAAGCATCGTCGGAGCAATTTCATACTTCTTTGTAATCGCAACGGTTTCTGCGATCTCAGCAGGGGTGCTTGCTGACGTTATTGGTGTTTGCCCGGCGTTAGAATATATGGATACTTCCTCATATCCCGCATGGGCTATGGACTGACATGCCTGATCGAATGTCCACGTATGCCAAGGTCTAGTTGTTGACCCAAGTTTTAACATCATTTGAACGTCCTCCTTTTTTATTATTTCAGCCATGAGTCGGATATTACACATTCCACATCCACAGGTAATTTGTGCAAATAGTATTCTCCAGCCTTTATCATGCAATCTCTCATGATTTCAGCCATTTCTTCAGCGATGCTATCATCACATTCAGTGACTATTTCGTCATGCACCGTGTTTATCAGTTTAGCGTCAAGGTTTCCTTCCCTGATTCTGTTGCGGATCCAGACCAGCGCAAGCTTAGTCATATCAGCGTTAGTGCCTTGTATTGGAGCGTTCTTCGCCTGCCTCTCTATGGATGAACGCATCCTCTGATCCATGTCTTTGGTATTATAGTACCTCCTTCTTCCGCCGATTGTGGTAGAATAGCCTTTTCTGATAGCTTCATTAGCTGATTCCTCCAGATACCTTTTGACACTTGGATAGCTTCGGAAATACTGATTGAGAAGTTCTGCCGCTTCATCTTCAGGTACTTCCAACTGTGCGGCTAACCCTTGCGGTCCCATACCGTAAGCAAGCCCAAAGTTTATCACTTTAGCCCTTTGCCTCAGTTCGGGGTTTTCGGATTTACTCACGTTCTTTTTGAAGAGCGAAGATGCTACTATGGAGTGCAGATCCCCTCCATTTCTAAACGTTTCAAGAAATATCGGGTCATTGCTCAATTCAGCAATGATCCTCAATTCGCATCCGCTGTAATCCGCTACAACGAGTTTTCGCCCGTCGGGTGATACAAAACAGCTTCGGAACCTTGAATCCGCTTTTATATTCTGGAGATTGGGATTAGCACAGGACGTTCTACCGCTGGACGCACCGATCTGGCGAAAAGATGGGTGAATCCTTCCCGTGACAGGGTGTATATGCTCCAGAAACCCCTCACCGTAAGACGACACGACTTTTTGGTGTTCCCTATAATCAGTTATCGCCTGACCAACCTCCGGGTCTATTTTGGATATGGTTGCCTTACTCGTATCGTTTACGTGAATGTCTATTCTTGCCAGAGCATCTTTCAGTTGATCTTCACTATCGTAGTTTATGTTTATAGAGCCAAAAAGGTCGAGATCAGCGTGAGGCTTAAAAATGTTATCAAGTCGCTCTTTCGCCTTTTCTCTTTTGCTGATCTCCTCCTGTAATATTTCAGCCCACTTTTCCTTATCCAACAGCATCCCGTTATACTCAATGTCGGCAAAGGCATTGATTGCAAGACATTCCAGCTTAACCGTATCCTTCAACCCGGCATCGGTGACAGATTTGATCTGCCTATCCAGAACTTGCAGAACGTATACGAGATCACGTCCTGCATATTCTATCTGACTTTCGCTAAAATCACCTTCGTGTTTTATAAAAGATTTTCGCTCATCTTTATCTGGTCTTTCACCGGTGTATTTTTCCGCAAGGTCTGCCAGCCCAAACTGCTTATCCGACTTTCCGCACACGATAACCTGCTCAATGAGCATAGTATCAATCATGTTTTCCATCTCTACCTTGAAGGAATGTTTTATCATTTTATAATCGAACTTGGCATTTTGAAGCACTTTGGGTTTATCACCTTCGAGTATCTTTCGCAGGGGTTCTATGCTTGCTTTTCGGCAGTCAATCACGAACTGCTTTTCCAGATTGCCTATCTGAAATAGAAGCACCTCGCTCGTGAACGGATCAAGCCCTGTCGTCTCCGTATCCACTGATATTACGGGCATGGACTCAAGCTCGGAAACTATTTTTTCGACGTTATTTGTATCAATTATAAGGTCTTTCGTTTCCATAATGATATAAAATGAATTTTTCGTGTTGTAGGTCTGCTGAAACGCTTATATATTACCACCATAAAAATGAAGTGTCAAGAACGGTCTCGAAAACTACGAAAAACTCTATTGACAAATGCGTTATTTTCATGTTAAGCTAAAATTGATATGGAGATTGATTGAATTCTGTCAAGCGTTGTATGCTTAACAGCTTGATACACCATTTATGTAATCTTCATTTTACTTTAAACGTTGAATAATACGTTATTTATGTGTTATAATATATAAAGTGTTTTGGATTATGCCCCTGTAGCTCAGTTGGATAGAGCGACTGCCTCCTAAGCCGTAGGCCACGCGTTCGAATCGCGTCAGGGGTACCACTAAATGGGCATATAGGCGTATAGGTTCATAAGCTTATACGCCCATTAAAACCTACCTATGATAGACCTTCATACACATTCTTTATTTAGCGATGGGGTTCTCCTTCCAGCAGAGCTTGTCAGGCGTGCTGAATACAAAGGCTATAATGCCATAGCAATTACAGACCACGTAGACCAATCTAACCTTGACTTTGTTGTGCCACGTATAGCAGAGCTTGCAGAATCACTCAACAAGGTGATGGGAATTAAAGTTATTCCCGGTGTGGAGATAACGCACGTCCCCCCTGTATATATAGCAGAACTGGCTGTTCAGGCAAGATCACTTGGCGCCCGGTTGATCGTTGTTCATGGTGAAACCATAGTGGAACCCGTGCCGACCGGGACAGATCATCATGCTATATCTGCCGATATTAATATACTGGCACACCCCGGACTTATAGACCCTGAAGACGTGAAATTGGCGGCGCAGCGAGGAATTTTCCTCGAAATATCTGCTCGTAAAGGACATTCCCTGACTAACGGTTACGTTGCAAAGCTTGCATTGGAATTTGGTGCAAAACTGGTACTTGATACAGACGCACATGACCCTTCCGATCTTATAACAATAGAACATGCGTCAGCAGTTGCTAAAGGCGCCGGGCTCAATCCAGATCAGATTCTTGCTATGTTTACCAATTCTAAGCAAATTGTCCAGAGTATTGTCTGATCAAGTGACCAGTGAAAAATGTTCACCTGTCACCTGCCGTTTTTTACCCAGCGGAGGAAATTTATCATGATCAAGAAAATCATTATATATGTTACATTACTATCTCTAGTTTCAATCTATCCCATAGTGATAGCAGAAACTCCATCAACTGATACGTCCAATCCACCACAAACTACCGAAAAGCCTTACGAAAGGGATGACGTATACCGTCAGATTGAGCTATTCTCTACTGCCCTATCGTTCGTACTCAACAATTATTATCAGAATCTAACCAAAGAACAGCTTGATGAAATTATGAGCGACGCTATAAAAGGGATGCTTCAAGGCCTGGGGGATCGATACTCATTTTATCAGGCTGAGACATCAAGAAAGCGAGAGCAAGAAAACCTGTTCTTTGCCAAGTTTGGGGGGTTAGGAATTAGAATATTACCATCACCCGATGGATTTATCAGCATTGTTCAGGCGATGGATGGTACACCTGCGATGAAAGCTGGACTCCATGCAGGTGATAAGATACTAGCAGTTGATGGTAAATCCATTGAAAACCAATCCATAGAAGACGTAGTAGAAATGATACGAGGTGAGGTTGGAACTAAAGTTACTCTTACGCTCGTTCGACCCGGTATGGACACATCATTTGATGTGGCTGTCACCAGAGAGATTATAAACTATCCAAGTGTAAAAAGTATACTAATAGAAGGGCAGATCGGTTACATTGCTATCTCTGACTTTACTGCCGAAACGGCAACAGAGATGTATAAAAGCATTGTTGATCTCAAAGGTGAAGGGATGCGCGGTCTAGTTCTTGACCTCCGCAATAACCCCGGTGGTATGCTGACTTCCGCAGTTGATGTATCCAATGCCTTCATACCAGAAGGGCTTATCGTTTCCACAGACGGAAGATTGGACAGGTTCGACTCAGAATATAGAGCAGACAAGAAAAAAATGGTATATCCTGCTGATATGCCCCTTATATTGCTTGTGAATGACAACAGCGCAAGCGGTTCAGAAATAGTCGCTGGCGCCATAAAAGACTATAAACGTGGGCTTCTGATAGGCGAGAAAACGTTTGGGAAAGGTGTGGTGCAGCAGAGATTCCCATTAGATGAGCAAAGAGCAGTTTCTATAACTGTGTCAATATATAAAACACCAAATGGAACGTGGATACATGAAAGGACTTTGTTTACTGTCCCCCTGGAACTACAAAAGGAACTGGATGAAGAAAAAATACCAGAAAGCCTGCGTCAGGAATTTGCAAATAAAGGCATTACACTATCTCAGGATGCAACTGCCAAAGTCAAAGATCGGATCAGAGATAAAGGTGTAAGATGGCAGATAAACGATGGACAAGCAGTCTACACCGTCAAGAGGGACGAGGGCAAATTGAAAGTCACTCAGGGCGGTGTACCGGTTGACATCGAAGTAGAACAGCCAAACCTGCTGGGAGACGACAAAGATGGCGAAGTTGTCAAAATGTTCACAAAATTCTACGAAGGCGAATATACTAACAAGTTCGTCTATGATTACATTGATAAACATCAGGACCAAAGCCCGGAAGAGCAACTCAATGGACTTGAAGAAACAATCCCTGAGCTAATGAAAACTCTGGCTGATAACGGCATTACCATTAATCAAAGGCTGGTTACAATGTACGTGAGAAGGACGCTTTCATCAACTCGTAATATTCCCAACATTGATCTGGAAAACGACATTCAGCTTGCAAGAGCTGTCGAGGAAATAAAGAAGCAGATTAAGTAATGAACCAAGACGAACTGAAATATCTAATTAATGATTTGTGCTAATTCTCGTAAATTAAGGAATAAAGCCAGTTTGTAGTAGCTCAATTCATTGAGCGTTTTTATAAAAGTTCGATAAATCGAACTACTACAAACCAAACTAGCACAAGTCGTTAAAATAACTTATTTGTTTAAACGTTAGAACAAACAAGGCGGTATTATGATGTCTAAAGTTATTATAGTATTTTTAATATGCGGCTTACTTATGATACCTTGCAGTCTTACGTTAGCACAAGGCTGGGCGATGAAGTTCGCCGGCAACCCGGGTCAGCAGGTACAAACAAAAAATAGTCCAAGCCTGAGTATTAGCGATAAGGCACTCACAATGGAAGCATGGGTCTTTCCAACAGGTGATGGGGTAATAATTAATAAAGAAAATAGCTATGAATGTGCGCTTGTTGGTGGACAGCTTGAGTTTGCAATACAGGCGCCAACATGGGCGTGGTTTGGAAGAGGGCTGGTCCCTGTAAACCAATGGAGCCATGTCGCTATAACTTATGATGGCAGTGAGAGTATTTGCTGGGTCAACGGTAAAAAAACAGCCGCAGATAAAACTAATTCGGGAAATATTGTTGTTACCACCGACCCCTTTAATATAGGGTGGAGGCCATTTGGAGATCATCAGTCTTTTTCCGGTACCATTGATGAAGCCAGAGTTTCCAGCATAGTACGGTATACCAAAGAATTCAAAGTGCCAACTACTGCTTTTGTAGCTGATAATAATACCGCTATACTTTTGCATTTTGACGAAGGCGAGGGTAAGGTAACAAAGGACATATCTGGTAATCGCAATGATTGTGAAATAATAGGCGATCCCGAGTGGGTCAAATCAGATGCCCCGATTGTTGATGCAAAGCTGTCGGTTGAAAAACAAGACAAATTATCCACGACATGGGCGATGTTGAAAGTCAGCTTCTAATCAGAGAAAAGCTATATGAATTAGCAAAAGCCAATACAAAACTTTTAACATAGAAAATATAATGGAGTAGCAGATGAATGGCGGATAAATTAGATATAGAGATACTTGAGGAATTTATAAATGCCAATGCTGATCTTGAACAATTAGAAGATATTGCTAGTAGATTCAACATTTTCACTGCCTTTAAGGTTGTAGATAATGAAATAAAACATTCTACATTTTTATCTTGGCTTATGGACCCAAATGAAAGTCATGGACTAGGGGATTATTTCTTATCCATATTCTTGAAAAAATCTGTATCTAAAGCATCTTCATTCGGGTTAAAAAGTCCATCTGTATTTGACATTGATAGCTGGCATTTTGATTCTGTCGAGATTTTAACGGAATGGCGTAATATTGATATTCTTATAAGATGTGATGAATACAAGTTTATTTGTGTAATAGAGAATAAGATTTCTTCAAAAGAGCAAAGCAATCAATTACGCAGGTATAGGGACATAATACAAAGTGAGTATCCTGATTACTCTAAGCTGTTTATATATCTGACTATCGAAGGTGATAAACCGTCTGATGATAACTATCTGCCATTAAGTTATAGTGATATTTTACAGTTAATTGAGCATCTCATACAAGGCAATAGTAACAAGATTGGTTCTGAAGTATTGACATTTATATCTCATTACAAAGAGATGTTGAGGAGATATATTATGCAGGATTCTGAAATTCAAGAGATTTGCAAAAGAATATATAAACGCCACAAGAAAGCCCTTGATCTCATATTTGAGTATAAACCAGATAAACAGGGAGAGATCCGTGAGTGTTTAGTAAACATAATAGAGAAAGATGTTGATTTGATTTTAGATGAGTCATATAGTAAAAGATGCGTGAGGTTTATAGCTAAAAGCCTTGATTTTATTCCCAAAGAGGGATCAGTATTACCATCAAAAAGAATTTTAACATTTGCTATATACAATGATCCTGCTAAGGATTTAAGACTATATTTAGAGATGAATCTTGGTCCAAAAGAACTCAGAGAGAAACTTTATGAAATAGGAAAAAGTAATACAAACCTCTTTAACATGGCAAAGCGACCATTATTTAAAACTTGGTTTAGTTTCTATAAGAAAACTATGTTAAGTGCAAAAGAGTGGGAAGAAAAAGAGGTTGACGAGATTAGAAAATTATTTGAAGAAAGACTGAGAAAATTCAAAGAAACAGATTTGCCTGAGATAATAAAGAATTTTGAGAAATTCAATTATAACAAAGAGGATAATTAAAATGCAAAAATTGCTTTTACATAATCTAATTGAAAAAGAAGGCGATATTTATTCAGCTATTTGCCTTGAACTTAATGTTGCTTCCCAGGGAGAAACTGTTGCAGAAGCAAAAAAGAATCTTCAAGAAGCGGTAGAACTATACCTCGAAGATGTGATTGAGTCTGGTGATGAACAAGATTTTATTCCTCGTCCCGCCCCGATGGAAGAATGGATAAAATTTTTTGAAACTGAAGCTAATTTATATTGACAAATGACAAATAAACAGCAAGGAGATTCACTTTATGAAATTTCAAAACAGCTTGGATGAGCTTTGTATCAATACGATCAGAACGCTGGCTATGGATGGTGTGCAGAAAGCCAATTCCGGGCATCCCGGTGCGCCGATGGGACTGGCATCAGTTGCCTACGTTTTGTGGACTAAGTTCCTGAAACACAACCCCGGCAATCCAGACTGGCACGATCGTGACCGTTTCGTCCTTTCCGCCGGACACGCTTCGATGTTGCTTTACAGCCTTTTGCATCTTACTGGTTATGGTCTAACGCTGGAGGATCTGAAGCAGTTTCGTCAATGGGGAAGCCGAACACCGGGACATCCCGAACATGGCTTAACGCCCGGTGTGGAGACAACTACCGGTCCGTTGGGTCAGGGAATTTCCAATGCAGTGGGTATGGCTCTGGCAGAAAAATGGCTTGCTCAGTATTTTAACCGTCCTGATTTCCCGATAGTTGACCATTATACTTACGTTATCGCAAGTGATGGCGATATGATGGAAGGCGTTTCGGGTGAGGTATCGTCTTTGGCAGGGCACCTCGGACTCTCAAAGCTGATATGCTTCTATGATGATAACCACATCACTATCGAAGGATGTACCGACCTCGCATTCTCTGAGGATGTTTGCAAGAGGTACGAGGCTTATGGCTGGCACGTTCAAAGGTTAGATGACGGCTTTGAACTCGATGAACTGGCATCAGCAATCAAATCGGCACAGGATGAAAAAGAAAGACCTTCCTTTATAGCGATCCGTACTCACATTGGCTGTGGAAGCCCTAACAAACAGGATTCTGAAAAGGCTCACGGTGAACCACTTGGCGAAGAAGAAGTAAAATTGACGAAGAAGAATATCGGTTGGGAGAGCGAGGAACCTTTCTACGTTCCTGAAAAAGCCTTTGAGCATTTCCGTCAGGCAGTGTCAAAAGGCTGTGAGCTTGAATACAAATGGGATGAGCTTTTCGTTGCATATACAGAGAAATATCCCGATCTAGCTAAACAATGGCGTCAGTTCATGAACAGAGAACTGCCGAATGGCTGGAAGGAAGCAATCCCTGTGTTCAGCGTGGAAAAGAAAGCCATAGCAACGAGAAATGCTTCTGGCACTGTTCTAAACGCAGTCGCACCACTTATACCAAACCTTGTTGGCGGTTCCGCTGACCTTGCCCCGTCAACCAAGACCTACATGGATAATTTTGGCAGTATCAGCCGTGATAACTTCTCGGCAAGAAACATCCATTTTGGAATCCGTGAACACGCTATGGGTTCAATAGTCAACGGATTGGCATTGCACAAAGGGGTTATACCTTACGGATCAACGTTTATGGTATTTTCTGACTACATGCGCCCTGCTGTCAGGTTATCAGCGATCATGGAACAGCCAAGTATCTGGGTATTTACTCACGACAGCATCGGTGTTGGTGAAGACGGACCTACACATCAGCCTGTTGAGCATCTGGCGGCATTGAGAGCAATTCCTGATCTGATAGTTATGCGTCCTGCGGATGCAAATGAGACAGCCGCCGCATGGCGCATAGCTCTGGAGAGCAAAAATCGTCCTGTTGCTATGGCGTTGACACGCCAGAATCTTCCTATCCTTGACCAGACAGTTTATCCATCAGCAGATGAAGGCGTAGCACATGGTGCTTATATACTCGTAGATACCGAAGGAGAACCTGATATTATCCTGATCGGAACAGGCTCGGAGTTAAGCCTTGTTTTAGATGCTGAAAAGAAGTTGAAAGAAAAAGGCGTTAAAGCACGTGTCGTGAGTATGCCATGCTGGAAACTGTTTGATGATCAGGATGACGAGTATAAAAATAAGGTATTACCGCCATCGGTGAAAGCCCGTCTTGCTGTTGAAGCAGGTATAACTCAAGGGTGGTGCAAGTACGTCGGTTTAGACGGTGACGTCATTGGCATTGATCACTACGGCGCATCAGCGCCGGGCGGTACTGTGTTCAAACAATTTGGATTCACTGTTGAAAACGTCGTTAGCCGTGCATTAGCTTTGTTAAGTACTCGTGATTAAATAACCTCCCTATTTTGAGATATTTAGATATATGACTTATTTAATCAAATCCCCCTTCCCCCCTTTAGCTAAAGGGGGAATTAGCCTAAACTCCCCTCTTGAGAGGGGTTAGGGGGTGTGTTTCCTATTAGGTAAGTTATTTAATTACAAATCCTAAACAAGGTATCAAACAAGGTATTGAATTAGGATTAGAATTGAAATTTGGCAGTGAGGGATTGCTTATCATGCCGGAGATAAGCGAAATTGAAGATTTAGATGTCCTGAAGGCTATTCAATCTGGAATCAAAACAGCGAAAACTTTGGATGAATTGCGCAGAATCTTTAAGTAAATGATCGGGTCTTGTTCCTAGATTTAACCTACTGACTTTCGGGGAAGGTATATGGAAGCAAAACAGGAGTCTTTCAACAGACATGGGGAAAAAGATAACTTGCTAGATATTTCAGCAGATGATGTACTGAATGCTATTGCTGAAGGGCAGGATATTGATATTAGTTATGCTATTATTAATGGTCATATAGACATAAGAGATATTACTGGACGACTCAAAAGTGATGAAGTTGGTAGACAGATCATCAAGAGCGAGATACATATATACAATAGTATGATCAAAGGTGATGTATACTTCAATTGGACAGTGTTTAACAAAGGTATATCTTTTGAGTCATCAGTTTTTGATGGTTATGTAAATTTCGATCAGTCTATTTTCAGTAATGTAGATTCTGTCAAGAATTATTATATATCTTTCGAATCAGTAACTTTCAACAAGCAGGCAAGTTTTAGAGAAACAATTTTTGATGAAGATGTGCATTTCATGTTTGCAAAATTCATGGATTATGTATCATTTAGTTCTGCAACTTTTAAGAAACTCGTGTCATTTTATTCATCTACATTAACAAAAGGGATAATCTTTAATAGTACGATGATGTACCGACCAGCTAACTTCGCTAATTTACATTATAATGAGAATACGGCATTGAAAGGACTGTTGAATTTATGTTTTCATAAGCCTGTTACAAATTTCTCAGGATTCAATACAACTACTATAATGAATGGCGCATCTAACCCTTATCTAAAGCGATATATAGAAGATGAACAATGGATAGAGTCTTGGAGGCAGAAAAGTAGAGGAAGACGGGTGTTGTTCTATATCTGGGAACTAACATCTCATTGTGGTCGTAGCTTTTTATTGTGGATGTTCTGGTCACTTATTTTAGCTTTGATATTTGGATTTCTCTATAAAGATCATATTAACATTGATCCATACACAGCAAATAATTGTTATACGCCTTTCTATTTCAGTGTTGTGACTTTTACAACTTTGGGCTTTGGAGATGTTAAACCAGCGGATTGGGTAGGACAACTCTGGATCACATTAGAGGTTATTTCTGGTTATTTTATGCTTGGTGGATTACTCAGCATCTTTTCCAATAAGTTTGCTAGGAGGAGTTAAGTTAATTAATATCTTCGTTTTATAACACATCTCAGTAATTTCTGGTTAGAAAATTGCATCAAAGTAAAATAGCAAAAGCAAAGCTATTGCTTTTATATTGATCTGAATATTTACTACATAAACTTTGTATCCTACTTCTTGGCGTATATGGCAACGTAATTGTCGTAAACGCAGAATTGACGGGGACTTTTCTCCGTATTGCTGGTAACAATAAAGAACCAATAACAGATAAGTAA
>Ga0315274_10010423_pt1 | contig 13393 bp, 9 predicted proteins | sample YL17G02_20_MG_FD_203700 | JGI IMG/M metagenome (GOLD analysis project Ga0315274, IMG submission 203700) | Sediment microbial communities from Yellowstone Lake, YNP, Wyoming, USA - YL17G02_20 | ecosystem: Environmental > Aquatic > Freshwater > Lake > Sediment | place: USA: Wyoming | collected...
AATCAGTCTTATAGATAGTTACCTGCCAGGGAGTTTCTCCTGTATTCTTTAGAGTAACCGTTCCTTCAAATTTCTCTCCAGGTTGAAGGGTCTTTTCTTGCGTGAGTTCTCCAATAAGCAAAACACCTGCAAAGGAAAAGTGAGTCAAGACAAAGAGAATAAGAAATAAACAAACAACCTTCTTCATTTTTCCTCCCAGTTATATATCAACTACAGTGAAGACAACAGTAGTGCTGTAGTTTTTGGATGAAATGCTTACAGACATTCCGGTTAATTTATATTGAACAGTTATATTGTTTCTGTCCCCGCGGCCTTCGAAGAATTGCGAATCAATTGTTGGACTGATTTCAGTATAAGAGAGCCCCCCAGATAAACTACCTCCTCCCGTTCCATCTGAGGTTCTCTTTACATAAAGTATAAGACTGATAGGCCAGCCACCAGTATCGTCCCTCTTCACATTTAGTTTCCATTCGTCTTGATCGTCTATGCAATTAGAGATATTTATGGTGCTAGCATTCGTGCTGCTTTCATATGTGTCCACCAGGTTACTACCCGCTCCGGAGATCAAATCCGTTTCATTGACTGTTTCACTCCATCCACCGGTCGCAGATATATCTATCCCTTCAGCCTCGGTCAAAAACAACAAAACCAGAACAGCGAGAAAAAATAATCTCACTAAAAGAGTGATGAGTGGGGTGGCTTGGCTTCCCAGCCACCCCAGGTTTACCCTTGATTTACGGACCATCTGTTAGAGTAAGTGTTACTGTTTTTTGTGCCTGGCTTACCACGCCAGCAGCGACTGTAGCAGATAATGTATAAGTTATTGACATGCCACTCTGTACTACCGTACTAATCCCCGTGACCAGATTTGCAGCAGTAGCTGACAAAGTCACATTGCCGCTGCTGGAACCCCCGGTTGGAGCTCCGAGGTTTACCTGCAGAGTAGTATTGGCCGGCATATTGGTATTAATTGCCCCGGTCATCTTCTTGTTGCTTCCGTTAGTAGTGACAGCCCAGGTTGTGGTATTATCCGCATCAGCAACCGGCTGGGAACCTGCGGTTGCAGCGTCAACGACCAGGGGGCCAGGATTTCCGCTCGCGGAAATCTCATTGATGGCACTGACCTCAAATGTAACCGTTTGCTGAGCGGTGTTTGCGGCCATTGCCAGATTACATAGGACGAGCGCGAGCCCTAACACAGCCATGCTAACCATTAGCTTTCTCATCTTCTTCACCTCCTGCCGCCCCCCTAATGGTTTTACTTTTACTTTACTTTTATCGGTTTAGTTTTCGATACCTTTAAGGTATAAGGGGTGATTACCAAGGTTAATTTATCACCTAAACACTATATAAACCCGATAAGATGCCGAATAAATTAATAACGTGGCAAGAGTCGAGACATCTATGCAAGATCAAGAAGCCTGTGTATCCTGAGATGCGAAATTAAAATCTAAGTTACCGAAATTTTTCTGTCACTGTTTGCCGGTAATGGAAAGCTCAAATCAATGGAGAAAAAGATAGCGGCTGAGGTTATACCAAACATCATCCTGACTCAGGTAGAAGTATGCTTGGATTCATCAGGTGATAGAAAAAATCGGATTTATCAGAGAGGAGGCTGTAAATGCCAGAATTAAGAAAAGATATAGTAACCAGAGAGTGGGTGGTTTTAGCCAAGGAGAGAGCAAAACGCCCTTCAGATTTTACGCAAGAAAGGAAAATGCGAGTGGTTCAACCATATGATGCCGATTGTCCTTTCTGCTCCGGGAATGAATCACTCACCCCCCATGAGCTTCTTGCCTATCGTAAGCCTGAGACGAAGCCAAACACCCCCGGCTGGAGAGTGAGAGTTGTCCCTAACAAGTTCCGAGCTTTGGATAGGGAAGGCGAGCTCAATCGAAGAGATGTTGAGATTTATGAAATGATGGACGCTGTGGGTTCCCATGAAGTTGTTATTGAAACACCAGATCATAGAAAATCCATACCCCATATGGAAGAGACAGAGGTTGAGGAGGTGATCTTGGCTTATTGTAATCGTTATAAGGCTCTTAGAGAAGACCCCCGTCTGAAATATATCTTAGTCTTTAAAAACCACGGAGTGGAAGCGGGATGCTCGCTGGTTCACCCCCATTCTCAGATCGTTGCCACACCCATCATTCCGCAGAAAGTATGGGGAAAAATCAAAGGAGTGCAACAATATAAAGAATATCGAGACAGATGTGTTTACTGCCATATAATCGAACAAGAGATAAGAACTCGGGAACGCCTGATCACGGAAAACACAGGTTTCATTGCTTGTACTCCGTTTGCGTCTCGCTCACCATTTGAAGTGTGGATTATCCCCAAGACTCATAGATCTTGTTTCGCCGATATGTTCAGACTTGAAGTGTTGGAGTTTGCCCAAATTTTGAAGGAGACCATGTCACGTCTTTATTATGGTCTTATTGATCCGCCTTATAATTACACACTATTAACTGCCCCTTGTGATTCTGATATGCTCGAAGATTTTCATTGGCATTTAGAGATAGTTCCGCGACTGATCACACCAGCAGGATTTGAAATGGGAACAAGCATATATATTAACGTTGTTCCTCCTGAGCATGCGGCAAGATATTTGAGAGAGGTTACAATTCCAAAGGAGCAGGCGGTTACATTCTGAAGCACCTTGTGCCTACAGATCCTTATCAAAAATATAGGAGAGGTGATAAAACCCACGCTCCAACCGGGGTAAAAGTAGATTGATTTAGTTTCGATCAACAAAAACAAAATCTCTCCATATAAAAGGTCACTCCTTGCTTTTCTTCTTTGACTAATCCTTTCCATTTATTCTTGTTTGCTTTTGATCCTTTCTGTCCTTTTACTCGTTTCCGGTACACAAAATGGATACAAACTGTGATACTTCAAAAAAATCTGAGAAAAACGACTGCCTGTTAAGTCTCTCCTAACAGGCAGTTAAACTCTTCAGTAGCGCTACGGGGAGTCGAACCCCGGTTTGATGGCTGAGAACCACCCGTCCTGGGCCACTAGACGATAGCGCCACGCGAAAAAACGGTTAATGGTTCATAGTTGACAGTTCATAGTAATTTTCTTCTACTATGAACCATGAACCATCCACTATCCACTGTTTTCCTGGCTGGGCTAGTGGACGATTTTAGAACCTTTCTAATCCACAATCCTCAGTTCGTTGCCACTAATATAGCTCCTATTTGAAATTAGGCAAGAAAAAAATGGGGTTCTGTAAGTGTTTGGTTAGGGGTCCACAAATGGACAGGTTTAGAACTTTTTTTATAACAAAATGCACAGATTTAGCCCTATTTGAAGATATTCAAAGGCTGGTTGTTAAGATCCAGTTATAACAATTTTCTTTCAGCTCCGACGTCATTCTCAGAGAGCTTTTCTTTACGTTGAGTGTCAGAACTGATAACACTATGGCTCGGTGAATGGAATCGTTTTAATGTAATGGATTGGAACGGATAATGGCCAAGTGCCCTAGATTTTGCGTACACTTTCCAATAGTCCACGAACTTTCGACTGAAAATTCTAAACACAAGAGGAGTTTAGAACTCTTTTGACAATAGGGGGATAAATCCATATCGGATTTTTGAATGCTACTGGCTGGGTTATAATCTTAATTGAATTGAGAAAAATGTGCCGAGCCCTAACTACTACCCCTTATCAGTTAGGGAACGCTCTTGTTCGAACTGATAGCAGAAAAATCCCAAAGAACTGTCAATAAACTGTGAATCCTTAATAATGCTCCGCCAACCAGACGATTTGCATAGAATCTCTTCTTTACTTTTTCAGCTGAGCATATTAAATTATAATAGTTATGAGCAAGAGACTTCCAAAACGAACGAATGCATCTAATCCTGTCCGTAAACCGGCCGAGGGTCTTAGTGCTCTATCAAATCAAATATTGGCGCATGCAAACCGTGGCCTTCCGAGAGTTGACTTCATGCGCGAGGTCTCGAAGATGCTTCTTGACTATTCTGGGTGCTATGCAGTGGAACTGCGGTTGAACAGAGGGGATAAATGCTACTGTTTCGAAGCTATGCGTAGTCGTGAGCGGCCGTTTCGCTTTGAAATCATACCCTGTGCGAAAAATAAGAATGGTAATGTAGTTCCCTGCGGGCAGGGCGATTCGGGCCTGGAAAAGCTATGTCGGAGCATTTTCCTGGGCAACTTTGATGGTTCCTTTCCATTATTTACTATGAATAGAAGCTTCTGGACAGGTGATCTGGAAAAGTCGGGGATCTTCCGTCTTAAGAGCACCCGACGGCCAGATGTTCACAGTTTTTACCTTGGTGCAGAATACAGATCGCTCGCTCTTTTCCCCCTTATCGTCGATGAGCAGAGTACAGGACTTCTGTTACTGAAGAGCAAGCAACGGAACTACTTCACCCAGAGTGAAATAGAATTCTATGAGAGGCTCGCCCAAATTCTCGTAGTAGCGCTCGCCCACCGAAGCGCGCAGGTGGCCTTGCGTGAACGAATCAAGGAACTGACGTGCCTTTACGGAATAGCTCGGTTAGCTGCTCAGACTGACATATCGCTAAACGAGATTTTGCGAAGCATCGCCGAGTTTCTTCCTCCTGCCTGGCTCTACCCAGAGATTACATCTGCCAGGATTGTCTTAGATGGGCGCGAATACTCAACACGGCGGTTCCAAGAGAGTCCGCAAAAACAAAGGGCGGATGTCATTGTCAGCGGGGAACTACGAGGCGTTGTCGAGGTGACCTACGCGGAAGAGAAGCCGGAGCTTGATGAGGGTCCATTCCTCAAAGAGGAGCGAAGCCTGATTGACACCGTAGCCAGAGAGGTGGGTATTATCATTGAGCGTAAGCTAGCCCAAGAGGAAAAAACGAAACTTCAGAACCAGCTCTTGCACGCTGACCGATTGGCCACTATTGGTCAGCTTGCTGCAGGCGTGGCTCACGAACTCAATGAGCCCCTTGGTAATATATTAGGATTTGTCCAGCTTGCAAAGAAATGTTCGGGACTGCCTAAACAAGCAGAGCAGGATATTGAGAAGGCAGTGATTGCTTGTCTGCATGCACGGGAAGTTATCAAGAAGTTAATGCTTTTCGCCCGGAAAGTACCCCCAAAGAAGACCCAAGTTAATTTAAATCAGTTGGTCGAAGAAGGGCTCTATTTTCTGGAGTCTAGGTGTGCCAAGGAGGGGATCCAGATAGTACGTGCGCTTTCGCCTGAACTTCCGGAGATAACTGCTGATCCCTCACAGTTGACTCAAGTCTTGGTTAATCTGGTCGTGAATGCTGCTCAGGCGATGCCGGAAGGAGGCACAATCACGATCAAAACTCTTGAGGGCAAAGGATACATTTCTCTAATTGTGAAAGATACGGGCGTCGGGATAAGCGAGGAGGTTATGAAGAAGATATTCATTCCTTTTTTTACAACTAAAGAGGTGGATCAAGGAACAGGCTTGGGCCTTCCCGTTGTCCACGGAATCGTGACTTCTCATGGGGGTTGTATTAAGGTTGATAGCAAACCTGGTCGGGGGACATGGTTTGAGGTTAAACTGCCCTTAACCGGAGCACCAGACGTGGAGGAGAATGAGTAATATGGTACGCTCAATCAAGAAAGAACGTATCCTTGTTGTTGATGATGCCATAGATACGATAGAAGTGCTTTATAGAAACCTGAGCTCAAGGGGATACCAAGTTTTTACTGCCACAAGCGTGAATGAGGCGATCAGGATTCTTGAGACTACTACAGTCGACCTCGTTATAACTGACCTAAAAATGCCCAAGGTTAGTGGGTTCGATCTAATAAGGCATGTTCGGGAAAACTTGAAAGATACTGAAGTGATGACGATTACTGGTTACCCCAGCATTGAAGGGGCGGTCAAGGCCGTCAAGACCGGGGCTGAGGAATACTTGACCAAGCCTTTTACTGATGACGAACTTTTCTCCGCGGTACGGCGGACGCTCGATAAACTATATATGCGGAGGATTGCAGAGGCTAGCCTGCAAAAGACTCTGTTAGTACCCTACGGTCTTATTGGTGAATCGGAGACAATGCGTAAAGTTTTCAGCGCCATAGCCAAGGCCGCATGCACATCAGCGACGGTGCTCATCTCGGGTGAGAGCGGGACAGGCAAGGAACTTGTAGCCAGGTCCATTCATTATACTAGTTCGAGAGCTTCCGCCGCATTTGTGCCTGTAAACTGTGCAGGCATTCCTGAGGGGCTTTTAGAAAGCGAACTTTTTGGACACGTTAAAGGGGCTTTTACTGGTGCCACCGAGTCCCGAGCGGGCTTCTTTCAAACCGCTGATGGTGGTACAATCTTTCTTGATGAAATAAGCGATATGAGCCTATCTATGCAGGCGAAACTTCTCCGAGTCCTTCAGGACAAGGAAGTCTATATGGTTGGAGCCGACCGTTCACGGAAGGTAGACGTGAGAATTATTGCTGCGACGAATAAGGATCTGATGAGCCTCGTGAGTAAGGGGGTTTTTCGAGAAGACCTGTTCTTCCGCCTAAATGTGATTGCTATTGCCATACCTCCTTTACGAGAGAGAGCCGACGATGTTTTACTGTTAGCTAATCATTTCGCGACTAAGTATGCTAGGGAATTTGGTAAAGCGAAACCCAAGTTTTCAGATAATGCCTTACAAGTTTTAAGAAATTACCATTGGCCGGGCAATGTGAGAGAACTGGAGAATGTAGTCCAGCGACTCGTGGTCATGACCGATGGAGAAGTTATAGAGATTTCCGATCTTCCTTCACTTATGCGCTTCTCCGCGCTACGAGAAATGGGACTCAATCGAACTCTAGCTGAAGTGGAATCTGAATATATTCGCAACGTTCTGGCAAGTGTAAATGGCAACAAGACGAAAGCTGCGGAAATACTTGGAATTGACCGAAAGACGCTGCGAGAAAAGCTAACAAAAATCGAGGGACCGTTCCCCTCCTAAACAATTCCTCCGCGGGGAAATTCCCCCCAGCGGTTCAAATCTCCCCGTAAAAATTCTTCATTCTTAACGATTACGCCCGAGTACGATACAATTTGGCCGAAAATTTTTGGCAACCCGAATATCACTAATTTTCATAGACTTAGCTGACAAATGTTCCACTACGGTGGTACCCCGGATTGTTAAACAACAACCGAAAGCTTCCATTGGCATAAGATTCGCTTTAGTGTCCCATGTAGGTATGGATAAAGGGCAAAGAATGAAAGGAGGTTGGCACCGTGGCTACGATTCAAGAGATGAAGAAAATGAGAAGATTGAGTTTTGTAGGTTCGGCACAAAAGATAAAAACCAAAAAAAAGGCAAAGACTTCAGGAGCTCACCGAAAGACTAATACCACGGACGAGGTAAGTCCCATCCGGAAATACAAGGAGTGGAGATTGCTATATATACCCTATCCGTTTGAAGACTCGAGTAACAATATTTCCCCAATGACCAGTTCGCAGGATAGGTCTCCGGATGAGGTAAAAGATAAGGGCGAGTCCAAGGGACTCTGCAGGAATTGCAAGAAACATGAAACATGTATACTCCCAAAACCCGAAGGCGGTGTGTGGCATTGCAAGGAATACGAATAGAACGACCACCTGCCATTATCTCTGGTAGGCCCATTTTTAATGCATTGCGCTTGATCGGGAAACCAAATGGCCAAAGGAGAAAATGTAACCACGAGTTATGTAGAGCAACCTGCTCTCTGTGCACATAGAGCAATAACAGAATCTAGAGGAGGTAATCATGAAAGCGTCTCATTCCGACGTAGAGCGTACTCTCAGCGTGAGAGAGATAGCTAGTAGGAAAAAGCCAAGTGTTTATGATAATGTAACCAAGCAGTTCAACAAAGCAGCAGATCTTATGAACCTTGACCCGGACATCCGCAAGATTTTGGCTATGACAGCCAACGAGATTATAGTCCACTTCCCGGTAAGAATGGATGATGGTCGGATTGAAATGTTCACCGCTTATCGCGTGCAGCACAATAATGCCCTAGGTCCTTTCAAGGGGGGACTCCGCTTCCATCCTTTAGTTGACATAGACGAGGTCCGGGCGCTCGCTACTTGGATGACTTGGAAGTCAGCGATAGCCAGTATCCCATTCGGTGGAGCCAAGGGAGGGATCCAGTTGGATCCGTCCAGGTACTCGGTCAGTGAACTGGAGCGGATTACACGTCGCTTTACTTTTGCCTTAGGTAGCAATATAGGTCCGGAGTATGATATCCCTGCCCCTGATGTGAACACAAACCCCCAGATCATGGCCTGGATTCTGGATACCTACCTGTCGACCATGTCCCCGCACGAGAGACAGAGATGCACCCATGTGGTGACTGGCAAGCCTATAGAATCTGGTGGTAGCGTGGGACGGGATAAGGCGACAGGACAGGGTGTAGTTTTTACCATCGAAGAATGGGCAAAGGACCGCGGTTTTTCTTTACATGGAGCCACCTACATGGTTCAGGGATTTGGAAATGTTGGCTCTTGGGCGGCACGTCTTATGAAACAAAAGGGGGCGAAGCTAGTTGCTATCGAGGACATTAGCAGCGTGATCCTCAACTTAGAAGGTATTGATTCTGACGAGCTTGCAAACTATGCCAAGAATAATGGTGGACTCATATCCGGCTATCCAAATGCCGAACCAATCGACCATGACACTTTCTTGCAAACAGAGGCCGATATTTTTATCCCTGCAGCTCTGGAAAATCAGATCACATCCAATACAGCTCAATGGATCCGTGTAAAGTTAGTGGCTGAAGGAGCAAATGGTCCAACTGATCCAGACGGCGACACGATCCTTCGAGAGAAAGGGATTGATGTAATACCTGACATCCTTTGTAATGCTGGAGGCGTGATCGTAAGCTACTTCGAATGGCTTCAGAATAAGCGAAGCGAATTCTGGGAACTTGAAGAGGTGGACTGCAAACTGCATAAGAAAATAGTAAGTGCTTATGCCAGAGTACGCGACATGGCCAAAGAGTTTAGCACTGACTGGCGCACAGCTGCCTATATTGTTGCACTTTCGTGTCTGGAAAGAGTCTACAAGGAGCGCGGAATCTTCCCTTGATAAGAATCGCGGCGTTAGAAAAGTCTTTTACAGATATTGAAGTGCTGAAAGAGACTTCTTACTTTCAATAGTTTTTGTTTAATAGAGGGATCTTGTCGAGACCAAGGATCATGCCCGGATTGGTTAATACGCTTGCATTGTGAAGCAGTGCAGATAATCCAAGTAAGTAGATCTAACTTTTTAAAAGAACTAGTATATCTAACTCGGGATTTGATATCTTCATAGATTTAGTTTGCTGTTGAGCACCATACTCGGATCAAACACTACGGTACTCCTGCAAATCCAGCAAGATTTCTACCATGCTGTGCTGTTTATTGACAAGCCCCCAGCACAAATAGCAGAAAGATTCTCAAGGAAGCCGCAGATGATATAATCCTGGTTGATCAAAAAGGGATCTTAGCATGGAATCCTGAATATGGTGAGTTGATACCGTGTTTTCACAATCTTCGAAGAGAAACCTCTTTGGAATCCAATTAATGGGGTACTTCAAGTCGTTGCTTTATTTATTATTTGAAATAACGATACTAATTCAGTGGTCTCTCCTACAACAAAATATAAGCCATAAAAATTCAATACTGGGGGACAGGGATTCGAACCCCGGTTTTGTGGTCCAGAGCCACACGTCCTGCCGCTGGACGATCCCCCAGTGAATTAATATACGCTCCCTGCCGATACTATATATGGCTATAAAGAGCTTTTTTAAAATAAAACTTGAAACCCTTTTGTCAAGCACAATCTGTGAGGTATTATGGAGGACTTAAAAAATATCCTGGTGGTAGATAATCACCAGAACATCCTGGAACTTATCAGTAACCTTCTGCAGATGTTTAAATATCAGACCTTTTGTGCTCTGGATACCCAGACTGCCCTGAGACTTTTAGAAGAGAAAAAGTTCGATTGTATAATCACTGACGTAGAGATGCCCAAACCAGGTGGATTTGATTTATTGAATGAGGTCAAGAGTAAATATCCACAACTCCCAGTTATAATGATCTCCTCCTATGCCAATCCCAAAATGGAAAAACAGGCAGAAGAAAGCGGAGCCTCTGGCTTTACCGCTAAACCTTTCCGGATAGAAACCCTGCAGAAAATGATAGAGAAAGCCCTGGAAAAAACGGAAAAGGTTAAGGTCTGTTAAAAAATTCTTTTATTGAGAAGCAGGGATATATTGCAATAAATCTGTACAAAACTCTTATCCTGGAGAGATGTAGGGGCAGGTTTCAAGCCTGCCCCTACCTTTATAATTTAATGACTGCTGAAAGGAACCCAATTCTATAGGTAACGCACAATCATCAGATTTTCTTCTGGCGTAGAAACCTATAAAATGATATATTGATTTCGTAAAAATGTGAAAAATTAGTTACCAATACAACGAAACACGAAATAAAAAAGGTATTAATCCAAATAGCAACAAATCAAACAACAAAAAGAAAAAGAATAGAAATATGAATATGAGCAAACCAAATTCTACCCGCCCTTCCGATTTTATCCGGGAGATTATCAATGAAGACCTGAGGACCAGCAAATACGGTGGGCGAGTGCACACTCGATTCCCTCCGGAGCCAAATGGCTATCTGCATATTGGACACGCCAAATCAATCTGTCTCAATTTTGGCATTGCTGCTCAATATGGAGGTCTGTGCAATTTAAGATTTGACGATACTAACCCCAGCAAAGAGGAAGTCGAATATGTGGAATCGATCAAAGAAGATGTGGGATGGCTTGGGTTCGACTGGGAAGATAGAGAGTTCTATGCTTCCGATTACTTTGAACAGCTCTACGACTTCGCTATACAGTTAATTAAAAAAGGTAAAGCCTATGTGGATGATTTAAGTGCAGATGAAATCCGGGAAACTCGAGGTACCTTGACTGAACCCGGTAAGGAAAGCCCCTATCGTAATCGCTCAATCGAAGAAAACCTGGAGCTGTTCGAACGCATGCGCGCAGGTGAATTTCCGGATGGCTCCCGGGTTCTTCGAGCGAAAATCGATATGTCCTCTGGGAACCTGAATATGCGTGATCCGGTTATGTATCGTATCCTGCATGCCACCCATCATCGCACCGGCGATAAGTGGTGCATTTACCCAATGTATGATTGGGCACATGGCCAGTCTGATTCTATCGAAGGTATCACTCATTCGATCTGCACACTTGAGTTTGAGGACCATCGCCCTCTGTACGACTGGTACATAGAGCAATTGAATATCCATCATCCACAGCAAATAGAATTTGCTCGCCTGAATCTTAGCTATACAGTTCTCAGCAAGAGAAAACTTTTACAATTGGTAAATGAAGGGCATGTCAATGGTTGGGATGACCCGCGAATGCCTACAATTTCTGGTTTTAGAAGACGTGGCTATACTCCGGAGTCAATCCGGGACTTTTGTGAGCGCATCGGCGTGGCTAAGAGGGATAGTATCGTTGATATCGCTTTGCTCGAACATTGCCTGCGTGAGGATTTAAACAAGCGAGCACCGCGGGTTATGGCTGTTTTGCGACCACTTAAGGTGATAATAGAAAACTATCCGGAAGAAAAGGTGGAAGAGTTAGAAGCCATAAATAATCCAGAGGATGCCAGTATGGGGAAGCGTAAACTTCCTTTTTCTCGTGTGCTCTATATCGAAAAAGATGATTTTCGAGAGGTTCCACCAAAAAACTACTTCCGTTTAGCACCCGGTCGTGAGGTTCGTCTGAAACACGCTTATATTATCAAATGTGAGCGAGTGGTTAAGGATGAAAAGACCGGTGAGGTCATTGAACTGCACTGCAGTTATGACCCTGAGACCAAAAGCGGCAAACCTAAAGCCGAACGCAAAGTCAAGGCAACACTCCACTGGGTTTCTGCTGCTCATACTCCTGAAGCTGAAGTCCGTTTATTTGACCACCTTTTCTTAATACCAGATCCAGATGAGGTGCCAGAAGGACAGGATTTCAAGGCAAATTTGAATCCTAAATCTTTGGAAACTTTGACTACTTGTAAGATTGAACCAAGTCTGAAAGAAGTGAAACTGGGAAGTCGTTATCAGTTTTTAAGACTTGGCTATTTCTGCGTTGACCCTGATTCTACCGAAAAGAAACTCGTCTTCAACCGGACAGTAACCTTACAGGATACCTGGGCGAAAATCGAGAAAGCACAGAAAAGATAGCAGGGAGCAGGTAGCAAGGAGCTAAAAACAAAAAAAGACTTTGCCTTCGCTGAATGTTATCAGCGAACAACGTAACTATCCCTGTTCTGCCAAGTGAATTTTTCAAGCAAGACCCCCCTGTTCCATTTGGAATTCGATTCTGAATGTCCTGGTCTTTTCTTCATGAAGAAATCTGGAAATAGTGAAGGACTAAAAAAAACAAAAAATATTTTCTTGACAGGCGATATGAGTGGTTTTATACTGGAACTATAAAAAGAGGAATGGCTCATTAAATAGATTATATTATACCCAGAGTCCGTAGGTCATAAGCCAGAGTTCCTGATCTACGGATCTTGAAAGCGGAACGGATTTAAGATACATTCAGGAAATACTTGGTCATGCTAGTTCAAAAACGACTAAATTTACACTCCTGTCAGTAAACAGACACCTGGAAAGATTTCAAGTCCACTGGATCAAGCGATCCAGCAGTCAAAAGCGAAATAAACGCAATGCGTCTATTATGCTAAATCAGGCGGATAGACGCAATGTAATTACACACTAGTTGCACAAAATTGGGGTGCCCGTATCCCAAGACAGGAAATTATTTTTAATACAAATGCCGCGCCCATTTTGCCCACCTTCCTTGGCGGGACAACGTTCCCCTACAAAAAAAACGTAGAGACGCATAGCATGCGTCTCTACAACTACACATAAAAATTCAATGAATCCTATCCAGAGAGAAATCCAGAACTTAACACAACAATTTGGTTTAACATTTAAAGAAACCAAAGAATATTATAGAATCATTCAGCAGAGATTAGAGAAAGAAATCTCAGAAGTTAAAAAATTAAATCTCCTCAAGGGAAATCTTATCTTAGAATGCTCAACCGGTCAGGGAAAATTCACCCAAAAGCTCATAGAAGATCTTCTGAAACCAGAGCAGAGTCTTTACACCATCGACTCCTCTCCTGAGATGATAAAAAAATTCCGCTCCAACCTCAGAAGAAAAAATCTTCATCCTCAAATAGCCGATCTGTGGAAACTCCCTTTCAAGGATAATCATTTTAATGCAATCATCTCTCATTATACCTTGCACGGTCTTCGTTCCAAGAAAAAGGACTTTTTGAAACCTTTCAAGGAAATGATCCGGGTATTAAAACCCGGAGCCCCATTTGTAGCTATGACTTTTTATTATGCTAAAGGGGAAAACCTACCCGCCTATCTCTA
>Ga0315274_10010425_pt1 | contig 13390 bp, 9 predicted proteins | sample YL17G02_20_MG_FD_203700 | JGI IMG/M metagenome (GOLD analysis project Ga0315274, IMG submission 203700) | Sediment microbial communities from Yellowstone Lake, YNP, Wyoming, USA - YL17G02_20 | ecosystem: Environmental > Aquatic > Freshwater > Lake > Sediment | place: USA: Wyoming | collected...
AATGATATTTTTCTAATTTTTCTATTGCTTGTTGACTTAACCACAAAGTTATAATACAATATAGACACCATAATATCAAGGTTTGTTGGAAACCTACAGGATATTTTTATTTCCAATAATGTCTAATGTATATACTTTAGACTTAGACAGTTTTACAGGCAGAAAGTAATTGGTAATTACATAGTTGATTTTTATTGTGCTAAAGTAGATATAGTTATCGAGGTTGATGGTGGATAGCATTATACAGATTCTGGCAAAAAAAGTGATGAGATCAGGGATCGTTACCTAAATGTTGCAGGATTAAAGGTTTTGCGATTTTCTGATTCTGATGTTTTAAGGAATATAGATGGAGTAATGGATGAGATATTCCGCTATTTATGACTTTTTAAATCCCCCTAACCCCCTTTTTCAAAAGGGGAGTTAGAGGGGATTTGATTCTTTGCTAACTGAAAAACTCGCAATAATAATGTCAGAAATTAAGATGGCATGTCATAAATATTATACACTCCCACCTTCATCCCTCATCCTTCCCTTATTACCCGCCTGCTACTATGCGGTCTACCACGTATTTGCGAAGCTCTGGAGACAGGCTGGCGAAATAGGCACTGAATCCCGTAACACGCACGATCAGTTCTGGATATTTTAACGGGTCATTATAGGCGTCTAGGACTGTTTCTTTGTTCAGCACATTAATGTTAATCATAGTTCCACCCAGATCGAAATGGCTTTTGATTAGTGCTTCAACCTTTTCTAATCCTTCCTTCTCATTTACGATCCCTGGATCCATGTCGAGTTGAAGTGGAGCAGTATTCCCATAACCCGGTTGAACTGCGGCGACTGCCATAACCATCTGCGTTGACGTGCCTACCGAACCTCTGTTAAAACCGGGGTCAGGATTAGGCCCGTGGGAGACGGGGTCACCTGCGTGCCTGCCATTTGGTGTTGCGCCAAGTTGCTTGCCAAATCCGATAACACTAGCCCATGAGAATATCCCCGGGATCATGTTGTATCCCTTTGGAGTCGGTTTTTCCTTCACTAACTTTGTAAAGGTTTTAGAGATACGAATCGCCCAGTTATCCGCTAGGGAATCGCCACTACCGAAACGTGGGATGTTCTTCATCATCAGCCGTACACGCTCACCGTCAGATCCTGCCCAATCGGTTTCGAGATATTGCATCATCTCTTGCCACGTCAGTAATCCTTCTTTTTCGATCCTCTGTTCAATCGCACCAAAGGAATCAGCCACTGTGGCAAGTGAAGCTCCATCCAAGCACATATTATAATATTCTACTCCGCCATTAGTTGCGTCTAATCCCTTTTCAACAGTGCCATAGCAGAACAGATCAAGGTATAACTCTGGAAAAACCTTGTGCATGTGTTCCAAATGGAAGTCAATGCTTTCAGCGATTACCTCGACTGCACGGCGTAAATGCCTCACGTACCGATTCCATAATTCCTCAGTGCTTAGCTCAACGGAAGAGTCTGCCATCATTTCTTTTAATGCGACGTCAAATACCGTTGCCAATTCGATCTTTATGATGTCATTCATGGTATATTCACGACCGGGTATAGCAAGCCAATGACAGCCTGAGTATGTACGCTGTCGGGCAAGCTCTATCGGATAACCATTCCTCATAAACCCTTCGGTTACCGGTTTATCGCCAAGAAATTTCGGGAATCCCATTTTATCTTCAAAGAGTATTTCGACACCCCTGTGGAATAGATTTTCGTCTAAGCCTTCACCGATACGGATACCAATATTCGCAGGTATCTTCAATTGATGGATTGCCTCAAGAACGAGATATGAAACCGGGCTAGAAAGGTCTTTGCCATTGGCGTCAGGTCCGCCAAGCTGAATATACGCAGTTTCACTGAGAAGCAGACAGGCGATGTGGAATATAGCTTCCTCGTCGGTAAGGATGCCCGCTTCGGTATCTCTTTCGTAGAAAGGCCTTAACAACTCATCCAATTGTCCCCATTCACCACTACCGTTAAACATCTTAGCGGCGGCTTGAAAGAATACTAACCATTGACATGCTTCACGGAAAGTTTGTGGTGGGCCTGTCACCATACGCTCGCATATATCAGCAATAGTTTCGAGATTTTCACGTAGTTGCGGATGCTCCTCTGTCTCAACCATTTTTTGGGCGTCCTCAGCGTGGCGTTTGATCCAGTCCTGCATACCAAGTATTACTTCTTCCAGTCCATCATAAAACTCAGATGCCTGTGGATTAACTCCACGATAATGGTTTACTTTATCCAGAAGCCCGCCCCAGCCTATCTCAAGTCCTATTTTAAGATCAGGGCAAAAGTGCTGAACTCCACCTATGCCGTAAGATAGATGATATTTTCTCTGCTCCTCGTGCAGATGCGAGTAGTCATAATCTGGATTCCAGCCGGGGTTTCGGTACGAGTTAAAGTTGACCATGTAAACACCAGCCATAGAGCTAACAGGGTTGATATAGGTAGGATGGACTTCCAAAAGCATCCTGAAGTTCTCACCGGTTATCTTTGCTCCGAAAAAACCACCGCTTGGATGGTTGCTTTTGGGTTTGAAGCCTTTCAGAATCACGTCTTTGATAACCACACCCGACCCGCTTACTGCTTCTACTACCTCGGATGCCTCTGGCGGAAGGATTATCTGTCCCTGATCGTCATGATCCATCGAACCCCTTGCTTCCTGTTTTTGTCGGGTGTGTTCCATTTTCTTTGCATGGAGCATCTCTAAACGCTGTTGATAGGTCAACTCATCTATAGTAAGTGACATTTTTGTTTTCTCCTTTTATAATCTTGATGTATTAAGACTAATTTTACAGTGAGTATTCTAACATAAATTCTAAAGTTCACGCAAGGGTTCAGAATGAAAATATAATGAGTTGAGCTGATCTCTCTTGACAACGAAAGACTTATCTGGTATGCTATTTAGCAAATGTTTTGTGACTAATACCAATTTTCAATTGAAACGCTACATAATAGGTAGCCGAAGGCTTTAGCCTGCGGAAGCGCACCCTAAAGGGATGCGACTACCAATGTTGTATCTGAATTGGAAAATGGTATAGGTTGTAAAGGAAGTCGGCTCATGTAAAAATGATTTGGAAAGGTTCTATCAGTGTATGATAGGAAATCTTACCAGTTTTACATCGGAAAGGGGGAAGAAGGATTTTAAGTTCTTCTAATTGTTTCGTATGAATTTAGTTTTAACTTGAATAAACATGAGCCAGAAGAATTTGATGTAAGTTATCTGGAAATGGTTACTGTCAAGAAAAACGTCTAATCGTGATGTCAAACGGGAGGTATAATTAATGAAGAAGCTTTGTTTGTTTTTAGCGTTATCCATGCTGATCACAATTGGCAGTACAGTCTTCGCCGCAAATCTCGATGATTTCAATGGTCCAACCCTTGCAAAAATGTGGACACTGCGTGACCCTGCCAGCAAGAGTACTGTGAGTTTTTCAGGTGGGCAGTTGGTGCTTGCTCTTAAAGCTGGCGCTGATATGTATGTAAAAGGAACTGATGGTGGAGTGATGTTCCTTATGGATCCTCCAAATATGAATAACTTTTCGATAGAGCTATTGGTGAATCCATCAGTCAATGGCACCCAGCCTCCAGCCTCCCACGTTGGAATTGTTTTGTTCAATGAGGCTAAATGGGCTTACTCAGCATGGGGACCATTCAATGCCGGCCAGGACACAAGACTGGAGGATTGCGTTGGAACTGATTATCGCTGGCGAGAGCAGACTCTGATCGGAGTTGATGTCGCAAAGGTAGCCATTGACAAAGATGAGTATCTTAAAGTCACAAAAACCGGCAACAAACTGGAATTCTTTGCAAAAGGTGCGGCTGGTGATCAGTGGGTATCCGGCGGCGTGGACGAGAAACTTGGACCAAATTATACGCAAGGCAACTACAAAATTGGTATAATCGCAAAAAGCTGGGGAGGCTCCGTAGACAGCACGTTTAATTTTGACTATTTCAACGTCCCTGAATTGGCTACCACAGCAGTTGCCTCATCTGGTAAACTTGTGACTACGTGGGCAGATATTAAAAGATAATACAAGTTTGGAACCGGGCTTCCCCCGGTTCCATAGCTTATCAGGAGATAATTTATGAAAAAGGCATTATTAGCATCATTAGTATTGATAATGTTCTTTATTACAGGAATTGTTCAAGCGATAAACCTTGATGACTTCAACGGTCCCAACCTTGACAAGATGTGGACGTATCGTGACCAGGCAAAAAAAGGTACTGTTAAATTTAAAGATGGCATGTTAATGCTGGATCTGCTAGCCGGTGCAGATATGTATGTACAAGGAACTGATGGCGGTGTATGCTTCCTTATGGATCCACCGGATTTAGACAATTTCTCCATAGAGACAATGGTTAACGTCTGCGTTAATGGTACACAACCACCAGCCTGTCAAGCAGGACCTTTATTTTTCAATGTAGATGAATGGGCATATAGCCTCTGGGGCCCTTTTAACGCCGGACAGGATACTCGATTAGAAGATTGTAATGGTGGTGGTGCCTATCGCTGGCGGGATCAGACACAAATTGGAGTTAATATTGATAAGGTGGCAATAGACAAAGATGTTTACCTTATGATCACAAAGACAGGAGACCAACTTGAATTTTTTGCCAAAGGCGATGCTGATGGTAAGTGGATATCTGGAGGAGTAGACAAGCTACTTGCCCCACGTTACAAGTTCGGAAAATATAAAGTAGGGCTTTTTGCCAAAAGCTGGGGTGGTTCAGTAAATAGCACCCTTGCGTATGACTACTTCACTATCCCTGAGATAGCCAAAGCAGTTGATCGTCTTGGCAAGCTGACTACTACATGGTCTTCGCTTAAAAAGTAATAAATATGGAGTACGTAATCGTTAGCTTACGTATGTTGAAGCAATAGTGGTCAACCAGATTAATTTTTAGCTTAAATGAAAAGAATCAAATCCCCTCTGACTCCCCTTTAGCTAAAGGGGAGAATAATTCCCCCTTTGAAAAAGGGGGGAAGGGGGGATTTAAAATCTTGCTCATAAAAATAAACTTAAAAACTAATTTGGTAAACCAATAGCTTCAGCACTCCATAATTTATGATTTGTAAATCCTTCGCACATTCGCATTGATTCCACAGAGAATCTCGTAAGAAATTGTCCCGACCTTTTCAGCAATCTCATTAGCCGTTATTTCTTCATCTCCCTGCCTGCCGATAAGCACAACTTCATCTCCAACAGACACATTCGGTATATTTGTAACGTCACAAAGGCATTGATCCATACATATCAAGCCTATGATCTGCGCTCTCTTGCCCTTTATAAGCACTTCACCTTTGTTTGACAGTTTCCTGCTGTAGCCGTTGCCATATCCGACAGCTAAAGTAGCGACTATAGTAGGTCTGTCAGTTATGTAAGTACGTTCATAACTGACGCTGTGTCCAGCAGGCAACTCTTTTAAGTAAACCACTCTGGTTTTAAGGCTTAATGCAGGTTTTAGTTCGACCTTATGATACGGGTTTGCACAAGGATACAGACCATATAATATAAGTCCGGGTCTAACCATATCGTGGTAAGATGAAGGAAAATTTAATTCTCGTTCCGCCGAGTTACGGAAGAACAGAATCCCTGCACTGCCTGCGGCATGTCTGACAGGGATATGTATGCCTATATCGTTCAAAGCCGAGAGAGTTGAGTTAAAGCGTTCAATCTGAAGTGTTGTAAAAGCTTCATCGGTATCTGCGGATGCGAAGTGTGTATAAACGCCGTCTACAACAAGGTAGGGAAGCTGAACTATCTGTTTTATCAACTCAACAGCCTTATCGAAAGCTATTCCTATGCGGCCCATACCCGTGTCAACTTTGACGTGAACTTTAGCTTTCCTACCAAGGCGTTTTGCGGATTCTGAAAGTGTTTTGCAGATACGTAGGTCGCACACTGTCTGGGTTATATCGTATTGTATAACTTCTTTAGCTTGCTCTGGAAGGATACAGCAGAAGATCAGGATGGGTGTTTTGATACTTGCTTGGCGTAACTGCACAGCCTCCTCGACAGTCGCTACACCGAACATACGGACATTTTCACTTTCCGCAACTCGTGCTACTTCTACTGCTCCATGTCCATAAGCGTTGTCCTTAATAACAGCCAATACGCTGGAGCCTTTTGGCTCAACTATATTATTTATCTGGCGTATATTGTGGGATATAGCACTAAGGTCAATTTCAGCCCATGTCAACATTCTGTATAACACCTATTGAGATTGATCTGCTGTTTCAATACGATATAATATTGCGTTATCAATGTAAGACCCATTTGCTATAGTATGTCGAAGGTAATGTTCACTTTTGTTATCAGGATGTATCTGAATAAATGACCGCAGATTTTTGACTAAATTGCTATTTGGACTCACAGCAGATATGTACCTCATTGGTATTTCCGGTATTGGATCAAGCCCTTGTAGTATTACTCGTATCCGAGAATACGTTACTATAGGTCCTTCTTTATCAACCATTGGAGTAGCAAAAACTAGCCTCCATTCTTCAGGTTCTGGAAAATAATACCAGAATGCGGCACGAATATCTAATCCATTTTCGTCCAGAGCTTCCAGTAATCTCTTTCCGCCCTCTATATCAAGTCCTACCAATACTGTTCTATCTATCTTAATACTCAATGCAAATTGTCTTAATCTCGTGTCCTTCAACTTTCAAATGGATGACTCTATCGCTATCTAAACCAATTTCCCCATCAGTGAGTGGTACTTCATTGAGATTTGTAACTCGTGCTGTTTTCACTGCTTTATGAGTCCTGATAACTCCATCAACTGATTCATCTGTTGCGTTGTAAAATCTTAATATAAGCCCATCACCCAATTCAGCTTTTTTTAACGCTGTAACTACCAAATTTGAAGGCTCCACAGAGATAAAACCTTGCTTATGTGGAAGCATTTTCGAGCCATTTTCTTCTATATCCATACCATGCACAACTCTCATCGGAACATTATGCTCATAAGCACGGCGATGAACCTCCGCAGAGAACCAGTTCCCTTTGTGCGGTATTATAGAATATTCAAATGTATGAGTACCAGAACATTGAGCTTCCGGTGTAGCTTTCTGCGCCTTGCTGACGGGGTATTGCTTTGAGGCATTATCATTCCTCGACAGCCAACCCACACATCTGAGTAATGTCACGTATATTTTACAGCCGTTCTTACCTTTGTGAACCTCGTATTCAGGCAGACCTTTATTGATGACAGCGAATCCCTTCTGCCCATCATCAATGTCCAGAAAAATACCTTGATGATTTGTCGGAATTGGGTCCTGAACCCATTTCACTTTTGGTTTTTGATGGTCCAATTGCCTTTTTAATACGTCAAAATGTCCTTCTACGCTTAATGTATCAGTCTTTATATTCGTTGGAAATGCTACTCTAAGCCTGTGATCCTCTATTTTATTTTCAAATATAGTGACGAAATCTATTCTTGGGAGATTGCTGTAAATAGTCACTTTCGTTACGAATATACACGACAGCTTTTCGGCAGTCCTGTTTTCCTTGTCCTTTGTAAGTCTCTTTGGCAGGCTTAATGAAAATCTGATTTCCACAGTAGCCTTAATTGGTCCATTCTCAATGACCTTGATATTTGCTTTTAAGGCTTTGTTCGTGAAAGTCTTACCATATTTCACAGGAGAGTAATCATAAACGTCTCCACCGTCTTCCCTATCCTCAAAAAGATTACATTCTTTATATTCAACCCCTGTAAATTTATCCAAAATATCCAGAGTGCCATTGGCGTTGATCTTGATCCTGTAAAACGGATTCTCCATAATTCTGGAACCAATCTTTATCTGTGGGCTAGACTGAGAAATCTCCATTTCGGAATCTAAATAATATGTTGAATATCCGAGAGACGGGACCTGCCCCTGAAAAGTCAACTGCGCCGTTCCATCCTCCGTCAGCACGATCTGAGACGGTACAATCTCACCGTCAGCATTTTTTACAACAGTGCTTTCAGTGACAATTGAAGCTTCAATACCCACAGTTACAAGATCAGAGCGTTCCCAAGCAAGAGGGTTAAATACAACAAGTGGATAACCAGACGTAAATTCGATCTTCCTCGTTAAAGCATCCAGTGCAGTATGCGTCAGTTCCTCACCGATCTGCTGTACCCATCCATATCGGATCATATCCTCACGATGAACTTCGTCAACCGAGCATCCACGTATGTTATTATGGGAATGGTTTTTAAGAAGCTCTTTCCATGCGTACCAAAGGAAAGCTTTAGGATACGTGTTTTCAGCCTCAAGCCAGCTTACTGCACTGAAAGGCTCCGCCCATTTCTCGATAAGTGTCTGGCTTATCTCGTTTGCTTGCTTCATGTAGATTCGGGACGATATAACTCCTGATAGCAGAGGATGGTATCTGCTTTCCCTTAGCTCTCCCTGATACTTACCAAATTCAGATTTTTCTGCTCTTACAAGGTTAATGTAATCAGCGAAACTTCCATGTATCAGTTCTGCATTATCGAGTTTCTCGTTCACGAATTCAATCGTATTTACTAATTCGGGTTTCGGTTCAGTAAGATCACCATTACTGCTAATCAATATATTTAGTGTTTTGGCGTAGGGTCTCAAATTATCAATAAGAAGCTGATATTTTATACCAGCATCAACTGTATTGAGGTTATCCGTGTTATAATTTTCGGGTATTTGATGAATCGCAAGTACGTTTGTCTTGCCATCGGAAGAATACCAGATAAACTCAGAGCCGAGGTCTTCGCCTTCATCACCCAGCCCTCGTGTAAATATTGCTGAATCTATATTAAATCCTTGCAGGATTTGAGGTAGTTGAGAAATTTGTCCCGAAGAATCAGGCACATATCCCACTTTCATAACTTTGCCGAAAGATTCAGCCACAATGTGACCGAGCATAAGGTTGCGCACAAGTGATTCAGCACTCACGAGGAACTCGTCAGGAAGCGTATACCAGGGACCAACGACTATCCGCCCGTTCTGGATCAGCCTTTTCAACTCTTTCTCCATTTCAGGGCGTATTTCAAGATAGTCTTCAAGAAACACCGTCTGGCCACCAAAGGTGAATTTAGTATATCTGTGGTCATTACTCAAAACCTGTATCAGCCTATCCACGCATTTTACAAGTTTAATTCGGTGCTGCTGAAAGGCATTATCCCGGGCACGATCCCAATGGATACCCGGAACAACGACAACCTTGTAGTCACTAGCCACTACAAACCTCTTTTCTGAATATTAAACGTTAGACAACTTAACAGCCATAATTGTTATATCATCAAATTGTGGTGCATCGCCAATAAATTTGGTTACTTCATCACATAAACAGGATATAAGACTGTTAGAATCCAAATTCAAGTTTTTTGAAACCACATCTATTAAATTCTTCTCTTCAAACAGCACTTCATCAGAATTCATGGACTCGGTAATACCGTCAGTATAGAATATCATAACATCATCAGGTTCTAACTTAATGCAGGCATCCTCATAAGAAGCATCTTCCATTATGCCGCAAGGTAGCCCATTACTTAACAGTTCACATATAGTTCCATCACGTTTAAACACAAGCGGGTAGTTATGTCCGGCGTTACTATAAACCAACTCTCTGCTTGCCGGGTCCAGCACTCCATAAAAAAGTGTTACGAACCTGTGTTCCTCTATGAATTGACATATCGGACACAGCGCATTGTTGATTCTCATAATTATCTCTTTAGGGGAATGCTTTTGCTCGGAACATCTTCTAATTGATGCTTGAACATTAGCCATCAAAAGAGAGGCTGGCATACCCTTTCCAGATACGTCACCTATGGCAATACCGAGTTCGCCAGAAGGAAACACTATCAGATCATGATAGTCACCGCCAACCTCCTTTGCTGGTTGATTGAAAATACAAATATCGAGACCCGGGAAGTCGGGGGGGTGCTGAGGAAGCAAAGTCTGTTGAATTTTTCTTGCTATATCCAGTTCCATCTCCAGACGCCGATGGAAAAGCAAGTTTTCGTCTTTGAGACGTCTCACCTCAACTGCTTTTTCCAGCTTCATGAGTATCTCTTCGCCGACAAGCGGCTTGGGAATATAATCATCTGCGCCGGCTCTAATCGCCTCAACAGCATTTTCTATTGAAAAATGTCCAGTAATCATCACCACTATCGTCTCTGGTTGAATTTCTTTGACTCTGCTTACAATTTCCATTCCGTCCAGATCGGGCAGTTTCAAATCTGTAATGACGATGTCGAACTTCTGGGTTTCGACGCGCGTTAATCCCTCAAGCCCTGTACCAGCAGTATGAGCCTCATAGCCCTCATCTTCAAGGACAAGCCTTAACTGTTGCCTTATTTCTGGTTCATCATCAATGATAAGTATCTTCATAGCCAAAAAGTGTTTTGAGCTTTTCTGTAACTATATCTTGCATGCGAGGTGATAGTTCACCCAAATCACGTTGAATCATATCTGTTGAGATCGTCATTATGCGATGCAATCTGATAGTAGATGGTACTCGTAAGCCAGTCATGACAAAATCATCTTGATCAGGATCTAAGAATATATCCGTCTGCAGTAGTTCAGATGGCACCTGACTACTTATAAAAGCGAGTATAACGTGGTTATGCCGTCCAATAGGTTCAGTCAGACAAACGGCTGGACGTACCTTAATCATTGAAAGATCATCGAAGGGAAAAGGAACCAACACCACCCTATTTTTGAGCATGGAATGGTCTCCCATCTTCAAGTGTATATATATCTTCCTCTGAATCTTTCAGAAAATCAAATGCTGGATTGACCGCTGCCGAACGTAGCCAATCTATCTCATCGTCTGTATCCTCTGGCATAAAGATAATAATACGAACACGAGTCGATCCAGCAAAAGGAAGCGGTTCATCTAATAGAATCTGGTTTTGTTGATTTACCGTTCCCGTTGCTTCCACTGTCTTTCTTGTAAGCATCATATATAACTTTTCCTTTTTACTTATCGTAATCATTATTCATGGTGTTCGCCTTAGCACCCGAAAGTAATCAAACCTCGTAGCAGTGTCAGCCTTGCTTCCCCTCCACCAGTCATTATAGCCTATGGCATGAATGCCGACCTGAATAGGATCGCCAGCAGGAAAACTCACTTCACCACAGGTCAGCCAGTTCACGCCGTCGCTACTGCAATAAGTCGATAATATATCACCTATCCGCTCTATACGCATATAGATAATATCAGATACCAACATGCCTCTGCCGAGATAACTCCATTCACCATTTATGTTCCCGAATAATCCGATCTCATTCTTTCCGTGCATTCCTCTTTCAAAGCGGATATAGTTATCCTTATCCTTCCATACCAAAAGTCCGCCTGCTGTCGGTGTATCTTTTTCAGCAGAAGCCATCTTTGTCTCAATAGCAAAATTGCCTGAGATCCCTTGCAGTAAACAAGGGGCATCAAAATTATTTTCGGGGTATAAATCACAACCAGAAGCGGCACGAATCTCTAGCCATGATGACTCTGTGCTGAATTCGTAACTACAGTCATCTCTAGGATTTACCCACTGCCATTCAGGATTCAGAACTGAACCATTAAACTCGTCTAAAAAGATAGTCTGTGTAAACTGCCCTGATAAATCCTTCGGTTCCAGATACCACTGAGTCAGCTTCATTTCTTTAAGCTTCTCTTTATTCTCCTCCATGATTTCTTGGCAGAAAACCATAAATTCAGTATCTTTGTTCATCTTCTTGTATATATCTTCAGCAGAATTCAGAGTCTGAGCCAATGAGGTGCTGTTTAGTTGGTTAATTAATAAATTCACAGATTCTTTGGTATAGCAAAGTGCTTTGTCCAATTCATCTTTAGCCAGATACGCATCAATAAGCACTAGACAAGCCTGTTGTGTTGCCCATCGTTGACCAAGTGTTATGGTTTGTAAACCTTCCTGAGCATACTTGATGGCTTCGTTCCATTCACCTTTGTCCCTGTATACCTGGCTAAGAACGACAAGCGCAGCGCCTGTATTGACAGAGAACCTCCTCTCTTTATCTAATTCTAAACATACATTGAAGCATTTTATGGCTGATTCATAATCTTTTACATAGTAGTAAGCATGCCCAAGATGAAAATAATCTGAAACCACATCATAAATGTCACCAACTTTTTTATATAACTCTATACTTTTGTTATAATACTCAACAGCTACTCTCCAATCTGGATTTGAATGCTGATAGGCAAAAGCAATAGTCCAATACGCTCCTCCCAACAGCCATGCGTTATTTATCTCTTGCCCTATAGTGATAACCTTCTGTGCATACTGGATTGCCTTTTCATAATCTCCCATATATGCACAGATATATCCCAAAGTATTATACGTCTCTGCCAATTCCCTTTTATGCTCTGTTCCCTCAACTATACTCAGGGCTTTGTAACCATAGTCTAAAGCTTTATCATAGTCATGACTTGACCAGGGAGGATACCCATACATCCACATTGCCATAGTATATATGTTTGCCATCTCAACCGAATGTGTATCCTCACCAAGTTCCTCTATAGCAATATCTATGCATTTCAGCACCAAATCGGGCTGAAGCTTTTCTGCCCCATATACATTCGCCATCTGCCTATAAATATGTGCTCTTTTCTTCCTGTCTTTGGAATAGTTAAGGACGGATTCATAGCTCTGTATTGCTTTATCATACTTTCCAATCAGAGAATAAACATCCCCTAGACCCTCAAGTATGGATAGCTTCTGCTCCGTTTTCTCTGGAAACTGATTGGCAATATCCATAGCTCTGGTATAGTAATCTATCGCTTGCTGGTTGGCATAAATCCCCTTTGACTTATCCCCTGCCTTTATGAGATACTCCAACGCCTTCTCTTCATCACTCTTGGAGTAATGCTCTGCCAACTCCTCATAATACTCCTCAAGCCGTCCTTGATATAGCTTCTCTATCCCCTGCGCTACCTGAAGGTGAAATTCTTTACGCTTACGCTCTAATATGCTCTGATAGGTCGCTTCCTGCGTCAGTGCATGCTTGAAGGCATACTCAAGCTCAGGAACTGTCCGTTCTGCATTGATCAAATCCTTTGACTCCAGTTCTGTCAGGTGCGCTTCCAGATCACGCTCATGTCGTGCAATATGATCCAGTAATCTGTATCGGAATAGCCTGCCTATAACAGATGCACACTGCAATACATACTTCGTCTCTGCATTAAGCCTATCCACCCTTGATAATAACACGCTCTGTATTGTGTCTGGAACGTCTATATTCTCTATCTCCTTTCCTGCCTTCCATCTATCCCCTTCATGGTATATCAGTTCCATGTCTATCAGTGACCGTATCAGTTCCTCTATGAAGAATGGATTACCCTCTGACTTGGTGAGTATCATGCTCTTTGTGTTCTCAGGCAGG
>Ga0315274_10010426_pt1 | contig 13389 bp, 14 predicted proteins | sample YL17G02_20_MG_FD_203700 | JGI IMG/M metagenome (GOLD analysis project Ga0315274, IMG submission 203700) | Sediment microbial communities from Yellowstone Lake, YNP, Wyoming, USA - YL17G02_20 | ecosystem: Environmental > Aquatic > Freshwater > Lake > Sediment | place: USA: Wyoming | collected...
CTTCTTCAAGCACCCGCCTCGGGATTAACATGCAGGAACCTTCGAGGCAATCCGTTTCAAGCACCCCACTGGTTTCATGCTTAGGTTTGCTTGACATAACGCCAGGCGTGGTGCCCCGCCACCAGCTTATCTTCTGTCCGTATCCTGTCCCTCTAACCACGTCCGGCCTGTGGTAATCGTAGATTAACGGACCCAGAAGGCCGGCCTTGGCGTCGCTTTGTGCCGCCGCGACCAGTTCGCTCAGGAAAGTTGGCTCCACCGTAATATCGTTATTCATAAGGAGAAGGTAGCCAGGGTCCAAGTTCGCCAGGGCATACCTCATGCCTATATTGTTCCCTTCGGCGAATCCGTAATTCCTGTCATTTTCGATAATATGAATATAGTCCCCGAAGCGCTCTCGCAGGACTTTGACATCGTCTCCTTTCGAGCCGTTGTCCACAACCAGGACTTGATAGTCAGGATAGGTGATTCTGCGCAGAGACTCCAGGCATTCTATGGTATCTTCCAGGCCGTTCCAGTTGAGGATGATAATGGCGGTCTTGGGGTATATCATAGTTTCCATCGAATCATAAACAGCTAATGATTTTGCCTTCTTACTAAGCTATCAAGAGTTCCCCTCACTACGTACCGCGAGAATAGCAGGGTTTTGACATCCCGTTTAGTCACAGAGACAAACACCAGGTTTGCTATTTGCCGCAAGGTATTGAGCAATACTATCTTCGGTATGTATCTCTTGCCATGTCTCCTTAACAGCATAATATGATTTCTATTGAGGTAGTAGAAAAAATCGCCCCGGGGTATACTTGGCACGACATAGTGGATAACCAGCTTGTCCGCAAACATGCAAGTTCTATAGTTTGTTTTAGACTTCATTCTCAGCCCAAACTCGACATCCTCGTGGTACATGATAAAGTTCTCGTCAAAAAGCCCTATCTTGTTAAACACTTCCTTCCGGTAAAAACAGGCTGTCCCTGCCACGAAATCCACTGTGCGTATTCCCTCAAAATCGTCCACCAGGTTAACGATAGCTCCACTCTTGAAGCGCCCTCCGCTGAACCAGTTCTTTCCGTCCTTATCCACCACGATGCACGATAGAGCGCCTATTGAAGGGTCGGCATCCATTATTTCCACGTTCCTCTGCACGAAATTGTTTTTCACCTCGGTGTCCTGATTCAAAAGGCAGACATAATCTCCTTTTGCCAGCTCGATTCCTTTATTGACAGTCTTGATGAAACGCATGTTCTCCGTGTTCTCCACCAGGCGCACCTTGGAATAGTCCTTGATGAGGCTTCTGATATACTCAGGTGCCGACCTGTCCTGCGTGAAATCATCAATTATTATGACCTCGTAATCCTGGAATGTCTGATTTGCCACGCCCGGCAGCAGCCGCTTCAGATATTCCACCTTGTTGTAGTGTGGGATTATGATACTGACTTTAGGTGTGATTACTTCCATTTACTCTTCGGACTGGGTATTCCGGTATTGACGTTCCAGAACCATTCAATGTAGCTGCGCCAGGCTGGCTACCAAGGTGTTTTCACATTATAAAGAAAAATTTAGACGTTCGCAACCAAATCACTATCTTTAATCGGCCATTTCGGAGCAGCAAAATAACTATTTAGCCAAAAGTACATCATCCTACAAGTATTTGTTCAACCTTCCAAGAATGCACACTTTTATGACCGAGACTGAGACTTGACTTGCCGAATTACTTTCCTTATGATTGTACATATATGAACAAGAGCATCAATACAGAAGGGTATGGCATCCACGAAGGTAAAGCTAGACACTTAATGCCGAGCTATGAGCCATTCTTTGCTCCTCTGGTAGGTAAAGGAATTACATTGTTAGAATTGGGTATCCACGAAGGCGCGTCTCTGCGCTTCTGGCACGATTATTTTGAGAACGCTACCATTGTAGGATTGGACTGCAATTCAGTTAACATAAATGATCCTACAGGCATGATTCACGTTTACCGAGGTTACCAGGAAGACACTAAACTCCTTGACCGCATTGCAGCAGAATGGGCCCCGGATGGGTTCGACGTCGTCATAGATGATTGCTCCCATATTGGCAAGCTTACTCGAATAAGCTTCTATCACATTTTTCAGAACCATCTGAAGCAAGGAGGATTATACGCCATAGAAGACTGGGGAACAGGCTACTTGCCTTGGTACCAGTGGCCTGACGGGGGATGTTACAAACCAAAATCTCGCCTGTACTCGCGTAACCAGTTACAAAATAGCTTCCAACGCTTATCTCAAATATTTCCACGCTTTCCCAGACTTATTGGGGTTCTCCAGAGGTTAAGTATTGGGGCAACTGTGCCCAGTCACAAGTACGGCATGGTAGGATTTGTCAAAGAGCTTCTTGACGCATGTTCTCTGGGAGCAACCGCAATTCCTAAAAGCGGCAGCGGAAGGTATATTGAATATGGTATCAGCAAGCTTCAAATCAACGCTTATCTTGTTGTTGTCCTCAAAGCAAAAGACATCATGCGCAAGCCAAATCGAGATTCTCTCAATACCCTGACTTCATCATGGTAGGTTAGAAGGCCATATCGGCAGTGTACGATAGTGCAGAAGGAATTCTATTTTCAAAGCCAGCCACAAAGCAACCTGTGGGATTGTATGTGGACTGCCCGAACAATCGAACAGGAACTGGAGGCCTGTGACCTAAGAAACGCCCGCCAGAGATTTATTTCTCACCTGCATACGTAAGGGAGGCAGGATAATAGATAGCGGATGTGGTTTTGGTAGATGGGTCATCTACCTGAAGCGGCTTGGCTATGACGTTATAGGCATAGATAACAGTGAGCTAGCAATCTCAAAGCTGAAGGACTATGATTGCTCGCTTCGAGTTGAACCAGGCGATATATTAGACATCCATTATCCTCATAGCTCTTTCGATGCTTACATATCCATGGGAGTTGTCGAGCATTTTGAACAGGGCCCACTTCCAGCTTTGAAGGAAGCTTACAGAGTGCTGAAACCGGACGGGATGATATTTGTATCAGTCCCCACATTTAATATAATCAGAAAATGGGTTAGACGGCCGCTCAGGAATCTTGTCAATGCATTGCCCGTGTCTTTCATAGTGCTAAGGTCAAACTGGGGCAAGTCCAAACGGAACGCACTCCTCGCCTCTATGGGGATAATGTAGACTATTCTGCCAGAAAGAGTAGCACGCATGTTAGCCCGCATTCTACTCAAGCAAAAGCAGCGATGTTATCATTTCTTAGAGTACAGATATTCGATATCTGAAGTGCAAAATTTATTAAAACAATCCGGTTTCGAGATAATCAAAACAGTACACCACGACTTTTATGGTTCGAAAGACCATGCAATAGGATTAGCGGTTGATTTCCCGTTCTTGGCAGCCCGTAATGGAGCCAACTTTCGGCTCAATCCAGTTGGCAGACTGATATCACGGACTTTGAACGGAATATCTCCCTGGATTGCCTGCTCCAGCGTTATTTGCGTGGGTAGATCATCAAAGAAGGTCACCCAGTTAAGCGCTATGACTGAGGTATGAGGACGACGGTTAGGCTTTGCAGCCCTTTAATGCGACTTGGTCGCAGCCCAACAACTTGGAGGCATAGTTCGAGCCAATCATATCCGTATGCCGAAGATCTCTTTTACTCTGGCCTCAAACTTCCCTAGGCTGAACTCAATGCTTCTTTCCATGCATCGTTCGCTCATCTTCTTCAACAGGGCATCATCATTTATCAATCTGATTGTGTGTTCGTTGAGTTCTTTGATGGTTTCGAATAAGAAGCCACCAAGACCACTCTCTACTATCTCCGGTTGCCCACCCTTATTTATTACTACAGGGACACAACCCGCGGACATGGCCTCCACAGTTGTCATGCCGAAGTGCTCCATACGCTCAGGGTACTTATTTTCGTTTTCTCCCAGGCCGGTTGCGTGCCAGAAGATTTTTGCCTTTCCGTAAAGCTCTTTTAATCTATCGAGTGGTGCATTAACATGGAAATAAATAGGGTAGCCCTTTCCTTCCGCTATGCATCCCTCTAAATACCCTCGGTCCTGGGGAACATCTCCTAGGCCACCAACCAGATGATAAGTCCAACCTTGTAAGCTCTGCTCAGTGTACAGTTTCTTGAATGACCTCACCATTTCAAGCTGCTTTTTGCAGTGCAGAGCTGTACAGAACCTTCCTACACTGAGGATAATATTTTCTTTCGCTGATGGAACTAACGACTCTGTATCGATCGCAGGGTACAGCACTGTAGCGTCCCTGCGGTAATACTTCTCAGCCCATTTCCTCGTAAAATGAGAGTTGACCACTATCTGGTCGTAGGTTTTGAGTTTGGGGTCAAAAAATAATCGTTTAAGGAAAGTCGTACGATTAAATCGTCTCACTGGCGGGACTTCGCAAATTAGGAAACTTCTTCGTGCATGCGAAGAAACAAAGGTATCATGTTCCTGGTTTATGAAAAGGTCGTATTTCTTTGTGCACTTTGAGAGCGTATAAGTATCGCTAACTGCTATTACAGATGGCAGTTTATTGCGGACAAACAAAGCTAGACCTCTGGCTTTACCAATGGCATCGATGCTTACCCTGCTCAAGTTGATGCCCAATCTTGTCTCAAGCTCTTTTAGATTTGGCTCCCGGAAGACAATGAACACAACATCGTTTTCTCTGCTGAGGGTTTCGGCAATTTTGCCGATGTATTTCTCGCCGCCACCATAGACATACAATGCAGCAGGATAAATTCCAATTTTCAACTTAAGACCTCATTGTAGTTTAGGAGTTCTCTGAATACAAACCTCTGTTTGCTGCTGAATCCATATCACAAACCAGAGCGAATCATAATCTTGGCAAAAGATTAGGTGGCCCTGAAGAGAAATCCGCAATGGCGAGCATAAAACGGGATATTAGCCCGAACTAGAACAGGCTCAACTATAGCATCAAGGCGCAAGACCAATCCTGGCAGCCTGTCACCCAGGGTGACGTTGTCTAACCACCCAAAGAAATTCCTGTGACCTCCTTTTGAAACGTAAACAGGTGAGGCACCATCAAGTGTCTCAGGAGTAGATGGCATATCAATGATAGGGCGTCGCCGAAGGGTAAGCATAAATAGGAGTGCCATCGTTTTTGAACTAAGCCGAAGGAACGGAGTATAGTCGTATCTTTGGATCGCGATACAACTGAAACCAACCTTTTCAACTTTTGTCTGCCATTCCTTTACCGTATGAGAGAAAACATGTGGTGTTTGGTAATAGATACTGTCTAACATGATTATATATCCACCCGGCTTGATAATTTCTCTGAATTTCTTGAACACCTTAGATTGCTCATCAAAGGGGATGTGTTGGACCACAGTGACAGCGGAGATGAGGTCAAAAGGCTCTTCAGCGCTGTAATCCTGAACAGAGGCACAGTAAAACTTAACGTTCGGGTAGCGAGCGCGGTTTATCTCAATCAACTCTGGTTGGAGGTCTATCCCAATGGTGTCCCAACCACTCTCAACCAAGAAACGACACCACCGTCCAGCCCCGCAGCCGACTTCTAGGGCGCGCTTACCCGTGCCTGCTGCAGGCAGTATGTTGTAAAGCTTTTGGTAAACCATTGTCTGCGAGTGTGCATAATAGCGGTTTAGCCAAAGCGGTGCCCCAACAAAGCAAACATTACTAAGCCCATCGGGATCAAGGTTATAATCCATGCTTGAGCAACGTTTGCTGTGAATGTGCCAGTAATCCTGCATCTCTTGCCAGTTGAATCTTCGTTGAGTGGGAGTCATTTCATTGCCTCTCAATCTCGTATTCGTTTTCTTGTTTGCATAGGCGTCTTTTTAGAACAACCCTTACCTTTCCTGTTCCAGGCGTTTTCACGTTAATCTTTTAAGACTCGGGTTAAAATTTTTCCGATGGGTGGATTCATTACGTCAAATGGTCATCGTGGCTTTATGGCGTGGACGTAATAGTAAAGACCAAACCATTCCGCGACTAGTGTTCCGTCCCAAATTTTAAAGAAGGGCTTTAAACGGTATACGACCTCATTATATAGGTATACGACTTCATTATATATTCTACGCACATGCTTTTCAAATGGTATCGCCCTAGGAAGATCTAGTGGGGGGGGGGGAACTACACCAGCTGGAAATACATTGATATCTTCCAAACCCGCAGATTCGAGTAAGTGACGGATGTCCTGCTTATTAAGTTTTTGCTCATGAATATCAAGTTGATAAGGATTCTTCCCACGCCGTAAAATCCAAAAGAGTAATCCATAAACGATTGACGAGAAATAATATGACAACTTGAATGGCACCAGCAACTTCTTGGGCACAATATCGGAAATGAAATAGCCGCCTGGTTTCAGTATTCGAACCATTTCATTCACGATTGGTTGTGCATCTACAAAATGCTCCAGAAGCCCGGTGGATAAGACCACATCGAAGCTGTTGCTCTTAAATGGTATGCTCTGGGCATCTGCCATTATGAAGTTACCCTCATTTTTAGTAAGTTCATAGTTGTTTGAACAAACTCTCAAAGCATTCGGAGAGTAATCCAAGCATGTGGTCCAGTACCCCGCTGATGCCAGAAAACAGGATAGGCGTCCAGATCCCGAGCCGATTTCTATGGTGGTTATCTTGCCTTGTATTCCACGCAACAGGCGCAATGTATATTCCAATTTCATTTCGTCGACCATGTAGAGCACATCCCTTTTGGCTAACGTATCTGTCTGCTCTTGCCAAATCCGATCCCAGACTGGTCCAGTATCTTCCATAATGGATAACTTACTCCATCTTCCTCAAATAGAAGTACCAACTTTTCGGGAGAATCTTTCTGCCAAGCCAGTCAAAACCGCCAAACGTTATTCTGTTGATTCGGCCGACGACAAACGAAAAAACTCTGTCGGTGAATCGGTTCTCCATAATTAAACCGGATGACGGATCATATTTGATAGGGAATATATTTCTGAATACCCAATATAGTGCGGGTTGAAAGTTTTCATTCCTTATCGCAAAGACGTCAAGACCGGCCTTTCGGAACAACGACAACCATTGTTCTCTTTTGAGGATGCTTATATGTTGTTGTTCATTTTGAGAATACCTTGGATTCAACATGGCATATAGTCTTTCTGACAAGCGAGTGGGCACTGCGATTATGCAAATCCCCCCCGGTTTTAGTAATTTGTAGAATTCTTCTATTGCAAGTGACGGCTCTGGCAGATGTTCCAGGACCTCAGTGCATACTATCTTTGTAAAACATGAAGACTTAAATGGCATTCTGCTCACGTCAGCCTGAACTAATTCAACGTTATCCCTCTTTATTATACATCCTATCTTCCGCAGAAAATCCAGATTTATATCGATTGCGTACACGCGGCTGCATTTGGAGGACAGCTTATCCAACAGATAGCCACGGCCTGTCCCGGCATCCAGAACGACGTCCTTTCTATGGAAAGGACATAAGTCCTCTTCAATTATTCCAATCCGTAGACCACTTCTCAATGGACTTTGAGACTCCTCATGTATGTATCTTGCTGATAGCAATGATTTATCTATGCATAAGTCAGTAGGAAGTTAGAGTAGTTCCGCCAACACCAATCACAAATTCATTATTAGTCTTCGTCAAACGCGAGGAAGACATCGCATGGCTTTTATGGATATCCAGCCGCACTATCCAATTTCACGAGCTGGATTTCCTACCGCTGTCGCGGAGGGACTGACGCTCCTTGTTACAACAGCACCTGCGCCCACAATTGCGCCATGTCCGATCGTAACCCCCTTTAGGATTATGGCCCTTGCCCCGATCCACGCATCATCTTCTATCACAATCGGCGAGCGTTTTACGTTAGTCCAGTAACGAGCCCAGCCATGCTGACGCCCTTCCATTAGGACTCTTAGGTTGTCCCGACGAAGCGCTGCCTCACGCGAGTGAGCATCGTGGTCTTGTAAAAGGCAGCCGCGTGAAATCAGCACGTTGTTACCAATTGTGATTCCAGTTGATATGATTAACTCAGATGCTCCGATGAAGGAGTTTCTCCCTATTCTCAAGAAGGCACCATTCCGTTGAAAATGAATCGAACCAATTATTAGAGAACCCTCATCAACAAAAATTGAGCAGGTCTCCGGTTGAGTACATCCAGATAGAACAACTTCTGCTTGGAAGAGAGTTCTATTCTTTACAGAAAACTCCCCAAGTCTACGAAAAAGATTGCGCCTATTAGGATACAGAATAAGTTTCTTCAGCAAATTAGGAATCATAATATGATACACTACCATTTCTTTAGACTTCTTGCAACGGTAATAATATTCGCTGTACAATATAGATAGCAAAAGCTGGTCCACATAATAGGCATGAGCTATTACATATAGGCAGCCTAGTAGAGGAGAGCAGTCAAAAGTCAGTATCTAATTATAGGCCATTAGGCTTAAGAAATATTGATTCAATCGTATTCGCCGTGTACTGTACTACCACAACCAGAGGAAAGTCGGATTACAAACTAGCATTAACTCATAATTAGGGACTAAATGCGATGATTGGTAAAATAACTTATAGATTAAGGGCCCTGGAGAGAGATGCAGATTACGCCGCAAATTTCCCCAGCTTATTCTGGCTAGAAACTACTAGCGCTTGTAATCTACGGTGCCCGTCATGCCCTAGAACATATTCGAAAAGACCACGAGTCCACATGGAAGAATCTATATTCAGGAAGGTCATCCAAGAAATCTCATTTGAACGCCCAGATATCGAGAATCTAGGGCTCCATTTTTTCGGCGAAGCATTACTAAATCCGAGATTCTTCGACTTCTTAGAGATAGCAAAAACCTATCTACCAAACACAAATTTGCTAGTCTCTTCTAATGCCAACCTTTTATCCCCCGAGAAAGTGAACGACCTCCTAAACAGCCGACTCAACTTGTTAAGCATCTGGCCGGATACAACAAACCCTGAGCTTTACCACAAAGTCCGTACAGGAGGAGACCTGAATAGCGTTGAACAAGCTATAATCGAGCTACTTGAGAAACGACGAGAACTAGGTAGAGAAGATATTAGAATCGTAGTTGGCGCAATATTATACAAGAACAACATGGCCGATTTCAAAGAATTTGTAACCAAATGGGAAATAATCTTCTCTAAATACAAAAACGTACACGTTTCTGCCATGGAAAGCCACGATTGGGCGGGCCAAGTCCCTGCTGACAATGTTATCAACTCTGTCAAGAACTCTAAATTGCACGTCAAAAAAGTTTGCTTCATGCCTTTTAAATGGTGCATAGTTTCCAGCGAAGGATATCTAACTCCATGTTGCTTCGACTGCGACCTGAGATTGGCTTGGGGGAACGTCAAAGCCAACAGCATACGTGAAATATGGAAAGGACCAGAGGCTAGAGCCCTAAGAGAAAGACAATTAACAGGCCAAATTACGCAATCCACACTGTGCTATACATGTCATATGTATAGGCAACCGATTTCTAGCGCCGTCCGCTATTTACTTATGAGCAGAATACCCGTATTACAGAGAATAATGAAAAAAGAGTACTATGCTCATATTGATTCTTCAGATCTTTTTATCAATTAGTAATCTTCTCATAAGGTCATATAACCGCCAAACCGACTGCTTCCCAACAGGTGAGTGTAGGCTAAAGTAGGTAAAGGCTTTTGCGGTTTGAAGTTTAGGCCCATTCGTAAGATAGTAGCTTGCTATGAAGGTTTGAAAATATGGATAGTGAACACCTTCTAACCATATTCACCGCAGAATTTGGCTAGTCTTGAAGTGCCCCATCCCCAAAAGAGTCTATTTCCACAATATCACTATTTAATTTGGCTATTTGGTTTTCCTTCAGCCAAGCCAATAGACTCCAATAACCCACTAGGTCTTTACCAAGTGGAGGATAACCTAGAAGAGTGTTTCGGAAGCGGCCTGGCAGGTCCTGTAGAATCCTCAGCACCATCTTAAATAATGTCGCCTGAACTCTTTGGTGCTCTCGATAATTGCGGTATGAGTAAGGCGGTATGAGTAAGATTGAATGTCATTAGAAATGTTAAGGAATCTACTCTAGTTCGAACAGCCTCTGCACATCGCTACTGCAAATAACTCCGATGTGTCTCTTAATCTTGTCTATTGGCCAATCCCACCATTTAGTCTGCAGTAATTTGCTGATTGTTTGGTCGTCAAACCTTTTTCCGATTAACCGTGCTGGATTGCCTGCAACAACAGAATATGGCTCGACATCCTTTGTAACGACTGCTCCAGCTCCGACCACAGCTCCGTCACCTATGTTCACACCAGATAGAAGTATTGCTCGATAGCCTATCCAAACGTCATTGCCGATAATTACGTCACCCTTTGATACTGGTTGCCCAACGTCAAAGTGTTTTGCCTCAGGCCAAGCATCGACAAGATTTGAAAATGGATATGTTGTTACGTAATTCATTTTATGGTCTGCTGCAAGTTGAATAACAACTCCTGCAGCGATTGAACAGAACTTGCCAATTCTCAACTTCTTTCCTGGGATCTTTAGAACTATTAGGGTTTCCATTACATATGTATATTCACCTATATCAAAATCTTCGCCCTTGAGAACATCTTTTGCGTACTTTACAAGTCCAGGTAGTCTTTTGCTTGGTGGGATTGGGTTTATGGCTGCCGCCAGCTTTGGAAAGTGTTTGGCTAGCACAGCGGAGACTCTGGGAAAGGGCATGACTAGCATAGAGTAGATGTATTCGTAACTTCGCAATAATCGTGTGACCATAAGCTGCAAACCGGCCCGGATATAAGGCTGACAAGGTTCTTAGTATCTCGATTGAGTACCTCAGGATATTATAGCATAGTGAAATTATCAAGACAAAATACACTATCCCCTGTCATTTACTTGAGTCTGGGGGTATTTGTCTAACAACCGACCGGAGTAGAGACACATCTTCCTTATCCAGGCCGCCGATGAGACGGAGTACCACAAAGTAGAGCAAGGCCGACAGCGGTACCAGGGCTAGAATATAGAAATTCTGGAAATAATAAACGGGCAAGCCCATTACAGCGCTGGCTATCAAGGCCCTGATGATGATTCCTATAGTGTTCTTTACAGAGATACCGTATCCGATTCTCGAGCTCCAGATAAAGCAGAGGGCTACGACTATGAAGCTGGTCGCTAGTGTGGCGATACTCGCCCCTGTGTAGCTATGCCCTGGAATCAGAATAAAGTTAAAGACCACCTTCAGAACTGCGGCACTGCCAAGTATCCAGGCTAGTATCATCTGCCGGTTCACAGACTGAAACAGGTTGGCAAATACCCCGGTGATGAATGAGAATACCACCGACCAAACAAGTATTTGAAGTACAATTATAGAAGGATAGTACGCGAGACCAAACATCAAGAGTATTATCTTGTTCGCCAGAATCGTTGTCCCCACGGCTATGGGCGCTCCGAGCATGAGCAGGTATTTGAATGACCTTTCATGTATGAATCTCAAGAATTCCTTTGATGTGCTGTGGAACCGGGACATGATGGGGAAGATGGCGCCAAAATATGCCGCTGGAATGAACGCTAGTATCAGAATCAATCTGTAAGCTGCATTATACCAGCCCACCGCCTCATTGCCTTTCATCACCGAAAGCATTACTGGGTCTACCCCCATATATATCGTCAGGAAGACCCCGCCCAAGGCAAAAGGCCAGGCCAGTTTGAGCATTTCCTTCCAGAAACCCAGATCAACCTCGATTCTGGGCAGGGTAAATCTCCACGCCGAAACAATGAAGCAGTATCCCGTCATGATGATGCTCGCCACTAAATATACCCAGGCAAAGCCGGCGATGCTGTAGTCATGGCTTATGCCCCAAAGGGCGCCTCCCAGAAGTAGCGCTCCACCCAGCGCTCCTCCCAGGGCTTCGAACTCCATTCTCTCGTAGGCGCGGAATAAGCCATAAAACATGGTGCTGAAAGCCCCCAGGACCATCGAAAGGCCAAGCAAATAAATAACTCTAACAGTCTCCGCCGGATAGTGCGCAAGCCATGCAGTCAGAGCGATCAGGCCGAAAGTGATAATGCCAAGCACGACCTTGAGTACAGCGATATTGCTGAGATATTTCTGGGCTAGTGATTTGTCTCTGGTGATCTCCCTTATCATCAATGTCTGTAGGCCGATGTCTGTCAGTACGCCGAAAATCGCGGTAAAGGCCAGGGCAAACGATAGGACGCCGAAGCCCTCTGCTGCGAGGTAGCGGGCAACGTACATGGTGAAGAAGAAGCCCAGAACGAAGCCCGCGACGTTGGAGAGAAGTAGAAGGGTGGTGTTTCTGGCGATTCTCTGGATACTACCCATCGGGTTACTTTTCAGCCTCGGTATGGCATCGACCGGCCTCGGCGATGCCCCCTTCAAACGAGATTGAGTGTCTGCGGTTCATTTCTCTAATCTTCACAGGGCAGCGTATGACTCGGCACCCAGTGTACCCAGAGCAGTGCTTGACCAGGAGGGACAAATATTGTAGGTCTACCAGGTTTGCCGGATCTTCCAGATTAGTTCCAGATCGTCTCATTAGTTGTTGGCACCGATCAGTATAACGGCGATATTGCTAATATCCGCTTGCTCAAGTACATAGAACAAGATAATCTTGCTGTCGATGGCCAGTATTTCCTTGCTATGGCATGAGTCATACTTCTGCCCTGTGCCGATTTACCACCCGCTACGATTATACCATTCTTTCGGAGTCTTTGCCCCGAACGGATGACAGCATGCTCAGTATACCTAAAGCGTGCGTAAATAGCAGAAAGAGAGATATCCTAAATGATGTTAAGCGCCACAACTGATTACTTGCAGGAACCATAGCGACATGTAATTCACAGACCAGGAGCGTGAATTGCGGACGGCACTTATTTGACGAAGCTGCAGCCATTCGCCAGAACCTGGGACTGGTTTGCCCAGCCAGCGCTGTTCCAAGCGTTTACCCACCAGTAATAGGTGGTGCCATTGCTGGGATAGCGTGTGTCGGTAAATTGGATGACATTGCCTACCCAGTAGCCGTACTTCCACTTTGTTGTGTCTGACGAATTGGAACTGGTGCTCACCATGAGCCAGTAGTTGGTCGCACCGGCGGAGGCATTCCACTGGTAGGTTATAGATGTGCCCGATACAACAGCCCCGTTGGCCGGTGACACCAGGACTGGCGCTGATGGGGGCGCGGTCGGTGGCAGCTGCGTTGGCGTCGGTGCGGGTGTCGGAGATGGTGTGACCGGTGCCGGTGTTGCCGTCGGTGCGGGTGTCGGAGAGGGAGGCGTCGAGGACACTCCATTGACGAAGCTGCAGCCATTCGCCAGAACCTGGGACTGGTTTGCCCAGCCAGCGCTGTTCCAAGCGTTTACCCACCAGTAATAGGTGGTGCCATTGCTGGGATAGCGTGTGTCGGTAAATTGGATGA
>Ga0315274_10010427_pt1 | contig 13389 bp, 12 predicted proteins | sample YL17G02_20_MG_FD_203700 | JGI IMG/M metagenome (GOLD analysis project Ga0315274, IMG submission 203700) | Sediment microbial communities from Yellowstone Lake, YNP, Wyoming, USA - YL17G02_20 | ecosystem: Environmental > Aquatic > Freshwater > Lake > Sediment | place: USA: Wyoming | collected...
TCGCTTCTCATCTCGCCGCACCTGTGGCGCGACATTTTCAAGCCGCTCTACAGGGACTATTGCGCCCTCCTTCACGAAAGCGGCAAGTACGCGTTTTTTCACTCGGACGGAAATATCTCGGCCATAATCGGCGATCTGATCGAGGTGGGGATCGACGCGCTCAATTCCCAGCTCTTCTGCATGAACATCGAGGAGCTTGGCGAGAAGCATTGCGGTCGGGTAACATTCTGGGGCGAGATCGATCGGCAGCGAATCCTCCCGTTCGGGACGGTCGATGAAGTGAGGTCGGCCGTCAGGCGGGTGAGACGGGCTTTGGACAAAGGCTCGGGAGGGGTGATCGCCCAGTGCGAATGGGGGATCGACGATCCGTTCGAGAACATCGCCGCAGTATTCGATGAATGGCTGCGACCGCTTGAGTCAACCGACTGATTGATCGATTGATCGGCTCTTTGTGCCGGAGGCTTTTTCAGATGACAGACATTCTTGCGAGAATCGCGAACTGCATCGAACGAGGAAAGATCAACGCATCGTCGCCCTACCCTCCCGACATGCTGGGTCAGGACGGTGCGGACGAGCTGACCCGATCCGCACTGGATCAGGGCCTGCCGCCGGACAGAATCATGTCGGACGCGCTCGTTTTGGGCATGAGGGCGATCGGCGAGAAGTTCAGCGCCGGCGAAGCGTTCATCCCGGACATTCTCATGAGCGCGAAGGCCATGAACGCGGCCATGGAGCACCTCAAGCCCTACTTCGATTCCGGGATCGTCAAACCGCGAGGCGTTTTCGTCATAGGCGCGGTCACCGGCGACCTCCACGACATCGGCAAGAATCTCGTCGGGATGGTCGTCAAGGGCGGAGGATGGCGGGTGATTGATCTTGGCGTCAATGTCCCGGTCGATAAATTCATCGAGGCGGTCGCGAGCAATCCGGGATGCGCGGTCGGCCTGAGCGCGCTTCTCACAACGACAATGTCCAACATGAAGAGCATTGTCGAGGGGATAAAATCGAGATTCCCCCATACCCGCATCATCATCGGGGGCGCGCCGATAAACCAGGACTATGCTCGAAAGATCGGAGCCGACGCGTACTCGCCGGATCCGCAGGGCGCTGTGAATTATCTCAACAGCGCGGCCTAGACGATCCATTCACAGGTGGCCCACACTTGAACGCAAGAGAGATCATCAACGCAATTGTCCGGGACAAAAAATGCCCCGATCGCATGGGGCTTTTCGAGCACTGGTGGGAGGACACTCTCCAGGACTGGGAGAGGCAGGGCTTTCCGAAGGGCGTCGATGTCGTCGATTACTTCAATCACGACATTCGTCCGCTTACCGGCGGCTTCAACCAGACCGAGGCGATCGTCGGACAGAAGATAGTGGTCGAGGAGACCGACGACACGATAGTCACCATCAACGGCTGGGGCGCGAAGTTGCGACACTGGAAGCACAAGGCCGGAACGCCCGAGCATATCGGGTTCGATCTCACCGACGAGGACATCTGGCGGGAAAAATACCGGCCGCACCTGCTCGACCTCGACACAAGGCGCATCACCGACATCGAAACGGCGAAAGCGAATTACAGGAAGCACATGTCGGGCGACAAATGGTGCTGCTACACCAATCTTCTGGTCGTGGAGATGATGCGCGCATCGATGGGCGACATCACGATGCTCGAGAGCGCCTACCTGAACCCGAAATGGATTCACGATTTCTGCGACGTCGTCACGAACATGCTTGTCACGCACTACGAGTACGTTTTCAGCGAAGTGGGCGTGCCTGACGGAATGTTTTTTTACGAAGACATGGGCTACACGTACGGGGCCATCATGTCGCCCGACCTCCAGAGGGAGCTGATTTTCCCATACCACAAGAGGCTGGTCGATTTCGTTCACAGCTATAATATTCCAATCATATTGCATTCGTGCGGGAAGATCCGGCCGTTCCTCAGGTCCATCCACGAGTCCGGGGTCGACTGCCTCCAGGTGCTCGAGGCCAAGGCCGGACAGCACGTCGCCGAGATGGCGGCCGCGGTCGACAACAGAATGGCGTTCATGGGGAACCTGAACATCCTCGCCTTCGAAACCAACGATCCGCCCCAGCTGGACAAAGAGATCATTCCGAAACTCGACGCGGCGAGGGAGAATCGAATCCCCTACGTCTTCCACTCCGATCATTCGATCCCGAAAACCGTCACGCCGAAAACCTACGAATACGCGCTGGAACTCTTCCATAAGCACGGCCATTACTGATCTTGCGCTTTGGCTTGGCGACCGATGAAACCGATTGCGGAATTGCTGAAACGGAAACGAGTCCTCCTCTCGGACGGCGCATGGGGGACTATGCTCCAGGCGAAGGGCCTTGCGGCGGGCGAGTGTCCGGAGCTGTGGAACCTTCAGCGACGGTCCGAAGTTCTCGAAATCGCCAGGGCCTATGTCGATTCGGGATGCGACCTCATCGAGACGAACAGCTTCGGCGGCAATCGCATCAAACTGGCTCATTACGGCCTGGAAAAACGGGTCCGCGAGTTGAACCGTGCGGCAGCCGAGATCTCGCGCGAGGCCGCAGGGGCTGACAGAATCGTCCTCGGCTCCATAGGTCCGACCGGAAAGATGCTTCTGATGGGAGATGTCACGGAAGAGGAATTGTACGATTCCTTCCTGGAACAGGCCGCGGCGTTGAAGGATGGCGGCGCGGACGCGATCTGTATCGAGACAATGTCCGCCATTGACGAAGCACGTATCGCCGTGAGGGCCGCGAAAGACGCAACCGGCCTCGAGATCATCTGCACTTTCACCTTCGCGAAAACCCCGAGGGGGGAATATCGCACGATCATGGGGCACTCGGTCGCCGATGTCGCGGCCGCGATGAAGCAGGAAGGGATCGACGTGATCGGCGCTAACTGCGGCACCGGGATCGAGGACATGATCGAGATTGTGAGAGGGCTCCGACTCGTTCAAAAATCTCTCCCAATCATTGCACAGCCGAACGCCGGGATGCCCGCGATCGACGAAAGCGGAGTGGTCACATATCCTGAGATTCCGCAGTTCATGGCGTCGCGAGCCAAGGCTCTTGCGGACGCGGGCGCGAGGATCATCGGCGGATGTTGCGGTACCACTCCGCAGCACATAAGGGCTATCGCCTCGGCTCTTGATTGCCTGGACGCGGACTAGTCCTGCTTCGACTTGGGTTCCTCGAGCGGGATATCGACAATAAACGTCGTGCCCTGACCCTCGACCGATGAGAATGCCAGCACCCCCGAGTGGTCGGCGACGATCCTGTCGCTGTTGACCAGCCCCAGCCCCGTTCCTTTCGCCTGCTTTGTCGTGAACCAGGGCTCGAACAGCAATTCCAGGTTCTCCTGCGCAATTCCGCAACCGGAGTCTTCGATAAAGGTGCGAACCCTCCCGTTCTGCGCGACGGTGGTTACGGTAAGTTTCCCGTCGTCCCCCATCGCCTGCAGAGCATTGAGGATGAGATTGATGAAAACCTGGCGCAGCTGGTCGGGATCGATCACCACCTGCGGCAGGTCCTTCCCGAAATCCCTCACGATGTCGACCCCCTTGTGCTCCTCATGAAATCGTACGAACAGAAGGCTGTCCTCGAGCACCTCGTTCAGCCTGGTGGGACGCTTGTCCGCCGGACCCAGCCGCGCGAGCTTGAGAAGGTCCTTTATCGTGCCGCTTGCCCGATTGATGTTGTTCAGCGCCGCCTGCATGGCCGACCTCTCCGGGCTGTCAACCGGAAGCCTGCCCGCCATCACCTGCAGAAACCCCGATACTCCCGCCAGCGGGTTGTTCACCTCGTGTGCGATCCCCGCAGCCATCTGCCCCAATGTCGCCAGCTTCTCGCTCCTGAAAAGTTGCTCCTGCAGCGCTGTCACGTCCGTGATGTCCTCGAAGAGAATCACTGCGCCGTGACGGTTGCCGGCACCCGGAAGCGGACTTACCTTGATGTTCAGTTTCAGCGTGTGTCCCGGAAGCGTAAGGGTCCAGCTTTCCCCGATGCCCTCGTAGCTCCTGCCCTCCTCAAGCGCGTGATTCACAATCGACTGAAACCTCTCCTCGTCGTTCACCAGTCTCACGGCCTCGAACGGTATTCCCGTCACATCCTTGTCTTTCAGAGAGAGAATCTCCAAAAGCGACGGATTGATCGACTGGATCAATCCCCGCTCGTCCAGCACCAGCACCCCGTTTGGAAGGCTCTTGAACGTTCTCTCGCGGAAGGTGACCTCCCTTGACAAGTCCTCCACAAGCATCGCGTTGTGCAGCGCCATCCCGGCCTGGTTCGCGAACGTCTCGAGGAACGCGATGTTCTTCTCGTCAACCCGCTGCTTCGGGTTCCGATTGTCCACCACGAGAAGCCCGACAAGGTTGAACGCCTTGCACTGAACGCAGTTGGTGAGATCCTGCGCCTCCTCCTTGTTGTAGTACGGGCACTCCTCCCTGCAAAGCCAGCAGGCATTCCATCCGAAAGCCTGGACCGGGCAGCTCATCTTGTCGCAATCGTACATCTCGAAACAGGTCTTTTCCTTTTTTGTCAGGAGGGGCACGGTGACCAGGTTCTTCGAGAGGTTGTAGTTTCTCATGAAATCGCGGTCGGGGGTCCTGGTGCCGTCGCCGAAGAACAGGCTTTTGCCGCGCAGCATCGCGTCCTTGAGGAAGTGCTCATGACGCATGTCTACATCCATGAAATGATACGTGCGGTTGTTGGAGTCGAGCCGCATCCCCCCGAGCATCCTGGCCTGCCTGTCCAGCAGCAGAAGAAACGTGTGGGTCAGGCCGAATTCATCCGCCAGTCCGGCAAGGATCGTTTCGACGATGTCGGGGATGTGCGTGGTCTTGAGAAGGTTGGTCGAAAGCTGGTTCAGCTTGGTGAGCGACCTTGTGGCCTCCTCAAGAAGCTCCGTACGTCTCATCAGCTGCAGGTTGAGCTTTTGAACGTCCTCGGCTATGAGCTGATTGATGGCCATGACAAGAAAGAGGAAACCGAGGGGATCGATCAGGCTCTGCAGTATCTTGGGCAGGATCGATTGTATCGTCCCGGAAGCATCCGTGGCGAGGTATCCCATGTAGGCAAGTCGTCCGAAGGCCAGGAACAGAAAGAACCCCTGCGCGTACACCGACCTCTCTTTCACCTGCGTAATGAGCACCACGAGCGCGTACACAAGGACGAAAGCTTCCTGAAGGGCATAGATCCATTCTCCCAGCAGGATGCCGCTCATGCCGGTCCCCGTGTCCACCAGCTTCCATACACCGGACTGCGCACCGGGAATCAAAAGCGACATCAGGCCGATCGCAGCGAAACTTGCGGCCAGGGCAGCCCACAGGTACCGCAGCACACCGGCGAACTGCTTCCGTTCGATCAGGCGACGCGTCACCAGGCCGTTCGTCAGCACCAGCACTCCCCCGACCATCAGCGTGTTGCTGAGCACGACCCAGAACGGCGACATCAGAACGGTCGTTGCCACGAGCGACGGGTTCCCCAGAATCCTGATCGTCAGGGCGACAAAATACCCGGCAAGGCCCCAGGCAAGAGTCGAGTACTCGCCCTTCTTCTGGCGGCCCGATTCGAGTATCGTGTAGAAAAGCCCCACGCAAACCATCACGAACTCAAAGAACGTGAGGGCCAGCATCGCTCCCGATTGTTCGAACTGAATCAGCATCTCCGTCGATCATCAGACCATCGGCTTTCAATATATATTATAACCGAAATCGACCCCCCCTGTCGGAGCATTGACCGATGCGCCCGGGCCATCGAGTCCTCGCGATTGACACCACAAAAGACCGTGTGATACCGTTCAGCGATATTCTCTCGAGAGATGATCGTCGTATGAACACCGTCCTCACCATCAAGGCGCTCGAAGACGGAGTAAGCGTGCTCTTCACATCGCAGGAGAACTCCCCCTGCCTCCCCACACAGCGACTCGACAGGGGCGAGGTGCTGATCATCGCGGCCCCGGACAAGGGCGACGGGATACGCGTCCGGGGACACGCCGAGGTCTATACTCCCCATCATGTCCTGAAATCCGAGAGCGGTCTCGTGATCGGGGGCCGCAGCGACGACACCCTTCCCCCGCTTTAGCAGCCTAAGCCTAGTCCGCTATGATCTCCTCGTATCGCCGGAGCCTGCAGCGACGCGCGACGCGCGCGACGGTGTCCTGCACGCTCGACGGCTTCTCGCTGACCAGAATCCTGATAAAGGCGCTCGATATCGGCCATTGACTCCTGCCGCGGCTGTACAGGGTGGAGATCCCCAGGCGTATGAGCGGCCACAGATCATGCCTCGCCGCAACACCGCTCGCCCATGATATCAGTCTGTCCGTGAGCTTATTGTAGTAAACGGCGCCAAGCAGCCCTCCCTTGCGCCCGAACTTGTAGCGTCCGGGACGCCACACCCGCTCGTATTCATACACCGAGTGCATGAACTCGTTCGATCCGCCCGGAAGCCATCGCCTCGGCTGCCACGGCTTCTGAGGATTCCTGAGCATGAACGCGATGGCCTCCACCGAGCTCTCCAGAAGCTCGTCGAGCCGCGACATCCGCGGACTCGCCCCGATGTATTTCTCGAATTCACCGTCCGAGTAGGACCGCAGGATCGCGCGATACACGCAGAGCGAGCACCGGACTATGAGCTCGTAGTAATCAACAATGGCCTTCAGCTTCTCGTCGCCCAGGGGCTCGAAATATACGTACCCCGGACCGAGCTGCCGCTCGAATTCCATCAGGATTCTCTTGCTCGACCTCAGAACCTCCCCGTTCGTGGGAACGCTGAGATCGATATCGACGGAATCGATGAACCGTCTCTCCCTGGAATAGCACAGGCAGTCTGCAAGCATCTCGGCGAGCCAGTGATCGGCCATGTAGAGCCGGATTCGCGCCTGAGCGACAGTCACCGACTCATCCTTGCGCTCCGGACGATAGCATCCGGCCAGGACGCGCCTCGAGTTCACCCATCCCTCGCACCCCGCGTGCGGTATCTTGTGCGCGAAACCGTCGCACACCTGGTGCGCAAGCCATCCCAGGGCCCATGCCCCGCTGACCGGACCCGTGCCTTCATCCTCGATCCCGCCGGTCTCGTCCCAGAGGTAGCGCCCCATCACCGGGTCCCCGGTGAAGAAGTTCGGAACCGTGTTGTGCGCGTATTCGAAAAATCGCTCCCGGTTCCTCAGGTTGTTGGCCTTGATCAGATCGACCGAGTTCCCCGCATTGATGAACACCCTTCTCAGGTTCTCATCGGAAAGAATCCTGCGCACCCTCTCGTCCTGCGCATCCTCCGGCTTGACCCGATCCAGCGCGCGCTTGTTCAAGTATATGTGGGCGATGGGACCCCAGCCCAGAAGCGGCGCGATCGGCATGATGAGCAGCGCCGCGACCGCCGGCCTTATCCGATCCCATGCCCCGGAAATCGCGACTATGAGCCTTCGACCGAACATGACAAACAAAACCGCCCTTCAGGCGGATACCCGGGTTCCCCACTCGGCTTCATCGGTCGCCCATTCTACCACAGTCCGACAAGAGGTCCGTCCGCACGAAAGTCAGTTCACCGGCGCCCCCGACTCTGCGGTCTCCTCTTCCAGCAACCCCTCTATCTGGGCCCGCTCCTCCTCCTGGAACAAGACCACCGCTACGGTTTCGAGGTGCTCCAGGTCGGCATACGGTTTCACGCCGATGTCGAACCATCCCTGTTCTTCGCTCGTTATGATCTCCACCACCTCCCCGACCCTTATCCCCTCGGGCGTTATCCCCGACAGCCCGCTCGTCACGAGCGGGTCCTTGACGCTGATGTCGGCTGAGGGGCTCAGGTACTCCATTTCGAGAAGGTTCGGTTCCACCGATTCCCCTTCCACTCCGGTCCCATTCCCCTTCCGCCATCTCACCGCCTCGCTCCCCCTGACGATCCCGAGCTCGCGCGAACGCTGATCGATCACTCCGAACGAGCACTCCGGACTGGTGATCAGCTCGATCCGCGACACCGCAGCCCTGGTTGATACAATCCTGCCGACAAGCCCATGCGAGTCCACCACGGGCATTCCGGCCTTCACACCGTCCGACTCCCCCTTGTCGATTATCGCGGTCGCGAAAATCCGCGAATGGTCACGGTACACAACCTGCGCGACAAGCATCTCAGTCCCCAACAGAGTCCCGATCGACTGCAGTTCCTTCCCCTGCTGAAGGTTCACGACCATTTCCCTCAGAAGCGAGTTCTCGCTTTCGAGGCTGCCCACTTTCTGCCTGAGCTCTTTCACTTCCTCAGGAGAGTATGCGGGCTGTCTGCCGGACGGGATAAGCTCGCCGATGACGCGAAGTACCCATCCGGGAAAATCGAGGCGCCCGAGGAGGAGGATCAGCAGAGCGAGCGCTGCGATAACGCCGATGATTCTTACTGCCGGGTGGATGCGCTTCCGAGAGTACATTGGAGGGTCAGCCTTGCCCCCTGGGATTCAAAAAACCGGCGGGGCCTTGCAGAAATCGGAGACGCGTCAGGCGTCTTCCGACCTCTCATCGTCCTCGTCCTCATGCTCACCCTTGCCCCTTTGGGGCTCGCGACTCCCCAGAATGAAATCGCGCCACGCAGCGGGTAGAGTGATCAGGGCGTGTTCCTCCGCCCCCCCGAGGAACTTGAAGAGCATAAGGAAAAAGACCACGCAGATGAGAAACAGCGTCGCGTAGTCGATAAATGTCGGGAACTGGGGAGTGTTTGTGGCCAGGATGTTCCGAACGATGTACAGGCCCACAAGGTAGCCCAATCCCTTTGCAAGGAGCTCCTGCAGATTTACTATAGTAAGGAGGTATATTATGAAAAGTATCTCTATTAGGACGAGCGTCGCCGTAAGGTACTGCAGAATCCTCAGCCTCGCGACCCTCAGCCTGAATGCCTTGTCCCCCGATACCGTCGTCGCGTAGCGGGGGTTGAGCAGGATCAGATTAGTGAGACTCCTGATCGACACCTGTTTCGGCTCCAGCCAGGTCCCGGTCGACGACACCCAGTCCCCGGGGACGTAGTACGCGAAATTGAAAGCCGCCTCGTACCCGTCGAACGGATAAAAATCCCGCCGATCGACCACATCCATCTCGTACTCCCCGAAATCGAGGTTGACGAAATTATCGCCGAACGGGGGTGCCTCGAATACCGCCGTCAGATCGATGTTGCGTTCGAGCTCCGGCACCATGTTCTCTATCCTCAGCCGGACCTCCTGCCCGTCAGTCAGGGCGCTGAACGGCGGCATCCGTATGTCGATCCGGGACGTGACCACGAACTTGAGACGTCCGCTCAAAGGGTCCTGACCCAGAAGGTCGAAGCGGGTGAACACCGGCGCGGGCGACACCGCACCGTCACCCTCGATCACCGCCAGTCTCTCGGTTGTGACCCCTATCCTGGAAAGGCGGACGAGCACGGTAAAAAACGTCGCCACGAAGACGATGAAAAGCAGAAGGGCGATAATTCCGAGCAATCGAGGGATGCTCATCTCGGCTCCCTATCGTCTGATCGGCGTCACGAGCACGTGACGCAGTCGCTCGATGTTCTCGAGCACCCGCTCCGTACCGTGCACCACCGCCGTCAGCGGATCGTCCGCGAGAAAAGTCGGTATGCCGGTGGCCTGTGCGATCCTCTTGTCCAGGTTCTTAAGAAGAGCCCCGCCGCCGGCCAGCATGATGCCTCTCTCGTATACGTCCGCCGACAGCTCCGGACTGGTCTTCTCCAGAGCGTCCTTGACGGCCTTCACGATCTGGTTGACGCGTCCCGCCAGCGCCTCGCGTATCTCGGGCGAGGTCACTCGCACGGTCTTCGGAAGCCCGGTCACAAGGTCGCGTCCCTGCATCAGCGTGCTCAGTTCCTCATTCAGAGGGAACGCGCTTCCGATCTCCATCTTGATGCGCTCCGCCTGGCGCTCGCCTATCAACAAGTTATATTTCAGCTTCGCGAAGTTGATGATCGATTCATCGCATTCGTCGCCGGCGATCCGGAGGGAGACCGATTCGACGATGCCGCCCAGGGAGATGACGGCCACCTCGGTTGTGCCCCCGCCGACATCGACGATGATGCTTCCGAACGCCTCGTCCACCGGCAGGCCCGCACCGATCGCGGCCGCCATGGGCTCCTCTATCTGGTAAATCTCCCTCGCCCCCGCGTTCTTCGCGGAATCGTATACCGCGCGCCGCTCGACCTCCGTGATCCCGGACGGGATGCCGATGACAAGGCGCGGCGGCACGAAGCGCCCGGGCGGCCTCGCCTTCCGGATGAAATACTCCAGCATCCTCTGAGTCGTCTCGAAGTCGGCGATCACTCCGTCCTTGAGCGGTCTTATCGCCACTATGTTGGCGGGCGTGCGACCGATCATCTTCTTCGCTTCGTCGCCCACCGCAACAAGGCGGCCGGAGTCCTTGTCGATCGCGACCACCGACGGCTCGCGAATGACGACGCCCACTCCCCGAAGGTATACCAGCGTATTCGCAGTCCCGAGATCGATACCCAGGTCGTAGCTGAATCTATTTAAAACCCATGACAACATTAACTTCTCAGGTTCACTCCTGATGCCTGTCCAAGCCTGTATAATTTAGCGGCCCCAACTTTGCACACGCCCGTTCCGGGCCGCCCTCTCAGTTACGTATTTCGGCCGCAATCGTAACATATTACCCCCCCGCCTCCCCCTTTTTCAATGGGTTCGCCTACAATCCAGCCCGCTCCCCCGTGTAAAAAACCCTCCGACTCGCGGAGGGTTGACTCTCATCGTCCCCGAGACAACTCGCCTCACTCGGACGCTTCCGGGACTATCAGACCGTAATTGCCGTCCTTTCGCCGGTACACCAGATTCACACCGCCGGATTCCGGATTGAGAAACAGATGAAAATCATGTCCCAGAAGCTCCATCTGCAGAGCTGCTTCGGAAGGCGTCATCGGCCTCAGCATGACCTGCTTGGTCCTTGCGATATACGCGTCCTCGATCTCCCCGTTCCCGCCTTCCGCCTCGACCCCGACCTCGGCGGGTATCCCCTTCGACTTCCTGGCGCGACCGCGGTATTTCATTGAGCTATAAATCTTTGACTTATACTTCTTGAGCTGCCTCTCGAGTTTCTCTACTACGATGTCGACCGACGAGTACATGCTGACGGAGGATTCCTCGGCCCTGATGACGCTGCCGTTCACATGCATCGTGACCTCGGCGCGCTGAGTCCTTTCGATCGAACGGTTCTTCTCCACCGTGAGCGTGACATCGACGGAGATGATGCTCTCGAAATACTTCTCGAGTCGCCCGATCTTGTCCTCGATGTAATCCTTGAGGGCCGGAGTCAACTCAATGTTCTTTCCGCGGATGGCTATTTCCATTTGCGGCGCTCCTTTCGCACGGCGTTCGACGGATTCGTGAGATATCAAATATGCCGGACTTCTCTCGAAGCCTGGCTTCGCTTCTCAGCCCGGGGGCTATCGGGTCCTCTTCGAGCCGCAACAGCCTCTTGCTATACATGGACATCAATCCCGGCGCCCATGTCAGGCACAACCGACGTGTCTGAAGGTCCGGGCACTCTGGAGCTCTCGATCAATTTGACTACCAACTCGCCTTGAAGTTCCAAAAGCTTCTTGAGTTGCTGCACCAAAATCATGGTTTGCTCTGCGTTCGCCGGCAGACCGATTCCTGCAGTTTCCATCTCAGTCCCCTTCCTCGGGCAGGCTTGTTGACATCCCTCACCTACAATATATAATTGCCCCCCGCCCCTGTCAAGGCGGACAGACGAGGTCGGGAACCATGATTTCCGCCGGAATGACCGAATCGATCACATCCACCATCGCCCGCTCTCCCGTACTGGTCGGCCTGCTCGCTTTCCAGGGGGCCTATGCCGCCCACGCTGCCGTGTTCCGCAATATCGGCGTCTCGACCCGGGAAGTGAGAACTCCGGACGAATTCCGGACCTGCACTCACCTCGTTCTACCGGGCGGAGAATCGTCCACCATGCTCAGACTGCTCGAATTCTGCCGTCTGGCCGGGCCCGTGCGCGACCACGCCGGCAGAGGAAAACCGATCCTCGCCACATGCGCCGGCGCTATCCTGCTTGCGAAAGACGTAACCAACCCTCCACAGAGATCGCTTGGGCTCCTCGACATTACCGTCGAGAGAAACTCGTACGGTCGACAGGTGGACAGCTTCGAGACTGAGCTTGAAATCCCGATCGTTGGCGACCCAACCTTTCACGGAGTCTTCATACGCGCCCCGAAAATCCTCCGTGGAGGAAAAGAAGTGGAGATAATGTCGACCTTCAAGGGTGACCCGGTGCTGGTGCGTCAGGGGAATATCCTCTGCGCGACTTTCCATCCCGAACTCTCCGGCGACACAAGATTGCACGAATTGTTCCTGAATCTCCGCTGAACCTCCCCGCACCACGGTTCACGCTCAGACTCCAAACCTGAAGTGGATGATGTCGCCGTCCTGCACTATGTATTCTTTCTTTTCGAGCCGGTATCTGCCCGCTTTCCTGACAGCGTCAACCGTGCCGAGCTCCTCGAGGTCCCTGAAGCTCATCACCTCTGCCCGGATGAATCCCTTCTGGATGTCGTTGTGCACCTTTCCGGCGGCTTCGAATGCGGACAACCCGGACGGGATCGATCTTGCGGCAGCCTCGACCGTTCCGCCGGTGAAAAATGTTATCAGCCCCAGACGCTTGTACACCGCGGTCAGAAACCGATCCTGTATCGTCTTCTCTATTCCCAGATCGTCCAGGAAATCCTTCCTGTCCGACTCGTCCATCTCCATGATCTCCGTCTCGATCGCAAGGCTCGCCGCACCAACTCCCCATCCCGTCTCGTCGCATTTCGCCTTCAGATTCTCAGGCACCCCTCGACCGCCGCTCCCGAACTCGGCGTCCTCGTCCACATTCCACACCACTATCCCCTGCTTGAGCGTGAGAAGCTCGTACGAGCCGAGCTGCCCCCTGTCCGCATCGCTGAGGGCCGGGTCTATCAGGAACTTCCCGCCCTCAAGGACCGCGACCGCGTTCTCCACCGCCTCAAGCTCGCGCTTCAACTCCTTCTTCCCCCTGCCGTAATCCCTCCTCAGACGCGTGAGACAACCCTCAAGCACCGCGAGATCCTGGATAATCATGTCGCCCCAGCAGTTCCCCAAATCCCGCATCCCGTTCACGCTGCCCGACGGGTGCATTATCGATGGATCCGTGAAAGCCCTGATAACGAGCGCCAGAAGCTCGCTCTCCCGCACCATCCCGAGCATCTCGGCCCCGAGGCCCTTTCCCGTCTCGGGCGGAAACCCCTCCGGGTCTATGAAGGCGATCTCCGGATAAGTGGTCCTCTTCGACCCGTCGTGCTTCGCTATCAGCTCGACCCTGGATTCCGGCACCTTCGCGCTCCCCAGCCGTCTCCTCGGCTTTCCCGACGGGGGCTC
>Ga0315274_10010428_pt1 | contig 13389 bp, 11 predicted proteins | sample YL17G02_20_MG_FD_203700 | JGI IMG/M metagenome (GOLD analysis project Ga0315274, IMG submission 203700) | Sediment microbial communities from Yellowstone Lake, YNP, Wyoming, USA - YL17G02_20 | ecosystem: Environmental > Aquatic > Freshwater > Lake > Sediment | place: USA: Wyoming | collected...
TTGGTTACCGCGTCAAGGCCAAGGATACCCTGGGTAATGAGACGAAGTGGTCGGATGTCCGGTACGCCGGCAAGAGAGACGCGATACCGCCGGCTCCCGCTCCGCGTATCTTGACCATCGACCCGAACTCGTCGTCGTCCCTGATCATCACCGCCTCGGCCTCCAATGACGACAGCGGTGTCGAGTATTACTTCGAGGTGGACGACACGAATACTCCGGGCGGCCACGACAGCGGCTGGATTCGCACGCCGGTCTACACGGATATCGACCTCGATCCGAACACGACGTACTGCTACCGTGTCCGGGCCAGAGACCTCTCAAGCGCCCAGAATACAACGGCCTGGTCCGCACGGGTGTGCGGCACGACTCAGGTCCCGCCGGACCTCAACCCGCCGACGCCCGACCCGATGGCGTTCGACCCGAACGGCCTGCCTGTCGAGTACTTTGGCGGGGCCGGCTGGGATGACTACTGGGTCGAGATGGCCGCCGTGCCGGCGACCGACGACAGCGGCGGGCCCGTCCAGTACTACTTCGAGTGCGAGCAGAAACCGGGAGTCTGGCCCGATGGATTCAGCAGCGGCTGGATCGATCAGCCCCAGTGGGTGGTGCCGGGCCCGGTGGGGCGTAAGAATCAGAATCTCATGTTCCGCGTCCGCGCACGCGACCAGTACGGCAACAAGACCGAGTGGTCTGCCCCCATGCCGGCTGTCGACCGCCCGAACCAGCCGCGATTAGGCACCGGTACCAGTCAACCCGGCGGTGGCGGCGGCGTCTCGGCCGGCGGCTAACAGACTCGCTGACGCAGGACATGATGACAGGATTCAGACTCAGCCCCGGACCACTCCGGGGCTGAGCTTTTCTACGGGCACGATGCCGATTACACGTGAGATCTTCACGAGTCGGGCAAGCGTCCGGGTGGCGGCGTCAAGGCCGACAGGCCTTGGCGATGGCGGATGGACAAGACGCCTGTAGAGACGCAACATCTTGCGTCTCACTGCCTGGCGGCGCGATCCGTTGCGGTCCTATGCCATGCGGTCCCTGATCGCCTGGTAGCCGTAGTGCATCATGAGGTGGTCCAGGATGACCATCGCGGTGTAGTTCTCCGCGACGGGCCAGACGCGAGCGACGATCGTCGGGTCACGCCGCGTAATGGCCGCCAACTCCTTGTTCTCCAGCGTGTACTTGTCGATGGTGTGCTGTGGCTTGGCGATCGTCGGCGTGGGCTTGACGGTCAGGCGGACGATGATGGGTTGTCCGGTCGCCAGGCCGCCCGTGATGCCGCCGGCGTTGTTCGACCGGAACTCCACTTTGCCGTCTTTGGCATACATCTGATCGTTGTTCTGGTAGCCTGTCATGTCCTTGACCGCGAACCCGGCGCCGACCTCGACGCCTTTGACGGCCCCGATGCCCAGCATCCTTCCCAGCTCTGCGTCGAGCTTGTAGAACATAGGCTCGCCCAGGCCCGTCGGGACCCCGAGCACGACCACTTCGACGACCCCGCCGGCCGAATCACCCGTAGCGCAGATCCGATTGACGGCGTCCACCATCGCCTGTGCGGCGTCGATGTCCGGGCAGTTGAGCACGGGGTGGACGTTGTACTTGTCACGGACCTGCTGCGGCGAGAGCTTCGGGGCCTTGTCCCGGATCGCGTCGATCTCTTTCTCCACCTGGGCCAGTACGGCGGCCTTCTCCAGGAATCGCATGCCCATGTGGAGGCGGCCCTTGACGTAGAGTTCCTGGTAGAACGGGTCGAGGTCGTGCCGCATCGTCTTGTAGCTGTTCGTCCGCTGCATCGCCTGCTCGTGCGGCATATCGGGGCACCGCACGCCGGCAATCTCTCTCGCATAGGCGAAGACCTCGATGCCGCACTTGTGCAGAACCTTCTTGGCCACGCTTCCGGCGGCAACGATCGTGGATGTGTATCGGCCGCTGAAGAACCCGGCGCCGATGGCGTCGTCATCCGGGCCGTACTTGATGAAGCTGGCGTATGAGGCATGGCCCGGCCGCGGCGTGCGGTTCGTGTCCTGGTACTGCCTGATGTGGACGAAATGGCGGTCCAGGTTCGGAATCAGGATGGTCAGGGGCGTGCCGTTCGTGTGGTTCGTGTTGCCCGCCCCCTCGATCGTATCGGCCGCGTTGAGGCCCGTGTAGATGACCGGCAGGTCCGGCTCCTTGCGCGGGCTCGACAATTCGTCGGCCCCCGGTTTGCGCAGGAGCAGATCGCCATAAACTTCCTGCTCGCTCAGCAGGATTCCCGGCGGCACGCCCTGGAGAACGCTCGTGAGCCCCTCCTGATACGATCCGCCGGCGATAGTCACCTGGAAACAGCGTCCGAGAGTACATCCAAGCATGAAAACCCCTTTGAACTTACCATTTACGATTTACGATTTTCGCCCAAGGCAGGCCTGAGCATGCGTCCCAGATCGTAAATCAAAAATCGTAAATCGTCAATCTCTTGAGAGTTCCATGTTCGCCCCGAGAGATTGCATCAGCGTGACGAACTCGGGGAAGGTGACTTTGATGGCCTCGGCCGTCTCGATCGTGCATGGCTGGTTCAGGCCCATGGCCGCAAGTCCCAGCGCCATGACGATCCGATGATCGCTTCGGCCGTCGAGGTGGGCGGCCTTGAGCCGGCTGTGGTGAACGATTATGCCGTCGGGCAACTCCTCCACCTTGGCGCCGAGCTTGCCAAGCTCCTCCGCCATGCACTTGATGCGGTCGGTCTCCTTGGATCGGGCCTGGGGGACGTTGACGAGCTTCGTGGTGCCCTTCGCGAACGCGGCGGTAACGGCCATCGCCGGCAGGGCGTCCGGGGTCTCGTTCATGTCGATGGTAACGCCCTCCAGCGGGGCGGAGTTCACCGTAATGCCGTCCGGCGAGGTGGTGATGTCGGCGCCCATGGCGCGGAGGTAATCGACCACCTTCTTGTCCGGCTGGCTGTCGGAGAAGTCGAGGCCCTTGAGCGTGACCCCGTCGCCGAACAGGGCGGCGGCGCAGAGGAAGAACGTGGCGCTGGAGAAATCGGCGGGTACGGGCAGGTCGTACGGCTTGTAGCTCTGGTTGCCTTTCATGTGGAATCGCCGCAGCCCGTCGTGCTCGTACTTGATCCCTTGCTTGTCGAGCCAGTCCAGGGTCATCCGGACGTAGCCCGGCTCGTTGAGCAGGGTCACGTCGATATCGGTATCGCCCGGCGCCAGGGGCGTGCACAGCAGCAGGCTGGACAGGTACTGGCTCGTGAATGCCGCGACGGAGGTCCGCCCGCCCTTGAGCTTGCCCCAGACCTGGACCGGGGCCTTGCCGTTGTTCTTCACGCTGACGCACCTGGCCCCGAGTTCCGCCAGGGATTGCATCAGCGGCGCGATGGGTCGGCTCTGAATCTGCTCGTCGCCGGTGAAGGTCGTCATCTGGCCGGGCTCCGCCAGGGCCGCCGAGCCCATCGCCACGCGAAGCGTCGTGCCCGAATTGAGCACGTCAATCGTCTCCCGGGGCGGAACGACCCGACCACCGATGCCGTTGACCTTCCATGCCGCTGGATCGCTCCTGTCGATCTTGGCCCCGAAGGCGCTGTAACAGAGTACCGCCGCCTGCGTGTCGCCCGACCAGAGCGGCTCCCGGATGACGCTTTGGCCGTGCGCCAGCGAAGCGATGGCGACGGCACGGATCGTATGCGACTTCGACGCCGGGATCGAAACCGTCCCTTTCAGCCGCGATTTCCTTGATACAAGCTGCATCATTGACCTCTCTTAGAATCTTCCAGCCCAAACCGTCGCGACAGTATACCGCCCCACGTCATTGAGTCAAGGCCAGATGATTGCACGCTGTGGCGTGGAGAACGAATCACGGCTGATGATTCCGGTGGCGTGACCCAGAGGATGACACCATAAAGAAAGTGAACCTTGAACAGGGTTATGGCTTGATCGAGATACGCACGCCGAAAGAGGTGCTGTATGAAGAATATGAAGAAGACATTTGATGCTGTGGCGTTCATGCGAAAACGACGCGAAGAGCTGTCGCGTGCCTATGCCGGCCTCAGCGCAGAGCAGATCGAGGAACGAGTGCGGCAGACGCTCAAGGACGATCCCCTGTGGAAACAACATCGGGAGGCGCAGACTCCATCGACTGCGAGGAAGAAAACAGGTGACCGTCCGTAGTTGCCTGCATGACTCCTATTCGTTCCGGTTTTTTCCGGTAGCCCTAAGCGTTTGAAGCAGGTCCTCCAGCTTCTGCAAATTGTCGATGGTGGACCGGACCTGCATGGCCAGTTCCGTCATCCAGCCCCAGCGCTCATTCTCCACCCGCTCCAGCCCCACTCGAATCGCACGCATAATGTCGGTCTGGGTGAGGATCCCGCACAGCTTCCCCGCGTCCATGACCACCAGGCGATGTAGATGCAGGGCATCCATTTTCCTGCTGACACCCAGGACAGAGTAGTCCGGCGGGACAGTTGTAATCGGGGACGACATTACATCGGTGACGCGCGTTTCGGCGGGGTTCCTCTGGACCGTCACGACCCGCCGGATCAAGTCCTTCTCGGTCAGAATGCCCGCCGGTTCGTCCTGCCGCGTGACGACGACGCATGATATGCGTTTTGAGGCCATTATGCGTGCCGCCTCAGCGACCGAGGCATCGGCTGCAACGGTGGCCACTTCTCGGGTCATGATATCGGAGATGGATTTCAAGGGGATGAGAGTGACCAATCCACGGGTGATATCGGTTTGGGTGACGATGCCCACCAATTGCCTGTCTTCGAGGACGGGCAAACGTCTGATCTGCCGGGCCTCCATGATCCTGCCGGCCGTAAGGATGGACAACGCCGGCGATACCGGCTGCACGGGACTGGACATGGCCTGGGCAACCGTAATCCGATGGAGATCGACCAGCCCGCCGGCGACGGCTCTGAGCACATCTCTCTCCGTCAGGATGCCGATTACCCGCTGACCATCCGTAACGACCAGGCACGAGATTCCGGCTTCGGACATCCGCTTGGCTGCGTCGAAAACGGTATCGCCTGGCATCGTCGTGACGACGTCCTTGCTCATGACGTCGCGGATCTTCAGGTCTTGGCTACTGGCTGTGGTGCAACGACCGGCAGCCCTGTCCAATGTGCCTTGCCCTTGCGTTTTCAATTCCATGGTCAACCTCCGCAACTTAGCCGCACTGCGCTATCCCATGCGCAAGAACTGACATTCCCTGGGATCATCGTTGTTGAACAAATCGCTTATATAATCATCGGCGCATCCGATGAGTTTCTTTACAGGAGAAGTCGAGCCGCATCAATTTCCGGTCATAAATACGTAGAAATACGTAGTTTTTGCAGCCTGTTTTGAGGCTGTAGGGGGCAACGTACACGGTTCACAAACTTGAGGTTGGCGTGAGACAGGACGGTGCGCGGAGCACACCCTACCGGCTTGGTCGCTGGCGAATCCTGGCTGTGTTTCCAGCAGGGAGCTGTCAGGCGGGGGATTCGGCGGCGGCCTGGTTGACGAGGAAGAGGACGGCCATTCGGACGGCCAGGCCGTTGGTGACCTGCTGGAGGATGACGCTGTTTCGGCCGTCGGCGACCTCACTTTCCATTTCCAGGCCGCGGTTGATGGGGCCGGGGTGCATGACCACGATGTCCGGCTTGGCACGCTTCATCCGCTCGACGGTCAGGCCGAAGTAGTGCGAATACTCGCGGATCGAGGGGAAGGGGTTGCCGCCCAGCCGCTCGAACTGGATGCGGAGCATGTTCACCACGTCCACTTCCTCGATCACCTTGTCGAGCGAGTAGCTGATGTGTACGGGCAGCCGGCTGGCCTCGGGGGGCATCAGCGTTGGCGGGCCGACGAACGTCACCTCGGCGCCCAGTTTCGTCATCGCCCACATGTCACTGCGTGCGACGCGGGAGTGCGCGATGTCGCCGACGATGGCGATTTTGAGGCCTTCGAGTGTCCCCTTGGCTTCGCGAATGGTATATACGTCGAGCAGACCCTGGGTAGGGTGCTCGCAGGAGCCGTCGCCGGCGTTGACCACGCAGGCGTTGATATTCTTGCTGAGGAAGGTGGGGGCTCCGGCCGCACCGTGGCGGATGACGACGATGTCGATGCCCATGGCCTCCAGGTTCCTGGCCGTATCGAGCAGGGTCTCGCCCTTGCTGACGGAACTGGTTTTCTGGGTGAATTCGATGACGTCGGCGCTGAGCCGGCTTGCGGCTAAGGAGAAACTGTTGCGCGTCCGCGTGCTGTCCTCGAAGAACAGGTTGACGACGACCTTGCCCCGCAGCGGCGGCGCCTTCTTCACGGAGCGCCGGCTGATCTGCTCGAAGCCCTTGGCCGTATCGAGAACGTACGTGATCTCCTCCGCGCTCAGCTCTCGCAGGCCGAGCAGATGTTTGCGTTGCCACCGAAACGATTTGCCCTTGCGGATGATTGCCATACTCGCACCATGCCGTTTCCCGGCCAAGCCGGGGGTATGCCGCTCCACAAGATCAAGGATGCGGTTCATGTGTCCCTGCCTGATTCGGGTCCTGGAGAGTGGGGATCAGGCCGGATACGCCTGACTCCCATTTTCCAGAACTCCACTATTCCACAATGACCTCGTCCTTTCCATCCGACTCGACGAGGCTCACCTGGACGGATTGTTGCAGTTCGACATCGACTTTGCAGCCTGTGTAATCGGCCTGGATCGGCAGCTCTCTTCCCTCCCTTTCCACCAGGACGGCCAGGCGGATCGCCTTGGGGCGTCCCAGGTCGATCAGGGCGTCCATGGCCGCCCTCGTGGAGCGGCCGGTATACAGGACATCGTCTACCAGGATAATGATTTTATCGTCGATGTTGAAGCCGATTTCCGTGGTGCGGACCTGGGGCTGACTGCTGCCGTGCGGGGAGTTCAAGTCGTCGCGGTACAGGGTGATATCCAGCGTGCCGCACGGAACGGGCTTCTCAAGTCTCTGGGACAGGAGGCCAGCCAGCCGCTGTGCGAGAATCTCGCCGCGGCTGCGTATGCCGATGATCGCCAGCTCCTGCTCGGGCGGCGTCCGATCCGCAATCTCGCCCGCCAGATTCCGCAGCATCCGATCCATCTGTCCGGCGTCCAGGATTACCTTCATAACTGCATCCATCAGTCGTGATTCGCCAGCCGCTGATCGTTCGTCCCTGACCATGGACGGCCGACGATCCAGAACTATACCGACAATCGGCCCGCAAGGCAAGCCAATAGTCGTCGTTATCGCCCATGGGTGCACGACAAGAATGTGGCACTCGGGCCGGGTGGCACCTGCTACTGCTCGTCGCCCGAACGTCCGGTAAGACGGGATTTCTCCGGGTGATTGCAAGAATCTGCTTTATCAGTACTGCCAAAGGTGGTAGGATAGAGCCTGAAGGCGGAATTTGCTTGAAACGAGCGTCCCTTTCTGGTATGATAAGGCCAGTCCCAAGGAGGACGGGCATCGGTCGGCTTCGGCGGGCCGGGCTTGTCCGCAGTGGAGGTCAGCATTTGGGGGAACAGGGGTAGGGGCGTACCAGCAGGCGCTTTCCGCCGGCGCAAGGGCTCTAAGTGAAGATGGTACATAAAACGGCCATTTCCATCGCCAGACTGTGGATCGCCGCCGTGCTGATCGGCTCGGTGGCCGTCGGCAGGGCATCGGCTCAGAATGGCCCCGTGGTTCAGCCGCAGGGGCTCAACTGGGCGGGCATCTACGCTCTGCGCGGGTCGGACCCGAGTCTGACGGGGGCCGGCGTGCGGGTGGGAGTCGTCTGCCGCAGCTTCACGTACAACGATGGCGAGCCGCAGTACGACTATCTGCCCAACATGAGCCACAATTGCTTCCAGAATGCCAGGCTGCGTTTCTACGACGACGGCAAAATGCCGCCCAGCGTCTCGCCGCACGAGACGGCCATCGGCTCGATTCTGTTTGGCGAAGACGTGATGGGAGTCGCCGCGAACCTGGAGCCGTTCTCCTATCAGGGCGCCATGCCTGCCGCCGAGGGGCACATCTACGAATTGCGGCACTTCGTCACCCAGTACGTGTACTCGCAGGAGACGCCGGGAGTCGATCTCGTCGCCGCCAGTTTGGGCGTCCCGTTCGAGGCCTGGTGGACGCGGGGAATGGACTCGATGGCGGAGCATCAGAGCTTGGTCATCATCGCCAGCATCGGCAATGGCTCGAACGCCAGCGACCCGCCGCTGTACCCGGGGGCCGGGGCCAATGCAATTGGCGTGGGAGTCGTCAGTTCCGTCAACACCAACGATCCGGCGACGAACCTCGCGCACTTTGCTCTGGCCTACCCCGACCGATCGAGCCTGGGGCCGACCGATGACGGGCGCTGCAAGCCCGATCTGATCGCCCCGGGCAATTGCCTCGTCGCCTTGACGGACAGCAGTCAGGGTTACACGATGTCGGGCAACTGGTCGAGCTTTTCAACGCCTGTCGCCGCCGGGGTGGCGGGGCTGCTGATTCAGACGGCCAAGCAGGACAAGCGCCTCAGCGACCTCCTCTCGTCGAACGGGGGCAATTGCCTGCTGAAGGCGGTCCTGATGAATTCTGCCGCGAAGCTCCCGTACTGGCACAAGGGCAAGCTGGCGACCGAGGACGATCACGAAGTGCCCCTGGATTATGCCCAGGGGGCCGGGATGGTCGACGCCGTGCATGCCCATGAGCTGCTGACGGCGGGACGCGTCAGTCCCGGCGGCACGGCGGGGATGGGCTGGGACCTCAACCGGCTTGAAAATGACCGGGCGCTTCAGCGCGTCTATCGGGTCGCGATGACGGAGCCGGCGAGCAAAATGTTGACTGCCACGCTGATCTGGAACCGGCATTACGAAAAGGAGTATCCCTTCAAGAGCAGCGCGGACGGCAACAGCAATCTTCGGCTTGAACTCTGGGCGGTCGATCCGAACAACTCGAGCGACGACGTGCTCGTGGATTACAGCGACAGCAAAGTGGACAATGTGGAGCATATTTACGCTGAGGGGCTCCCCGGCCGCCTGCTGTACGAGATCGTCGTCTCCTGGGCCGATCCGAACGATCGCGCGGGCGCTGCCGGCGGGGAGCGATATGCCGTCGCCTGGAGTGTGGAGGAGAAGCCGGCCGACGACAACATTCTCTGGCACGATCTGAATGCCGACGGCGTGGTGGATGAGCAGGATCTCAAGATTGTGATGAAGAATCTGGTTGAGGGGCAGAAATCCCCTGACACATACCTGATCGGCGATGCCAATGCGGATGGCGCCATCGGCCTCGACGATATCAGGGCGCTTGACGCCCATCGGAATCGCCAGGCGAATTGGCACGCCGCTGTCACGAACTGACGGATGTGAGGCTCTCGGCGTCTTTCATCGCCGAATCGGAGAGAGGATTCGCGTACCGTGGGATTCGATGTTATGCGCGGCAACAGGTTCATTCTCTGCGTGCTCTGGGTCTGGTTGGCGGGGGCTCCGGCCGCCTTGGGGGAGGAGAGCTGGCGGTTCATCACGACGTGTGACAGCCGGGGCGGCGCGAGCGGCGTCAATGAAGAGTCGGTGTCTGAGCTCGTGGGCGAAATCCTGCAGGCGAGAGTTGACCTTGTGCTCTTTGCCGGCGACCTGGTCTACGGGGCGGGGGCGGGCCCTGCGGAATTTGAGGAGCAGTTGTGGCATTGGGTCCGGGTCATGCAGCCTGTGTACGATGCCGGGATTCGCGTCTACGTCTGCCGGGGCAATCATGAGATCGGGGATATGTGGGATGCCCTGCCCGGCGAGCTTCCGGACCCGAAGGACAACTATGCGCTGCGGTGGGTGAACGTATTCGGTGACAGCAAGCATCCGGAAGTGAAGCTGCCGGACAACGGCCCGGACGGCGAGAAATTCATGACGTACTCCGTGGTCCACAAGAACGCGATGGTTGTGGCTTTGGACGAATACGCGGGGATGGGCCATCGACTTGCCCACTCTGTGAACCAGGCGTGGCTCCAATCGCAGCTTGACGGCAACACGAAGCCGCATGTCTTGGTGTTCGGCCATGAGCCGGCCTTCCGAGCCCTGCCGCGGGAGTGCCTGGACGTGTACCCCGCCGCACGGAATATGTTCTGGCACAGTCTGCAGCGGGGGGGTGCACGAATGTACCTTTGCGGCCATGACCACTTCTACGATCACACGCGAATCGACGATGGCGACAACGACCCCGACAACGATATTCATCAGTTCATCGTTGGTACGGCGGGGGCGTATCCCTATACGTGGATGCCGTCGTACGACGGGAACAACGGCGACTACACCGTCGAGCAGGTGTACCATGCGGAACGGTACGGCTACTTGCTCTGTGAGGTGAATGGCCTGAGCATGACCGCCACCTGGATGGAGCGGCAGGACAACAACCTGAACACGCCCGGCGTCTACAAAGCCCGGGACGCCTGGACCTACCAGGTCTCGCCCAACCTGGTGGTTCTGCGTCCGGCCGCGGGCGAATGGGTCCCTGCCGGCCGACCCTACATCATCCGGTGGAAAAGCGTCGACGGAGCGCAGATCGGGCGGGTCTTCATTGAGTATTCCCTCGACGGCGGCGCCCACTGGGCCCTGGCCGATGAAGTGGAGAACACCGGTGCATTCACGTGGTTTGCTCCTTACCTCAGCTCGGATCGCTGCCTCGTACGAGTCAGCAGCGTCCGCAATCCCGCATTGAAAGCCGTAACCGACGGCACGTTTGCCATCTCCAGGTGCAAGGTCATGTTCTCGGCCGACCTGAACGGCGATTGCCGCGTGGATTTCGCCGACCTGGCCATCCTGGCGGGGCAGTGGCTCGCTCCTGGCGCTCAGCAGTAGCGGCCACAGGCTTGCCCTGGCGGCAGCGCACCACCCTGCAATGCGGGGCCGGTGAAGAAGTGCGGAAAAACTCCTTCCCTTTTTCACTCTTCTCTGGTACAACTACCCGTGGTCATGTGGATGGAACCATGGTGGAATGTGCACGGCACGGGTACCGGTGCGGAGGCTCCCGCCGGGCGCGGGAGAATGCCAGGATGCGGGACGAGGAACCCGTCGTGACGCCATTCTCAAGGACACAGGTGGACTATGGCGGGTCAGATACTGATTAAGAACGGGCGGGTCATCGATCCGGCGAACAATCTGGACAGGAAGTGCGACGTCCTCATCGCCGACGACAAGGTGGCGCAGGTTGGCAACTTCAATGGCGCCGTCGAGAGCTCGGTCGAGCGGGTGATCGACGCCACCGGCAGGCTGGTAACGCCCGGGCTGATCGATATTCACGTCCATTTCCGGGAGCCGGGCGACGACGAGGAGGAGACCATCGCGAGCGGCTCGACCGCGGCGGTGGCGGCCGGATTCACGTCGGTCGTCTGCATGCCCAATACGAATCCCGCCATCGAGAGCGAAACCGATGTCGAGTACGTGCACCGCAAGGGCCGCCAGACGCGAAAGACCCACGTCTACGTGATGGGCGCGATCACGAAGAAACGCGAAGGGGTCGAGCTGGCCGAGATGGGCCTGATGGCCGAGGCCGGCGCGCGCGGGTTCACCGATGACGGCAACGGCGTACAGAACCCGGCGGTCATGCTGCGGGCCCTCAAGTATGCAAAAATGTTCGACGTGGTCATCGCCCAGCACTGCCAGGACAACAGCTTCGCCGGTGGCGGCGTGATGAACGCAGGCTACTGCTCGACGATCCTGGGCCTGCCGGGCATGGATGCCCTGGCGGAAGAGGCGATGCTGTGGCGCGATATCCAACTGGTCCGCAAGGCACAGGTGCGCTACCACGCGCAACATATCTCGACCGCCGGCTCCGTGGCGCTGATCCGCCAGGCGAAGAAGGACTCGCTGCCGGTCACTTGCGAGGTCACGCCCCATCATCTGCTGCTGACCGAGGATCGCTGCGCGGAGTACGACACGAATTACAAGGTCAATCCGCCTCTGCGGGGGCTGAAGGACGTGGAGGCCCTGAAGGAGGCCATCGCCGAAGGTCTGGTCGACGCGCTGGCGAGCGACCACGCTCCGCACCTGCAAAGTGAAAAGGAGCTGGAGTTCCTGGCGGCTCCCTTTGGGATTGCCAGCCTGGAGTGTGCGCTGGGACTGTACGTCAAGGCGCTGATCGAGCCGAAGATCCTCGATTGGCCCGGCCTGATCCGGCTGATGACGGCGAACCCGGCGCGGGTCATCGGCGTCGACAAGGGCACGCTCACCCCCGGCCGGCAGGGCGATGTCACGATCATCGATCCCGACGCCGAGTGGCAGATCGACGTGCACAAGTTCGTCTCGAAGAGCCGCAACTGCCCCTATCACGGCTGGACCGTCAAAGGCAAAGTCGAGAAAACCATCGTCGGCGGCGAAGTACGCTTCGAAGCGCAATAGACGGTGAGGTGTATCTGGCCAGCGACGCCGGTTGTGATGTGAACAAGGAGTGAATGTAGGCACTATTATGTGTAGAGCGTTGGCTTTGCCTGGAGCGCGCAGGCCGCCGCAGTGCTGGGGGCGGAGAGTATGACGATTGTCGATGGGAATAATCTGCTGTGGGCGCTCCACGAGAGATTCGAGGAGCGGGAGATCGCCACGGAGGTCGAGTTGTGCCGGGTGCTGGGGCGGTTCTTTGCGGCGACGGCGGAAGACGGACAGGTGGTCTTTGACGGCGGCGGCCCGGCGAGCAAGGGTGATTTCGACAGCGTGACCAACGTCGAGGTCGTCTTCGCAGGCTTTCACAAGGACAGCGACAGCATCATCGAGGAGAAGATCAAGGCCAACACGGCTCCCCGCCGGCTGACGGTGGTCAGCAGCGACCGCAGATTGCGCAAGGCGGCCGCCCTTCGCAAGGCGACGGCCATCAAGTCCGAGGACTTCTGGGCCGAGGTCCAGAAGGAACTGAGGCGTCGAAAGCCTCAGAAAAAAGAGCCGATGGAGAAGAACGAGGGACTCACCGAGAGCGAGACCGAACACTGGATGGACCTCTTCGGCCTGGATGAATAGGCAGCATAGGCACAGCATCCTGCTCTTCCAGCAAGCGTTTCTTAGCCACGAGTCACAGGAATGGGAGTTTCTTCGTTCGTGCGATCTGTGCTGTTCGTTGTCTCCTGATTCGGCTGCCGCGGGCGGGTCACTGGACGAGGCTCAGGCGGACATTGTCTATGCCCACGTAACTGGCGGGGTCGGGGGTCACATTCGTGAATTCGACGCCGATCTTCTTGCCGACGGATCCTGGTACCGCGCCGCGATTGAAAGTCACGATATTCCCCTGTGCGTTAATGCGCCGCTGTGCAATGACAAAGGTGCACTGGTAATCCCGTCATTTCTCGTTTTGAGTTCAGAAGACCCAATTCATCAGTGCTCCGTTCATCATTGTCAATTTGACCTGCCGATGGCGGACGCTGGAACGACGGTAGGGCAATACGCCTGCACTACAGGGCAGAGTGTGTCCTTAGAGCCAGTCGTCCC
>Ga0315274_10010429_pt1 | contig 13388 bp, 12 predicted proteins | sample YL17G02_20_MG_FD_203700 | JGI IMG/M metagenome (GOLD analysis project Ga0315274, IMG submission 203700) | Sediment microbial communities from Yellowstone Lake, YNP, Wyoming, USA - YL17G02_20 | ecosystem: Environmental > Aquatic > Freshwater > Lake > Sediment | place: USA: Wyoming | collected...
AACAGTATAGATGATCATTAACCCAATTACTTTTTTAATTGGCTTGATTTTCTCACCAATCGCAGCGATGATGGCCTTTTTTGTCATCTACGGGAAGTATCAGCATCATTATTCTGATAACGCAATACCTCGAAAGTTGGCAATAGAGGCAGCAGCCGGAACTTTCGTTTTCTTCATGATTATATCTGTAGTAATTGGGTGGTTTTTAGGAAAAATGCTTAAGTAAGTTGTTTATCGCTACTCCTAGGGAAAATTTACAATTAGTACCATAGCTTCGTAGTTCAGACAATTTAGTTGTTTTGAGGGTGTGAATGCCGAGCGTGTGGTAACATGCCTGCCCGTCTTGGCTGAGCAGGTCGGTCTAGGCCCTTTTTAAAGTATTTTTATATATACTTTACAAGTATTTTATGAAGATTGGGTCTTGGTAATTTTGGTCTTGGATGTGCTATTTTTTGAGAGTTCTCAAAGTACCATGAAAGTTTGTTTTTCCATGCGGTAACGCTTTGGTAGTTGTTAATCATCAAAGTCTCAGACAGTCCAGCTATTTTAAAGGCTTCAGGCGTTCCTGCCACTCGGCTGACTAGAACATGTTTATTATTTATGGCAGCTTCTACTATCACGCGCGCGAATGCTTCTTCCCATTGCGATGGAACAATGATGAGTCTTGTATTCTGATATATTTTCCCGACATTTGATTGGGGTAGTGAGATTGTCAAATTGGGTAATTTTGGAATCGGTAAATCGGTTGGTATGTATATGTTCTTATCTTGTCCCGAATGGGCAAGTGCCATCAAACGCATCAACTTAGGATCATACGACTTTCCGTCTGGAGTTTTTAAGTCCATCCATCCCAGGATGGCTCTAAATCTAAGGTTAGGAAACTCTTTGGCTAATTTGAAAAAAATCTCCCCTCCTTTATTTTCGGTGGGATTGAACATAGTAATATCGAAATGTGGGTTATCAATCGATTTACCCTTAATTTTATTTATGTCCCCTAGACAAAAATTTATTATTTCGACTTTTCGTGAATACTGGTCAGAAATTTTTTTAGCCACATATTTGCTATTAGCGACCAATACGTCAATTTTGTGCTTCCCGCCGATTCGGAAATCTAATGTGACTCCCAAACTACGAAAAAAGTAAACCACTTTGATCCCTAGCTTATTCGCCTCGTTAATAGCGATATCACTCAGCAGTAACTGTGTTAAGAGAAAATCATATGGGCCAAAACTTCTATTTAAAAGTGCTATTTCTCGCGGAACTTCATCCTCAGTTACACGATATACCGTCACGCCGTTACGTAATATTTCTTTACTCGGCAGATCTTTTTTGCTTAGACTGATAACATCTATCGCCTCTGAGTATGGTAACAAGCTGTCTATATTGGCTTCAAGGGAAATATCTGATCCGCTAGACGATGGTTCATCATATTTGCGTCTATATAAGTTGCCACTCACAACCACGATTCGATTAAATAGCTTCTTGTTTGTCATAGTTCCATTTTACTTAGCACTTTAATAAAATTTTTCGATAACATTGTTCTGGAATAAATTTTCGGTCGATCTTGAGATAATGGTTGAGGGTTTAATATTAAATGTTTGATAGTTTCATAAAGTTGTGTTTCATTTGGTAAATCAAATTCGTCTTTGTTCCCGATGCTCTCTATCACTTTTGATATTTCTTTACAGGGCTCAAGGATTTCTTTGGTTGCGAAAGTATTTTTACCCGAACTTGCAACCACGTAGCATCCAGAATTAAGCGCTTGAACAATAACTGTACCAAATGTTTCAGCCCTAGAAGGAGAAAGTAAACAACTGGACTCTGACAGCAAACCCAAAAGAGTATCCTTCGAAATTAAACCCACAATTTCAACATTGTTTTTTATTGGGTGGATTTTGCTAGTTAATTCATCGGAGAGAGAGCCGCCGACAATTTTAAAATTCCAATTTATTATTCCCTTTCTATGCAATTTTGTAAAAATAGAAATCGCTATATCTAAACCTTTTCTGTACCAATTTTTTTGATTAGCGACGATTACAAATTGGTTTTTCCGAGTATCATGGATGTTATCCGCCCTAGGCAATTGAGTGCTAGCCGGGTATATCGTGTGACCAATATGCTCGATTTTTTGGGCGACAGATGTCATTATTGAATATTTGGGGACAAACTGATTAAAGAAGTCAAAGACGGCAGATTTAGAATACCAAATAATCGCTTTAAGATTTTCTCTTAAAACCAATTCTTCAAATAGTTTTATCTTCCAGGGATCAACTGGGAGTGACGCGTGTTTATAATCATCACTAAATAGCCAGTTAACCTTTTCTAGCTCAAGAATATATGGAATTTTATTTTCGAGAAATATATGAGGTGAAAAAATTGCATCGCATATAGTGTCAGAAGCAAAATAACCATGATTAAAAAGTGATGAACGCAAATCAATATTTCTACTGTTCCACGCACAATCCTCATAAAAGTTTATTAAGCTTGACTTGATCCATTCTATTTTGTCAGCAGTGGACGAGACAATTTCATCATGATAGCCAGAATGAAAATTATAGATTGGATCGTAGGCTATTTTCATACAAAGAATATCTAATAGTTGAAACTATTTCTGGTGAATAATATTTTTGATAAATCTCTTTGTTTTTTTTTGAAATTGTGTAAGACTTTTCTTTTATATTTACTGTCCCTTCTAATATTGTATCTGCCATTTCCTTTATTTTATAAGGATTACATAACATTATATCGCATCCACAATCTTTATAGTCTTGCCACCCTGGTATTTTGCTTGCTAATATTCTTTTTCCATAAGCAATGGCTTCCAACCCGAAAAGAGAACAAATTTCTCGGAAGGAAAATAAAGCCACACAATCACAAAACTCAAAAAGAAAACGCTTGTCGTTGCCTTCTACTTTTCCAACAAAAATGACATCGAATTTATCGAGACGTGAATATAAGCTCTTTTTATTCATTAGACATGGGTTTTGTGAACATCTTAAATTACTTTGTGCACATATTGACTTTAGTGAGGATAATAAACTACCTTCGCCACCAATAATTAATCTTATCTTTTTGTCATGTGTCTGTGCAACTTTAAAAGCACGTAGTAGGCCTTCTAAATTTTTAACTTGCTCCAATCGAGACAATGTAAGAAGTATTTTATATTCGTGACTCGTCCTAGTTGATATTCTGTATTTGTTTAGATCTCCCACCGTATTGGGAACATAACTAATCTCCCGGTCAAATTTTTTTGATAATACATCGACGTAACGTCTACAGGGAACAAATACTTTATCAACGTGGTTAATTACGCGGTTTTCTGCTTCATGAAGATATTTCCACTCTTCCGGATAATTCACAAAAACATCTTCTGGTTTATCCGAAACCCCATAGTGGTAGTTATGAATTGTATAGAAGAATTTCGATTTGATAACCCTTTTGTTATTTTTTAAATAATCATGTATGGGATGATCGAAATAAATTGTAGCAGGAATTAAGCTGGTGAAATGGATGCAATCTTCTCCTTTTTCACACAGCTCATCGATAATAGCTGAGGCTTTTAATGAAAATGGCACTGAGTCAGCGAGCCCACCTAATCTTAAATCTTCGCTATAAATCTCAATCAGATTGACATTGTCAGAAGAAGATTTTATTTTTTCATGTCCTCTAACAATTACCTTTTTATTCCAACCCGGCCATACCTTGCTTTCGCAAAACATTAATTCTGCAAGTTGAATTCCTCCTGAGTCAGGATTATATCTTTCTGTTGGAGAGCCGGTAAAAACTACTGTTAACTTAGGCATATGGAAATTGATATTGAATCTCAACGGGAATATTCTTTCTGATTAATTTTTCAAAATCACCCTTAAGTTTATATTCTCGACTTATTAAATGTCCAATGTATTTGGGATAGGCCTCAGCCAATCTTAGGTCTTCCTCAGATAGTTGTGACTTATATAATGATAACAATTCCAGTTTGCCAGATAAAGATTGCTCTATTCCTACAACACACTTTTCCATTTTTTTGAAGGGAAGCGGGGATTCGCAAAACCATTCTTGTACTAAGCTATATGGTAAATCTTGCCCAAACACTATTTTTTCAGGATGTTGTTGAGAGATATTTATACCTATTTTAGCTAGGATTAAGTGATCTGGGTGTCCTCCTATCCCGGCAGGAAAATAAAGTTTTACGTCATCGCCGGATGTTAGTTTGGTCGGATTAAGTAAGTGATGAAGTTCAGATACGGGTTTGGTGTCAAATAATAACTGCTTTGTTTTTTTGAAATGATTATCTTCATACGATGATTTTCCTGTTAGGATATCTCTCATATAGATATAATCATCTTCTCTAAGAGGATCATTGAACTTTAAATAATTCCGAAGAGGGTAAGCGCAAGGAAGGTCATATTCACATAACTTATAACTTGCCTTCTGAGCAATGATGCTTTCTTCTAGATGGCGAATAATTATTCCTAATTCAAGTGAATTGCTGCCCTTGCTTGTCAGTAGATCGCCAATCCTTTCCCTATAATTAGAGTTATGCATTTTGGGAAAAGTGATTAACTTATTTATATGGGGATGTCTTATTCCCACAGTTTTCAGTTCTTCAATAAATTGTGGCCTAAGATAACCGTCCATTCCAAAGATTATATGTAAAACCACCGATTCGTTATTGGAGAGCAAATTAAGTATATGGCCGCCAAAGATCAAAATTCCGTCATCTCTATGTGGTGAAAAAAAATGATGCGTAGTCATAATATTAGTTAATCAGATAATTAATTGTACTCTCAATACAATAATGCTTACCCCGATTCACATTTGAGAATAACACAGAAAGAAACTCTAGGTTATAATATGTTTGACCTAATCCCAATCCCTTTTCAGGAATATCCATGATATAATAAACATATGAAGTCTTGGTTTCAGGATGGTTTTTCAAGGCCTTCACAAAACCTGCAAGTTCCATATCGAAACCATCAATAGTACCCCCATTATTGGCAACCAGATAACTATTTGACTGAACATTCTCCTGCGGAACAATAGTATAAAGTGATCCACTGCAAATTCGTTTCTGTCTAGATAGCAATAAGTGACTTGGTGGAGAAAAGTTGTTATTTAAATATAAAACTGTATAACCTAAGAAATCATTACCTAAAGTGAGAGTTTCGGGAATCATAATATCATCTACAGAAACAGCTTGTGACCCAACATAACCTATACCACCAACTACGCCTATTTTTTCTATTTTGGGATTGATTTCAAATAGTGCCTGGACTAAATCCTTCGACATATCTATCCCCCACGGAAGCTGAACTAAGGACAATGGTTTATTTTTATAAATGCAGTTAATAAGTGAGATTCGTGGATTGTTTGTTTTATAATGATCAACTTTAAGTACCTCGTCTGCGCGTCTAAAGTAATCGTTTTCTGAAACGGATACTTGTTTTAATCGATTGTTTTCTTGTTCGAGAATTAATTTGTTGATTATTTCCCTTGGATAACCCAAATTAAGCAATGTGAGATAACGCAAGCAGTTTAAAACACTCTCGCTTCTCCCTATGAAAACATTTGCACCTATTTTCCAACCGTTGCAATGGTTGATATATTTTTCTTTCTTGTAAGATATTGAGATTTCTACATCTTTGTTGTAATGAAAGAAGAACCAAAAAGCGAGAGATCTTAGTGTGTGAATAAAAACTTGTTTGTTGGGAACACTACACTCAATTGCCCCGATTTGATTAGTCGAATAATATCTTGGTTTGAAAATATGGGAGTTTACTTGATTTCTGTGATGTATTTCAGGCAAACTTTTTAAATGATTATCGTACTCAACATAAAAAGTGATTTTTTTAATTTCCTGGGCAATGGCATCATAGGGCACTAATGACCCGTGATATGCTGCTTCACCCGGATCATCAAACTTATTCTGATAAATTTTGAAATAATCTGTGATCTTCATTTTTAGTTATAAAGTTTGTACAAGGAATTATAAGAGGTATCTTTGAGAAAATTAGATTCTAATTTTTCTCTTGATATTAATCCCATCTCCTGTCGTAATTTTGACGATTTACCGAGTTTTATAATATTTCTGCTTAATGTGAAGATATCACCCGGATTATATAAAATACCATTTTGGAGATCACATACCAAGTTTGGAATACCACCAACATTCGTTGTTATTACTGGTAGGCGAAAAGCCATTGCCTCTTGAATTGATAGTGGTAGGCCCTCGGAATAAGACCCGAATACAAAAACATCAGATTCTGCTAAGATATGCCATACTTTTACGCGCGGAGTATACCCGACAATCTTAATTTGAGGGATATGGGATGCTTTACTTATCAGAGAATCTGAAAGTTCACCCCCGCCAACGATAGTAAGTTCAATATTTGGTAGAGACTTAAGAGATTTATCAAATGCTTCAACGATATCTTCTAGGCCTTTACCGGGCACAAGCCTGGAAACACAAACATATTTAACCATTTTTGTTTGTGATTTAACGAATTGCGCTGAATTTGAAATTAATTCGTCTATTTTTAGCAAATCTTTCTTCCCAATTGCAGTACATGGAATTACTATCGGTGGGTAATTGCTCCATGGCTCCCATTTCTGTGCAATCTCAGTTGAAACTGCAGTATTGATATTTGCATGACGACTAATAATTGGTTCCAACTTGGTATCGATAAAATCTTTTCTGATCTTCCATTCATTGGATGATTGCTCCATGGCGACGGAGAAATTATTGAATTTACTGGATATCCATATAAATTCCATACTCGCAATTTTAGGCAGTCTATTGAAAGCATCAGGATATATTTCAAAGAATTTTTCTCTTTTGTACTGGGACAACGACTTTTGAGCGACTTTTTTACCGACTTTAAAATAAAAGGCAATAAAGTCAGCATTAAAAAGAAAAGAATGAATAGTGCGTGGATTTTTTTTAGAGAATATTTGGTTTATATAAGATATTTTATTGCGATCCCACGGCTCTAACCTAGCTATGTCTAAGGGGATTTTTAAAATCTCTATACCTATATTTTTTAGTTCTCGATATATAGTTTTATTCTCAAATTTATTTGAGCCATCGACTTCCAACAAATTGATCGTACTTGTTCTTGAGGTGTTATTGGCAAGATATTTAAGATAATCTGATAAAAAAATTTCTGTACCTCCTGGGTAAGATATGTCTCTAGTTACAATAAAAATATTGTTAGGGCTCAATATTGCTCCTATTTCCGACTTCGAAATATAGTGAAACTATTACCAGGCTTAAAATGAATTGTTGCGCTTCCGAATACTGTTTTTAAGATGCGTTTAAATTTACCCAGATACGCATTTTCAACAACAATGAAAACCTCTCCATTTTTTAACATTACAGAGCGAGTGCTTGTAAACAGCTCAACTAATAAGTTATCTTTTTCATGAAGAGGAGGATTTGATAAGACTAAATCGACATCACGTATATTTCCACGGGGATCTCCGGTCTGATAAACCGTTACTCTTTCGTTGATTCCTAGTTTAGAAACATTTTTTCTAGCCGTTTCAACAGCTCTATGGTCTATATCTATCATGTCCACTTTGGCTACCGGGTTAACTAGGGCAGAAGTAATTCCTATTGCTCCCCAGCCACAACCAAGATCCAAGATATGTTTCGCGCTTTTAATACTGTCTTTGGCGGATTCCAATAAGGTACGTGTTCCATTATCAAGGCCTTCTTTGGAGAATAAACCAGATAAAGTTTCAACAGAAAAAGTTTTGCCTAATATACTAACATCTACTGTTGTATGCAAATCCGCTACTTCAGGAATTTCTTGATCTTCTTTAGACGCTTTAATTAATCTATAACCCCCCATCCCAACTTTAACGGGTTGTAAGTTGTCAGCGCCAAATACTTCCTCCAACATCCTCTGATAGCTGCCAGCTCCACTCTTTTTATGAGTTAGCATATAGATCACACCACCCATTTTTAATATCTTCTTAATTTGAACCATTTGTTCCAAAATCGTTGCTTTCCCAACGTATGATTCGGGTTGAAATACAACGGCATCAAAAGATTCAGGGACGATCTCTTTTCTTTTAATTAAATCTAAATTTAAAATTGTGTCCTCATTTGCATATATATTTCTATCAACAAGTTTTTCGGTATTAGAATCATCGATAAAATAATAAAAATTTCTATCTTTACTAACAGGACTATTGTCAACTTCCATGCCAGCTAGAATTAGCCCCAAACCTCCGCCATCATCTGACACAACAAGTATCTTTTTCTGATCTTTTTCAAATCGGATGGACTCTGTTGCATATACTACTGCCGGTAATTCTTTATCTAAATTGATGACTACACGCCTGCTTTCTTTGTTAGGGCTTACATACAGAACAAGTCTTTTATTTAGTGAGTATTTTGAAAGTTTTTTTGAAACGGCTTTAGGTAATAAATCAGGATCCAATCTTTTATTTTGCATATCTTCTTGCCTCATTTTAACATCGAGAACCTCGTTCTCCTCTTCTCCTTGATAAGAACTCTCTTTAGGTAAATCCAAAGCTTCATAGTCTGTGTCTTCATTAAAACTCCACCTCCTTGGCTGTTTACTAATAGACTCTCCTGCTGGCATTGTTTATGTTCAGATAAATTAAATAATTCAGTGACTTCGCTATGATACTCAATTCTGATTGGCGATTATGACTTTTCAGCCGGTTCGGATTTATTGACATCAAATCGGTCTTTTTCAAAAATTTAACGAGTTTTATTGAGAACACGGTCACCTTTTGCGGTGCCCGTACTGTCCTTCACTTCGCTCAGGATCTTTACAAGCTTTGCTTGTTCCGAGCTGCGGGACGTGGATTCGAACCACGGTACCGTCCTCCAGAGGGACGTGTCCTACCGCTAGACGATCCCGCAACGTAAGTCGCCTGGCGACAACGTTGCTCTGATTATATCAAAAAAAGGCTATTTACACGACTATTAATTATCTGTATTATCTATTTATGGCGAAGAAAGTTAAAAAATTTATCAATAAAAGAAGGGTACTCTTTCTTTTATTTGTTCCGTTGGCACTGGTGGTTGCAGTTGGTGTTTTGTTGTTGTCCAGGCAAGCTAATAACCGGTTAGCCGGTTTGGATTGCGGCTGTGGGGATCCCAGCCTAGCAGCCGGTGAGTTTGATATACAAGCCAAACAGGCGGTTTTTAATAATCAGCCGGTAGCAGTACGAATGGCGGAATTGACGCCAACTTTGGAGTCTTTGCGGGCCGCTCAGGGCGCGGTTTTGGGAGCAACGAGTGATGAGCGCTGGATTGAGATTGATTTATCGGACCAAAAACTAATGGCCCATAACGGCAATAATATTGATTATGAAATGCTGGTTTCGGCGGGGAAATGGGCACCGACTCCGACCGGTGATTTTCGTATTTGGATAAAGCTTCGTTATACTCTAATGCACGGCGGCAGCAAAGAACTCCATACTTATTACTATTTACCCAACGTTCCTTATACCCAATATTTTTACAAAGGTTTTGGTTTGCATGGTGCCTATTGGCATAATAATTTTGGCCACCCGATGAGTCATGGTTGTGTTAATCTGTCCATTCCTGACGCCGAGAAGCTTTTTTATTGGACTTCGCCGGTGGTGCCGGAGGGTAATAATCCACACTTGACTGTTAGCAATTAATTTGTTAGACTGCTAAGAATGAATATCTTGTTAAACCCCAGTCGAGAGAAAATTCTCCCGATAGTACCAATTCGTGAAGGCGTTGTTTTCCCCCATATTGAGACGGTTTTAAGTTTTGGCCGCCCGCAAACAGTCGCTTCGGTGGAAGCGGCTTTTAAATCGGATCGGCAGATTTGCTTTTTCAGCCAAAAAGATTCACGTATCGCCGAACCCGATAAAGACGGCCTTTATCAGTTGGGTACTTTAGGGAAAATTGAAAGGCTGTTGCGGACCGAGACCGATCTTCATGCCTGGGTAAAGGGAATTGCTCGGGTGAAACTGGAATCGATTGAGGCAACCCGACCGTTTATGGTGGGCAAGGTAGTGGAAGTTCCGGAAATGTTAGAGGCATCTGATGAGATTAATGCCCTCGCCAATAATCTTATCAAGACTTTTCAGCAGGCAATTAATTTGGGCAAGGCAGTCGATGTAATGTCGGTAATGAGATTGCTGGGTGAAAATACCCCTCCGGAGTTGGCTGACCAAGTTGCTTATATTCTGGAGTTAAAAACAGTTGATAAGCAAAATTTATTAGAAACTTTATCGGTCAAGCAGCGTTTGATTAAAGATACCGAGCTTTTATCTCATGAAATTAAAGTATTGGAGTTGGAACGCTCAATTGCCACCAAGACCCAGAAAAAGTTTGATAAATCAATGCGGGAAAATGTTTTACGGGAGAGAAAAAGAATTATCGAGGAAGAATTAGGAGAGATGGGCGAAGATGATGGTGGAGAAGCAAACGAACTGGGTAAAAAGATTAAGCAGGCGAAAATGCCGGAGATTGTCGCTAAAAAAGCCAAAAAGGAGTTAAAACGACTGTCTGGTATGAACCCCAACAATCCGGAATATGGTTATATCCGGAGTTACCTTGATTGGTTGACGGAAATGCCTTGGTCAATCTCTTCGCCCAACAATGCCTCAATTAGAAAAGCGGCCAATATTTTGGACGAAGACCACTATGGGTTGGAAAAAATTAAAGAAAGAGTGGTGGAATATTTGGCGGTAATGAAATTAAGAGAAAAAGCGAAAAAATCCGCCTCTGCAAACCTACCTGCCGGCAAGGCAGGGGCTTCGGCGGACAAAGGCGGCCCGACAATTCTTTGTTTTATTGGTCCGCCGGGGGTGGGTAAAACTTCGATTGGTAAATCAATTGCCCGGGCGCTGGGCCGGAAATTCGTCCGCATGAGCCTGGGAGGAATTCGGGATGAAGCGGAAATCAGAGGACACAGACGGACTTATGTCGGGGCGCTGCCCGGTCGAATTATTCAGGGGATTAAAAATGCCAATACCAATAATCCGGTTTTTATGCTGGACGAGATTGATAAAGTCGGGGCCGATTTTCGCGGTGATCCCTCGGCGGCTTTACTGGAAGCCCTGGATCCGGAACAGAATTTTGAATTCTCCGACCATTATTTGGAAGTGCCTTTCGATTTATCGAAAGTAATGTTTATTACGACCGCAAATTTACTAGACCCGGTTCCGCCGGCTTTGAAAGACCGGATGGAGGTAATTCCTTTCCCCGGTTATACGGATGAAGAAAAATTTCACATCGCCAAAAAGTATTTGTGGAAGAAGCAATTAGTTGCCAATGGCCTTGGGAATAATAAGATTAAGATTGCTGATGAAGCGGTTTACGAGATAATTCATCGGTTCACCCGGGAGGCCGGCGTTCGGGAATTGGAAAGAAATTTGGCTTCGATTTGCCGGAAAATCGCCCGCAAAGTGGCCGACCGGAAAAAATTTCCCAATCAAATTAAGATTGCTGAAGTGGTTAAATACTTAGGCCCGCGCAAATATTCTTCAACTATCGCCGAAAAGAAAGATGAAATTGGAATTATTACCGGTTTGGCCTATACCGAGGCCGGTGGCGATATTCTCTTTATTGAGGTGGCTTTAATGCCGGGTAAGGGAAATTTAATTCTAACCGGAAAATTAGGAGAAGTGATGAAAGAATCAGCTCGGGCCGCCTTTTCTTATGTTCGCAGCCGCTGGCAGCAATTGGGATTGAAAAAGGATTTTTACAAAAGTCTGGATGTTCATATTCATGTTCCGGAGGGGGCAGTGCCGAAAGATGGCCCATCAGCCGGGGTAGCGATGACAATGGCGCTGATTTCTGCCCTGACCAAGAAAAAAGCCCGCCGGGAAGTGGGGATGACCGGCGAGATTACTTTACGGGGCCGTATTTTGGAGATCGGCGGCGTTAAAGAAAAAGTGATTGCCGCTCACCGGGCCGGTTTAAAAACAATAATATTGCCTAAGGATAATAAAAAAGATTTGATTGATGTTCCCGAATCAGTTAAGAAAGATATTAAATTCATGTTTGTAACTAATCTCGATGATGTGGTAAAATTGGCTTTAAGGACTTAAGATGGATGGTATAGAACAAAAATCGGCTTCAAATTATAAACAGTGGTTTTTGATTGCTTTAGTGGTCGGTCTGGTTTTAGTGGTTATCAGCGGCGGGATTTGGGTTTACCAAAAAACGATGAAGAAAAAACCGCCAAACGCAGATCAAATAACGCCCATGCCAATCCAGGAAGAAACGACGATTACTCCGGAAACAGAGATCACACCGGGTGAGGTAACCACCATCCCGTCAGCCAAAGCGGAATTGAAAATACAGATTCTTAATGGCGGGGGAGTTAAAGGAGAAGCCGGCCGGGCAGCTCAATTATTGGAAAAAGTCGGTTTTAAAAATATCAAAACCGGTAATGCCGACCGGTTTGATTACGAACAAACGGAAATTAAAGTGAAGGCTGATGAAAAGCAATTTACACCGGAAATAATTGAGGCTTTGGCCGGAAACTATTCTGTTTCTTCGGATCTTCAAGATTTGGACAATAAAGAAACCTACGATGTAGTGATTGTTATTGGAAAAAATAAGGGGGGTGAGTAGAAATGATTGGATATGTAGGTAATATTGAAGAAAAAACTTTAGCCAATACTTTTTTCCGCCAGGTTTTGTTTACCGGAAAATACGCCCAGTTGGTGGTAATGAGTCTTAAACCGGGCGAAGAAATCGGGATGGAGGTTCACGAAACCGTGGACCAATTTTTCCGTTTTGAAGAAGGCGTTGGAAAAGTGGTAATGAACGGGGAAGATGCGTTGGTTAAAAACGGGATGGCAGTAATTGTGCCAGCCGGTACCCAACACAATGTAATTAATACCTCAGCGGATAAAGAGCTGAAACTTTACACTATTTACAGTCCGCCGAATCATCCGGACGGCACGATTCATAAAACTAAAGCCGAGGCCATGGCTGGCGAGGCGCACTAGGCTTAAAAACTGATTATTGTCCCAATAAACGTCGACCTTCCAGAAGAACCACTTCAGCTAAAAGGGCTTCATCGGGTGTATGTACACCATCGTGAATAATAGCTGAGGCTAAAACAACAACCTCTGGCTTAGAAAGGTGTGGTTCGGTTTTTTCACTTGGTTGTTGACCAGTTTCCCCTTCTGCTCCTAATTGACTCATATTTCTCCTCCTTTCTTTTATATTATATATCTCCATGTCAAGGTTTTGTGTAGGCTGAGATACATCGGTAACACTTTATAATATATTCTGGAATCTTTTCCTAGGAGTTTAGGTAGTATTTGCCGGCGGATTCGGAGATTATAAAAGTTCGATTTGACCGAAGTTTTTTGCTCTTTTAAAGTACTCGTTGTCTGTCGTTAGAAAAGTT
>Ga0315274_10010430_pt1 | contig 13388 bp, 13 predicted proteins | sample YL17G02_20_MG_FD_203700 | JGI IMG/M metagenome (GOLD analysis project Ga0315274, IMG submission 203700) | Sediment microbial communities from Yellowstone Lake, YNP, Wyoming, USA - YL17G02_20 | ecosystem: Environmental > Aquatic > Freshwater > Lake > Sediment | place: USA: Wyoming | collected...
GCAGCCGCCATATTGGCATTGGCCAGATATTTTGAATCGTACTTTCTGTTCTTGATGATCCACTGGATGATCCCGGCAAAGAAAGCCCCATCGGTTCCAGGAAGGATCGGGAGGTATCGATTTGCCTTGGCCGCCGCCTTATTAAACCGGGGGTCGACAACGGTCATCTTCGTCTTTCCATCGGCCAATCTCGGAACGAGCCTTGCATTTCTGTTTGGCGGTCCATAGTTTGCATCGAAGAGGTTCGAACCGACGGAAAGGATGTACTCTGCATTTTCGAAATCCCCCTGCCAGTAGAACTTTACACCGCTGCCGAACTTATTATTTTCGTATTGTTCGCTCATGGCCTTGCAGGTGAAATAAAGGGAGCCCTGGCACACGGTGGTATGGCCATGGGTGTTGACGGTCCCAAAGTAGTCATTAAAGAATCTCAAGGCGAAATCCTGTCGGCCAGCCTTCAATCGCCCCCACATGTAGACCATCTGGTTGTTCTTGGGTCCCAGGTCAGGATGATCAGGGTCGATCAGATAATGCAAATTCGCCCCATGCTTAACCTTGAACTCCTCCACGGCCTTTTTCTTGTCCTTAGCACTCCCAATGGCTTTGACGTCATCGGCCATCTCCTTTGCAATCTTGGGATCTCTCAGGACATAGATGTCCTTCAGACCTGTTACCACGCGGTTCTCTTCTCCTGACACATGGCTGAAGAGTCTTCCACCGTTGACGATCTCATCAATGGCCTGCTCAAAGGGGACGGTCATCCACTTATTTTCTCCTCTCTTTCCTCCCCTCTTTAATACCTTTGTGATTCGGTAAGGATCGTAAGCGGTCTGGATTCCTGCCTGTCCCTTCGGACAGATGGCCATGTCAATGGTATTGATGTCATAAGGAGAAGTCTTGTAGGGGAGGTGAGAAAGGGAAACAAAAGGATTATAAGGGTTTCCATCGATCTTCAGAGCCACAGCGCTTCCATTCTTTCTAAAGAGCTTGACCTTTATCCCGCAGCCCGTATTGCATTGAAGACATACGGTGTAGAGGGTGTTTTCAGCCTTCACCAGTTCATACTCTTCCTCGGGCGTTAGTAGCCCGGCTTCTGCCTTTCTCATCAGGTCAGCCGTCCACTCCATCTGCGTGGCAACGAGGCTGCTGCCGAGAAAGGCGGTGCACTTGATAAAATCTCTTCTGCTCAATCCATTTCCTTTATCCATAGGATCTCCCATGATCTTTTACCCCCTTTAAGGCAAAACGTAGTATACCCTTGGCTTGGTTGCGGCCGAATCGGCAAAGACGGGAACCTTGCCAGGATAGCCCACCTTCTTCGATATCTCTTCCGCACTCATGCCCTTGAACACCCCGGGCCCCATCTTTGCGTCAACCACCGGCGTAACCGTCTTCAATACCTTAACCTTGTTCTCTTTCATTATTTTATAGATGAGGCTCTCCCGGTCTTGAGGATCGCCGAAGTAATTCGCCCGAGAGGGACAGGTGCTCACACACATGGGAACCATTCCATTTTTCAACCTGTGGATACAGAAATGGCACTTTCTCGCCGTGCCGATAGGGACGTGACTCTTTTCACGGGGCCATTTCCTGCCATATTCCCATGACGGAGAGAGGTCGTATTCTTCCATCTTTGGGGTCCCTTGGGTGTAGAAGTCACCGCCGTCGAGAGCCCTCGCCTTGTAAGGGCAGGCTAACAGGCAGCGGCCACAACCGATGCACTCTTCGTAATTGATCATGACAATGCCCGTCGCGGCCTTCCAGGTCGCCTTGCCTTCGCCTCGATTGGGACAGGCTGCCACGCAGGGAGGATTGTCGCACTGGTTGCAGAGCCTCGGGGTGAACCGCCTCTTCACCTTCGGGAATACGCCCGTCTCTTCTTCGTAGACAGGCCTGTATCTGATTCCAGGCGGACTCTTCTGTTCAACCATACAGCCCACGGTACAGGCCTGGCAGGCGGTGCACCGCCTGAGATCGATAACCATGGCCCACTTCGGATGTGGCTTTCCAGAGGCTCTTCTTATGTCTTCCTGGATGATCGTGATCTCGTCTTTCCCCTCGTACATTCCCTTTACCTCCCCTATTTCTTATGACAGTTGCTGCAGTTGGCTTTCACGTCAAAGGCCTTTTTAGCATTGTGGCAGGCGCCGCAGGATTGGCCTTTTTGCATCTGTGCCATCGTTACCTTTCTGTGCTTCTCCTTTGTCATGTAAAGCGAAGCGTGGCAATCCGTGCATTGAAGCCCAGCATTTGAAACATGTGAGTCATGACTGAACGAAACATCGCCCCCACGTTTTACCTTAAAGGTGATATCCCCCCCTCCAACCCTTGAAAAAGAGAGAGGGGCTGTAAGTAAAATGATGAGCAATCCGATGATAAAGAGCTTCATCCTTCCCTCCTTATTCCAAAGAGATTTATCCCCTGAAAATGGTTAATCTACTACCCCAATTTTCGGCAAATATTATTTTGAGAAGTTTATTTAAACAAAAGGTAGGAATAAAAAAGGGGACATCCTTTCCCCCATTTTCCTCAATAAAACACAATTTATCCCAAATTTCAACCCGGTGCACCTTTTATAAAGCTAAGTTAAAATTGGATAGAGCCAGATCGGGACAGGATACTAATAAGGAAGGGTCCCCACAGGAGGAAAGAAAAATGAAGGATTGTTTTTATCTGTGTTTAAAACGCCAGGCGCAGTCAGATGGCAGCAGGATTTGCCGAGGCCTTCAGTAGGGGGGGGTAGAAGTTTTCAGTGCCTGTTCTCGCCCTTCTTCCGCAATTGACCCTTTGGTTATCGAAGTCATGAGGGAGAAAGGGATTGATCTCTCTTCCAGGCACCCCAAAGGTCTAAATGATCTTCCTTCGATAGAGATGGACTTTCTTGTAACCATGGGATGCGAAGAAGCCTGCCCTGCAGTTCTCTCGAAGAGAATTATAGAATGGGCCATACCCGATCCGAAGGGAAAACCGATGGATTTCTACCGCGAAGTCAGGGACCTCATAGAGGAAAAGGTAAGGGCTCTTTTGAAAGAAATGGGCTAAAACGGATGGGGATCGAAAGAAGTGCCTGCTTGGGATCTCTGCGAGCTATGCCTGTGGTCCCTTGTTGCCGGGGTGACGAGATTGTAACAAGGGCTATTCGCTCCAAATCATACAACCGGAGCCCTCTTGAAATGCCCAGTAGAGAGATCTGGCATCGTTTTCGCTTAAATAAATGACGATTTCGGTAAAAGTCTCTCCGCGCAAAGCATGCCATAGTGTCCCCAAGGGTTTGATGATGAGGTAGGATTTCAGGGAAGACAAGATATTTAGAAGAGTGGACATAGTCCCTTCGGCCTTTGGCCTCACATATAGCCAAACGGTGCCATCGAGACTCAAGTGATACCTTGCAGGCATATCTCCTACCTGGAGGGCTTGGAGTTCGGAGGTGGTTTCCTCACCTTCTTTTGTAGGCTTTATTTCCTTCCTTTCTGGTTCGATGAGAGCATTTTTCTTCCGAAGAGTCAGGGGCTTCACCTTGACGGATGCACCCCAGATTCCAAGAGAATCGATGGGCAGCTCCTTCAACACAGTCCCTCTGGCCTTGATGAAGATCTTTTTCTCAACCAGGTCAAACAGAACGTAAACTTGAGGTGTCTTCGCAAGCTGGTGCTCCGATTTCAAGAGATTGTTTTCCCTGACCAGTCTATCTAACTCAGGGAGTGGTGCTGCTTCGACACCCAGCGCAAGGAAGAGACATAAGAAGAGGAGTTTGAAAAAGATCATTAGTAGTTTGCTGAAAAAACCATCTTTCGCAGGCTGCTCAAAAATGCCTAGATGCAAGGCGCCCAAAACCCTGAGAGTGGCGTCGCAACGAATAAGGAGCGACTTCCTGCCACGCCGGCGAGTTGGTGAGCCGGCAAGAGGCGTACCTTCCTGTACGCCGCAATGACGAAGGACCTGCCGCTTGGCAGGGGCAACGCCGCAGATGGGCGTTTTTCAGCAGCCTGTTAGAAGATCAATACTCTTGTTCCCAGGGTCGCTGCTTGATAGAGGATTTTGAGGTCTTGGTCTCCCACCCGGACACATCCATGAGTGATATTCTTTCCGAGAAGTCTCGTATACAGGGTCCCATGAATGAAGTATCCATCCCCAAATCCGAGGGCATAATCTCCCAGCATGCCTAATTCGACTCGATCTTTTGGATTCTTAGGAATGGGTTTGCCTTCTTCGATAAAAGCCCAGTCAGGCTTTACCCAAGCCGGTTTCACAAATTTCGACTCGATCGTGAACTCCCCTCTGGGAGTGTCAAATATCCATCTCCGGGTTCCCGAGGGCTCGATCAGGAGACTCCCGCTCCCAGCGGAAACGGTCGCTTTGAGGGAGGTTTTGATGCCTTCTTTCAGGTAGAGGATATTGTCCGCCGTATCGATGATAATGCAGAGGCCCTTGGGTCGAAGGACCTGAAGCCTCCTCTTTAATACAGCGTTCTCAGATTTCAGAACCTTCAAGAAGCCCGGTTTCGGCTCGATCGATTGCGTGTCCTGTGCCCTTGAGGCTCTCCATCCGACAACGTACCCCGCCGCCAGTATGGATAGCCATATCGAGAACACCAGTCCCGCAATCTTGAGGAATCTCTTTTTACTGTCCCCGCTTACTTGGGGTTGCGGCTCCTGCGGAGGACACGCTGTTTCGTTCATCTATTGCCCCGACGATCGTCACTGGGGTACCCACGTCTACCGTAAGGTAGAGTTCTTCAATTTGTTTGTTATCGAGGGAAATGCAACCATAGGTCAGGCCTTCATCTCCCCCGCCATGGATCTCGATGGAGCCACCAATCCCTGCGGTCTCTGGAAGCAGGCCTCTTTTTTTCGCGCGATAGAACTCCCTTTGATCTTCTTCATTCGGGTAATTGATCAACAGTGCCCGATGATAGCGACTTGCGGGATTCTTCCTGATGATCCTGTATTTTCCCTCTGGTGTTGCGTTGTCTTTTGCTCGCAGCTTGTCCGACCAGCCGTTCTGACCCAGGCCGACCGGATAGCTCTTCGACAGGTTCCCATCTTTGTAAAGCAGCAATTTCTTATTGGCTTTGACAACGAGGATGCAGTGGATGTCTTTCTCCCTTGATTCCTCGATGGTCTCCGTCGCCCACCTTTTCCATTTCGCGATCTGGTTTGTGTCCTTGTAGCGGTTTACGACGGGGGCGATCGCCTTTTCTGCTTTGGCGAGATAGACCTCCACTTCTTTCAGTTTCTCTTCAGAGGCAGGATACTGTTCCTTTTTATAGAGCGTCTGCACCTCGTTCAAAGCTACTTCGGCCCTTGCCAGGTAGCTCCTTGGGAGCTTTAAATGAACGAGGAGAGTCACCTTTTCCAGGTGATTGTGGTTCTCCTGCAGGCTTTTCATTCGCTCGAGAACCACCGAGGCTCTCTTCTGTTTCTCGATCTCAAGCTGTTTGAACAATTCATCGCCCTGCTTGAGCAGTTGAGCGAATTCAACCTGGACAGGCTTATAGTTCCTGAACCATCTGAACTGAGCATCGACTTTTGAAAGATTGCCCTTTGACTTGAGAAGGGCCTCTCTGTAGCGGCTAAAGGGTTCCTTCAGATAAAAGGGGGCGCCGGCCCTCCAGAGATTAAGCTCTTGCTTTTCGGCAAGGCCCACCTCCGGGGGGACCGGCTCTTCCTTGACACATCCGGTCAGGAGTAAGCAAAGGATGGCTACTGCGAGGACTGTTCGTTTCAATGTTGAGCAGTTATCTCCAGCGGCCTACTTCTTCTTCGCCTTCTCCATAGCCTGCGTAATCTGGGTTGCTACGGCTCCTGCTTTCTCTTTCACTGCATTCGCCTTGCTGACCGCGGCGGCATAGTCTTCTTTGTCGATCAGGCCCTGAATCTCAGCGAATGCATCCTCGATTCCCTTCACATCTCCCTTGAGGGCCTCGATATCTGCTGCTGTCCCCTTGCCTTTTGGAGCTTTGGCAAGAAGTTTCTTCGCATCCTCTACAGCAGCCTTCGCGGCTTCCACTGCCGCGACTGCAGCCTGTTTCGCAGCTTCTTTCTTGGCAGGAAGAGCAGCCTTCATCTCGGCTGCCATCTTTGACAGGTCGGCGAGCAATTGTTTTGTCTTATCATAGCTCTTGAAGGTTTTGCCGTCCTGGACCTTGAGCTCTTCATTGATGGCTGCGAGTGCATCGTTTAACTTCTTTTCGTCCTCTGGAGCGTACTTCCCAAGTCCCTCTGCAATGACTGCTTTCGCGGCAGCCGTTGCGTCCTCGATCTCTTTCGTAGGCTTTGAGGCGCAGCCGACGAGGAATGCCAGTACCACCAATCCAATAATAACCAATCGAACTCTTTTCATTTTTTCTTCCTCCTGTTTTTTGAAATTTTGAACTAATTTAAACCTAAACAAGAAATAAGGTCAAGAGCCACACCACCCTGTGGGCTCTCTTTTCATCTTGAGACAGGTTGATTTTCATGTATTAGGTTGCTCTTTCGTTGGTCCAGCCTTTGGCGCAGAAACCTTGACCGCCACAGTAACGACTCTGTCTCCCTCTTTCTTGTACTCAACAGAGACTGACATTCCCTTCTTCAATTCGGCCAGCGACATCTCCTTTCCAGCCCTGGTGATTCTTATCTTGTCGTCCGTTGGAAAGGTCACTACTTTTTCTTCTTTCTTCACCTTTCCTTTGACGTCAATGGTTCTTGCCAGTTCATCGATTTTCTCAATGACACCAAGAAACTTTTCGATTTTGGGCTTGTCTTCCTTTACAGGAAGGGTCGGAGCGGGGGCAGATGTCGGACCTTGTGTTTGCTTTTGCTGCTGGGCCACAACAATCACCGCAAAGACGACTACAATGGAAAGGATTAACAACCTTATCAACCTTCTCGTTCCGTTTCACCTCCTTTCGCATTGAACTCTAATTTCTTATATATGTCGCAAAAAGAATGCCATGAAACAAAAGAAATTATCAATCCATAACTCATTGAACTTTATTAAGTTTGCAATTTTGTTGAGACGGGAAGCTGAGAAGGGTGTTGAATTTTACAACATTTGAATTGTGGGGATGATGCAAATTACAACAGGAGTGGCGTTCTTATTTCTTGTCGAGCAGTCGGTAGAGGGTCGTGCGGTCAATTCCCAATATTTCTGAGGCCTTCTTCTTGTTTCCTCCTGACTTGTCAAGTACCTTCAAGACATATCTTCTTTCCATCTCTCTTAACGTCAAGAGTTCTTCGCCGGGCCCAATCTCCGTTCCCTTAATCTCTTCGACTATCTCTCTGGGAAGGCTCTCAGGAAGAATGATGGGATGGGCCGACAGAATGACAGTCCGTTCCACCGTGTGTTCGAGTTCTCGAACGTTTCCTGGCCAAGAATATTGGGTGAGTATCTCAAGAGCCTCTGGAGAGATGTAAGAAATATTCTTTCGATTCTCCTCGGAAAATTTTTGGAGGAAATGAGCGGCCAGTAACGGAATATCCTCCTTTCTCTCTCTTAGTGGAGGAAGGACAATCGACACGACGTTGAGGCGATCGAAAAGATCTTCTCTGAATTTCCCCTCTTTGACCAGTGGTTCGAGGGGCTGGTTCGCAGCAGCGATCACTCGGACATCGACCTTGACGTTCTCCATCCCTCCCACTCTCTTAATTTCATATTCCTGGAGAAACCTCAGCAGTTTGGCCTGCATCGAAAGACTAAGATTGCCCACTTCGTCGAGCAAGAGCGTCCCTCCGTCGGCCTCCTCAAAGAGTCCTCTTTTCGCAGAGAAGGCGCCTGTAAAAGCTCCCCGGACATGACCGAATAACTCACTCTCCGCTAGGGTCTCCACCAGAGAGGCACAATCCACCACGATAAAAGGCGCACTGCTCCTTTGACTGTTGTAATGGATGGAACGGGCGATGAGCTCTTTCCCCGTCCCCCGCTCTCCATAGAGGAGGATGGTCGACCTCGAATCCGCCACTCTTGCGATGGTCTTATAGACCTGAAACATTTGAGGACCCCGTCCAATGACATTCTTAATCTGGTACTTATCGACGAGTTCCTGCCGGTAGAACTTATTTTCCCGAAGAAGCCTTCTTTGATCAAGTGCCCTCTTGACCGTGATTCTAATCTCCTCCAGTTTAAAGGGCTTGCTGATGTAGTCGAAAGCGCCTTCCCGGATTGCCTCGATCGCCGTATCGATCGATCCAAAGGCGGTGACCACGATGACCGATGTTTCCGGAGAAGTTCTTCTGAAAAATCGGAGCACATCCATTCCATCCTTTTCCCCCATCCGGACATCGGTAATCACGATGTCAAAGAGATTCCCCGTCCCTTGAGAGATGGCCTCCTCTCCACTGAGAGCGGTGGTTACCTCGTACCCTTCTTTGGAGAGAACCTCTCTTAAGAGATCAACGGTGACGGGATCATCATCTACGATCAGGAGATGTGCTAATGGTCTGCTCATCTTTCTCTTTCCCCTCATAAACCGGGAGGAAGACGAAGAAGGTGCTTCCTTTCCCAACCTCACTTTTCACGTCTAACCTTCCGGAATGATCTCTGACGATTTTCTCACAGATGGACAGCCCCAATCCAGTCCCGTCCCCCATCCTCTTCGTAGTAAAGAAGGGATCGAAAATCTTCTTCTTGGATTCTTCTGGTATGCCAATTCCCGTGTCGGTCATTGAGATCTCCAACCACTTCCCATTTTCCGAGAAGGTGGGAGAGGTTATTTGCTGGGCCTTCACTGTGAGAGATCCTCCATGGGGCATGGCGTCCAGGGCGTTGGTGATAAGATTGAGGAAGACGGTTTGAAGATGGACGGAATCCCCTAAAACCGAAGGAAGTTCTATGGAGAGCGAAGAGAAGAGTTTAACATTCCGGGCATGGAACCAAGGCTCGCTCAGACGGAATAATTCCTCCAGAAGCTCACCTACATTCAGGAGTTTCAGTCGACGTTTGGGCTGAGAGGTGGAGGAGAGGAGATTTCGAACCGAATCAGCCAATCGGTCTAGTTGAGATTCGATGATCTTCAGCCGATCCCGATCCGGGGGGTGGAGGGTCCCATCCTGCAACAGGAGCTGAATATAACCAGAGATAGAGTTCAGAGGGGTTCCAATTTGGTGAGCCATCATGGCAGTCACCTGTCCCAGGGCAGCCAGTTTCTCGGATTGACTCAGCTGCCTCTGCGATTCGAAGAGGGCCTTGTTGAGAAGCTTCAATTCCTCATTTCTCCTTGCCAATTCTGACGTGCCCTCTTTAATCTTCTCTGTCAATTCCTCATTAAATCGGTTCACCTGCGACAGGAGTTGAATGTTCTGATCATGGGTTTCTCGGATGGTTTTGATCATCTGGTCGAAATGTCTTCCCAGTTCCCCCAATTCGTCGTGGCTTTGAATCGAAGCTTCTGCTTCCAGGTTGCCTTTCTCTGCCTTCGACATGGCCTCGACAAGTCTCTTGATGGGATTCCCCACCATTCCTTTAAAGAGAAGAATCAGCATGATCCAGATGACGAAGATACTGGAAAGGGTCAAAATGAACGTCCAGCGAACCCTTTGGTTGAGGTAGCTTTGAACTTCGTTCAAGCTACCGACCACCCGAACTCCACCGACTACCCTTGCCCCGGAATGGAGAGGAACAACGACTTCTAACAGTTCCTCTCCCTCCACCTCCATGAGAGAGGAAAAATGCCTGTCTTTTTTTAGGTCATTGATCTGATTATTTGTCAGGGTCATCGAAGTCTCATCGCCTTGCAAGGATTGAGAGGCAACGAGTTCCCATCCTTTCGCAGTTAAGAGAAAAACATCGATCTCCGTGAGACTGGGTCGGCTCAACAACCATTCTTCGATCTCGTCGTGAACGCGAGGGAGGTTCGCCATGATCCTCTGAGCAGGGATTCCAATATCGATCTGTTTTGCTATATAGAGGTTCCGATCCAGGTAGAGATCGATTTGAGCTTTCTTGGCAAGCTGGAAGTCCAAATAACTGGAGAAAAAGAGGACCCCTGCTACAACGAGGATGATAAAGAGAGAAATCTTAACCTTCAGGCTGGACCATTTTCGAAGGACGTCTCCAGAATAGAGAGACGTCTTGAGCTGTCTGAGGAAATGAAGAACACTGGAAGGAAGATGACGATCCATTCTTGTCTCTTGGGAAATTGTTTTTCGCGAAGACCCTGTTCTCCCGATGAGTCTTGCCACAACGATCCCGATCTCGAATGGAAGAAGGGGGCCTCCTATTCATGCCGCGCTGGCTTGATCGGGAATGAACCTGATTACCTTGGATGGAGCCCCACGGGCAAGCCCGTGGTCCCATTCAAACGCCCCTGTGGGACGACATCTCCCGTCTAACGTCGGGATAGGCCGTCCTACGATGCATCATTTCTCCCCCCGGTTAGATTCCCGATCACCCCAGGAGTCGACTTACTTATATCGTAACACTTTAGCGCTTTGAAAAGGCCTTGCCAGAAATTCCTCCCGTCCTCCCTTTTTCAAAGGGAGAAGAGCTTTGGGGGATTCGATGGAGAATTCCTTCCACTTTTTCCCCCCTTTGGAAAAGGGGGATGAAGGGGGATTTGACGGCTTTTCAAAAGGCTAAACTGTTATCTTATATCAAATATTCAATTTTATAGCAATTTCGGTATGATTGAAACGCGAGGCGGCGAACCAATCTTCGTACGACGGGTTGAAAAGATCGGAGGGTCTGAGAGAGGGGATTGGAAATGACCCCAGCCCCCTCATCTGCCTAATACCTATTTCATTTTGCGGATACGGACTTCAATGCTTGGGGTATCCTTCAAGAGACTCACTAATTTGGATGTGTCTGTTTCGCCGGTGTGATAGGGATAAATGATCTTCGGGTTAAACGCTTTTTCTGCGTCGGTCACCATTTCGGGAGTCATCGTATAATATAATAATTCAAGGCCCCTAACCGTCTCCTTGTCTTCCGGGTGTCGGAGGTGGTCCTTTGCATTCGGACCCGGTCCACTCCTCGTCGAGCCTTTTCAGGAGTTGCTGCTGCTGCTGAATCGCAAAATCTGCGTAGGTAGGGTCCTTCTGCCGATAGGTCTTCTCGATGAAGGCAATGGAGTCATGAGTGGCGCGGATCTCTGCCCGGATCGTCTTACACTTTCTCAACACCGGCCGGATTTCGATCGAACCTTTCGGAGGAGGGGAAACCCGTGCTCTCATCGCTGCGATCAGAGGTGTTTCTGTGCATTCGGACCGAGCCCACTCCTTGCTTAATCTTTGCAGGAGCAGCTGCTGCTGGCGAATCGAGAAATCGGCATAGACGGGGTCCTTCTTCCGATAGGTCCTGTTAATAAACTCAATGGAGTCCTGGGTGGTGCGGGTCTGTGCGTAGATCATCTCACACTTGTTCAACCCCCAACGGGCTTCGATGGACTCCTCCGGGTGAGGAGACAACCAGAGATAGTTCTGATACACATGATCCAGTGTGACCGACCGACCTTCTGAGATATCGATCCGAACGGTCCCCATCATCCCTTTCACTACTTCCGGGTCGAGATGGTTCGATTCGATGATCTGTGAGAGATGATCCATTAGCGAGGTGATCATTCCGTCACGGTTCGCGGTGCTGTATCTCTCCCATAATTCTGAGGCTTCCGGACAGCCCCCATAGCGACACCTTTGATATCCTTGAAGAACAATGGGAACCCTCTCATTGAGAAGCCGGGTGATCGTTCCCATCACCTTGACGATCTTCTCCATGGGGGCGTAGTTTGTTGAACCGATCCTCCCTGCTACAGCCTCGGTAAAACCGGCGTAGCCTTCACAAAAATCAGAGGCATATTGCTCCTCGGAATAGAAGGGGTGCTCAGTGACAGGGAGATATTTCCACTCCCCGTTTTCTGAAACAGGCCACCGGAACTTTACGAGACCCGATCGGTCTTTGGATCTAGGTCTCGCCGCAAAAAAATATCCCATACTCAGCTTTCGAAGCTTAACCGGGAGAGCCGATTCCCAGGTTTGGAGAGGATGGGCGTGGCTTCCATTGAGGAAGACATGGCCGATGATCCCGGCATGGGATTCGCTCACTAAAAAGAGTGTTCCCGGTGTGACTGAATCGGGAGAAATTCTAATGGGATAGGTGTCGAGAGGAAGGGTCCCTGTCCGGGTCCTCGGAAGCAGATAGAGGAGGGCAGCGCGGAAACGTTCGTCCTTGTCCCATTCCGGGTGAGTGGGAAGATGTTTCCAGTCTGTGGACCAGTGGCCGACCCGTTTGCCATCCGTTGTGGTAGCGGCAGCAGGTAGATGGGCGATCCGGGCATAGATCCATCGGATTGTGTACACGGCATCCGCACAATCCGTGGGAATCCCGTAGTGAATAAAGAAATCCTCATTAATCGTCTCATCCACCCATTTTGCAAATCCCTGCTCTTCTTCAGCCGCCCATCGGCGGCCGCCGACTTCCCAGATCTGATCAGATGATCCATTCAGCGGTTGGCTGAAGCACGGTGCGGAGGTAAGAATCATTACAGAGACAGAGAGGACAAAGAAAAACATGGCCTCATGTTTAAGAGAATAGCGGAAGATTGTCAACAGAGGGGATCGACTATGTCAATGATGATTTGAAATCGCGAGGCAGCGAACCAATCGTTCCACGACCGGTCGGAAAAATTAGAGAGCTGAGGGAAGGAATTGGAAATGACCCAAGCCCCTCACTTCGCTAATGCTTACTTCATCCTGCGGATACGGACTTCAATACTCGGGCTACCTTTCAAAAGACTCACCAATTTGGACGTGTCGGTTTCACCGGTGTGATAGGGATAGAGGATCTTTGGGTTAAAGGCTTTTGCCGCATCGGCCACCATTTCTGGAGTCATCGTAAAGGGCAGGTTCATGGGCAGGAAGGCGATGGCGATATTTTTGAGCTCTTTCATCTCCGGAATATTCTCCGTGTCTCCAGCCACATAAACCCGTTTGTCCCCAAAGGTGATGATGTATCCGTTTCCCACACCCTTCGGGTGAAAAGGTTCTCCTGTATCTCGCTTGTGAACAACGTTATAGGCGGGCACCGCCTCGATCTTCAGGCCTTCCACGGTCCTGACATCGCCATTCTTCATCACGATGCTTCCCTCAGCTTGCTTGCCAGCCGTAGGGTTCGCCACCACAACGGTCTTCTCCGTCCGTATGGCGCCGAGCGCTTTGGGATCGAGATGGTCTCGGTGTTCGTGGCAGATCAGAATGAGATCAGCCTTTGGAAGTTGGGTGTAGTCGGCCACGCTGCTATAGGGGTCCACATGGATAATCTTTCCCCCAAAAGCAAACATCAACGTCCCATGGCCCAAGAAAGTAATCTTCAGATCGCCTGAAGAGGTCTTGAACACATCTGTCTCAAATTTGTCCTGTGCGAGTGCATCCATCGCTAGAATCAGCAAAAGCAGATTGAACATCATAAAGAATATC
>Ga0315274_10010434_pt1 | contig 13385 bp, 8 predicted proteins | sample YL17G02_20_MG_FD_203700 | JGI IMG/M metagenome (GOLD analysis project Ga0315274, IMG submission 203700) | Sediment microbial communities from Yellowstone Lake, YNP, Wyoming, USA - YL17G02_20 | ecosystem: Environmental > Aquatic > Freshwater > Lake > Sediment | place: USA: Wyoming | collected...
CAACGGTAAAAGAGATAATTTCACCTTTTGCTTGAGAAAATCCTTTTTTTAAAGCAAAAACAACTCCTTTTTTTGGTTCAAAAACAACTCTCACATCCATTTTTTGCGCAATTTCTCCAGTTTTGTCAGTGGAAGCATTATCAATAACAATAATTTCATAATTTTGAGAAGGGAAACTCTGGTTTTTTAAAGCCATCAGACAGGAAGCAATCAATTTTTCTTCATTATAAGCGGGCACCACCACCGAAACCAAAATTTTTTCTTTATTTCGCCAGAAACAAGGTTCTGTCGCCACCGGCGACAGGTTCTTACTCGACGACTTCTTCCCCTTCATCGATAATACCCCCTTCACTGGTTTGCCCAGAAGATCCAGAAACTTTTGCTGGAGCTGAAATTTCTTCGCCCTGAAGAGGAATAAATTCAAAACTGGAAAGGGTTTGATTGTAAGTTTCGTTCCACCATTGATCTTCGGGGTAAACCTCAATCAAGACAATGGCGTTGCCATCTAGTGTCGCTGTCACCATCTTTTGGGGACTGATAAAAGCTAATTTTTGAGCCGGATTCCCGCCTAAATCGGAATCAAAAACCTGAGCTGAACCGGTAGAATTTTCTTTTTTTACCCAGTCTTGAATATTTTTGTATTTGTTATCTTTCATCCAAATCAAAATTGAGCCTGGATGAGAATCTGAGGTCAACTCAAGGTAGGCATAATTCTCTTCGTCTTCCTCATGAGGATTAATTTTAATCTCTTCGGGATAAAAAAACTTAAAACCAGCAGGGTCTTCCCAAACTAAAAGTTTACCTTCTTGATTTTGCTCAGTTTGCGTTAAGGGGTTAACCATTTTGGAGGAAGGTTTTTGATATAAAAAAACAAACACCCCGATAGCAATTAAAACTAAGACACCAATAATAATTAACACTTTTTTCTTCATGGAGTTAATTTTAATAAATTGACAAAAAAAGTGCAATTGGCTAAAGTAGAATTAGATATTAGATACTAGATATTAGAAAATGCCAAGAAGAATTATTTTTCTTTCTTTAATTGCTGTTTTTATCTTTTCATTGGTGATACCCTCGGAGACCTTAGCGGCAAAAGCGAGAACGAGTCGAGGTCTCACTAGCGGTTCTAGGAGTTATGTCTCCACTGGCGGCCGGGTGGTTACTTCAGTCAAATTTAGAGGCGACCGGCGAGCCGTGATTATTAATTTTGCCGGACTAACCAATGCTATATCAGTCACTTACTCTCTCACCTATAGTAGTAACGGTATTCCCCAAGGTGTTATGGGGACAATTACCAATATTGCCGGTTCGGTTGATAGTCGTGAACTTTTGTTTGGAACCTGCTCTCATGGAGTTTGCCGCTATCACACCGGTATTACCGATGCCCGCTTGGTCATTACCTCCAAACTCAAATCAGGAATTACTACCCGTAAATCTTATCGCCTTAAGGTCTAAACCATCATGTAAACTGAACGTGGTAAACTTCTAAAACACCTAAATTTATGCTAAAATTAATCGTCCTGCTGGAGTGGCGGAGTAGACTATCGCACCAGTCTGTAAAACTGGCGCCGCAAGGCTTCGTAGGTGCAAATCCTACCTCCAGCACCATTTTGCCCTTGTAGCTCAGTTGGTAGAGCGCGAACTTGGTAAGTTCGAGGTCTCCGGTTCGATCCCGGACGGGGGCTCAAAACAAAAAAAGTTAAAAGATTTAAGTTCCCTTATTAAAGAAACCAAATTGATATTGGAAGTAACTGGTCCAGGATTCCAAAATTAAACGATCTACCTTTTCCAAAAAACCAAACAAAAGACTACTAATTCCTTTTTGTTTAAGCGCCTTATCTCCACTGCTTATTCCCAAGACTTGACCTTCTTCATAAAATTTCATCTGAGTTTGTTCAATCTTTTCCCCTAAAACGATTGGTTCCATTAAAGCCTCCTGTTGGGTCTCCTCACCTTGAGAAATTCTTTCAGACAAAATCAAATAAGAGGCCTTGACTAAATCTTTAAGAACATTTGTCCCTCGCCCATCATTGACTAAAACTAAAGAAGAAGGTAGAAATTCAACCTTGGTTATCCCCGGATTAATCCCTTTAAAAAAGATTGTCCCAAAAACTCCATGGGAGGAGAAAAATCCCGGATTGGGTAAACCACCGGTTAAACGAGCATAACCCACTTCATTATTAATTTCTTTTTGGATAAAAATATCGGCAAAAGAATCCTCAGTAGAAATCTCAACCACTTCTAGCCGCTGCGGATCAAAGCCAATATCGGCCTGAACAGCATTAACCGGCGTTTTGATACCTGCAATTTCAATTTTCATCGGGAAAATTTCTTCCAAACGATATTGTCCCCTAGAAGGAATAAGGAAAGAAACGGTTTTCGCTGTTGGAGGAAACCCCAGGGAGAATAAAAGCCGACCCTCAAGAATAACCAAACCCAGGGAGAGAAAGGATAAAACTAAAATCAATAAACCGTTGAGAATTATGGAACGAAACGATTTGGGCGAAGGAGGTTCTCCTGCCACTTTTGTTTTACCACAAAGGGGGCAAGACTGCCCTTCTTTAATAAACTGACAGGAAAGACAAGATAATCTTTGTGGGGCAAAAAGTCCCCAAATTGGGTAAGCAAAGGCCACAAAAACCCCAAAAGCGGCAAAAAAATGAACTAAGATCCAAGAAAGAAAAAGAAAAACAATGATTTTAAAAAAGTTAGTAATGCCTGGTAATAACATTTGTCTTTACTTTCCTATATAGTATAACAGAATGGAAAAGTCAAAAATATTACACAGCTTGTCCTTATTTAAATCACAGGTTTCGGAGGTTTTCCCCCGCCATAAGTCTACCCAAAGTTTAACGGTTCCAAAAATCTCACCAAATTCAAGATGACCACTATTATCAAAATCAAAGGGCTGTAAAAAACTGGGTAAAGTTGGGGTTGATGTTGGTGTTGGCCCAACTTCGCCTGGATAACTTGTGGGGGTTGGCGTTGAGGTCACGCTTGAGGGAGCCGTCGTGGTGGTCGGTGCGGTCTGGATTTTAAAATTTTTTATTTCACTTGATTCGCTTTGATAACCATCAGTGGTACTCGTTTTTGCCTCAACTTTATAATCACCCAAAGCCAAATCACCGGTGCCAAAGTTATATTCCCAAGTTCCGTCACTACCCGAAGTCGTCGATTTACTCGTGCTGTAACTATGGGAAGTGCCGTTAATAAAAATGGTCACGGTTGAAGAAGGGACGGCCGAACCAGAAATTTTCAAATTATCACCCTTAGCAATGCCTTCTCCTGATAAAGTAATTGTCGGGGGTAAAATAATATTGGAAAGGGTTGTTTCCGTCCCCAACGTTAAAGAAACTGAATAGGTAACCGTGGAAGTTGTCTTATTATTACTATCGGCGGCGTAAAGATCAATCGAATGAATACCTGGATCTTGAGCTAAAAGGCTTTTACTAAAAAGTCCCTGACTATCGGCGGTGGTTGTTCCCAATACACTTCCGTTTTCCTTAACCGTCACCTGGGCATTGGGGCTTGTTCGCCCCGATAAAGTTAAAATGGTATCACCTACTTGAATGGAAACGGTTAGTTCGGTCTGGGCTAAAGAAAAACGCGGCAAAAAAAGAAGAGTGCCTAGGAAAAGGACAAGAAAGACATGTAGGGTTTTATCCATTTAAACATTGTCTATTTATATTTGCCAAAAAGAACTCTTAAGGCTAACTTGATTCTTTTTCTACCCCGATAAAGGAAAAAGCTTAAAATTATCAAAGCAAGCAAGATTAAGCCCCCAACTTTATAAGGAAAGCCAATAAAAGTGGTGGAACCAGTCAATATTTGCCCTTGAGTGCCATAATTAAGGGCAAGGCTGGCCGTATATTTACTGAAAAGGAATTTTTTATCCCAAGTGGCCGTACTTTTGCGAATGGCTCCTGGCAAGACATTTTTCGGATCAACATTAAAAGTACCAACTTTTCTACCAAAAAGGTCAGTGATGGTGATAACCCCGGCGGGTTTAATATGAACATTACCCTCGTTTTTTACCCTAATCTCAAATTCAATCGGACCCCTTTCCCACAATCTTTTTTTCGGGACAAAACTTTCCAGTGTCGCTTTCTCGCTGGTCTTGCCGGCAATACGGACCAAAACTAAGGCCCCAAGCTCTTGGGCTACCATCGCACCTGACTGTTGAAGATTTGACTGACCACCAATTCTAAAAATAATCGAACCAAAATGACCGCCGGGTTCCGCATTGAGGGGGACAGCGGTCCGAAAAGTGAAGGTCATTATCCCTTTGGCTGGCATTTCCGCTTCTGAAGGTAAAACAGTAATCCAAGAGGCTAAAGAGAAGGTATCTTCCTCTTCAGTTAAGTTGACCGCACCCTCCTCCCCCATGGCGGTAAAGTTTCTTTTTTGGACCGAAACTCTCATAGGGCTGTCGGTTAGATTTTCCACACGAATGGTATTTTCTAGATTGTCTCCAGGATTGGCGGAAAGTTCAAAGGTTGGGGGTGATAAAGCCAGGCCGGCGTAATCCAACGCCCTGGCTTGGTTTAAGGGGGTAAAAATCAAAAATAAAAAAAACAAAAAAAAACCTACAAAGGCGATAAAAAGCTTAAGCTTCATTTCTTTTGACAAAAATCAACCTCCTTAACACACCAACTTATATGTCCTAACTGAAAGAAATCTTCCCCTTTTTAGTACATTGGTGTGCAAGTTAAAACTACCGTTGTCTGGTATGTCCCTGCGGGGGTATCCCCAGCCACACCAACTTCATAACCAACCTTTGTTTGGTCATTACTCACCGCGGCCGTGCTTTTGGCAATCTCGGCATTAGTTGTCGTAAAGGCCGCATACTTATTGGTTTGAAACTGGCTATAATCTGTATCTTCGGTGGTATAGCCGAAAGCTTCGGTTCCAGCCGACATCGTCGTTGGCGTCGTGTGATCCCCCCCATGGTCATTAATGTCGTTGGTAACGTTGTAGATCGGCTTGGCTGTATAATGGGTGTAAACAAAATAACCGCTTCCGGCATTAGTATTCACCGTCAAGGTGTGCGCCGCAATCGCATTAGCACTGGTCGTGACTGTTGAAAACGGAATGGTTGCCGTGGTACTCAACACAGTCACTGCTGCCCCATTGACTGATTGTCCTATAGCCACAGCAGAAATCGCAAAGCTAATCGATGGGTCAACGGTTAAAGAAACAGCCTGACCAGTCGTATAAATAAAGGTCGCCGTCCCACTGTCAACCGCGCTATCCGTACAGTTTATATTATTGTAAGTCGTAAAAATAGCGTAAAAAGCGGTATCAACTGTTGAACCGTTGGTCAAGCCATCAACCACAACAGTCCGATCGGCAGACGATGCCGGTATTTCTCCAGTACCATTGGTAATTTTAATTATTCCGGCCGTCGCCGTATCCCCTACCCAAGTTTGGACATCGGGGACAAAATCGCTTGTAGCCGCATTGTAAGTCCCGATATTGCCAAAACCGGTCGGAACCGAACCTGAACCATTAGCGAGGGTGTTAAATTTAACCTGAATACATTTAATTGTCGAGAGGCTCACGTTATCCCAATCAAAAGTGTAAGAAACCGACGTGGCGCTTGGTCGAGAATCCGATAAAGCGACGCTTCCACCACTCAAATAGGAAACAGCCCAAACTTTAATCGCCCCAAACAAAAGAAAGAAACCTAAAAATAAAACAACAGGCAGGGCAATTTTGACTTTTAGATTTTTGATTTTTATCTCTCTCACCTCCTTTCTTATTAAAAAATTAAACTATTTTAACCTCATTTATTTAATTCGCGAATATCTACCTTGCCCAAAAGGACTTTAATTGCCAAAATAAACCTTCTTCTTACCAGTATGAAAAATGTTAATAACAATGTCAAGAGCAAAACTATAATTAAAATTGGTAGCCAGGGAATAATCCAGAGTTCGACAGGCTCACTCTCAAGTTTTTTATGTTCGGTCCCATAAAGGATGCTGGCTTGAGCTGTAAATTTACCCAAAAGAAATTTTTTATCCCATCTTGTCTCCATTTCTTTTGAAGATTGGGGTAAAATTATTTTGGGTGAAAAGGTTAATTTGGCTAATTCCCGACCACGGAAATTCTTAATCAAAATTTCTCCTGTTGGGTTTAGATGAATATTCCCTTCATTTTTAAAAGGAATTTTAAAGTCAACCGGACCAAATTGTCGAAAACCTGTTGTTTGTAAATCTCCTAAAGAGGCTTTTTCATTAATATCACCCTTGACAATCAAAAAAGCCAAAACGCCAACTCTGGCGGTAAGATAAGTTGTTTGAGGAGAAAGAACCTCCACCGGCAAAAGGGGCTGAAGGTAAATCGTGGCGTAATGACCCCCAGGCTCGGCCCCGACGGGCGTGATAACCACCACTTTGACTTCTTTTATTTCTCGAGGTTGCAAGATAAAATCACTTGGTTCAAGCAAAAACCAGGAAGAGGCATCAAACATTTCCTTAGATTCCGACCCGGTTGTCAAGATATCTTCCCTGATAAAGGCCTTAACAGTTCCTTTGATTGGCAAGGGAAAATTCGTCACGTTAGTGACGGAAATTTTGGTTCCCTTCACCTCACCAGGCTTTAAAACTAACTCGATAATCGCCGGAGCAACACTTAGGGCAGATTGATTTGGCGTTTCTTGAGCAAAAACAAAACTTAAAGACAGACCAAAAAAGAAACTTAGGGCTAAAAAAGAAATCAATAATGATTTTGTTAAATTATTCATTTCAGTATTGAGCCGTGGCGGTATAAACCGCAGTCGTTGAATAATAAGATGAAGCTTGGGTAAGACCGGCTTTAACCTTATTGGTAATGGTAAATTGTTCATTACTAATGGGGTCGCCGGTGACGTTATTGGTATGGTCAGCGACAATATCTCCCGGACCGTCTTGCGAAAAAGGAGCGTATAAATTCCCCCCACCAAATTTATCACCAAATTCTTGAATAGTTGTGTCTGAAGAAGTATAACCAAAACCTGTATTCTCTACTTCCCAAGTTCCCGGACTAGCATAAGTTCCCCCATCAAAATCAGGAATGGTATTACCAACACCAACCGAACGTAAATAATCAGTCACAAAGGCCCGTACGACATAACCTCCATAAGCATTAGTTGAGGTGGTCAACGTGGTAATCTTTGTATCGGAATAACTATTGCCGACATTTAAATTATCAAGGGTCAATGTCAAAGGAGAAACACTAAAAGTTAGGCTGGGTGAGACAAATTGGCCATTAGAAGAGATAGCTGTTTGGGTGTTGGTGGCGTTGTCAATCGCCCGGACATTAAAATAATATGGGGCTGAAGTTTGTAAAGTTAAACCGGTGGCGGTGGCTGATGTTCCTGTCCCAACACTAACCCAACTACCTACTTCTGTCCCCCCAATACTTGTCCCAATTGAATATTCATAATAGTTCAAGCCCGAAACTTGAGAATTAATGTTGTCCCAATTGGCGGAAAGTTGGCTTAGAGAACCGCCGTTAAAACTTTTATCAACACCTGTTTCTGTACCATCATAAACGCTTCCGCCAATGGGCGCGGTCGTATCAACGCCAAAGTCACTATTGGCAGGATTACCGTCAGTTGAACCATCACCGGTTGGATTATCGCCATAAGCCACCCAGGAAGAATAAGTGGAGGCTGCATCTTTCACCCGCGCATGCCAGTGATATTGGGTGGCGTCGGTAATCCCCGTAATGGTCACGCTGACAGGCACCGAACCACCAGTATAACCCACTCCAAATCCGCACCAAATTTCACCACCAGAAAAAGACGTATTAATATCATCCTTTTCCACACAAAGACGCAAGGTATCAGAAGTATCAGAATCCGAAGCGGTGGCGGTAAACTTAACAGAAGTCTGATTTATCCATCCTCCGGTAGAAATAACTGTATCATCGGTTTTCTTTTGAGCTAAAGAGGAAGGAGAATTGGGAGCTTGATTACAAGAACCACCACCGGCTGTTACACTCCAGCCAAGACAATTAGCATCTTTAGTTGAATAAGTGGCACAAAAACTCACCCCAGTATTGGTCGAACGATAGACATCAACGTAAGTCACATTGGCCGCGGTCGGGTTAATCGTCCAATTGGTTTCATTCGAAGATTTAAGAGTAATGACCTTACCAGATTCACCGGTCACGACCCAAGTCCCACCAACATTAATTGAGGAACCACCGGCAAACTGTAAAGTCCGGCCGCTTGAACCAATTCCGACGGTTGAAGCGGTAAAATTATAAAAACTTGTTGAATTACCAGAAATTTGTTGGGTACTACCGTCAGCACCACTAAAAGTAATTGTCCCATTGCTGGCGGTAAAGGTTCCACTGTCAGTAAAATTGCCATTAATATTAAAACTACTCAAGGTACTAGAAGTTGCTCCACTACCAACGGAGAGATTATTAAAAGCTAGATTTCCTGCTGAATTGGTAATCGATGAACCGTTATTCATCGTCATTGTTCCGCTGGAAGGAGTAAATGTGCCACCCAAGACATTAAAAACACCACCGACATTGGCCGTCTGGTTACCAGTGGATATCGTTCCACTGATGGTTAAATTGACATAGGTGGTATCTTTAATGGTCTGCCCTGAACCAGTGTAATTGACGGTGTTCGTCCCGGCGATGGCGGTTAAAGTTGAAATATCGACAGTCCCACCGAGATTTAAGATTGCACTACTTCCTTGAGTCAACCCGCCATTGCCAGTTAAAGAGGTGCTGGCGGTAACAGTTCCGTTATTAGTCAAAACACCCGGTGAAGTTACGGTCAGCAACGTCGCAACAGCTAGAGTATTACTATTGGCAATTGTCCCCGTGATGGTTACGCTCGGAATAACAGTGATAGTGGTCCCACTGATAGTTTTATTCGCGCCAGTAAAAGTATGGAGGCCGGTGCTGGCAGTCCAAGTTGTGGCGCTATTAGTTAAATTGCCGCCAAACGATGGCATGATGGCATCTTGTTCATTCCAGATACCACTAACAGTCACATCCCCAGTAAAAGTTTTGCTGGGGTTGGTGGCCGAGGAAAAGATAAGTGAACCGGTAGAGGCAATATTTGTTGTCGTGCCTACCGAAAAGGTAAAAACGCCGATGGTTAAAGAGGTGCCGGCTCCGACGGAAAGTGCGCCACCGATCGTTAAATTAGCCGCTGTTTGCGAACTGACAGTGCCGGATAAGGTAAAGTTTCCGTTAATCGCTGTCGTCGTGTTGCCAAGATTTTTAGCGCCAGCCGTTGAGAGAGTAAGATGATGATAAGTCGCCACATTTCTCGGAGTTTGGTCTCCGTTGGCATTATAATTGACCGTGTTCCCGGCTGTGCTGGGGTCAAAAGTATTCACATCCAGTGTTGATCCGCCAAAGTTCAGCACACCGGCGGCACCGTTGGTAAATGTGCCTGTTCCTGCCAAAGTCGTGCTAACGGTTAAAGTCCCACCATTAGTAAACGTTCCTGTATCGGTAACGGTGATATTGGGTATAGAGGTTGTAAAGGCACCGATAGTTAAAGATGTACCAGTACCAACAGTCGTTGTACCGGTAACTGCCAGAGCAGCGCCGGTGGTCACGACTAGTGAACTAGCTGTTGATATTGTCAAATTGCCAACGATGGTGGTGACGGTAAAATTTGCTCCGGTAACAGTTCCGCTGCCGGTAATTCCTAAATGATGATAGGCAACGGTTCTGATGACCGGACTGGCGCCGGTGTAGTTAACCGTGTTGCCAACAGCAGTTGTGGTTAAGGTCGTAATTGCCGGCACCGCGGTAGCACCATAATTTAAAATGCCAGCACCGGCGTTGATAAAGGAGCCGGCCCCAGAAAGAGCAGTGGTCACAGTCACGGTGCCATTATTGGTAAAGCCATTTGAAACAGTCGTGACAGACAGAGTGCCGGAAATCGTCAAAGTGCCATTATTTGTCATCGTCCCGGTACTGGTAACGGTAATGTTGGGCATAGAAGTGACAAAAACGCCAATAATTAAGAATGTACCGGTCCCAACAGTAGTAGAACCAGTAACTGCCAAAGCAGCACCTGTAGTTGTAGTTGACGTACCACTCAAGCTAAAATTGCCATTGACGGTCGTCAGGACATTGTCAATGGTACTGGCTGAACCGCTCATGGTAAAATCGTTTACCGTAGTCACACCGGTCATGGTCTTAGCAGAAGTTCCGCTTAAGCCCAAGTTTGAGTAGGTGTGTGCCGTACCGCCATTAGGGTCCTTCACTGTTTGCGTCCCTGAGGCAGTGTAATTCACAGTATTGGTTGCAGTAGAAGCACTGAATGTCCCTGCTCCAGAAAACGCACTTGTCGAACTATAATTTAGAGTCGAGCCATTAGCTTGTACCCAGTCACCTGTAAGCGTTAATAAACCCGTAATGGTAGTGGTCCCATTATTGGTCAAGGTAACCCCTGAGCCAATGGTTGTAATAGCGAAACTAGTAGTTCCCCCAAGCGCTTGAGCGGCATTGGTTTGAAATGTTGTTGTTCCGGTGATTGCCACTGAACCGGTACTGCTTTGGGTTATGTTGTTTTCAATTTGAATTGCCGTACTTGCGCCATTTAAAGTACCACTACTTACGGCAACTGCCCCCTGAAGTAATTTATTGCCGGTATTATTATTTAAAGTCAGAGTACCACCATTAATTGTTGTTGCCCCTGTTACCGTAAATGCGTAACCAACTGTAGTAATCGTACCCGCAGAAACAGTCAAGCTTCCGGTAGAAAATGTAAAATTTCCTAAACTTAAAGAGCCCGAACTAAGGGTGGTATTGCCTGTGACTGCAAGGTTTGCTCCAGTTGTAATTGTGCCGCCGTTAATCAGAAAATTACCGCTAATTGTAGCCAAAACCGGGGTCGCCGTTCCACCGCTGGCCGTGAAATTTCCAGCTACGCTTGTCACACCCGTCATAGTTTTGGTGCCGGCGCCAGAAATAGTGAGATTCTGGTAAGCTGGAGTAGAAGAAACTGTCTGGTTGGGTGTAGCCGCATATTGCACCGTGGTTCCCGCCGCAATGTTTCTCGTCCCCCAGGCTGGCCAAGATGTAGCCGTGCCGGCACCCAAAGAGTAAGTTCCGCTTGTCAAATTAAGAACCGAGGAGGCGCCGGGGGTAATAGTAAAACCACCATCACTAAAAAGACTATTTGAGGTTGGATTACCAATCGTCAGAGTAGTAATGGTAGAATTTGCCGTCAGAGTGACCCCCGCAGCATTGTTAGACTTTAAAACATTATAAGTGTATCCAGCCGTAGTTTGGGCCGAGGAGCCGTTAAAATTAATGGTACTGCCGGCAACGGTGGTTAATGCTCCGCTGGCACCAAAGTTTCCCGTCAGATTAACTGTACCTGCGTCGGTAAAAGTTAAAGCATCAGTAGTATATGAGGCGTTAAAAGAAATGTCCCCGGAGACGGTGACGGTGCCGGTTGAGATCCTCAACAGAGCGCCGTAAGCCCTACTACCGCCACCAATGGTTATACTCCCTGCTGTTAAGGTATTTTGATCCACATACAGAGAAACACTGTTTCCACTGGTTTTGGCATAGATAATATTTACGCTAGTTGACACATTAAGCACAGCTCCGCCGCTTGAACTCAATTGGAGAATAGTATTTTGGCTGGTACCTGTCGTAAAAGTAACTGAATAAGCCGCCCGGGTGGTGCTTGCTTCAACTGTGACTGTCGCTCCGGCTGTAATCGTCACATCATTAGCAACGGTCGGGCCACCACTAATATTACATGGCGAATTCCAGGTGGTACTTGTCCCCCAGTTACCGCCGGTTGCCGTGGAACTGCAAGCCGTTGCGTCAGCGGCAATCTGCCACTGTCTTGTTTCTTGGAAAACAGTCTCACTCTTACTATTTATAAATTTAAGAGGGCCAAGAAGGTAAAATTGAGGCGAGATATCAGGAGCGTCAAAACGATAGCCAAGGTTGATTTTCTCGCCATTTTTAACGGAAACATACCAGCTGATGACCTTAGTCTTTTCCTGTTGTTTAACCTTATCATATGATCGCTGGTAGCTCGTTAGGGTATTATTTTCGACTTCTGCAACTACCTCCGCCAAAGTTGTTTCCCCCAAAACTTCTTCTTTGTTTTCGAGTGGTAAAATTTCAAAATCAGAAGGGACTGTTTCTTCCACCACACCTTCGAAATCTTGATTAGCCATAACATTAAAACTAACGGTGTAAATAGACGGCGGATAAATACGAGTGGGACCCATTCTTTCTATATCAAAAGCTACTTGTTCTTGAACTTCGAAAGAATCATTGATGGTAAAGCTTCCATTTTGTGTTTCCGCTAGCAGTTCCATTTGGTAAGCGCCAATTCCTTTAGTTTGATAAACAGCTTCATAATCTGGTTTTTCGGTATAATTATGAAGTTGGCATTCCGGATTAACTTTGATTGTCTCCTTTTCGGTTGATAATTCTTTGGTTTCACCTTGAGGATTGGTAATTTTTAAAGTTAACTTGGCATCACAAACCATTCTCCCCGACTCATCTAAAACCGCCATGGCCAAATTGGCGGTTTCGCCCGGCAAATAAATTGATTTATTGGTATTGATGGCCAAAACCCCCCAGGTAAAATCCTGCTCAATAAGAACTTCCAAGGATGACTCGTCAAGAATTTTTAGATGATATTTTCCGGGCCGAAAGGCATTGGGAAAAGTAAAAGTTATTTGTCCATCTTCTGTCTGACCCACGTCTAATTCAATTTCCTTATCTGAAGAATCGTAAATAAAAGCCTTAACTTCATTGGCTTGATAATCTCCCAAATCGACTTGCAGTTTTTCGCCGGCCTTAAGATTCCCTTTTGCTAAGGATGGTTTTTTGTTTTTAGGTGGACGAAGTTGGGCCGAGGGTGTGGTTTCCAAAGTCGAAATGTCAGGAAGAGAAAGACTGGCGGAATCGGTAGCTTGGGCGCTTTCGGTAGCAATTTCTGCCGACCGCGTAGTTTCTCCCATGATTAAATTTAAAAGGGCCTTTATGTCAATTTCTCTTTCGGCGGATTCAGTGGCAACTTGACTTGAGGAAGAAGTTTCTTCGTTAACGGCTAAAACAGGCCAGCTAGATAAAAATTGAGATAACAAAAAGGTGCTAATGAAGCTAAAAGTTAAAAACTTTTTCTGAACAGCCTTTTTTTGGACAGTCATTAATTTAAATAAACACAATAATTAGCCGTGTTTCTCAACAGCTAAAATTTATCTTCTAATTTTAGTCTATGATTTTTTTCCAAAGGATGTCAAGTTATAAGGTGGTAATTTTAATTGACTTTTGTTAAAATGGAGGTGTATATGGCAAAAACTGGACCTAGACAAATCATCGGCTTAGTTTGCACCGTTTGCAAAAGCCAAAATTACGTTTCGGAGAAAAACAAAACTAAT
>Ga0315274_10010436_pt1 | contig 13385 bp, 19 predicted proteins | sample YL17G02_20_MG_FD_203700 | JGI IMG/M metagenome (GOLD analysis project Ga0315274, IMG submission 203700) | Sediment microbial communities from Yellowstone Lake, YNP, Wyoming, USA - YL17G02_20 | ecosystem: Environmental > Aquatic > Freshwater > Lake > Sediment | place: USA: Wyoming | collected...
GAAAAAGATTCTTTGATAGAGAAGTATGCCAAGGACAATAATCTCTTGATAACATACGGCTCTGATTACCATGGCCCTAACTTTAACAGGCCTTTGCTTGGAAGAGGAATGAATAAAGTAAATTCAAGACTTGAGGGGATATTATCTTAAAATGGAAAATGGCAGAAATAGTATACAACCAATTTAATGTATTATATAATGATTTGAAGAAAGCAGGTTATAAAATAACAAGAATGAGCAGTTGGCATGTTGGCGAATATACTACATACCGTGGCGGTCCCTATCTTGTTGCACAAAAATTTGAAGGAGATATAGAAAAAGGGTGGATAAAAATATTCATGAAAGGGGATTCTAAATGGAAGATAAATAGTAATGACAGAAAATTAGAAGAGATAGTTACTGAAAGAAGGGATAAAATAAAGGAAAATGAAAAATAAAAAACTATTAGAAATAATACATGTAAGCTGGGAGGAATCTGAAAGAGGATGGGGAAGCAGGCCAGAGGGTTGCTCTCTTCATCTAAGTGTTGAAGATTTTAATAAATTTATGAAAAAATACTGCAAAAGACTTCCAAAAGAAGTTCCAGATGTATATGAAAGACCTGCAGGAAATCCTGAAGTTGCATATGCAAGCAGAAAGCTGTACAGGAAAATAAAAAGAAATTCCTCTAGCCTCAGACTATATGATGAAAAAGAGCTGGTAAAAAGCAAGGATTTAGTTTATGGAAAGATAAGAAGCGGATGGGTTGAAATTAATAGATAATTCTAAAATATAAAAAGATTTATAAATAACATACATATCAGTTTTATTATAATGATATTTACAGGAAAGAGGACAACAGAAGAAAGGGAGAATGTGAAAGAAACTGAGGTGCTTGAAAGATTAAAGACATTAAGCCCTACTCTGCAGATTGAATATCTTGAAAATTTAAACAAAAGAATGAATCTTCTTCCTGGATTGCGCGTTCTTGTATGCTCAAAACTTGCAGCACTTTATGAAGCCAAGGGATTACATGCCTTTTCAGCGAGTATTCTTGCAAAAGCAGCTGAAGCTGCTGTTATCTATAAAGACAAGAAAGACCTTTATCTTAAAGTGGGTATTTTATGGCTAAAATCCAATGAGCAAATGTTTGCATCTGATGCTTTTAAGAAAGCATTGGAAACAGAAACACCAGGTGAAAGAAAGAACTTGCAAAAATTGATAAGAAGCTATTATTTTGCTGAAGCAGAGAACTTTGAGAAAACAGGAAAGTCTTCAAAAGCAATAGAGTTTTATGAAAGAATAATGAAAACACAGCAAGAAGGCGAAGACATGAAAGTGATAAGAATGAAATTAGCTAATCTTTATCAAAAAGTCGGAAAGGTAAAAGAATCATTAGATATGAAAAAATCTATTTAAGATTTTTTTTCTTGGTTATTTAATTAATATATTGATGTTCAAAGCCCTGGATGCGTTTTTCTAAAAGGTTTCAAATAAGAACTTTAAAAAAATTGTTAAACAATCAGTTTTTTATTTCAGAATTTGTGCAATGTCCCCATTATGTCTCTTTAGAGAACAATTCATAAATAGCATTGCCAAAGAAGATACAAATACTGGCAAAGATAACCCAATATGCCCAACCCTTGAATACACCACTTTGCCACAATGCAAATGAAGTCATAGCTAAACCAAGAAAATTTAAAGAATCTCTATATTTTTGTTTCATAATACCATTAATCTCCCGCCATATTTAAACGTTTCCTTAAGCACGAAGAGAATATAATACTTTTTTTGACTATTTTTTTAACTTTTATTTTTCCTTTCGAATTTTATCTTTACCCCATCCAAACCAATAATGCTTCCAATCAATTTTAACATTATATTTTCTAGCAAGATTTTTTAGTGTAATAAATTCTAAAATTCCAGAGACTAAAGCAATTAAGCCAAAAGCAATTATAAAAATCCAAAACCAGTCTCTTTCTTGTGTATTCCCAGCACCCATATCACCACTTAAGAAACGAAAAATTCCAAATACTCCTAAAACCCCAAATATAATAGAAGTAGAACTAAAAAACTTAACTAATAAATTCTTCTTTAATTTTTCTAAAGAGTTTTCCGCTTTTTCTTTATTCATTCTTGATTAATTCTACTCTTCTCTTTCCAGCACTTTTTAAAATATATCCCTGTTTTTTTAATTCTTTTCTCATACTTTCTTCTTCTTTCTTTATCATGCCATGAAAAATATAAAATTGTTTATTATCTTTTGTTATCTCAAATCCACCATCTGCTTTAAAACCAAAAAGTCTTTCTCCTTCTTTTATAGCCTTTGAAAGAGGTATTTCTTTTTTCTCCTTTATTCCCAAAATATCTTTTATTTTATTAAATATACTCATTTTTCTTATTATACATCAAGCCATAAGAACTATAAAAATATTGCTAAAAAAAGGCAGCCCTGGATGGGATTTGGACCCACGACCCCAGGTTTTTTCGATTGTTCACAATCGTGAAACCCTAAAAATCCAAAGATTTTTTTGGTTACGAAACCTGTGCTCTACCGCTGAGCTACCAGGGCATGATATCTCAAAGAGGACAGAGAATTAAAAGTTAACTATTGATTAGGATAAATCAAGAAAAGCTTATTAAGTCATTTTCTTTATTAAAATTATGTTTAAAGAGGTAATTGCAGAGCTTATTGCAAAGAAAGCAGATGTTAGCAAGGAGCAGATTTTAAAGCTAATAGAAGTTCCTCCAAAGCCAGAATTTGGAGATTTCTCATTTCCTTGTTTTTCATTAGCTGGAAAATTAAAAAAAGCTCCTGCTGAAATTGCCCAAGAACTTGGAAAAATAAAGCTGCCAAAAGAAATTAAAGAGATTAAGGTTGTTGGCGCTTACATTAATTTCTTTGTCAATAAAGAGATACTTGCTTCTTCTGTTGTAGATGAGATTTTAAAACAAAAAGATAATTATGGCAGGAATGAATATGGAAAAGGAAAAAAAGTAATGGTTGAATATTCCTCTCCAAATACAAACAAACCAATGCATCTTGGGCATCTGAAAAATAACAGCATAGGGATGTCTATTTCAAACATTCTTGAATTTTCTGGATATAAAGTCATTAAAGCGAATTTGTTTAGTGACCGGGGAGCGCATATATGCAAGGTCATGTATGCATATGAAAAATTATCAAAGCAAAAAGAGCCAAGAAAGCAAAAGCCAGATCATTTCGTAGGAGATTTATATGTGCTTTATGCAAAAAAAGAAAACGAAAAAATGAAAGAAGAAATTTTAAAAATGCTGCAGAAATGGGAGAACAAAGACAAAAAAACAAGGGCATTATGGGAAAAAATGAACAAATGGGTTATAAAAGGCTTAAAAGAAACGTACAAGAATTTTGGCTCTAAATTTGATGTTGTTTTCAAAGAAAGCCAGTTTTATAAAAAGGCAAAAGACATAATCAAAGAAGGATTAAAGAAAAAAGTATTTTTCAAAAATGAAGATAAAGCAGTTGTTGCAAAGCTCGACCCCTTGCCTGACAAAATTATTTTAAGAAAAGATGGAACTTCATTGTATATAACAAATGATCTGGCTTTAACAAGGCATAAATTTGATAAATTCAAGCTTGATGAGAGCGTATGGGTTACAGGCTCTGAGCAAAAGCTTTATTTCGAGCAGCTTTTCAGAATTTTCTTTTTGCTTGGATTTAAGTGGTACAATCAATGCAAGCATGTTCCTTATGGAATGGTCTTGCTTGAAAGCGGAAAAATGAAATCAAGAGAAGGAACAGTAGTAGATGCAGATGACATGATAGCAGAAATTACAGAATTAGCAAAAAAAGAAATACTCCAGAGAGAAAAAGTTAATAAAAATGAACTGGGAAGAAGAGCAATAGCTATTGCGCTTGCTGCAATAAAATTCTATCTTTTGAAAGTCGACCCTGACAAAGACACTTTATTCAATCCCCATAAGGCAGTTTCATTTGAAGGTTATACTGGCCCTTATCTACAATATGCGCACGCAAGAGCTTCAAATATACTTAAGAAAGCAGAAAAAGGAAAAAAGCAGGGAAAAGCAGATTATTCTTTGCTGAAAATGCCTGAAGAGCTTGAACTAATAAGCAAACTAAATGAATTTAGCGAGATTGTGAAATCATCTTCAAATAAACTATCTCCTGCCTTAATTGCCAATTATGCTTATCAGCTTTGCCAGATTTTTGCAAATTTCTATGAAAAATGCCAGGTTATTAATGCAGACAAGGAAAGAGATGCAAGAATAGCTCTTGTCAAGGCATTCAAGCAAGTTCTTGAAAATTCATTAAAACTTTTGGATATAGAGCCTTTGGAAAGAATGTAAGTATATCAGTTGTTAATGTATTATTTTTCTTGACAGTCTTTTTTTAAGACATCTCTATCAAGAGATGGTAGATAAGACAATACCAACTTATTAAAGTAATTGTTTCCTGAAGACCTTTCAAAAGAGCAATACTTATTAATCTCTATTTTTTTCTATTAACATGTACAATATTTATATTGAGACTTATGGATGCAGCGCAAACCAAAACAATAGCGAGATAATTGCAGGAATGCTTGCAAAAGCAGGACTGTTTATAATTAAAAATGCAGAAAATGCTGATGTTTTAATATTAAACACCTGTGTTGTAAAAGGCCGGACTGAGCAGAGAATGCGCTCGCGCATTCTTGAACTTTCAGAATTGAAAAAGCCCTTGATAATTACCGGATGCATGCCTGATGTCGAGGCAAAGATAATTAAAAAAATTAATCCATTTGTTAATCTTGTTGGAGTTCATCATATTAAAGATATTTTAAATGTTGTAAGAAAAGTCATTGAAGGAAAAACTATAGAGATTATTTCAAAACAAGATGAAATAAAATTAAATACTGAAAAAATTCCAAAAAGCAGAATTATAGGAATAACTCAAATAAGTGAGGGCTGCCTTGGACAATGTGCTTATTGTTATACAAGATTAGCCAAGGGAAAACTTTTCAGCTATCCAAAAGATTTAGTCTTAGAATCTGTTAAAAAAGATATTGAATCAGGATGCAAAGAGATTTGGATAACATCTCAGGATTGTGCTGCTTATGGTTTAGACAAAGGAAAAAGAGAACTTCCTGATTTATTGAATTCCGTATTAAAGTCAAGAGCTAAGTTTTTCATTAGATTAGGAATGATGAATCCAAATAATGTAAAGCCAATGTTGAATAAACTGATTGAATGTTATAAAGACAAAAAAATGTTCAAATTTCTGCATATTCCCTTGCAGTCTGGAAGTGATTCTGTGCTTGAGGACATGAGAAGAGGCTATAAAACAAAGGATTTTGTTGAGATAGTTGAAAAATTCAGAAAAGAAATTCCAGAAATCTTGATTTCTACTGATATTATCTGCGGATATCCTACAGAAACAGCAGAAGATTTTCAAAAGACTCTTGATTTAATGAAACAACTAAAACCCAATATTGTTAACACAAGCAAATTCTGGGCAATGCCAAAAACAAAGGCAGCAAGATTAAAACAACTTGCCAGTGAAGAAATAAAAAAGCGCTCTGTAAAGATGTCTTTTTTGCATAAGCAAAATGGCCTTGAAATAAACAAGAAATTATTGGGAAAAGAATATTCCTGCATTATAGAAGATTTTGGAAACGCTGGAAAAATGATTGCAAGAAACATAAATTATATTCCTATTTTAGTAGAAAAAGCAAAAATCGGAGAGATTGTAAATGTAAAAGTTACAGGATATAATTATAATTATTTGATAGGGGAGATTGTTTGACTATTTTGTTGCCCATAAAAGATTAAATATCTTCTGAAACATATCTTTAATCTGCTCGCTTTCTATGATTATTGCAATGATATCCCCTTTAACAGAATATATCGCCACTTTATTGTTGTATATTAAAAAAGAGGCATCAAAATTTTTAATAGATTCATTAAACCTTGTCTCCCTCATCTCTTTCTTGTCACTTTTAAACATTTCTTTTCGCGCTTTGTCATGCGCATCTGATATCATTTTTAGGGGTATTTTTGCCTGGATTCTTTTTTTGATATAATTCTCCATCTTATACTCTTTCATTACATTTTTAGAGATAATATCTGGTTCAACCCAATAAATAGGGGTTGTTGAAGATAATGTATCTGTGTATATTTTATCTATGCTTTTCATCCCAAAAAATGCCTGTACCTTGGGCATGCGCTTGGAAATAGAAAAGCTTTCTTTTAGCTTTGGGATAACTTCATTCAATGCTGATTTCCTTTCATCCTCTATTTTAAGGAAAATATCGGGATTTGAGGCAGAATAATTGTTTACTCCAGAGATTACAGTTTCGCTGACAAGGCTTTTCTCCTTTAAGCTGTCTATTATGTTATACACTGTCTGCCTGATTATCCCTGTTCTTTTTGCCAGCTGCTGAGCAGTGGCTTGCCCAAACTCAAGAACAGCAAGATAAATTTTTATTTCATTCTGGTTCATTCCGAAAAGCTCAAGTGCAGTAGTTATATCCATGATTCAATAAGAATTTCCACCTTTAAATATCTTATTATCTGTAGTAATATTTTTACGACAAAAATATAAATATGTTATTTTGTTATAATCAGTATCGGATGACAAAATCTGATAAGGAAAAAACAAAATGACAAACACAATAAATGATTTGAAAAAATTTATGGCAAAAGGAATAGATAGAAGCATAAATGATATGTCTGCTCCAGACAGATATAAAAGGTTTTGCGCAGATATCCCTGACTTTGATGGTAAAAGTGATTATAGTAATAAATATGCTCTGATAGCGGGCATAGGAGATTATTCAAAAGACTGGGGAATAATCTTGCTGTCATATCCTCTCCCATTTCATAGTAATATTATAGATGCGTATCTTACGGGACCTGGGAAGGGATTAAAGGATGTAAATGTGCTTGGTGGAGGAAAAATTGATATTTCTCTTGATAAGATTACCAATAAACTGGTGATAAAGACTTATGACAAGAGTTGTGATTTTGGGCCTGTAAAAAGTAAACTGGCAGTAAAGACATGCCTGGATTCTTTCATTGATGATAATTTTTATGTTTGGTCCTTAAATGGGGGTAATGTAGTCTATAATATAACATAAAAGGAGAAAAACAAAATGAAAACAGCAAAAAAGGATCTATGCTATAGCAAATTGTATGATTTGATTAATGATGGAACCATAGCTGATGTTTCAAGAGATGTTCATGATTTTCTTTCGAACAAAGTGCCTGTTTACTTTATAGACAGTATTGATGGACTTACAGATAAATTAGACTCAATCTTGAAAGATGATAATTTTGCAATATTGACTTTTTACGACATAGCTGACAAAATACATTCTTTACTAAAAAATAAAGGGTTTCTGGGTGGTGATGGTTATCGTTCGTCAATGGGTGATCGCGGTGGAACATCTTTAGCTAGATACATAAAAGACACAAGAAAAGATTCTGTGTGCTTAAAAACAAAATGAAAGGGTTGTTCGTTAATTCTTGTCACTATAGGGTAGTAACAAAAACAAAAGGTTTATATAGTCTAGAAACATATCTAATATATGGTTAAATTAGATTTGACAAAAAAAGTTGAATTGTATTTTAATGAATGCCCAATCAAGCCCGAATATCAGGGTGAAGCTGACTCAGCTTTTGCTAATTCTTTTAACAAAGCAGTCAAAGATGCATTTTGCGCTGTTTATGTAGAAAATGATGTACCTTCAAATCTTCATAATCAGAATAGTGATATGATGTTGGAGAAATATGGTGTGCATTCAAATTTTGCTAAAGAAAAAAACAAGTATGTAATGCCTTTTATTATGTACACAGATAGTAAGACAGCTACTAGCGGTGCACAAATAATGGATGATCATGGAAAGGTTAATGCTGATTCATTCAAAGGCACTAATTGCAAAGTTGGAGGAATGTTCTTTAATATGGACATGGCTAATGATGTTCTTACTGAATTTGAAAATCAGGGTTATGAAATAATCAAAAAATATAAATAAAAGGAGGTAAAACAAACAAAAATGACAAAACAAGATCTTCAAAAAAAGATAAATGAATGTGGGATAAAAATGTTAGCCTCTGCAGGAACAGGAGTTGTAACAGCAATCGGCGGACCATTAGTCGCTTCAGATTTAGGCAAAACTATTCCAGTACCAGCTACAGACCAGTACCTTATTGGAGCAGGCATGGTTTTATGTGCAGCTTATATGGCTTATAACATAGGCAAAGCAATTAAATATACTAAACAGAAAGTGGATATTTAATTGTTTTAAAACTAATTTATTTTTTAATTTTACTTACTAAAATGAAGCCAATAATCAAACTCAGGGAAAAGTTTATCTTAAACATAGAGGATGCTCTAAGAAAAGAAGCTCCTGAAAAGGGCTATAGAAGGCAGGACATAGCTCCTGCAATAAAAGCTGTGAGATATTGCGTTTCTGATTTCAATAGCTTTGAATCAGACATGCAGCATGAAAGAGCAAGAACATATATCTCTATTCCAAAATATACTAGACATGCTTGCTTGGCGCAAGAATTATACGACTGTAAGGCTAAAGATAACAGCATGAATGCCTTAACTGATCTTGAAGGGATAAGAGAGAGCGCAACTGTTGTTGCATTGTTGAATAAATATGCAGGAAGCATAAAATCCAAAAAGGTATTGGATATTGGCTGCGGTATTGAATCTTCTGAATTCTATAAAACAGATGGCTTTAGGCCATGGCTTGCAAGAGGACTTTCATATCTTGGAGCACATGTAACAGGTATAGATAAACTTGAATCAGAAAATGAGCATTATAATCATATTAGCGCAAATCTTGTCAAAAACAAACTATCAGATATTCTTAAGTCAGATAAAAAGTTTGACATTGTCATAGCAAGGCATTTTTTTGACAGCCCGCATCTTGAATATTCACTTAAACCTCAAACTGCTGAAGAAAGAAACAAAGAATTAGAGGATTTTACTAAAGGTGGCAAGAAGATGAATGCTAGTATCGATGAGATAAATAAAAAAAGATTGTCTTTTGCTAACAGGCTAATCAGAGAAATAAGCGAATTGACTGAAAACAAAGGTATTTTTATGGAAAAATCCTGCTCAGATTTAGGTATAAATGACATAATTTCCAAATATGACTTTCATCCTATTCGCCAAAATTATGATGCAATAGATGCATTTATCTGGAGAAAGGAAAAATGACAATCAAACTAGGCCAATTAATAGATGAGAATTTCCTTGAAAAAGACACAAGGATAAGGAATGCCCTTTATCACGCGGATATTCACACTTACAAAGACTTGTTTAAAAAGGCAAAGAAAGACTATAATTTATATTATGTTGTTGGTCTGGGTATCAAGTCTATCAGAAAGATAAACCAGCATGTTATTGGCAAATTTAAAAGAAGTATGCCAAATTATGAGAAAAATATTCACTTCTGATTAACAAAGGAATCTAAATTATCAATAAAATAAAGGTGATTATAATTAATGTAATTCTCATGTTGAAAATGTCAATTTTCATCAGATAGATTGATATTCTGAAAGAAATTATAAGCAGGAATAACGTCAGCCTGCATTAAAATTATTCGGGCATTAACAACAATCAGTAATGCTTATGGTGATTCTGCTAAAGCAGTCAATCAAAAGGATGAAGAATAGAAAAGAAGAATGAAAATAACAATAATTAACTAAAACTTAGAAAAATTTACTGCACATTAACCTTGTTCAAAGGTGTCATTTTATCCCAGGCCATGTCAAACATTTGCCCAAGGGCATTTGCAAAAAAGTCTGTGTTTACCCAAATTCCAAGGTCATAACTTGGATGAACTTCTTCATCATTCAAAACCATAAACATTAATTCTTTGCCATCAATTATTGTAAATCTTGCAGTGGGATTTGTTACAGAACGAACTTCAGCAAGTTTTGATATTGTTTTTGCAACAGCAATATTTTTCTTGTTTATCGGAGCTGCAATTCTTATCTTTATTCCTTTTTTATGTGCTTTTTCCAATGCCTCTTTCAAAGTTTCTATTTTTCTTCCCAAGCCATTGGCAGAAGTCATTATTGTAACTGATTTTTCTGCATTTTTAATCATCATATCCAAATGGTTGTGAATATTAGTTCTTCCTTTTAATGCTCCAGATAATTCATGGGGCTGTATAAACTTGATTCCACCAGTATAAAGAGTTGTAATTTCTTTCAAAAGATCATCATTTTTTAAATTGTCTAATGTTTTTGATTTATCTAGAGCATCAGTGACAAAGTTTTTCTTTACTTTTTCAATAACATCCAAGGGTTTCAGGGCAATAAACTTGATTGGCTTTCCTAATTTCATAATAACAAAGCCTTTTTTTTCCAAACTTTCAAGAATATCATAAGTTCTGCTTCTCGGAACATCACCAATATTACTTAATTCCCCTGCGGTTGAAACTCCTCTAGAAAGCAAGGCAGTCCATACTTTGACTTCGTATAAATTTAAGTCAAATATCTTCCTTAGTCTGCCCAAAAATTCTTCTTTTACTATCATTGTATTTTCGTAACTTAAAAAGTGTTAAAATTTTAAGGAATAGCAAGTATTTAAAGGTTACGATTGTTTATACTATCGAGAAAAACTGAAGATTACCTTTTCTTGATAAAGTCTGATTTCTCTGGAAGCTTGTTTATGCCTTTTTTTTGGCAATATTCTCTTGCCAAAATGTAGAAAATCAGTCCCAAACTCTCTGCACTTTTATTATTGCATGGAATTACTAGGTCTATATTGGAAGTTACATTGTTAGTATCGCACAAAGATATTACAGGAAGGTTTAATTTTATAGCATCTGCCAAAGGATTTTTATCAAGCCATGGGTCTGTTATAAATATTAATGAAGGCTCGAAAAAACCAGGTAGATTTGGATTTGTTATTATGCCTGTTGGATATTTTTTTGTGAAAACTTTTATGCCTGTTGATTTTTCAAAAGCAACAGCAGCTTCCCATCCTGCTTCTCTTTTGCATGCAAGAAAAATATCTTCAGGAGCATACTGCGAAAGAAGATTTGCAGCGAGTTTCAAGCGAGAATCTGTTTCTTGTGTATTTATAGTTGCCAAGCCATCAGCTCTTCTTTTGTACACGTATTGTCTCATATGTGAAACTATTACTTTTGTTCCAAGACAGACCCCTGATTCTTTGTATTCTTCCAAGGGAACCAATAATTCTTTTAATTCTTCTGCCATATTTTTACCTTAAATGAAGAGGGTTTTTAAATATTGTGCTAGGGTTATTAGTAATGTCTTTTTTTATGATTTCAGTCAGGACATCAGCTAAAGAACATTAATGATATTATTAAATTATAAGCTGTTTTTTGTTCTATTCTAGATTATTTGCTAAAAACCGCTCTTTCTATTCTTAACAACTCATGCAATTTGGCAAATCTCTCTTTGCCAAGTATGCCTGTTTTTATTATAGGAATCTGCCAGCCTACTGCAAGATGTGCTATTGTGTTATCTGATGTCTCTCCAGAGCGATGTGAGATTATAGGTATAATATTGTTTTTCTTTGCGAGATCAACAACTTCTTTAGTTTCTATCAATGAGCCATTCTGATTTGGCTTTATAATGACTGCATTAATCGCCTGCTCTTTTATTGCTTTTTCAAGCCTTTCTTTTTGAGTGCAAATCAAATCATCTCCTGTAATTAAGCAGTCTATATTTTTCTTTTTCAGTATTTTTAATAATTTGGAAAAACTTTCAAAATCCTCTTCATGAAAAGGGTCTTCAACATAACTAAGAGAATATTTTTCTATGAGTTCTATAACATATTTCAATTGTTCTTCTTTGTTTAATTTCTTCAGGCATGGATTGCAATATTCGTAATGCGAGTATTTCCATAAGCTGCTTGCAGCCATGTCAAGTCCAAGGTCAATTTTTATTTTGAAATCAGCTTTTATTTTTTTTACAACCTCGCTGAGCAAAGCAAGAATTGAATCATTGTCTATTGTTGCTGCAAGTGCATTCTCGTCTGTTAGGTCTCCTCTCCAGTCCTTGTCTCTTCCAGAAAGCATAATCTTTGCATCCTTGTATGCCTGAAGATTTATGAAATATGCATCAAAAAAATGCTCTGTTTTTGGCAATAATAAGAATTCCTGGAAATCTGCCCTTTTTTCAGGATGGCCATTATGAAGTTTTATATGCTGCCCTCCGCCTATGCAATTTCCAAGAGGCATAGGTAGTATTCTTGGATTTTCATTTAAAAATTTCCATAAAGGCATTGCATAAGCTGCTGCCATGGCTTTTAGCAATGCTGCTTCTAATGCAAAAAGAGCATTTGCCCCCATAACACTGTAATTTTTTGTTTTGTCGAACTTTCTTACCTCTTCTTCCAATGTTTTTAAGTCATTAAATTCATTTAACTGCATTTTGTCATGAAGTATTTTTTTTCCAAGAACATTGACAAAATCTATGCTAAAATTTATTCCTTTTTTTGAAAATGGCTCTGCCTCATTTTTTCCGCGGCTTTTTCCGCTCGGAGCAATAGCCTCAAATTTTCCATTGGTTGTTTCTATTGTAACGGCGATTGTTTCCTCTTTTCTAGAATTAAGTTCTTTTCTTGCCTTGATATTATTTATTAACATTCTTAAACAAGAGGATTTTATTCTTCAGACTCTATTCCTTTTTCCTCAGGAGCTTCTGCTTCTTCTCCAAATTCTTCAAGCTCCTCTTTTTCATCTTCTGATAACTCTGCTTTTTCCTCTTGAGCCTCTTTTTTTATTTCTTCTTCTACTTCTTCTTTTTTCTCTTCTTCTTCTTTTTTCTCTTCTTCTTTCTTTTCTTTTGGTTTTTTCTTTTCTTCTTTCTTTTCTTTTGGTTTTTCTTCCTTAACTTCTTCTATTTCTTCTTTTTCTTCTTCTATCTCTTCTTTTTTCTTTTCTTTTGGTTTTTCCTCAACTACTGCCGCAATTTCTTCTATTTCTTCTCTGACAGTCTCTATATGCTCTACTCTTTTAGGAAGAGGCCTTCTTACTGTTATCGGCAGCACATCATTTTCAAACTCCATCCTTGCTATTTTAAGAGGATCATAATTTATTTCTTCAAGCTTGCTTTTTTCTATTTTAAGAAGTATAGGTGCATTCATAGAAATCTGCAGTGCTCTTGCTCCAAGAATTCTTGCAATTTCATATTTAGTATAGTCTTGTTTTTCTTTGGCTACCATCTTGTTTTATCAATAATTTTTATTAGTAATGTGTTGTTATGTTGGTAATGTTATTTTTAAATTATCTCTGCTCTACATCCTAAATTTATTTGCTTTTTTCTTCCAAAGCTTCTTCTAAGATTTTTCTTATTTTTTTCTGCTCTTTTACAGCAGTATCTATTATTATAGACATCTCTTCAGGTGTTAAAGGCGAATTTTTGGCATT
>Ga0315274_10010438_pt1 | contig 13384 bp, 8 predicted proteins | sample YL17G02_20_MG_FD_203700 | JGI IMG/M metagenome (GOLD analysis project Ga0315274, IMG submission 203700) | Sediment microbial communities from Yellowstone Lake, YNP, Wyoming, USA - YL17G02_20 | ecosystem: Environmental > Aquatic > Freshwater > Lake > Sediment | place: USA: Wyoming | collected...
AGATGCCCCTCGCCCGACGGCCAGGAGACCTTCATCTTGTGCCGAAGCGCCGACCGGCGGGAAAAAGAAAACGCGATGCACGACCGGTTTGCGAAGCGCATTCGGGAAGGGCTGAAGAGGATTGCCAAGGCCTGCGTGCGCAAGAAAGAACACCCCCTGGCAATTGCGCAATGCGTTTGGCCCCATTTGTGATGCTTTGAAGCCAAAACGGGCCGATACCAATGCGCCGCAGGCCGATACGGACATGCGGTGTCGCAAATCCACTATCACGGCAACCCTTATGTCATGCCCAAGGTCGAACGATGGGCCCCAATTCGAGGCGCCGGGCATATTGGCCGCTTGGCGGTTTATGTCGTTATGTTGTTAGTATGGGGTCAAGTGGAGGGAATAGCCTTGTCCTCGATGGATGCTTCTGACGCAAGGTTAGTGGGGAGATGGTTGCGGACACGGGACCCGGAGGCGTTCCGGGAACTGGCGGCGCGGTATGGCGGGATGGTGTATGCTGCTTGTTGCCGCGTCCTTGGCAATGCCGCGGATGCGGAGGACGCTGCACAGGACTGTTTTCTGGCGCTGGCTCGAACTGCCAAGGTCCCCGAGCACCATCTGGGCCCGTGGCTCCACCGAACCGCCACACATCGCGCTCTGGACCTGCTTAAGTCGGAAACACGACGAAAGAACCGTGAAGCGCGCTATATCGAGCAGCGGGCTTCTGCCGAAGGCGCACCGGTTGGTGAGGATCCCGCGTGGCGCGAGATCGTTGAGTTGGTTGATCAAGCCATCGCCGAACTCCCGGAGCGCCTCAGGATACCCGTCGTCGAGCATTTCTTGGAGAATCGCTCCCATGCAGAGATTGCCCAGTCCACCGGCGTGTCGCGCCAGACGGTCACCTATCGCATCGGCAAAGGCGTCGAAGACATCCGAGCGTTGTTGCGCCGCCGCGGCGTAGTGGTGGGTGTGACCGCTCTTGCGGGCCTCATGGCCTCCAATCTCGCCCATGCTTCGCCAACGCCGCCATCGTTGATCGCTGGCCTTGGAAAGATCGCCTTGGCGGGAAGCGGTTCGCCTGCTCTGGCACCCCAAACGTATATCGGCTGGGTGAGCCTTGCAAAGCTCGCCGTTGCGGCTGTCGTCGTTGTCGCAGTGGCTATATGCGCCCGGGAATTTCTCAGTCCCACGAGGAAGCCCGTTGGCAACGCATCAGAAGACAGCCGCCCGACACTTGTAAGCGCCGTTCCGGCTGCCAACGCGCCTGGACCTAGGGAAAACGCCGCCGAGAATAAGGTTGATGAACAGACGCCTTCGCAGCAAGAGATGCCTGGCGCGGCGTCGGACGACTGCCTCATTGAAGGCACGATCATTGACGGGCGTTCGGGCGCGCGTCTGCCCAATGTGGGTGTGGCGCTTTCGGGACCATTCAGAGACGCCGGCGAGTTTCCAACCGGCTGGAAGGGAACAAGAAAACGGTCTGGTCAAGACGGGACGTTTCGTTACGAGGGATTGCAGCCCGGCCAATACCTGCTGCGGGCGGATGACCCAGTCTACGTCGCTGATTACCCGCAAGTGACGGTCCTTCTTCGCACGACAGACAAGGCGTCTGCGGTCGAGCTTCCTGTCCGGCCCGGCGCAGTGGTGACGGGCCACGTAACGGACAAAGACACCGGCGAAGGCATTCCCGGCATCAGAATCAGGGGTTCCTCGTCATACTCAAGCGCCTATCCAACCCGCGAGAGTGGCGTGACGGATGATCAAGGAACCTTTCGTATCACGGGTCTTGGCCAATCTGACTACAGCATAGACGTTGCGGGCGACTTTGACGGAACCTACGTTCCGCCAAACGACGGTAACCTGCCGGAAGACCCGTTTCGCCGGCGCATCACGACGGTGGCAGGCTGCGAATATCAGGCAGACTTTCAGTTGAAGAAGGTTCGTTACGCTACGCTATCGGGTACCGTAGTGAACGAGTCGGGCGAACCCGTGCCGGATGTGTCGTTATCGGCGGGTGAAAGGCTTGCTCTGGTCGCAGCAGACAGAGCAATGACCGGTCACATAGGATTCGGACGAGCCGCTCTTTCCTCCAAAACGGGCGTAGACGGCACCTTCAGCATACGGCTCCCGCTCCATTCAGGTTGGTGCATTCAGGCAAAGCGTGGCGACGAGATCAGTGAGCTATGTGGCCCGGTGCTGATCACCGAGGAAGCTGTTAAACCCATCACCCTTACGCTGGGTTCGGGCGCCAGTATCGCGGGCAGCGTGTTGAACGACGGGGGCGAACCCGTTACGGGTATTGACATTTGGATGGACGATCTCGGCATACGCGGTACTGTTCCGATGCCGGTAGGTCGCACCAACGACAACGGCGAGTTTCGTCTTATCGCAATGCCGGCCGGCGACTACGCCCTATGGGCGATGACGGAAGCAGAGCTGTTCCGAGGAGAGACGGACACTTTTGGTCCCTTCTCGGCCGATCCGGACGAAACGCTCGGCTTCCTCGAGCGGCGATTTCAGGTCAAGGCAACGCGCGTCGCGATTCAACACGATGACCACACGCAGGACATCCGTATAACTTGCGCCAACGGGGGTAGTCATTCCATAAAAGGGTATGTCGTCAATGGCCGCGGCGAGCCAATTAAGCACGCATCGGTCACGGTGGAAGGGCCGTTGGAGCTTCCTCCGCAAGAGTCCACCATGGGACCACCGTCCGGCAAAGGGGTGGACGGGTTACGATGCCGTGCGTTCCGAGGACGGCAGCTTGGCGAGGACTGGGAGTTTGAGCTTTCGGGCCTCCTGCCAGGCACGTACCGGGTTATGGCAAACCACTGGCCGTTTAACATGCCTGCGGAACTGCCGTCCGTTCCGGCGGACGCCACGGACGTGCGGATCGTGCTGCGGGAAATGGGGAGCATCGAGGGTCGTGTGCTGGATGCGAAGACGAACCAACCGGTGCGCCTGTTCGAGATCGCAACCAAAGAGCCCAATCAGCCGCTCGATCAATACAACACATGGAACCACGCGTGGGCGGTCTACGATGAAGATGGCCAGTTCCGGGCCAAGAGCCGGACCAGCGGTCGCGTGGATGTCTGCGTTCGCGCGTCGGGCTACGTGCCTCAAACCGTTCGCGTGTACATCGACCCAGAGCAGACTCTCGGCGATGTGACGGTCGCGCTGACGCCGTCGGCGCGAATCGAAGGACGGGTCGTCGATCCTGCGGGTAAGCCCGTGCCGAGCGCCGCCGTGTTCCTGGGCGGCGTCCCGAGGCACTTTGGCCAACCCGGCTATGGGCGTATCGCAACGACATACACGGGAAGTAACGGCGAGTTCACTATTGCTAATCGTTCTTCCGCCACCACTATCGTATCTGTTGCCCACCCGGATTACGCGCCCGCCGTCGTTGCTGTCCAACCCGACAGGTCCGGCGTCGCGCGTGCCGAGATTATCCTTGACCCAGGCGGAGCCATCGAAGGGGTCACAGACCCGCGGAACGGTGAGATCATCATGCTTAGCATTTCGCCAAGCGACGGTCTGGCAACAGCTCGGACTACCAACTGCGATTCGCAGGGGCGATTTGTCTTTACACACGTTCCGCCGGGGATAGCGCGGATTACCGCCGGGCCGATAACGCAGGACGTGGAGGTTGTTTCGGGCCAGACGACTGCCTTGGAGTTCGGAGTTACCGAAGGGGACTGCGCAATCGAAGGAAGCGTGACGGTGGGTTCTCGAACTGTCCTTCAAGGAGAGGTTCGTATCGCCGTCGAGACTCCGGAAGGTGTCGTGTTCCGTCGCACTGAGATTAGGAACGGCTACCATATCGAGTCTTTGCCCTCCGGACCGGCTCACGTCCAGGTGTTGGCGCGCGATGTAAACGACCACGGCGCACGGATCAAAGAACTCTCGTGCGAACTGAGCCTAGGTCAAACACTCGCGTTGGACGTGGACCTCGGTGGTTCGGGCGTCCTGTCAGGACAAGTGCTCGGCCAGAACCCAGACGAATGGGTCGGCGTCGTCGCTTGGCCCGGCGCGGTGGACGTCGCCACGCTGCCTTTCGACCTGACCTGCATGGATGTCCTTGCAGCCGTGAATCCGGATGGTTCATTTGAACTCGATACCCTTGAACCGGGCACATACACCGTCTTCGCATTGGTCTCTTCCGTGACGCCTGACCCCCAAGACGATTTTCTCGCCCGATATTCCCGGCAGGCATCGGCAGTTGTCGCTGTTCAGTCGGGGGCTACGACTGTCGTCACACTTGGCGTTCCATAAGTGGGGCGTCCGGGGCAGCGGCGGACGCTACTTGGCGATGCGCTTGGCCTCGGCGGTCTTGGGGAATGGGCAGAGGTCGTTTACGACGCACCGCGAGCAGTACGGGGTCCGGGCTTGGCATGTGGTGCGGCCATGAAAGACCAGGCAATGCGAGAACTGAATCCATAGCTCGCGCGGCCAGAGTTTCATGAGGTCCTGTTCAATTTTGTCGGGATCGGTCTGCTTGGTAAGCTGGTTGAGAAGTTTGGGTTGATGATCCCGAAGAAGGACCACGGAACCGTCGTCCACAGAACCCTGTCGCTCAGCTCTTTTCAGCGGAATAGCCACGCCTTAGCTCCCGAAGGCACCCCAGTAGCAGCATCACGCATTGCTGCAAGTGTGCAGATACGCATCTCGGACCGTGCTCACGGCATGAGTTCGCTGCCGTTGGATAGGTCAGTACAGCACGGAGTCGCCTGATTTGCACCTGCCCAAAAGTGTGGCATTTCGTGTGCCACTTTTCGAAGGCTCAGCCGTCACGATGGCAGATACACCGCAGGACAGAATTTCTCTAAGTGACTGGCGTTGCTGGAAGTACATGCGGTGGCCGAGATTCCGGGCTGAGTCTAACATGGGGTGCTACCCCAACGGTTCGGACGCGGCTCGGCCGCGTGCGTTTTCGTACCCCCAGAAAGTCCCGCCGTTACATTTGCAGCGCGAGACACTGCGTATTCTGGTCTATTCGATTCTAGGGATATTTACCTGACTCAACCTGGCCCAATCTGTAGTGTAGTCCGAACCCAGCGGCACAGACCGGCAGAGTGAGAACCTCTGAGACGGCGCGATGTTTGCTTCCGGAAAGCTGCGACATAGCGGTACAAATCAGCCGATTGGGGCTTTTCGCGTTAGTTCTCGATTCTGCACCCGGCCGCGAGAAGGGACGACACGCCCCGTTTGCATCTCTTGTCAAACCACAACATCTAGGCACTGGTTGAGTGAAGTAAATATCCCTATTCGATTCTCACTTTTCCAGCCAGGCCCAGGTCAGTCAGGATCTGTTGAAGGTCCGAGATCGGAGCAGCAGCTTGTTCGCTTAGCAGAGAGACGGAAAGGCCGACCTCTGTCGGCCACCTCTTTCACGGACCATGCGCGGGAGTTAATCTGGTGTGCATGGGATGTTCCTGAGACACAAGTCGAGGGCGCTGCACGGTCGCATTCTTTGCGCGTCTTCTGGAAACCGAGTAGAATTCCTACGGAGGGAAATGCCATGAGAGCGTTGCGGGTTTACGCGGACACATCGGTGTTCGGCGGCATCTTCGACGAGGAGTGCGATGCTGCAAGCCGCCGGATTCCAAGACACCATGAGTGACCGCGAGACGAAAACCGTCTGTGTGTTCTCCGACCTGCACGTGTTCTGCGGGCGCTCGCAAGCCGCGGAGCGCATGGGGGCCGTTCATGATGCCATGGAAGGGGCCGACCTCTGTGTGCTGAACGGCGACATCTTCGACTTCCGCTGGACAGTGTTTGCGGGGGTCGAGGAAACGGTGCCCCATGCCATTGCGTGGCTCGAGGAATTCATGGCCCGCTACAGCGGGCGCCGCTTCCACTACGTGCTCGGGAACCACGACGCCGCAGGCCCGTTCGTCGACAGAATCGAGACCCTCGCGGAACAGACGCCGGAGCTGACGTGCCACCTACTTGGCGTGAAGCTGGACCAATCCGTGTTCCTCCACGGCGACGTGGCCCACTATGCCATGTCCAAGGACCACTTCGAGGGGGACTTTCGAGCCAAGTGGCGTCGCGACCGGAAAAAGGGGCCGGCGCGAAACTGGCTCTACGACCGCGGGTTTGACTACGGCGTCCACCGATGGGTGCACCGCACGGCGTTTCCCCCGCGCGTGGTCGCGAAACGCGTAACAAACTATCTCCTTGAAAAGGGCCTCGGACCAGACACCGGCACCACGGACGTGTACCTGGGCCACACGCACCTCGCCCTCTCGGACTATGAATACGAAGGCCTACGGTTTCACAACACCGGCGCCCCCATGCCGGGCCTCGAGTTCCGGCCCATGACCATCACCCTCACGGAAGAGAGGCAGACGGACCTTTGACCATGGACGACAGCCCATCCAAGACAGCGGGCCGATCCGACGGCGAAACTCATGACGACTCGGCGTGTCTCGAGCCGGATCTCAAGGCGGACTGCTACGCCGAACGTGAGCGGGCCATGATGATGTTCACGCAACGGGTCCGCGGACGCCTGTTCGGGCCGCTCCTGGGCGCCCTCGACTCGCTCGGGACCACGCCAAACCACTTGACGCTGGCCTCTTTGCTCGCGGGACTGGCCTTTTGCCCCTTGTACTTCTGGTCCAAACCGCTCGCCTTTGTCCTGTTGGCGGTACACGTGTTCCTGGACGGCCTGGACGGTCCCCTCGCCCGCCACACGGGCGTCGCCTCGCGTCGCGGCTCCTTCACCGACACGATGTCCGACCAGACCGTCATCACGGCCACCACTTTGGCCCTGATGTACGCCCGTGTCGTCCACTTCGTCCCGGGAACGCTCTACGTCTTCACGTATGCCGTCGTCGTCCTGTTCGCCATGGCACGCAACTTCCTCGAAACGCCCTATTCCTGGCTCATCCGCCCACGGTTTTACGTCTACGCTTGGCTTCTGGTTGAAACGTACTTGTGGCCCGGCACCATCGACTACCTCCTGTGGATTTGCGTGGTGGTCCTCACGCTCAAGCTCGTCACTGGCTTCGCCCGCATCCGCGCCCGGCTCTAGGGCAACTCAAGTTTTCTCGCAGCCTCACATTCATCAGAAGCGTAGTCGTCGGGATTCTCATTGGCTTGGCGGCTATCCGTTATATCAACGCTATCGACGGCTCCACGCCGTTGGTTCAAGAAATCACATCGGGGCTCAAGTCTTTACCCCGGATTCCGGACTTACAGGTCATTGGATGTGCGGGGGGCTGAATGCGATAGTATTCGACGCTGTTAATGGAGGCTCTTGCGATGCGGTGGGCTCTTGTCGTGCCGGCGGTGTTGTCGGTTGTGGCTATGGCGGATGATCAGAGAATTGACTCGACAACTGTCCATGGGAAAACCTTGTGCGGCTATCAGGGATGGTTTCGGTGTCCGGGCGATGCCACGAAGATTTGGGAGCTCACGTTGTTCATGGGTTGTCCAGTGCCGTTCTTTACGCAGAATTCCATACGGACGGTTTCTCCGTCAGGTACAGCCTTCCCCCTGAATTCGACGCCTTCTTTCGTTACGGCGGTGTATGACACTTCCCCGGTCTGAGGATTCCTCCGCCACTCTGGATATGGCTCGAGGCGGGAGAGTGGGACCATGTCGGGGCGGTGGTGGTCGATAAAATGCAGCCCCAGCGAGCTGTTGAGGGTTTCAGGGAAACGCATTTCGAGGTAGCCGTCCATCCAAGGAACGCGGATTTCAAAGCCGAGAAGGCCAAGCTGACCGGTGGGAGGCGGAGGTGATGCACGCAGACTGACAGGCGACTCCGAAGAATCTGCCGCAGCCAGAGCCACGATAAGGGCAAGGTAGACTCCTGAGTGCACCGTGATTCCTTTCCTTTCATCGGGTCTTGGCCGGACTAAACAAAAGCAGAACGCGTCTTCACAATGGGACGTATTCTAATGAAGCTGTGCTCGACGAGCAATCCACAAACCGTCTCACATCCTGCAACCGCCTACAAGGCGACGGCGATGCCGCATGACGTCTCGTGAGACCATGGCCGTAATCGCGTATGCTGTCTGTGCGGGAAAATTGCGTTGCTTGCTTCGAAGGGTTCATCGAGCAATAATTGTTTTTCAAATCTCTGGGTACGTGCTCTTAGTTTCATTGCCTTTCCGCTTCGGAGGTAGCTCACTATGAACACACGCCATGATTTGATGCACGATCTCTTGTTTCCCACAGTGCTCTTTGCGGCGCTGGGCGGTATGACATGGGCCGTGCGGGGATGCTCAGGCTATGGAGCGTCGGCTGGATGCATTTTCGCGGGCGTAACCCTGGGCGCCGCTTGGTGGTTCATCGCGCGCGATCCCAGCGGCACGCAGTCGCGCCGCTATTCCTCCGGCTGGATTATCCTCGCGATGACCGTCGCATTTGGCATCGCCGGCAACCGGGGTTGGATGCAGTGGCCCTCCTTCTTCAACAACAAGCTCTACATCAACTATAGTGCAGGGGAGTTCGTTCCGATCTCGCGCACCTACGGATTTGTTTGGCTGTTCCTCGCTGGCATTCCATGGGCCGGTCTGGGTGCATGTCTCATGGCCTGGTGCGCGTCCGGCCGACGCACCACCGCCTGGCAGTGGCTCGTCCGCCTTGGCTGCGGCATCGGGATGGCCTATGTCCTCAGCGTGCTCTTGTACAACCGCTTTCCCGGCGTGTTCCTTCCGCTGTACGACAGTCTCAAGGACAAATACCAGGACTTGGAAGCCAACCGCAGTCTCTGGAAACTCGTCCGCGACAACCGCGAAGCAATGATACAGATGGGCCTGTACCTTGGCTTCCTGTCGTTTGAAGTGGCGCGGCGCGACTGGAAGAACGTGACGCTGATTCTAACCGTCGGCCTGGTAAACGGCGCGGGCTGGTCGCTGTTGCAGAATTGGACATGGGCAGAAGGATTATGGCCCGGTGCGCAATTCAACTTCTGGCGTTCCTGGGAAACGTCCGGCGGTATCAGTATCGGCATAGCCTACGGCGTAGCATATTACCTCGTGAACCGCCGAGTGGAGGATAAGGACCGGACCGTGCACGAACTCGCGGCCAGGCAGGGCGCCCCAAGCCTTGGCTGGGTGGTTGCGTTCATCGTTTCCGCTGTGCTCCTCGGCCTCGTGTCTCCCGAGGTCATGCCCGTATGGTGTGCCGCGCTGCTAACCCTCGTCGCCGTTGCTTTTGCCGTCGGCTGCCACGTAAGAGCTAGAAATGAAGCAACCAGCCAGCACGCCACAGCATGGTCGCCTTGCGGCCCGAACCTGGAACGCTGGGGCGCCTACGCCGGCCTGATCCTCGGACTCGGCTTGTCCATCAAGAACGGGTTGAAGGGTTGGGCCAACATCTATCTGGGAAATGAGAGTCACTGGAACAACGTGTTTATGAACATCACCGGGCCCTTGATGATTCTCGGTATGGCGGCCATCTCTGCGTGGATTCTTCTCCGGCCCCGAACCGCCGATCCGCGGAACGATCCGTTTCCCCATGCTTACGGGATGATCTGGCTCGTACTCCTCGTGCAGAACACCCTCGCGCAACTCGTTACCGGCCCATTCGCGAACTGGAGTGAAGTCGCATTCAGTATCTACTACCTGCTCCTGTTTGTCATCACGGCGGTCATCATCTACCACTACCACTTCTTGAAACGGATCTCGCGTAAGGAGCTGAGAGCGTGAAGGCCTTGCTCACAGGCAGATACGGAATTGCCCCGCTCCTTCAGGCAGCCACACTTGTCATCGGTTTCCTGTTTATGAACTCCGCGTGGTGCGGAACCAATGAAGTCTGCCACGTCGGCGCGCAATTGCACTTGCAGGCGGTAGGGAAGCCGGAGGAATCGTATCTGCGCCATATGCGCTTGTTTGTTGAGCGCGGCATGGCCGATTATGTGTTCCTGTGTGTTCCGGCGTGGCCTCCAGCGACTATTGACGATGTCGCGCGCTACCTAACGGAACACCGCGTCCATTTCCTCCTTCAAGAACCCTACCCCGCCATCAACAAGCGCCGTTACGACACGGAAGACTACAAACGCATCCGGGCCATTGCGGGCGATCTGTTTCTGGGCGCGCATTGGGGCGAACTGGATTCGTCGGGCCTGAAACCGGAGGATTACTTGCCGCGGGAAGCACTTGCCGCTCCTACACGCCGCAAGGTCAGGGAGGCTCTCCTCGAGCGCGTGCGCGCCATCTGCCAAGACTTCTACCACGCGCACGGCGTCCCGTTCGCGCATAGTTCTGCAACGCTGTCGCACGCGCTGTTTGCAGAAGCCGGCGCGGACATGATCTGCAGCGAGGTTGGCGAAAACGCTCCGAATGTGAGCATGATGATTGCCTCGAACCGGGGCGCGGCGCGCGCCTACGGGCGGCCCTGGATGATCGATCATTCGACGTGGTGGTCGCCGCGGGGCAACGCCGGTGAGCAGGTGTCTCCGAGGGAAGGCCATACCCCCTGGTGCATGTTCACTTCGCTGTTGCTAGCCGCCATGGGAGGGGCTGACTTCGCCCAACTCGAGGTCGATTGGGCCGCGTACGATCGCGCCGGCGAAGTAGCGGGAACCGGGGAACCGGCGTTGCTTCCCTGGGGACGCGCCCTGAAAACCCTATACGCCGTAACCCGCAAGATCGGCCCTCGCGGCGAGACTGTCACGCGGTTCGGGATACTCTTTGGGCACGAAAGCGGCTGGCCGGGTGTCGGCTGGCGCGTCGGCGACGTCCGTGCGACAGGACTGTACGACGGCATCCGGCACAAGTTCATGCAAACGCGCGACGCCGATCTGTCGCTCAAAATACTCGATGTGTTCTACCCGGGATTCGAGCGGTGCGGCTGGGACCCCGAGTATCCAGGGTTCCTCTCAGAAAGCCCGCTCGGCGTGTGCGATATTGTCCCCGACAATCTCACACCGGACAAGTACCGTCGCTATGCCGTGCTCGTTGCGCTCGGCTACCATCGCATGACTGACGCGCTGCGCGATACTTTGCGTGCGTACGTCCAAGAGGGCGGGATTCTCGTCTGCGGCGACACGCTCTTCCTGGACGAAGCGGAGAAAGCCGTCGAGGGCGGCGTTGTCGAGCCGTTGGCCGGATGCAACGTTGATCTTGATCCTGAACATGCAATCCGACTGGATCAGCCGTCAGGGAAACTCGACGAGATTCCGGGAATTGCACCCGCGGACACGCACGACGAGTGGCAGACGCATTGGCTCCATCCGGTCCAGGTCACGACCGGCCGCATCGTCGCGCGCTTGAACGACGCGCCGTATATGATCGAAAACCGCCTTGGCGAAGGCCGCGTGTTCTTTGTCACCGGTCTGAACATGGTGGGCAGCAGTTCGAGCAAACGCGGCTCCGAGCCGTTTCTTTATGCGAACACGTTGTACTGGTTCTTGCACAAGCTCAAAGACAATGTTGGGGACGGGATCTCGCTTAGCCCGTGGAATGGCATCGAGCATGTCTATAACGAGCGCTCCGACGGCTCGGGAATGCTGCTGGTGTTGAACCATGGCGACGGCGACTATCGCCGGGATGTCACGATGAGAAACCCCCGTGGCTACACCCGCGGCCGCGTTCTGGCGCAAGGTTCTTGGGAATCATGGCGCGAGGGCGATGCGATCTCCTTCGTGCAAACAGGAGACGTGCTTGCCTGGTCCTTTCAATTTCCCGGCAAGAGCTTTATCCTATTCTCGTTCGATTGAGGGCATTGCCACCAAAGGGAGATGGGCGATGAGCGCAAGGATCATGGGCTGCTACTCAGTGTTAGTCCTCGCAACACTAGGCTTCGCGCGACAAACGCCGGGTGAACTCCCGATTCCGAAAGATTCCGCGTGGATACCCGTCAGAGATGACGTGTACTTGCAGGAAGTCGAAGGCCGCCTCGAAACGAAGGAGCCATTGCTTGCCGCCGCCGTTCTTGACAACGTGCTCTATGTGGGCGGTGAACACGGGGTGCAACGGCTTGAACATGAGGCGCTCGTCCCCGCCGGGGGGCCGGAAGGCGCCGTGAATCGACTGAAGACTCTGAATGGCGCTCTATACGCGTTTACTGAGGGCGGCCTTTGGCGCTTCACCGAGAAAGACTGGAAGTTACTCGGCGACGGTGTCTTCACGGACGGCTGCCTTCACGCGCGAAGCGTCGTCGTTGCCTCTCGAACGCAACTCTTTCGCGTCGACGGGGACCAGCTTGCCGCACTCAACGACGCCGGCAGTGCTGAGCCCATTCTCGGTGTCGCGTCCTATGCCGAGACGCTCTACATCCGCCATGCGGCGCAGGTGGGTTTTCTCCGCGCGGGCAAGTTCGAATACAACGAGGTAAAGGACTGGGGGCAATTGCCTGACGGCTCAACCACTCGCGACATGATGGCGTTTGGGCGCCAGCTTCTTGTGCCGACCGACAAGGGTTTGGCCGTGCTACGCGGTATGAGCTGGTGCAATATCACCGGCAAGGAGGGCCTGTGTTACGAGGATACGACCTGCGTCGCCAATGGATTCGAGAAACAAGACTACTGGGTGGGTACGACGCGCGGCGCTATCCGCGTCATCAACGGCGAGTTCCAATTCTTTGGTTACCAGCGCTGGATTCCCCATGACAAGGTCAACGCCATCGTCTGCGGCGACCGCGTCGTTTACATTGCTACGGACGGCGGGCTCGGCATCATCACCTACGAGCCGTACACGCTCCAGAAGAAGGCGGCGTGGTATGAGCGCTGGATCGACGAATGGGGCATGCGCCGCGTAGGCTTCATCAGCACACTTGCGTGGGACGCCGAACGCAATGAATGGATTCGATTCATTAGTGACAACGACGGAGGCTGGGCGGCGCATCTGCTCAACGCGTACAGTTTCAAATATGCCGTCACAAAAGATCCCGCGGTGCGGGAGCAGGCCGTTGACGTCTTCCGTTCGTTGAGATGGTGCGAAGAGATTACGTCTATCCCCGGTTTCCCGGCGCGCTCTATCGCCACCGTCGGCGAGCCGGCTCTGCTTGCCGCGACAGGTTCGGCAGGATTGCCTTCGGAATGGAATCCGACGCCCGACGGCAAGTGGCTGTGGAAGGGCGACACGTCCAGCGACGAGGTGGACTCGCACGTCCAATCGACGGTGATCTTCTACGAACTCGCGGCGCAAGGCAAGGACAAGGAGGCGGCCAGCGAGCATCTGCGCCGCATCATCGGCCACATCATCGACAACGGCTGGATCTTACGCGACCTTGACGGCAAGCCGACACGCTGGGCCCGGTGGGACCCTGAATACTTCAGGACGGCCGAGGGTTTCGTCGCACGCGGACTCAACGGCATGGAGGCGCTTGCGCAAGTGACATCGGCCTTCGCCCTGACCGGCGACAAAAAGTTCAAGCAAGGCAAACAGCAACTCGTGGATTGGGGCTACCCCGAAGCCGTGCTGCGGCAGAAGGTGGTGTTTCC
>Ga0315274_10010440_pt1 | contig 13384 bp, 7 predicted proteins | sample YL17G02_20_MG_FD_203700 | JGI IMG/M metagenome (GOLD analysis project Ga0315274, IMG submission 203700) | Sediment microbial communities from Yellowstone Lake, YNP, Wyoming, USA - YL17G02_20 | ecosystem: Environmental > Aquatic > Freshwater > Lake > Sediment | place: USA: Wyoming | collected...
TTCGCAGGCTATGCCTACTCGCCTTGCGGCCTGCACCCGGGTGTTGCTCGTTCACCTCTTGCGAACGCTGTTCTCGTTGGCTTACGCGACACTCCGCTCCGGCCGTTTCCGCCTTTTTCCACGCTCCGCGCGTTTGCCTTTGCAGTGCAGATTACGATATGCTGACTTGAAGGATTCGCTTATAATCTGCGGAGGTGTTTCGGCTTCGGACAGAAGGCCTCGGCCTTCGTGAGGTGCATTGGCTCTGGGCAGGAGCCTACGACTCCGAACAGTGGACCTCGACCGCGGACAGGAGGCCTTAACTCTGGGCGGGGTTTCAATTGCGCACAGGGAGTTCTTATCGTGAAGATAATCAGCGACCAATTAGAAAGGGACGAGCTAGGGCGCATGGCTTCGGGTATGTTTGGCAACATGGTGAAGGCCGTCGTTGACGTGGATAGAGAGCTTCTCGCAGTTGATGCAGAGCTTCATGCCGATCTGGAGTCCTTGCTCATCGAGCATGGGTCGAGGCAACGGAATCTGTGGGGAATCAATCTGTATCCGGAGATGAAAGGCGATGATTTCGTCGAATTTGATTCCCTCATTAATGTGCGCCCCTCTCAGGGAAATAGAAGTCGATACGTTGAGAGCGCGCAGACGCGCGAGAGAATAATGCGTGTCATCGCGAAGAGGATTCGGCCATGAGCTGTCAGCACAAGGATCTCGCGGCCGGGCGCTGGAAGGCTCTATCGTCCCTGGAGCGAATGGCGAACATCGGCGGGGAGGTGGAACGCGCCCTCTCATGGCGGGCGAAGAACAACGCCGAATACAGCTCCCTCGCATTCGAGCGCGCCCTCGAATTGATCGATCTCTCTCTCGAATGTTCCAACACTCCCTCGCATCTGAGGGAAATCTCTCGCATGAGGGAAGCTCTAGTTGATTACTTCCATGGAGCGAATGAGTTCGGATCTACCGAAGCTTCATGGAAGAAGTACTTTTTCTATTTCGCATACGCAGCTCGCAGAAAGTTCTAGAGATGTAGCTGCTGGCTCACGGATTCTGGCTACGACGAACCCACCAAGGAAGTGCCAGGGAGTTTTCGGAAGATCTGAATCAAGGTGCTGCGCACCAAATCAACCGTCTCTGCTTCTGTGCGGAAGCCGCGCGAAGCGTATCTTGTGCCCATCCATGAGAACTGCACAGGCCACTGGTCCGTGATTTCCGTCTCGGGTGCCGGGCGATCTCAGCGATGAGGATAGACCGCGTCGCGAAAAGGAGACAATTCTGAACCATGATTCCCAATGAAGACGAGCCATCGTTGGCTAGGAATGACCTGATGGGAGGGCAGGGGAGACGACCGGTCACGGAAAGGTGCCGCGTTGATCTTGCGGCGCTTGCGCTCATAGATGTAGAAATGGCGGTAGCCACCGGGCTGGTACGTCCTCTCCGTCAGTTCTTTCTGGAGCTGGTCCAGCTCCTTTTCCAAATGATACTCGAACGCGGCAACGTGTGGCTTGCTGCGTTTTCCATTCTTGCGGGCGGCGCGATAGGCAAAGTAGAGATTTTCGAAGGCGCACACTCGCGGATACAGATGCGTGAATGTCTTCGGCATTCTTGAATTCTCTCCTTTGCAGGGCTCTGCCTCTTACGTCGCGGAAGACAGAGGACAAAGATTCAAAGGACTGAGGGCCCCCTATGGAGAGAGACTCCTAGCGCAACGAAAACCCACGTTGTCGAGCCTGTCGAGCGGGAGGCTCCAGACGCGGTGGGCACAGCGGGCGTCGTCAGAAGGGTTGAGCCACGACCCGCCGCGCAGCACGGGATACCGTTCTTCTTGGACAAACATACTGCTCGTCCACTCCCACACATTCCCCGAAAGATCGAGCACTCCATAATCGCTCCTGCCTCCCGGGTACATCATCACCGGCGTCGTTGCAAGCAATACGCTCTCAAATGTATTCGCTTGCCTCTCGTCAAAATCGTCGCCCCACGGATAGAGCTTGTCTTTCTCCCCGCGTGCGGCTTTCTCCAATTCCTCTTCGGTGGGCAAGCGATAATCCTTGCCGGTTTCCTCCGCGAGCCATCTGCAGTATGCCTCTGCTTCGTGCCAACTCACGCCCACTACCGGCTGGAGCGGATTGTTCCAACGCGAGTCATCCCATAAAAGCGGGCGGTCCCATTTCTCCTTCTCACGCTGGCTCCAGCCCTTGGCGGACCACCATCGTTCAGTGCCATAGCCGCGGGCGAGCATAAAGCGTTTGAACTGCACGTTCGTGATCGGGTACTTTCCGATCTCAAAATCGTAGCGAATTTGACGCGACTTATTCTTGTCGCCGTAGAGAAACGTTCCGCGTGCCGCCGGCATCATCTCATCCAGGTCATCCGGCAGCCAGCCAAGTTCGGCCAGCGTGATCCCCGCATCGCGTCGTGTCGCGGGCCGCACATCGAGAGAAATCATCGTTTTGAAGAGATCATCCTGCGTGTCGTCCCACAAATTGTTCTCGACCCCAGCCGCGCCGATGTTGAGCAAGCACGCGCCGGCGAGGACGGCGTTCTTTCCGGGATCCTCCTCTGGAGAGGGGGTGTCCCGCAGAATATTGCGAACAAACAGCGACGCCGTGGCCTCCTCCCTCGCTATCAAACTCAGATGCTCGGCGGTGAGACGCACCACTTCGCGCCAAGCCGGGAGATAGAGATGCTGCCGCAGGGCACCGAAGATCTTGAGTCGCTCCACCTGCCCCTCGAAAATGGCCCCCCGCGCCGCGAGATACTCCTCAAAAGTCAGGTGAAGAAATCCGTACGCATTCTCGCCGCGCTCGATCAAAAGACTTGTGTACTTGCGCAGACTATCCACGAAACTCCGTGCCGCGCTCTCGGCTTCTGCGGTCGTCATTTTCTGAGCGTAGTAAGCCTGAATCCGCCTTTCGATTTCTTCGCGGGGGGCGGTGCCCCCGGGGTGCTCGCGGTGCATCCAGAGGGCGAGCGGCGCAAGAATCTTGATCGCCTCGATTTCTTCGAGGCTGCCAAGGGCCTCGCGCGCCAGGGTGCGGTGCCGGCTCCAGGAAGTGATCAGCGTCTTGACGTACAACTCGTAGAGTTCGACGCGTTTTTGAGGCAATTCCTTCCCCGAATAATGAATCAGCGCCAGAATCGTGAGCAAGAGTGGATTCGTGGCGAGGCATTTGACACCCGGATCACGGAAGATCGTAGCCGTGAGGCGTTCCGCTTCGCGGGTTGCTTCTTCGCGTGCCGAGACCGTGTCGCCGCGGAGCCAGCGAAGGTAAGCCGACCACCAGTTGTGCGCGAACCAGCGGATTTCCTCCTCGGTGAAATCCTGCAGTGTGAAATGCGCCATGCCCTCGGTCTCGAGCGGCGCATCTCGGTAACCGATGATGCGGCTCGTGACGACAAAGCGATTGGTCCCAGAAGGGGGCGTGCCGGCGTTCTGCCATTTCTCAATAAACGCCTTCACCCGCTCGACTACACGCTTGCGCTCTGCGCTTTCAAACACCTCGTCCAATCCGTCGAGCAAGATTAGAGCGGTACCTTCTGCGAGATGCTCTTGCAGCAACGGCGCGATGTCGTACGCCATCGTGTCGGTGCGCCAATAATCCGGGATAAACCCGAGCAAGTCGAGATTTGGGTTTTGGCGCAGGGCCGCATTGTAGGCGGCAAGCGGCACAAGGAACGGCACGCGGTTTTCTTTCAGTCCCAGTTTTTCGTCGGCACGTCCCTGCGCAAAAACGACAGCGAGGTAACGCAGGAGCGTCGTCTTGCCCGACCCGGGATGACCGAGAACGACGAGCGCATTGTGTTTCTTGAGCGCGTCTTCGATCTGCACCGGGTCAGAGGCGCCCCGCTCGCGCTCAATCGCCTGCATCTCTTCATACGGTTTACGCTCGAAACGTTCGACCATTTCCGCGCGCGGCACCTCGGGCGCCGCGTAGAGTCTTACGTAGAGATCATCCACGTCCAGCGTGACTGGGGCGCGCTCCAATTGCACGATGGCCTGAAACGTGAGCGGGCGAACAACATCAATCAGGCAGGTAAGATAGCGCGCGGCGGCGAGCGGAATCCTCGGGGCGATGCTGACCGGGCCGGGAATGTCTAGGAGTTGCTCCAACTCGGTAAAGAACGCGAGCGCGTCGTACGGTTTGCCGGTCGGATCGCTCAAAACCTCGACGTTATGCCCACGCCATACCCCCATACGCGACTTCTTGACGAACGGATTGACAGCGTAGACCTGCCGCGGGATGCGTCGCTCGAAACGAACGTCGTTGTACGCGCGCTTGACGTTCTCGTCGCCCAATCCGTAGCCGATCATAATCACGGTCTGGTCGATGAAGATGTTTTCCAACCGCCGATACAGATTAGGAAGCTCGTGCTTGAAACGCGCGAAATCGTCCTCGCTTACAATGTAAGAACTCGGGCTGTCGAGTGTGCCGTGCATTTTCAGAATGTTGAACGTGCCGGTGTATTTTGGACGCCCCTCCAAATCGCCGTCCGTTATGATCGCGTAGTACGGGCGCTTGGGGGAGAGCGCATCACAGGCATTCTCGAGCAGCGTGTCCCAATTCGTCGTCACCACAAGATTTACGTCCTTGAGACGCGCGAGGGCGAGGTGCGTGGGCGAGGGCGCTGCGAGCGAGTCCTGCGCGGATTTCACCAGATTGCGGATTTCGGTATTGAGTTGCGCGCGGCGATGCTCGGCGTCGCAAAAATCCGCAATCTCAACCAGCGTCGGCCTCTCAATGTCCGGCGGCTTGAAATCGGTGGGGAGTTGCTCGGCCAATTCGGCGGCAGAGGGCATGCCCGCGCTTTTGCTCATCCCTGCCCCAAGAAAAAAGATCACCTCGCCACGCCTGAGCTCGGCGGCAACTGTTTTAAGCTCAGCCATTGTCTAATCCTTTCAGGATTTGAGCTGTCTGGGAAAAGGGTGGGGCATCCGCGCCTTGGACGAGTTTTCCAAGGACGCCGATGCACGAGATCATACGCACCCCCCGAGGAACAGAGGACGAAGAGCAAAGAACAAAGGATAAAGAACAAAGAACAAAGAACAAAGAACAAAGAACAAAGAACAAAGAACAAGAACCAAGAACCAAGAACCAAGAACCAAGAACCAAGAACCAAGAACAGAGAATCTCCCTATGAGACCTCAGGCACGGGGAAACTCCTGGCGCAACGAAAACCCACGTAGCCGAGCCCGCCGCTCGGGCGGCGCCAGAACCGGAGGGCACAGCGGGCGCCGTACGACTCGTGGAACCACGACCCGCCGCGCAGTACCCGGTATTGCCCGGAAGAAGGACCCGTTGGATTCCTAGCGGGCAACTGTTTGTAGTGGTCCTCGTCAAACCAGTCCGCGCACCATTCCCAAACATTTCCTGTCACATCAGCAATGCCGTAGTAACTATCGCCCTCTGGAGAGTACTTCCCCACGGGAGTTGTAGCACCCACATTTCCCTCCCCAGTATTGCATTTTCCCGCATCCCATTGACTGCCCCAGGCCCAAATTCGTTTTGCCTTGTTATCATCGTCCCACGACGCCGCCTTTTCCCACTGCGCCTCCGTCGGCAAGCAAACCACTTCGCCCACGCGCCGGTGGCCCGCTTTGCGCAGCTCTTCTGTCAGCCATTCACAGTAAGCCATCGCATCATCCCAGCCCACATTGACGACCGGATGCGCTGCAAGCTCTTCAGGGAATCTTCCCCCCGACCAATGGGTTGGGGGTTGCTGGCGGGCGGCCTCCACAAACCCCTGGTACTGTGCGTTCGTTACCGGATACTTGGCAATCTGGAACTCGTCGAGCGTAACGCGGTGTTGCGGCTGCTCTCGCTTGAACCAATTCTCACTTTTCCACTTCTTCGCCCAGTTCTTCGTGTTTGTCATTCTCAACAGCAGTTCAATCTCTTCATCGGATGTGCCCATTAGGAATTCGCCCGCGGAAATACGGACGAACGTCGGAATCGGCAGCTCCAGTCCGCCCCCGCCTACCCGGATGCCCCCCTCCCCCACGACACGCAGCTCGGGCGCGGTCGGTGGGGCTTCGGCGATTGCGCCGCGCGTGAGCGTGAAATACGAGTTGAGTTCACCGTAGTCAGTCTTGATGAAACAAGCGTTCTCGTCGTCCAGGAAAAGCGTCAAGACGCGTCTCAGAGCAGCGGTGAGCAAACGTTCGGGTACGGGTGTCGTTCGCGTTTCCGCGACGGTGCGCTCTCCCGGGGCAACACCGTCCATCCTCAAACCTCGCTCCGCATCGGGCGTCGCTGCGGCTTGCGCCCGCAGGTACTCTTCGAGGTCGCGGAGGAGCGCGGGATTGACGCGCAGCAACTCGTACAGCTCCGGATGGCTGTGGTAGATAACGACGATCTTTGCAAGGCGCACAGCCTGCAATGTGATTTCTCGCTTCTCCGCGAGCTTTGAGAGAAACAGGAAGACGTTGATCGCGCGCTTGACCTTGCGCGGGTTCGTCTCAAGCCCTTCGGCGAAAATCCGCTCGCAACGATTATCCGGAAAAGCGGCGAGCCCGTGAACAAACGGCTGCATCGCGCGCGGCTCAATCTTTGGCAGGCGGAACGGGAGTTGGATGATCTTTTCGAGATAGTTTGCGCCATCAATAGGGATGTGTTTTTCGCTTCCCTCGCCCTCGTCCACCGCAAAGTCGCGGTACTTGACCTTGATGCCTCGGGTCACGACTTCTTGATCGAGTCCGAGCAAGAAGATGCACCCCTTCACGTCGAGGAAGAGCTTGATCGCCTCCAGCACCTCAATCGCCTTGTCCGGCAGACAGCGGTCGAGGTCGTCCACGAAAACGACCAGCCGCTCGTCCCGTGCGACGACTCTAATCTGAACAAGTCTCCCAAACTCCTCCTGAAACTGCTCGATGGAACGCAACTGAGCCTGGTGATGCTCGATCACTCGACGGTCAAATGCTCCGAGCACACTGCCAACGTCTTTTCCCTCGCCAATCGCGCTCTGCGCTGCTTTTACCGCTTCAGCGGCAACTCCCGGTAGCAGCGCAAAAGGAAGCCGGACTGCCATGGCGGCGATGCCCCCGGCCAGTTTGGGCAAGTCAATGGTCAGCCCGCCCTTTTCCTGCCATTCGACGTCGCGATAGAGGCGTTCTTCCAGGTGAGAGATTTCGGTTTTGAACGGTTCTTGCGTCTCATCTTTTCCTACAGCATTTCGGTCGCGCAGGTTGTCGATCACACGGAGCAGCAGTGCGCGCCAGAGCGCGTCCTCCTTTTCGTACTTCCACGCGTCAAACCACGCGAGGCGGAACTTGCGCGTCGAGTCGCGCTGCAGTTCGTGCTGCACGAATTTCATGAGCGACGTCTTGCCGCTGCCCCACGTCCCGAACAAACCGATGACGAGCGGTCCTTCGGTCGCCGGATCGCGGATGATGTCGAGGAGTGTGTTCGTGTAGGGCGAGAAGTCGAGCAAGTCGCGGTCTGCCGCGCGATCGCTCAAGAGCGGTGCGGATTTCTTTTGCTCATTCATGGCACCCCCTCTCTAACTGGGTCGAGCAGAGAATCACCCACGTTTTCGCGAGACAAAGAACACGTCTTCCAGATGACAGCTACAATGTGTATTGGCCTATCACTATTCTTGACTTCTATACGATTTTCAGACGCATGTCAAGACATCGGAAACATCCGACACTCTAGCATGAGCCGCCAGTTGAAGCTCGCGGGGAGGCAGGTAGGGAGAGAGGTAGGGATCCCGCCCGGCGTGCCCGTCAAGCCCTGGCGAAGCCGCCTTGCCTCTGCCCGCAGGGCCTTGCGTTTGACCTGAACACTGTGCAACTCTTTCCTGTTACAAGTCCTCCGCAGCGGAACACCTCTTGATTCTCACGAGCCATTCGAATTCCGTCGGGGCTCGGCTCCTGCACATGTTCTCTCGAGAGCGCAAAACCGCTTGACCCTAACGAGTTATCGTTCTACATTGAAGTTGTCGGCTTGATAGCATAACAGTCTACTACTCTTGCAGGAACTGCACGTGATCGGGAAAATCGTATCTCACTACAAGATCCTTGAGAAGCTTGGCGGAGGCGGTATGGGTATAGTTTACAAGGCCCGGGACACCAAGCTTGACCGTGTGGTAGCGCTCAAGTTCCTGCCTCCTGAGCTCACACTGGACGACCAGGCCAAGAAGCGCTTTATTCAGGAGGCAAGAGCAACGTCCTCACTAAGTCACCAGAATATATCCACGATATACGAGATTGGCGAAGTCGAGGAAGGCACCTTCATTGCGATGGAATATGTTGAAGGCGACAACTTGAGGGACAAGATTCGCTCAGGAATGCTGGGCATTAACGAGGCCACGGACATTGCTCTCCAAATCAGCGAGGGACTGCAGGAGGCGCACGAGAGAGGCATCGTTCACAGGGATATTAAGAGCGAGAACATCATTGTAACGACAAGAGGTAAGGTCAAGATAGTCGACTTTGGGGTGGCCAAGCTTCTTTACGGGACAGAACACCCGGAGACCGGACAGAGAATAGGCACGGTTGCCTATATGTCGCCTGAACAGCTTCTTGGAGAAGAAGTCGATCATCGAACGGACATATGGTCTCTCGGCGTTCTTCTCTATGAGATGATCACCGGACAGTTGCCCTTCAAGGCGGAATATGAGGAGGCAGTTGTATACTCTATCTTGCATACCGACCCCGAACCCGTCTCAACCTTTTGTTCCGGCGTCCCCGATCTGGCTGAACGAGTTGTTCGCAAAATGCTCGAAAAAGACAGAAACGATAGATATCAGACCATCAATTCACTCATCGTGGATTTGAGGACTTTCTCTGAGACCTGCGCGTATCTTTCAGAGAGAAAAGCCTCGATCATCGTTCTGCCGTTTGAAGACATAAGTCCCGGGAGGGACAACGAATATTTCAGTGACGGATTGACCGAAGAGTTGATCATGAACTTGTCGCGTCTGAAGAACGTGCAAGTGACCTCCCGCACTACCACAATGCAATACAAGGGGACAAAGAAGGACGTAAAGACGATAGGCAAAGAAGTTGGTGCCCGGTACATCCTGGAAGGAAGCGTGAGAAAATTCCGGAACGATCTTCTGATAACGGCACAGCTTGTAGATGTTGAGGTCGACGCGCAGCTCTGGACGGGGAAGTACAAGGGAACGCTGGAGGAAGTGTTCGATATTCAGGAAAAGGTATCAGAAAAAATCGTTGACGCGTTAATGGTAAAATTGTCGCCCACGGAGAAGCTTGTCCTCGCCAAACGCCCTACTCAAAATGCCGAGGCCTTCGACTACAATCTGCGAGCGAGAGACGCTCTCTATCGGATGACGAAGGACGACGTCAAATCTGCCATTCAGCTTTTTGCAAAGGCCATAGAGCTCGACGGTCGCTATGCGGCTGCGCATGCAGGCCTGGGTGAAGCTTATGCGCATCTCTATGCGAACTTTGAGCGGAAAGAATCGCACCTCGACAAGGCCGTCGAGGCTTGCCTCAAAGCTCTGATGTATGACGAGACGCTGTCCGAAGCATATGCCGCTCTTGGAATGGCTTATTTCGATAAGAGAAAGTTCGATGAAGCGCTGATGGCAGTGGAGAAAGCGATTGAATTTGACCCAGACAGTTTCATCGCCCATTGGATACGTGGAAGAATCTATCACATCACTGATCGAGATCGAGAAGCGATTGAACCCTACAAGAAGGCCATCGCGCTCAACCCTGATTATTATGTGGCCCACATGGATTTGAGAACGGTGTACGAAAAACTGGGGGAAATGGACAACTATGCCGCGGCCGTCAAGGCGGAACTGGAAGTTTATCCGCGATATTTGTCCCGGTTCCCCGAGAATCCGCGTGCGCACGTCTTCTATGCCGTTGCCTTGGCTCGGGCGGGGAGAAATGAGGAGGGTAAGGCAGAAGCTGCTAAGGCGATTGAGCTAAATCCCACAGATCCTCTCATGTTGTACAACACGGCATGTTTCTATGCTCGAATCGGAGAGAAACGTCTCGCGGTGGATACGCTCAAGAATGCTATTAGTGCAGGTTTTGGGGAGTACGAATGGATCGTACGCGATCCTGACCTAGACAGCATACGCGGCGAACCGGAATACGCTGAATTGATGAAGAGAAAATAACGCAACCCTGCTCCTGACGTCGCTGCACACCAGATTAGGCGGCCACCGCCCCAGTTCGAAAAACATCTCTTGGGGCACCCCAGTAGTTCGGAATACTTGTTGACTCACAGAGGCTCTCGTTCTAGATTTCAAGTGCTGACTTCATTGCGCTAAGAGATGATAACACTCCAGGGAGTCGCGCATGATCGGGAAGACCATATCCCATTACAGAGTTCTCGAGAAGCTCGGCGAGGGCGGTATGGGCGTTGTCTACAAGGCCCTCGACCTGAAGCTCGAGCGTTTTGTCGCTCTCAAGTTCCTGCCACCCCACATCAGCATCACGGCTGAGGACAAAGCTCGCTTTTTGCAAGAAGCCAGAGCTGCTTCCGCGATCTCGCACCCGAACGTTTGCGTCATCCACGACATTGTCGAGCATGATGATAATCATTTCATAGTAATGGAATATGTAGATGGTAAGACATTGCGGCAGCTCGTGCCAATAGAGAAGACGCAGGATGCCCTCACCTATGCCATCCAGATCGGTGAGGCACTTCAGGAGGCACACAGCAGGGGAGTGGTGCACCGTGACATAAAAGCCGAAAACGTCATGGTCAATACCAAGAACATGGTCAAGGTCATGGATTTTGGGCTGGCCAAGCTCAGGGGTTCGCTCAAGCTTACGAAAACGTCGAGCACTGTTGGGACTTTGGCCTACATGGCACCTGAGCAAATACAGGGCGGGGAGGTGGACGCCCGTTCTGACATATTCTCGTTTGGTGTCGTGCTCTACGAGATGCTGACGGGGCACCTGCCTTTTGCGGGAGAGCACGAAGCCGCGATTATGTACTCAATTATCAATGAGGAGCCACAGTCGATACAGAAGTACAGACCGGAGCTGTCGTCAGAGCTGTTGCATATCTTGAATCGTGCCCTGGAGAAGGACCCGGAAGATCGATACCAGACAGCGCGAGACATGGTGATTGACCTGAGAAGGGCGAAGAAAGAGACGTCGCGAGTGTCTCGGCCTTCGATCATGCCGTCAACTGCTGAAGAAGGACGTCCGACTGCTCTGGAGGGCCAAAGAGTGCCTGCGGGAGAGGGGGCACCAGCATCCCCTGGGGTAAGAACAAGTAGGAGAGCCTTCTTGTGGATGGGTCTCGCTGGCCTCGTCGTCGCGATTTCGGCAATTGCTGTATTCTTCTTGCTACACAAGCATCCGCCGAACCTCAATCCCAACATGTCATTTCGCACGCTCGACGTTCCATTTGCCGAGATCGAGTTTACTGGCTTGTCGCAGGATGGGAGCTGGGTTGTGTTCAGTGCCCGCGACGCCAAGAAGGAATGGTCAATCTACTTCATGAACGTCGCCAAGGGTGAGCCCAGGCGGCTAGTCACAGAACCGTATGCGGCGTTTGACTATACCGAGATCTCCCCCGACAACAGCGAAGTTCTCTTCGGTGGAAACAGGCCCGGGAAAGGGTTTCTTTCCGCCATCTATTTGGTTTCGTCTCAGGGCGGCACGAGCAGGACAATCGCCGAGCCTGGGATTGGTGGCAGGTGGCGACCGGACGGGCAACTAATCGGTTACATCAGGGATGGAAGCCCGGGAGCCCCAAGCCAATCCGGGAAGTTCGAGTTCTGGACAGTAAAGCCTGACGGCAGCGAGAACCGCCTCGTGTTCGTCGATAGTCTATGCTACCTCTGGTCGAACTACTGTTTTGACTGGTCCCCACAAGGGAACCGCATAGCCTGGCTCAGGTCGTTCCCCGGCTATGGAGAAATCTTCATCTGCGATCTAAAGTCGGGGAAAGAACGTCAATTGACCGACTACAAGAAACCGATAACAGAGATCGCCTGGGCGTCGAACGATCAGATATTTTTTACGTCGAGTAGGAGCGGAAACACGAATGTATGGATGATTCCGGCAGAGGGAGGCGAAGCAATACATGTTACAAAGGGGAGCGGACCAGATTTCGTCGTCCGAGTCTCCGCCGATGCAAAGCGATTATTGTTTCTAGAACAGCGGAGAATCACAGACCTATGGACTGCCGGCGTCGATGGCAGCAATGCGCGCCAGTTGACTTTCGACACCCAGTATCTGGGTGAGCCCATGTTTTCGCCCGACAAGAAACAAATCTCATACACGGTATATTCTTCTGACGCCCTGCGACCCGGTGCCCACATTTTCATAATGCAAAGTGACGGCACTAATAGGATTCAGTTGACGCACGGAGACGATTTGTATTCTTGCGCCGCCTGGTCTCCGGACGGCAAGTATATGACTTACGTTTCGGTGCGAATCGACGAGCCTTCTGACTCCTCTCGAGTCTATCTCTTCGAGACGTTGAATCCGGGAACGCCGAGGCTCGTGGGCAGAGGTACGCGCACGTTTTGGATCGATGCGGAGAGGTTCGTCATTAATACTGGCCTGCCGGATCCGCATAGCACTCTATACTCTGTGAAAGCGAGCGAACCAATAGAAGTTGCCGGGAACTCAACGTGTCAATTCCCTCTGCCTGACGGCAAGTACGTACTCCTTTGGGACACAAGAAAGGGGCACGAAGGGTGGTGGCTAAAGACTGCAGGGAATGGAGAGGAAGAGGCTCTGAAGCAGATTCTGTCCTCTGAATACGTGTACTATGCTAGAGCTAGCGTGAGCCTTCGATATCTCCTTTATCAAGAGCCAAGCGGGGAGCTGTGGCGCATGTCTCTCCCCGAAGGGAAGCGAGAACGTTTGCCGGCGATATTTGACCGCATAAATCCGCTTACCCTTAGTATTCAGATGAGTTTTGATGATAAAAGTGTCGTATACGAAAAGAGCCGGCGAGATGCGAGACTTGTGCTCATTGAGAATCTCTTTGAGTAGGGGGTGACCCACGGCACCGTGAGGCAGGAATCCACATGATCGGACGGACAATCTCACATTATCGAATTCTCGAGAAGCTCGGCGAAGGCGGGATGGGCGTCGTCTACAAGGCCCTCGATACGAAGCTCGAGCGCTTTGTCGCTCTCAAGTTCCTGCCTCACGAAATCAGCCTGAGCGCCGATGACAAGGCTCGCTTCCTGCAAGAAGCCAGGGCCGCCTCTGCGGTGTCTCACGCCAACGTTTGTGTCATTCATGACATCGCGGAGCACGACGGTCAGCAATTCATCGTGATGGAGTACATTGACGGCAAGACGTTGAGACAAATGGTGCCAATCGGGAAGGTGGGGGATGCCCTCGGTTATGCCATCCAAGTCGGTGAGGCACTGGAAGCGGCTCACAGCAAGGGGGTGGTTCACCGTGACATAAAGGCAGAGAACATCATGGTGAGTGTCA
>Ga0315274_10010442_pt1 | contig 13382 bp, 13 predicted proteins | sample YL17G02_20_MG_FD_203700 | JGI IMG/M metagenome (GOLD analysis project Ga0315274, IMG submission 203700) | Sediment microbial communities from Yellowstone Lake, YNP, Wyoming, USA - YL17G02_20 | ecosystem: Environmental > Aquatic > Freshwater > Lake > Sediment | place: USA: Wyoming | collected...
ACGTGCTCATAGCCAGCAAGGGCAGGATGAGCCGCTGCGGGGCCTCGCAGATGGCCGGCGCCGACTTCAACCTGGACGGCAGGAGCGCCATCGCGCTGGGCCTTCCGGGAGACGACCGCGACTCCCCGCAGCGCTTCTTCGAGGACCTGGTGCGGGAGGGCTTCTACCTCGGCAACCAGCGCATGATCGAGGCATACGTGGACTACGCCGCCAAGAGCACCGCGGACCTGCTGGAGTGGGGCATGCCGGTGTACCGCTTCGAGCAGGTCCACGCCGAGGAGATGGCCCGTGGCCTCATCACCTCGGGGGTGAGATGGGTGCGTGTCCTGGCCCGCAAGGTGCGGGAGTTGGGCATCCCCGTGCTGGAGGACACCATGGTGGTAGACCTGCTCGCGCGGGAGGGTCGCGCCATCGGAGCGGTCGCCCTGGACCTGAAGAGCGGCGAGATAATCCTCATCAAGGCCAAGGCGGTGGTGCTGTGCACCGGGGGATGGCAGCAAGCCTACCATTTCAACTCCGCCGCCGCGGACCTCAGCGGCGACGGCCAGGCCATGGCCTTCCGCGCCGGCGCCGAGATGATCGGCATGGAGATGGTGCAATACATCCCCGGCACCATGCTCTGGCCGCCCATCGCCCGCAAGAGCATCCTCCCCTACATCATGATGGAGACCGAGGCGGGCCCGCTCATCCAATTGCTGAACAGCGAGGGGGAGCGCTTCATGGAGCGTTACGACCCCTCCACTTTGGAGCAGAGCACCAAGGAGATCGTGGCCATCGCCGGCGAGCTGGAGGTGGAGGAGGGGCGCGGCAGCCCCCACGGCGGTGTCTACTTCGCCCTCAAGCACCTCACGCCGCAGGGCGTTGATTTCGTGTGGGGCAAGTTCGCAGAGTTCCTGGACGAGAACAACGACAAGCGCTCCGAGTTCCGCAAGCTCCTTCCCCAACTGCTGGAGAAAGCCAAGACGGAGGACCTGGAGGTGGGGAACGCCGTGCACTTCATGGTGGGCGGCATCAAGGTGAACGAGCGCACCGAGACGGGCGTGCCGGGGCTCTACGCCGCCGGCGAGTGCTCCGGCGGACTGTGGGGCTCGGTGCGGGTGGCCTCGGCCACCACCCAGGTGGGAGCCCAGGGGCGCATCGCAGGCGAGGTCTGCCCCGCATACGTGAAAAGCGTGGAACATGCGGAGCCGGAGAAGGCCCAACTGGAAGCGATCATCGAGAGGATAAAGACGCCGCTGCAAAGGAAGGAGGGCGTCGCCCCCGGCGAGCTCCTGAAGAGGATGCACGGCGTCAGCGAGGAGTACCTGCGGGTGATCAGGGACGGGGAGGGCCTGGAGAGCGCTTACGACGAGCTCTCCTGGATGAGGCGCGAGGAGGCGCACCGCCTCTATGTCTCTGCATCCAAGGCCAGGAGGCTGAACTACGAATGGGAGCTGTGCCTTGAACTGGACAACATGCTCCTGTGCCTGGAGATGAGCGCCCTCGCCTCTCTCAGGCGGGAGGAGAGCCGGGGCGGCTTTTATCGCCGTGATTTCCCCTACACCGACAATGACCGCTGGTGTGTGAACACGGTCATCTCGAACCGGGACGGTGAGCCCGCGCTGCGGCTGGAGGACCCGGTGGTCACCCGCATGCAGCCCCCCACGGGAAAAATGACCTTCGAGGAGGCGGTGGCCTGCGGCACCGCTTCTCTCAAGCGAGGGGAGGCGGCAATATGAGCCATCCCACCATCAACGTACGTTGTTTCCGCTACGATCCTCAGATAGATAAGGAACCGCGCTTCCAGGATTACGCGGTTCCCCTGCGCGACGGGGAGATGTCGGTGCTCAACTGCCTGGACCATATCCGCGAGAACCTGGACCCGGGGCTCGCCTACTTCATGAACTGCCGGTTGGGTTTCTGCCAGCGCTGCAGCTTGAGGGTGAACGGCAAGGTAGTCATGGCATGCGAGACCCGAGCCGAGGGGGACTTGATCCTCGAGCCGGTGAACTCAGAAGAGGTCATCCGCGACCTCTGGTGCGACAGCACCTGATATTCGGAGGGGAGTTTGCTATGCCCGAGGAGAGGAACGATTTCGACCTGGAGGTCCTGGGTCCCGCTCTTTCCGAACGGGCGGAAAAAAGTAAGGAATATATCGACGCTCCCCTGGCCATGCAGGCCAGGATCTTCGCCACTCTGGCCAAGGAGGTCATCGAGCGCTTCGGCGATGAGGGGCGGGAGGCCGTTCTCGCGGCAGTGAGGAAGTTCGGCGAGGAGCGGGGCAGGAGGATGGCGGAGCGTGCGGTTTCCGAAGGACGCGAGAACGACTTCGCTGGTTATCTCATCTTCTCCGACCTGGACACCAGCTACCACCAGATGGTGCCCGAGATCGCAGAAGGTGCGCTCAAGGTGACCATCTCATACTGCCCTTTCGCCGCCGCCTGCCAGGAGTGGGGCCTGGAGGAGTATGGCAAGTACTTCTGCCGGGAGATAGACGCCGCCATCATGCGGGGCTACAACCCCGAAAGGTACGAGACGGTGTGCGAGCGCAACCTCACCGAGGGCGCCGAAACCTGCGTGATCATATATAGATATAAATAAGGAGGATGGCATGGACTGGGATAAAATGGGAGATGAAGCCGTATCCATCCTGTGCGAATACCTGCGCATCGACACCACCAACCCGCCCGGTAACGAGGCCCCGGGGGCCGAGTTCCTGGGGAGCATCCTCAAAGGGGAAGGGATCGATTGCAAGCTCTACGAGAGCGCTCCGGGACGTTCCTCAGTGCTGGCACGCCTTAAAGGGGAGGGGCCTGGCAAGCCGCTCATCCTCCTCAACCATATAGACGTGGTCCCCGCAAACCCCGAGAACTGGCAGGTCCACCCCTTCTCTGGTGACATCGTCGACGGTTTTATCTGGGGGCGTGGAGCCCTGGACATGAAGGGTATGGGAGTCATGGAGCTCATGGCCTTCATCGCCGCGGCGCGGGAGGGACTAAATCTGAAACGCGACGTGGTCTTCCTGGCCGTCGCCGACGAGGAGGCGGGCGGGTACTCCGGCGCCAGGATGCTGCTCGAGCAGCACCCCGAGGAGCTGGAAGCGGACCTGGTTATCAACGAGGGGGGCTACGCCACCCTGGACCTGGTGGCAGATACGCCCTTCTTCATGATCGCCAGTGCGGAGAAATACGGGTACTGGTTGCGCCTTAAGCGCCGAGGTATCGGGGGGCACGGCTCCATGCCCACCGGCCAGGGCGCCCTGGACCTGATGGTCCCGGCCCTGGCCAGGTTACTGGCGAAGCAGCGTCCCATGAACATCAATCCCACCATGCAGGCCTTCTTCTCCCGCCTGGCCCAGCACTGGGAGATTCTCGCCCCCTACAAGAAGGACGGCAAGGTGGAGACCCTGGTGAGGCTCGTCGAGGAGAACAACCTCACCGCCCTGCCTGCTTTGAGCGCGGTAGTCAGGGACACCGTGAGCCTGAACATGCTCAACGCGGGGGTGAAGATAAACGTCATCCCCGACGAGGCGGAGGCCTTCCTGGACTGCCGCCTCCTGCCGGAGACTGACGGGGAGGAATTCCTGGCATTCATCAAGGAGGCGCTCGAGGATCCGGAGGTGGAGGTCGACGTGTTCATGGACATGGAGAAGGCCCCGGCTTCCCCCATTGACTGCGATCTCTTCCAGGCCATCGAGAAGGTGGTACTCGACGATTACCCCGGGGCCATTACCAGCCCCTTCATGCTCTCGGGGCTCTCAGACTCCCGCTTTTTCCGCGCCCGCGGCGTGCCCTGCTACGGTATCATCCCCGCCCGCCTGGGCATCGTGGACCTGGCCCGCATCCACGGCGTGGACGAAAGGATCCCCGAACGCGACGTAAAGGACGGCACGAAGCTCTTATACGACCTTATTGTGGAAATATGTACCTGATAGGGAAGCTCGAGTTGCCCGGCCGCGGGTATGCTGCATAACGGGAATAGCTGAAAACGGGCAAAAAAGAGCGGACCCGCCGGGCCTTGGGGGATTGGGGGGTTGAATACCCGGCGGATGCCGCTCTACTGGTAGTATCGATCGTTCTTTGTAAGTCTCTCTCGCCGATGCGCTCCTCTACCGCCGCGCCTAGTTGGAGACCATGCCCGCGATGAACATCACCACGCCGTTCATGAAGGCGAAGAAGAGAACCGGGTTGGGGGTCCCTCCATGCCAGCCGAAGACCAACGCCATGATGGTCAGGATCACCAGGCAGGACCCGCCCAGGAAATATGCCCAGGTAGGCGACCTCAACGCCGGTACCTTGCGGAAGGCGAAGCGGGCAGCCAGCAGGTAGGTCGAGAACGCGGCGAGCGCCGCGGAGGCCACCAGCATGAGCATCCCGTAGGCGGTCTGGTATCCGGCCCAACCGTTGAAGAAATCGGTGAAGCAGAGGATCCCCGCCGTCACACTGGAGATGAGGGCGATGAAGTCCCCTATCGGTCCCGCCGAGGCGTAACGCACGACCTCCTGCGGGAAATCTCCAGCCGCCATTTCCTGTTCTCTTACCATCAGTTTCTCTAACATCGTTGCAACCTCCTCGTCTACTTGTCGTTCATGTCCGCCGATCCCTGTCCGTTAAAAACCTCAGATCTAAAGCGCGCGCGCGAATCGCCTCAACCCTTTTCTTTCCTTGCCTTCTCCGACGACTCATACCTGGACTGGAATTCGCCTATAAAATCCCTCACGTTCTTCATGCTCTCGGACCAGGAGGCCAACTCCTTCCACCCCTTCTCGGTAAGGCGGAATACCTTCTTTACCGGTCCCCTTCCCTCCGTCTTTACCAATCTGGCCGTGGCCATCTTCTTCACTTCGAGATAGGCCAGGGCCCTGTATATGATGGGGAGGGGGAGACGTTTCTCGGCCGCCCCCATCTCGACCAGTTTCTCCAGCAGGGCATACCCGTGCGATGGCTCCTCGGAAAGGAGCAGCATGATGCTGGGCAGCAGAAACCGCCTGGGCAAGGAGCGCTTCTCGGAGGCAGCGGGAAATGGCTTCCCGGGTCTCGGTTTGCCGTTTCTTTGTTTGCCCATCTCTCCCTCCTTTCTTCTTATTAACATCCTTACAATATGTACTTTAGCGTAATATTAACATTTTGTCAATATTAATATTACGATAGTATCAGGTGCGGAAAATGCATGGTTCATGTCCGCGTCCGGCCCCCGCAAGCAAGGGGCCGGCCGCCAGTCTGAGGAAAACCGTCTAAGTCATATACATGCAGCCGGCTGCCGCGCGGCTGGTCCTTACTCCAGCGCGACCATCTCGTGCAGGGTGGTGCCGGTCTCCTCGAAGGTCTGCCCCTCGTGCTGCACGCGCAGGATGAAGTCCGACTCGAAGCGGAACCAGCCCGGCCGCATGAAGCGGTTCACCAGCCACCTCACGCCCCGGTTCATGATGATGGGGTTCAGCTCCTTGAGGAGGTCGTTACAGTCGATGATGCGCTTGACGTCGAAACGCAGGTACACCTGGCCGGGGATCTCCATTCCCAGCCTGGCCGGATAGGTGCGGTTGGCCGTCTTGTTGAAGGTGACATCGCTTTCGGTGAGCGTCATCTCTCCCGAACTGAGGATGACCTTGTCCTTATAGGCGAGCATAAGGGGTGTGGAGGCGACGTTGCCGAAGCGCTTCTTGGTGCGCACGTAGGCATAGAGCAGGGTGAGATCGTCGGTATAGAGCCGTCCCCAGTACCACCAGGAGATGATGCGCCGCGCGTCGGTGGTGATCACGTTGTGATCGTGGTATCCTGTGCCCTTCGCCTGCAGGGTCTTGCCCTCGAATTTCACCGTGCCCTCCACCCTCGCCCGCGGTATGGGGACCACCCATCCGAAGTAGCCGCGCTCGCCGTACCTGGTCTGTCCCTTACCCGGCTTCCAGCCCGGGACCTCGCTCGAGAAGGTGAGGTCGAGTTCCATGCCGTCCTCGGATATATATAGATGGTGCGTAGGCAGGTCCCCCTCATCCGGCCACTCGACATAGCAGTGGTTCTTCCCCACCCACACGTCGCACTTCTCCTCCGAGGCACGCAGTTCTGAAGCGGGGAATTTCTTGACCACCGAGAGTTTCTCTCCCGACGGCTTATAGACGTGGATCTCTATCCCCGGCTTGCGCGTCATGAGCTCCGAGGCCTGCAGGAACCCCACCACCACGTGGCCGTCCTCCAGGCGCGCGTCGAAATACCACCATTCGCCGTAGAACTTGCTCTTGCTGGCTTCGCGGTTGACGGCATTCTCACGTTGAGTGATGGGGACGATGGTTCCGTCCTTCTCCCCCGGGCCCGACCACTCGTCGATTACCGGCTCTATCTTCATGTGACCTCCCCGCTTGCCGTTCGAATACGCTACCGCATTATAGCATTATGTTCTTCTCCAAGAAGTATGGCCGCCATACAGCACCATGTAAGGGTCGGGACTCAAAACTCTGCATTGTCCGTAGTGCAAGTTTTGAGGCCTGACCCCAAATAGTTGCTCTGTAACGCAATTCTGGAGAAGAACATGGATTATAATTGACGGAGGCCGGCCCGGTTTGCCTTCTATACTGGTACGCTCGGGAGCGGCGAGTACGGGATACCGGACTTTTGCCTTCGCCCCCGGTCGGGGATCAAAGAGAGGTGGGTCCTGCCATGGAGATGACACCGCGGGAGAGGTTCCTGGCCACGGCGGCCTTCGAACCGGTGGACCGGCCTTTCCGCATGGAGACCATCGGTTTCTGGCACGAAACCCTGGCGCGCTGGCACGGAGAGGGCCTGCCGCCCGGCATAGCCGATGAGATGGGGGCTTTCCTCCACTTCGGGATAGACCTGCAGCTGCCGGTGCTGCTGGGCGCGCACGAGCATCCCGGCTTCGACCCCCTCTTCGAGGAGACGGTCATCGAGCAGGACGAGCGCTACACCGTGAAGATAGACAAGTCCGGCGCCAGGGTGAGGACGTTCGCGGACGGCGCCAGCACCATCCCCGCTTTCCTGGAAGCGCCGGTGAAGGACGAGGCGGGCTGGGAGGAGATCAAGTGGCGGCTGGATCCCGCAACGCCCGGGCGCCTCGAGCCCTGGATGATCCTTATCGAGACCGCGAAGTCCGTTCCCTACCCCCTATGCATCTATATCGCCGGCCTCTTCGGCACCCACCGCCACCTGCTCGGCTTCACCCCTCTCATGCTCGCCTACCGCCGGCAGCCGGAGCTGCTGCATGCCATCTCCCGCCACTGGGTTTATTTCTGGAAAGGCGTGCTGGGCCGCATCGCGGAGGCCCATACACCGGACATGGTCATGCTGTGGGAGGACATGTGCTACCTCAACGGGCCCATGATCGGCCCGGACGCATTCGACACCTTCATGCTCCCTTATTACAAGGAGCTCATAGGGTTCATCAAGGGAGAGCTGGGCGTACCGGCCATCGGCGTGGACACCGACGGCAGGATGGCCAAGCTCATCCCCCCGTTCGTCGCGGCGGGGGTGAACTTCATCTGGCCCTTCGAGGTGCAGGCGGGCATGGACGTGCTGGAGGTGCGCAGGCTATGGCCGCGCCAGTTCGTCATCTTTGGAGGTATGGACAAGCGCGCGCTGTACGGGGACCGCGCAAGCATCGCGGCCGAGGTGAAGCGGGTGGTACCGCCCATGCTCGAGGCGGGAGGCTATATACCCGCCATCGACCACTTCGTCCCGCCCGAGGTCTCCCTGGACAACTGGCTCTATTTCCTTGAGCTGGTGAGGGATCTGGGGGAGCGCGCCGGCAACAGGGCCTGACCGTGGGCGCGAGGAACGGGGGGGCCACAAGGCCTGCGGATCAACGAGGATGGACATGGAAGCGATAGCAGTCAGGGCATGGAGTTCCACCAGAGCCGCCCTGCAGGTCATGCTCGACCCCGGCGGGGTCCTTCGGGATATGCTCGATAACGTTCCCTCCGTATTCTCCCTCTGCATACCCGGCCTGGCCTTCACCCTCTTGTTCCTGCAGGCCGGCCTCGATCTCTATCGTGCCGGGGCGAAGAGCTCCGAGGGCGTGTTCGGATTGACCTTGCTGGGTGCTCTGTACGGCGTGGCCGGCATCGCCTTAGTGGCGGCGGCCGCCTGGAGCTTTGCCAGGGCGATGGGAGGCGTTCGTTCCTTCGACTGGACCCTGAGGGCCTTCGGGATAAGCTACACCCCCAGCCTCATCTATGCCGTATGCGGCCTTTTCTTCAATGCCGCCTTCGGGTGGAACACCTCGGCCGCCTTCGGGGTGACCGGGCTGTTATGGTCCATCGCCCCCCTCACATCCACGGGCAGGGAGATGCTGGGAGAACGGCTGGGGCTCAGTATCGCGCTGGCGACGGTCTGCGGAGGGCTGCTGCTCTTCGGTTGGGCCCTTATCGTTGCCTGAGGTGATGGGGATGGAATCCACCGTGACGACGACCGGGGAGACGGGATATGCCAGGTTCCTGTACCCGGTTATATTCTTGCTCTCCTTTGGCGTTATGTCCCTGCTGAGCGGACGCGCGATCGATCCCGGGGCGGGTTTCGTCGTCGTCTTCACACTGGTAGGCCTGATGCTTGCCGGATTGTTCTTATGCGGGCTGGCGGGCCTGGCTTACGCCACAAATCTCCGCCTGCGCCGGACCTGCGACTACCGCGCCGTCCTGGAGCTCTATGCCCGGGGGTTCGTGCTGCTGCTTCCCTTTACCATCCTTGCCCTGACCGGCGAGATCTTCCTGGATTGGAGTATAGCCCTGGTATTCATCCAGGCGGGGATCATGACCTCCGGGACCTTCACCGCTTTGGAGATCGTGAAGCTCAGCGACAGCAAGGCGTCCTACATCATCGTCCCCATCCTGGGCGCCTTCTCTTTCTCCATCGCATGGATGCTATTCTGCGCCGCGGCCCAGGCGGTGGCGACATGACCGCGAGGAGCAGGCCTGGTGCAGTAAGGGCGGCCTGGTTTTTTCTGCTGTTCGTCCTCTTCGCTATTTCTCTCTCGATCTTCCTTTCGTCCAGCGGATCCAGCCTTGCCGAGCCGGCTTGCGGTGATCCCGACGCCATCCCCGCCAGCGAGTACGGCTACATGCCTCCCTGCGAACCCGTGCAACCACCGGGTCCGGTAAAAGACATGGGGTCTATACCGGGGCCCTGTACCTGGGGGCAGGCGACCGTGGGCATCCTGCTTCCCGGCCTCATCGGGCTGGCCATAGCCCTGCTGTTGAACCTGTCCGGCAGCAGGGCCGGGGCGGTTCCGCCCCTCCAGGCGGCGCCGGCGGGAACGCCGTGGGCTGCCGGGCCGGGACCGGGAAGCCCGCCTCCTCCGGTGCATCCCCTTCGCGACGCCGCCGCGCCGCCTAAAGAGGACGTCCCTCCAGGACACGTGGAGGAAGGAGCGAAAGCCAAGCGGGAATGGGACCGGGCCAAGGCGAAAAAGGCTTTCGAGTTCATGCAGGAGGCGGTGCAGGCCTTCTCCGAAAGCGTGGAAACTAGCGAGCCGGCAGGCGGGGTTCCCGCTGGGGGACTTGGCGGCGCGGGCGGACACACCGGCCCCATGGCGAAGAGTGCCATGGAGATAGCGGGAATCGGGAGCGGGGTCCGTGCCCTGCTGGACAGGATCGCATCCAATATAAAATCAGGTGAGGACCTGCAGCAAACGCGGGGCAGGGAGGAGATCCCGGGCTACATGGAAAACCTCCAGTCACTGGAGGCCCCCGAGGGTCATATCGACCGCACGCTCTCCGAGACAAAGCAGGCGCTCTCGCAGACGGAGCGCAGTATCATGAGGTTGGATGCGAGATTCGGGCCGGGACAACCGGAAGGGATGGCGGCAACCGGCCCCGAGGATATCACTCCGGGCCGGGAGGTCGTGGGATTCAGCGGCGAGATCTCCGGCGAGGCGGATGCGGCCGCCAAGGAATACCTGGAGTACCTTGCCATGAGGAGGGATCTAAAGATAAAGGAAGCGGCTTTCGAGTACAGGAAGAACCGGGGCAAACCCGCCGTGAAGGAGGGTAAGGACGGATGAGCGAGGACACCAACGCGAAATCGCCAGGGGAAGGACCGCAAGGCGGGGGTCCTGCCTGGGATTCCCTGGCCATCAAGGAATCGATAGTCGGGATACGCCAGAGGTTTAATTACCTCACCGAGCTGTGGTTGGCCGGGGAGTTGGAGGGAAGCCGGTACCTGGAAGAGCTTTCCAGTATGGTCTATTTCGACCCCGCGGGGGATTGCTGGTTTATCTCCCCCTTGAACGGAAACTGGTACAGGGTGACGGATGAGGGCCAGACCCCCGGCGAGCCTCCCATGTTCCTCTACCGGCCGGTGGAGGATATCGTGGACTCCGCGGGGGGCGGTAAGGTCAGCTCTTCGGAGGCACGCTTCTGCACCCACTGCGGTACCCCCCTGTTGGAGGGCGCCATGTTTTGCTCTAAGTGCGGCCATGTGTTAAAGGGCTGAATATCGCCGCATGCAGCGATCCCTGCTCAAACCGGCTTTACCGCCTTTACCTTCGCGCTCAAGACCGCGTTCATGAGCCTGTCCGTCTCCTCCGCCGCTCAGTCGCCTTTCTCCACCTTTATCTTTTTCGGCGCGCTGTACCAGAGGGGGCTTCCCGTTGCCCACTCCTCCACCCCGACCTTCTTGATCTTGCGCATGTTCTTCACGTGGGCATCACCGTGCACGGGCACCAGGAAATCCATTTTAGAGCAGGTGGCGAAATCCGCACACTCCCAGCAGCCCTCGTAATCCTTCTTAATAGCGCACTGGGCGATACCGCAGAACTGCGAACGGCTGCTGACCTTGCATCCCTTGCACCTCAGCTTCACCAGGGAGCCGAGGAATTCGTAGGTCTGCTTGTATGCCTCCGCATCGAGGAATGGTATCACCTCGGCCACCTTGTCGAACCTCGCAGTGCGCAATTCCTTGCGCAGGTCGCGCGCCAGGTCGGGTATGCCCCCGGTGTGAAACGCGCAGTCCTCGCAGTAGAGACCGCAGTACGCCGTCATCCTGGTGGGATCGACGCTCATATCCGACTCCTTTCATCTTGAACGGTCATCTCTTAAAGCGGCAGATCAGGTCCATTCCCGCAGCAGGCGCTCGAAATAGTAGTGCCTGGCTTTATCCGCCTTGCTCCAGAGCGGCCTCACTTTGTCGACCCAGGCCCCGAAAGCGACGGGATGCTCCGGGTAACCCTCGTAGAGCTTTTTAATGGAACCGGCTACCATCCCCATTCTTACGATGTTGACCACCGAATCCAGGCGTAGCTTGCCCGAGGCGATACCCTTGAGCAAAGCGGGGAGAGATCTCAAAGATGAGGCGGGATCCGACTTTAACTCGTACTCGAGGTTGAGCGCCTGGGTCCCCTCCTCGGTGATGATCCCCGGCACGGTGAAGAGGTAATCGATCTCCTCCTGCGAGAGCGACACCACGGCGGGCATGACTGCCGTGAGGAATGCGAACTTGGCTCCCTGGTCCTGGAAGTAGCGCGTGTTATAGGGCCAGAGGGCCTCCCGGCTGAGATCGTCGCGCGCCAGTGCATCCGCGGCAACCTCGGCAGCGATGCGGCAAGCGGTGAAGGCGGAAGTCACGCCCTCTCCGTTGAAGGGTTTGTTCATGAACGCCGCGTCCCCCACCACCAGCAGGCCGTTGTCCACCAGGGAGAACGGAGGCCTTCGGTAGGGTACCCTGCCGCCGGTGGAGCTTCTTACTTCGCCGGTGAATGGCAAGGTCGCGGCAAAGGCCCGCTGCCTTGCCTTGGCTCCCTCCGGGCTGGCCGGCATCCCCACTCCCACTATCATCTCGCCCCCGTAACTCGGGGCGTACCATCCCTGGAAGTGGAGGTAGGAGTTGATGCCCGGCCTCACGTCCCCCTGGAGGTCGCCCCAGGATTCCATGTACACGATCATGGAATCCAGGTCGGAGATGGGGTCGTTCTCGAACCAGGGGCTCGCAGGCACGCTGGTCCTCACCGTTCCGCCTATGCCGGACGCGTCCACCACGAGGCGGCAGCGGACCTCGAACTCCCCGCCGGCCCCGCTTGCCCTTACCCCGGCGGGGAAGCCCCTTTCCATCACCAGCGCCGTAAACTCCGTCTGCTCCAGGATCTCCGCCCCCGCCTCCTCGGCATAAGCATGCAGCCTGCGCATGAAGAGCGGTTTGTCCATGTCCAGGGTGATCAGGCGGGCCATTATCCCTTCCCTCATGTTCGGCGGCCACATGGTGATGGATTCCAGGCGATGCAGGAGCTCATCCCCCGCCGGCAGGGGTATGCCAAACCTGTCGAATGCCTCCTCCTCCATGTGGAAGGGGCCGATGCTGGTCCCCAGCTCGTCCAGGGTTTCCCGCTCCAGGACCAGGCAGCGGCATCCCGCCTCCGCGAGCTTCCAGGCCAGGTAGGTACCTGAAGTACCCGCTCCCACGATGACCACGTCAGCATTTTGTTCCAACCGGTTCGACCTCCTCCATCCCTCGATACCCTATCGTATATGATACCTCCAAGAGAGATCGCCCGTCCCTCCCGTTAGGCCTTATGCCCCTGTTGGGCAGGCTCGTGGACTGGGTCACTGGCCTGGTCGATATAGGTTGACCCCACACTTCGGCTTCCAGCATCACCTGTCCGACCCTGCGGCATGCGGCGGATTATCGATCCCTGCGTGCTGCAGGGAAGCAGGCACCGTCCCGCCGTTATATAATTATCCTGCGGCTGCGTTCTCTTAATGAAGGGGGTTTGCCAATGCTTTCGGATGACGCTTATAAAGAGCTGGAGGAAGCCCTCGGCCCCGAGAACATCTGCCGCGAACCTGCCGTGCTGGACGGCTACGCCTGGCAGGCCTTCGCGGAAGTCGTGGGGCAGACCAGCGGCTGGTGCCCCGAACGACCTGTGGCGGTCGCACTCCCGGGGAGCACCGCCGATGTCCAGGCCGTCGTCCGTATATGCGGCAAACACGGCCTGCAGTTCAAGGCCATGTGCACCGGCTGGGGTATCTGGAACATGGTGAGTGGCGAGGATGTCGTCCAGTTGGACCTGCGCCGCATGGACCGCATCCTGGACATAGACGAGAAGAACATGTACGCCGTGGTCGAACCCTATGCCATCGGCGCCCAACTGCAGGCGGAGGCGATGAAAGTCGGCTTGAACTGCCACATCATCGGGGCCGGCTCCGGCTCCTCGCCGCTGGCCAGCGCCACGTCACTGTGCGGCTACGGCTGGTCCGGTCTGACCACCAGCTACAGCGCCCGCAACCTCATGGCCACGGAATGGGTCCTCCCCGACGGCGAGCTGATGAGAATAGGCACCATCGGGTCCGATGCCGGCTGGTTCTGCGGCGACGGTCCGGGGCCCAGCCTGCGGGGTATCGCCAGGGGGTACATCGGCAACTGCGGCGGCCTCGGCGTGTTCACCGCATGCGCCATCAAGCTCTTCCC
>Ga0315274_10010444_pt1 | contig 13381 bp, 12 predicted proteins | sample YL17G02_20_MG_FD_203700 | JGI IMG/M metagenome (GOLD analysis project Ga0315274, IMG submission 203700) | Sediment microbial communities from Yellowstone Lake, YNP, Wyoming, USA - YL17G02_20 | ecosystem: Environmental > Aquatic > Freshwater > Lake > Sediment | place: USA: Wyoming | collected...
AGCGGTCGATAAGGTAGTTGCGAGTGTGACCCTGCTGATGCGCGAACGGCACCAAACGATCGAGGGATCGGATGACTTCACCGTGACCAGCCAGAAAGACACCCTGGCTGCAGCCACCCAGGTGACAGACACCCTGACCCTCTTCCTGGGCGGGATCGCGGGAATCTCGTTGGCGGTTGGAGGCATCGGCGTGATGAATATTATGCTGACTACCGTCACCGAGCGCACCCATGAAATCGGGCTGCGCAAAGCCATCGGGGCGCGCCGGCATGACATCTTGATCCAGTTCCTGGTGGAGTCGATGGTGCTCAGTCTGATCGGCGGTCTGATCGGCGTGGCGCTGGGCTGGGGTATCGCGCGCCTGATGGGACAGGTTACGCTAAGCGGCAGCACCATCACCCCGTCGGTGGGGCTGGACAGCGTGCTCCTGGCGACCACCTTCTCGATCGCCGTAGGGCTCTTCTTCGGCATCTACCCGGCCACATGCGCCGCCCGCTTGCAGCCGGTGGACGCCCTAAGACATGAATAAGGACTAATTCCGGAAATTCAGGTGTTTTGGGCTGCGCAGCAGCCCAAAACACCTGAATTTCCTTTTTCTCAGGCTTGCCTGTTGCACCACTCGGACGTAAAATGTGCAGCAGGCAAGTTTGTTTTATCCAGGCCGACCAGAAGGAAAAAGAATTACCGATGACATCTTTACCAGCTACCTTTCAATTTGTTTCCCCGCGCCCCAGCGTGGAAGTGCACCTGCCCGATGGGCAGGTTATCGAGGGTCCGCGCGACGCTCCGGTGGGAGATTTCCTCAAGCTGGTGGAAAATCAGAACGGTAAGCCCACCCGAGGGGAGCGTCCGCCAGCGCCGGACGAGGATGAGCCCACGGTAAACCCACCTTCGGGGGGCGTCCGCACGGCCCCGATTGTGGGGGCAGTCGTCAACGGCGAGTTACGCGAATTAACCTTCCCGATCACGATGGATGCGCGCATTCGTCCGGTGACGATGGCTGAATCGGATGGCATGTTGATCTACCGCCGGTCGCTGACTTTCCTACTCGACGCAGCCTTCGAAGACCTGTTCCCGGAGGCCAGCCTGACCATTGACCATTCGGTTTCGTTCGGCGGGTATTACTGCCGCGTGAGTAGGTTGAAACGGCTTTCAGCCAACAAACTGAGGCGCCTTGAAAGGCGCATGCGCCAGCTGGTGGCTGAGGACCTGCCGTTCATCAAGCGGGAAGTCGCCCTGAGTGAAGCCGTGGCCTATTTCGAGGCCAAAGGCGATCTCGATAAGGTGCGCCTGCTGGCCCACCGCACCAAAGATTACCTGGTGCTCTACCGCCTGGGCGATCACCAGGATTATCACCACGGCTACATGGTGCCTTCCACCGGTTATTTGCGCTGGTTTGCCATCAGCCCGACCGATGGCGGCTTCACGCTGCGGTTCACCCGCCGGGCGCGCCCCACCGAAATCCAACCCCTGCCCGATTATCCCAAGCTGCTGATGGCCTTCCGCCAGTACGGTGACTGGCTTGACCGGTTGGGGATTGCCAATGTGGGCACGCTCAACGATGTGATCCAGAACGGGCATATCCGCGAAATCATCCTGGCCTCGGAGGCGCTGCACGAGCAGCACGTGTCCGAAATCGCCCACCAGATTGTCGAGCGAGAGCAGGTCCACACGGTAAGCCCACCTTCGGTGGGCGTCCGCACGGTAAGCCCACCTTCGGTGGGCGTCCGCATTGTCCTCATTTCAGGGCCGTCTTCCTCGGGCAAAACCACCTTCTCAAAGCGGCTTGCCATCCAGCTCATTGCCCAGGGGATTGCCCCGTTCGCGCTGGAAATGGATAACTACTTCCTTGACCGTGACCAGACCCCGCTGGATGAGGCTGGCAAGCCGGATTTTGAATCCGTGCGCGCCCTGGATATCACCCGCCTGGCAAATGACGTCCAGGGCCTGATCGCCGGGCAGCGTGTCTCGCTGCCTTGCTTTAATTTCAAAACCGGCAAGCGGGAACCTGGCGATACGATCCAGCTCCAACCAGGCCAGATAATAATCATGGAAGGTATTCATGGGTTGAATCCCGAATTAAGCCTGGATTTACCCCCCGCACAGGCCTTCCGTATCTACGTATCGTGCCTGACCCAGCTCAACCTGGACCGGCACAACCGCATCTCTACCACCGATACGCGCCTGCTGCGGCGGACCGTGCGCGACGCGCGTGAGCGCGGCTACAGCGCCCAGGATACGATCAGCCGCTGGGAGGCGGTGCGGCGCGGCGAAAAGCGCTATATCTTCCCATACCAGGAAAACGCCGACGTGATGTTCAACTCTGCCCTGGCATACGAGCTTTCGGCCCTAAAATTGTTGGTTGAGCCGCTGCTGCGCCAGGTGACGTTGGGCACGCCTGAGTATATCGAGGCCAAGCGCCTGCTGGCATTGCTGGAATGGTTCCTTCCGGTGACCCCCGACTTGATCCCCGAAAATTCGATTTTACGCGAATTTTTGGGCGATTCGATCTTGCAAGAGTTTACCTTGTGGCAGAATAAATAATTTATGAAACTTTTTGTGACATAGCATTTTTCTTTTTATTTGACTGACGTGAATTCGACGGTTTGGCCGTTGCTGGTCAGGTACAACTTTTCCCCTTCGATGCGGACATCCATTGCCTGGGTCACAGGGGAGTCGGCGCCCAGATCCATAGTCAGATCGATAGTATCTTCGTCTATCCAGTGGTATGTAGTTTCAACCGAAAGCGAACCTGCAGACAGCTTCGCCGTGGCATTGTTTAAGAATTCGAAGGTGATCGTGCCACTACCAGGATCATATCCTTCCCAAACCCCGATAATTTTCTGCTGGATGGTGGGGGTGGGTGTGGGGTAATGCGTGCGGGTTGGGCGCGGCGTGGAGGTGGGGGACGGTTTGCCCAGTATTGAACAAGCCAGAGATAACAGGAAAAGAAGAGATAGAAGGATTATATTGCGTTTCATGGGTCCCTCACAATCTGGTGAGAAAAAGGTTATATTTCTGAGTTTGCGCGGTACCTTGCCTGCTTATTTGACTCTGGTGAACTCGACTTTGTCCTGCCCGCCAAAGGCGATCGTCAGCTTGTCGCCATCGATCGAATAGCTGGTGAGGATATCCGCACCGGTGTCAGGATTCCTGACTTTGATCGTTTCATCGTCAACGTATGTGTAGGAAGTTTTCGCCGGTTTTACTCCCACTGAAGAATAACTGAGCTCATTCTTGGTGATCTCAAGCAGCACAGTTATCCCGGAAGCCGGTTCCGTGTGTTCCCACTTGCCAATCAGTTTATTGCCGCGGCTGCTGCCGCCGTCACAGCCGGTGAGCAGGATAGATAAATAGGCCAAGGCTGCCAACACACGATATGTTACTTTTTGTAACATGGAATTCTCTCTTGATAATGAGTATTTTTCTCAATCCAGAACCGGAGATTGAAATCTCGTCTACACAAGGCACGAAACCCCGCCTGCGCGGGGTTAAAACCCCACGCCGTGGGGTTCAATCCCCCGCAGGGGGGATTTCGTGAACTATGTAGCTGAGAATTTATTCTCCAGGCATACCAACCAATCATATTGTACCTGAGTTTGTTCCAGAGAACTGCGGAGATCCCTGGCAACAAAAGACTTCCGAGGGAATCTTCGGAAGTCTTTTGTTAGGAAGGGCTAAACGCACCATTTTTCGAGCGAACCTTAGTTTGGGCGACTATTGTCCGGGCGAATGATGCTGCGTTCATACGCAGGCTGAGAAGCCTTCATTTTACTTTGGTGAAATTAATTTGCGTCCCGCCAAAGTCGATCGTCAATGTGTCGCCATTCAGAGTATAACCGGTTTCCTGTTCCTCGCCAGTGTCAGGATCCTTGACCTTGATCGTGTCTTTATCAACGTATGTGTAACCAACCTCCATCAAACTTTGTCCTAATGAAGAAAAAGTGAGTTTATCCTTGGTGACTTCAAGGTTCACGGTCATCCCGGAGGTGGGTTCTTTGTATTCCCATTTGCCAATGAGTTTGTTCCCGCCGCCGCTGCAGCCAGCCAACAGGATGGCAAATACTGCCAGAACGGCCAACAGACGATATGAAACTTTTTGTGACATAGCATTCTCCTTTAATACGACAGATTTTTTTGGGTTTTCCATACAGGTGTAGCAGATTGAGGCTCTAAACGATTGGAACACCTTCCTATTCGTTTATACCATACTTTGTAAGATTGCATACAGGATTTTCTTACAGTCCGCAATAGGTCTCGATACGGCAGCTGCTGGTTGAGTAGAATGCCGTTTTTGCGTTCGTATCGAAACCAGTAGCTGCTTACTCGACCAACGTCGCTCGTCAAGTACAACTTTTCCCCTTGGATTTCGTGTTAGAATCGCCCCTATGGTTCTCACGGGAGTCTTCACGCTGTAACGGGGCAGGACCTGCCGTTGCGGCGTGAATTGTATATACCGCCGGGTATTTTTTCCCGCTATGAGGTGACATCTTGACATCCAATGTACTAAAAAGTCGTTTCGTGAGGTTCCTGCTGGTCTTATCCGTGTTAGCCATTGCCGGGTTGTCCACCCGCGCGCCGGCATCTGCCGCTCCGGCAGTACCTGCTGGCCCGGTTGTCGTGCGCGTGTATTACGGTGTCCGCGAAAACCTGGACACGCTGGCCAACACGCTGGATATTTGGGAAGTCAATCATGACCAGGCTTACCTGGTAGCGCTGGTCTCCCCGGACAGGTATATGCAGCTCAACCAGGCAGGCTACCGGCTGGAGATCGATCCGATCCGTACGGCCCAGCTCACCCAGCCGCGCCAGCCCTTGCCCGGGCAGGGCGTAGACACCATCCCCGGCTACCCGTGTTATCGCACGGTTGAGGAAACCTACACTTCAATGCAGTCCCTGGCGCTCAACCACCCCAACCTGGCGACGTGGATCGATATCGGAGACAGCTGGGATAAGCTGATGGGTGGCGGGCCGGCTGGATACGATCTTTACGCCCTGGAGCTCACCAACAAGACCAAACCCGGCCCCAAGCCCACCTTCTTCCTGATGGCCGAAATCCACGCCCGTGAGTACGTCACATCTGAGACCGCGGCCCGGTTCGCCGAGTACCTGGTCAGCAACTATGGCCTCGATCCGGATATCACCTGGCTGCTGGATTATTACCATGTATACATCGTCCCGATGACCAATCCCGATGGGCGCAAGCTGGCCGAGGCGGGGGATTGGTGGCGCAAGAACACCGACAGCGACGATGGCTGTTCCGACTCCTCCAGCTGGGGCACCGATCTGAACCGTAACTCCAGCTTTAGGTGGAATATGGGCGGCTCTTCGGGCGATCCCTGTTATGATACCTATCACGGGCCGGTGGCTGGCTCTGAACCCGAGGTGAACGCCTTCCAGGGCTTCGTAACAACCCTGTTCCCGGACCAGCGCGGCCCGGGTGACACCGACCCCGCTCCGGTGGATACCACAGGTGTGTTCATCACCCTGCACAGCTACAGCCAGCTGGTCCTGTGGCCGTGGGGCTGGTCGGCTACTCACTCGCCCAACCACACCCAGCTTCAGACCCTGGGTCGCAAGCTGGCGTACTTTAATAGCTATACCCCCCAGCAGGCTTACCAGCTGTATCAAACCTCCGGCACCAGCGACGATTGGGCATACGGCACGCTGGGTATCGCCGCGTACACCTTCGAGATGGGCACGGAGTTCTTCCAGAGCTGCAGTACATTCGAAAGCACCATCTATCCCAACAACCGCAACGCCCTGATGTATGCCTTCAAAGCCGCCCGGCATCCCTATATGGACCCCTTGGGGCCTGAATCGCTGAGTGTGACCGCCACACCTGCCAGCGTTCAGCCGGGCACGCCCGTCACGCTGGAAGCCACCGCCAATGATACGCGCTACCGCAACGGATATGGCGAGCCTACCCAGAATATCGCCGCCGCGCACTACACCATCGATGATCCCGCCTGGATCACAGGCACAGTCCCCTCCGCCATGGCAGCCAAAGATGGAAACTTTAACTCGAAAACCGAAGTGGCGCGCGCCACGCTGGAAACCTCCTGCCTGACGCCCGGACGGCATACCCTGTTTGTCGAAAGCCAGGATGTGAACAACAACTGGGGTGTGCCCGGGGCAGTCTTCCTCACCGTGGGCGAAGCGCACGCCGTGAGCGTATCCCCCGTGGCAGCCGCTCAGGACGCCGTTCCTGGGCAGACCGTCACCTACCCGCTGACGGTGGCTAACCTGGGCAATGTTGCGGATACATTCACGGTCACCCTCTCCAGCGGGTGGACAGCTGCTGCCCCGGCGGAGATCGCCGGCCTGGCAGGTTGCGACCAGGCGCTCCTGGCGGTAACCGTCACTGTGCCGGTCACGGCCGCGGCCGGCGCGCTCGATATAGCCAGCCTGGAATTCGCCTCGTCCCACCCGAGTGTCGCGCCGGTCACGGTCACGCTGACCACCACCGCCAATCCTGTGTTTGACCTGGATGTGACGGTAGATGCAGCCGCCCAGGATGGCTTCCCAGGCATGCCGGTGACCTATACTGTGCACATCACCAACGCCGGCAATACCACCGATACGTTTGACGTGCAAGTCACCAGCCTGTGGGGGGTGAGTGTGGCTGCTTCCACAGGTCAATTGGCAAGCGGCGAAAGCACGGCCCTCAGCGTGGTGGTGACCGTTCCTGCCCTGGCGCCAGCCAATACGAGCGATACAGCTACAGTCACGGTCACCTCGCAGGCTGATCCCACCCGCTGGCAGGAGGTGATGCTGGTCACCACTGCCCGGTGGAATGGTGTGTGGATTCCCATCATCATGAAATAATCCGGTGAAACCGAAAAAAAGCTGTTGGGCGGCGTTCCACCGCCCAACAGCTTTTTTTCGTCTTCTCAGCCAACAAAACTGATAAGTTTTATTGGCAAAATAAGGGTTCAGAGATTAACCAAAAATGAGAAACATATACTATAATAAAGGAAAATATCAACCCTGAAAGGAAAATAGAATGATGAAAACCAAGTTCAGTCTTTTAGCTGTGTTCGTTATTGTGTCAATGTTATTGACGGCATGCTCAATCAGCATCATCACCAAAGTCAATGCGGATGGCACGGGCGAATTGGGCTTCGCCTATAAGTTCACCAAGGACGATCTTAGTGCGTTGAGCGGTTATGGCATGAGCGGTGACACGATCTGCACCGACATGCAAACGCAAGGCAGCGGCACAATGCCCGAAGATTTCGTCTTCAAGCAGGAAAAGCATGGTGATGAAACCTGGTGCGTGGGGGCGAAGAAATTCGACAACCTGGATGATTTAAAGACCGAGATTAGCGGGGAAGGCTTCACCATCAACACGATGGAGATCAATGACGGGAAATTTGTGTTTGATGCCGTGGCCGATATGTCCAGCACGGATACCACTGAGATGCCGCTCTCGATCACGATCAATTACGATCTGACGGCCCCGGGCAAGATCGACAAGGCAAAATCCGATAAAGAGGCTAAAGATCTTGTTAAGATCGATGGCAATACAATGTCCTGGACACTCTCGTTAAGTAAGAGTACGAGCATGCACCTGGAGAGCAGTACCACAGGTGGCGGTGGCGGTGGCGGTGGATTCTCGTTTAAGTGGTGGTATGGCGCAATTCTTGCTTGCTGCTGCTTGCTCATCCTCATCATTGTTGGGGTGGTGGTGTTCTTTGTGATGAAGAAGAAACCCAAGCAGCCACGGATGTAATCTCGTGGATTATCCTATGCGACGCACCTTTACGGGTGCGTCGCATATTTTTCTATTTTGTCCGAGGCAACAACATGAAATCGAAAACTTTATTCTTTACTCTCGCAATTGTCCTCACCGCTCTGCTGACCGCCTGGCAGCTCAGCACCCCGGCGCAGGCCGCGGATAAGAATACCATACTAATTTATACCACCACCATCCATGCGGATGGATCAGGAGAATATAGATACGAATATAACGGTGACCTGGTAAAAGAAATTGATTCAACCGTGGATATTGTAGAAAATTGCACGACCAATGCTGGCGACGCAAGTACAAGTAAGATCGAGACTCGCGATGGTGTAAAGTGGTGCGTCAGCACGGGAACCTTCGACACTACCCAAGAGCTGGCTGATATTCATGGCAGCTATGTAAGTGAGTTGGAAATCCGTGATGAAACGCTTTATTTTGATCTCAATATAGATCTCAGTGGCAGTTTCGACTTAGAAAAATACAATATCGAGTGGAGAGTCGTGGCACCCGGCAAGATCGTGGACCATAATGCGGATAAGGTGAGTGGCTGCACCCTGACCTGGACGTTGGATTCGAATGACGCGCGAAATCTCCACCTGGAGAGTAAAACAGATGGTGTGTGCAAAGGTGGTCTAATTACCGTTACTGGCAACAAATGGGTGATCGTTGGGTTCGTGGCGGTGTGCTGCTGCATGCTGCTGGTGGTGGTCATCGGAGTGGTGGTATTCTTTGTGATGAAGAAGAAAAACCAACAGCCCAGGATGTAATTTCGAAATTAACCACAAGCGACGCACCCATAAGGTGCGTCGCTCATTTTCATTAACTCACCCTTTCGGGAAGATTCCTCCAGTGAGGTTTCATCAATGCGAGCAAAAAAATTTTTATTCGTAATCACGATCGCGGCGTGGAGTTTGCTAACGGGCTGTACGGTCAGCATCGCTGCCACCGTCAACCCGAACGGCTCAGGGGAAGTAAAATTCATCTACAAGCTCAGCAAGGATGACCAAAGTCTTCTCTCACAGGGTGGTCAGGGGGGGGATGCCAGCAAGCTGTGTGAAGGTATGGCAACCATGTCCGAGAGCTTTCCCGGCCAGGGTTCGATCAAGCAGGAAAAGCATGGCAGCGAGACATGGTGTGTGGTGAGCCAGGCTTTTGGCAGCCTGGAAGAGATGCGCACCAACCTGGACCAGCAAGGCCTCTCTATGAATACCCTGAGCATCGCAAATGGCCGTTTCGTCTTCGACGCCTCCATCAACACCAGTGGCAGCTCGGGTGAGTCAAACGGGGCCTTGCCGGTTGGGTTCACCTTCGAGCTGACCCTGCCCGGGAAAGTTATCAGCCATAACGCCGACAAGGTGGAAAGTTACACGCTGATCTGGGAGATGGGTATCGGGCAGGTGAAGCAAATGCACGCCGAAAGCGGCGTGGAAGGACGCCGCATGGATTGGATGGAGATGATCCAAAAGCCTGTGGTGATCCTGCCCTGCATTGGGATCATCATCCTGGCGCTGGTCGTTCTGATCGTCGGTGAGATTACCCGCGGCGGACGCCCGCGCAAGCCGACCGCCGCGCCGCCCAGCGGCCCATCCGTCACCGGAGGACTGTAAATAACCCCGGAACATCGTTAGCAGCGAATGGTGATAGAATTCTTTTACGAAAGGTAAAATCCCATGAAAACCAAATTCTCCCTATTAATAACATTCCTGATGGTGGTCTTTTTATTAACCGCCTGTTCGATTTCTATCACAACCAAGATCAATGCCGATGGCTCGGGTGAGCTCGGATTTACCTATAAGTTCACCCAGGACGATCTCACTCAGTTGGGTGGGATGGGTTTGAATGCGGACACAATCTGTACCGACCTGCAGTCGCAGGGCGGTACGATGCCCGAGGACCAAACCTTCAAGCAGGAAAAGCATGGCGACGAAACCTGGTGTGTGGCATCGCAGAAATTCGACAACCTGGAGACCTCGAAGGCTGGACTCAGCGCGGCAGGCCTTACAATCAACACACTGGAGATCAACGCGGATCAGCTAACCTTTGATGCTGTGGTTGATTTGAGCGGGCAAGATACGACCGGAATGGAAAATATGCCCGTCACGATTAATTACGAGCTCACCGTGCCGGGTAAGATCACCAATCATAACGCGAATAAACTAAACGGCAACACCGCGGTCTGGAATCTTACACTAAGTGCAGCCACGAACATGCATCTCGAAAGCAGTCTAAAAACGCCTCAGGAAGCGAAGCCGACCGTCGTGAATAAAGACACGAGCGGTGGAAACGAAGTTGGCAGTGATACGGATTCTGGCGGTGGCAGCAAGGACAGTAATGGGAACTCCGTCACGGATACCCTCCAAAAGTATTGGTGGGCGATTGTCATCGCCCTGTTGTGCTGCTGCCTGGTAGTCCTCGCCATCGTTGTGGTCGTGGTCCTGGTCGCTCGCAAGAAGAAGGCCTGATATTTAATCCAAAAAACGGGCGCCAGGGATTTGTTATGCAGTCAAAAACAGGGAGCATCCAAGAGTTGGTAGCGGTTTGCGAGCAGGCTTTTGTCTGCCTGCAAATACCGGTTACATCGCAGGAATTGGAGGAGCTGGCGATCACCATTCACCGCTCCATGTCCATGGAGGCCAGGCACTTCCACACCCCTGAGCATGTGCTCCACCTGGCCAATGCGTCCGACCCGATCCAATCGCTGGCCTCCTTATTCCACGATATCGTCTATTACCAGGTTGATCAAGGTTTTTCCCCCGAGATTTACGGCTGTATCTCTCCCTATATCCTGGAAGTAGAGGGGGAAATCTGGCTGGTGGATACCCAGGGTCAGAGTGACCGCATGTTTCGCATTACGATGGATATGTTCGGATTCTCGCCAGGCCAGAAGCTTTCTACCCAGGCCGGCTCGAATGAGTTTTTAAGCGCCCTGGTTATGGCGAAGCGGTTGGAAAGGCTCGTTCACGAAAAAATCCTGATGCAGACCATTGCCTACATCGAAGCCACGATACCCTTCCGGGGGAAGGATGTGCATAGCAACAGCCCATATGAAGTGCTCGCGGACCGTTTGCGCAAGATCAGCCAGGCATACCAGATCCATATGAAGGCTGCCGAGATCGATGATACCATCTGCGGAGCGGTGGCCTTTGCTAACCGGGATGTGGACAGTTTTGCTGAGAAAGATGCCAGCGTGTTCCTGGATGGCACCTGGAAACTGATGCCCGAAACGAACGCCGCGCTGCGCTCCGGCCGGGTTTATTCCATCAAGGACTACCGGCGCGCCCTCGAGAAAATGGCAAGCTTCCTCGTGTATCTCAATCCTGAAAATATCTTTCATCATTACAAGGGTGTGCCTCCCAAAGTTGAATTCCGCGAGATGGTGAAACAGGCTTACCAAAATATTGCTACAGCCCGAGAGTACCTCTCCATTAAACTGCTGGCGCTGGCTGTTCTGGAGGCATTGGCCGATCTTACGGGCGGAGATGCACCCCTGTCCTTGTTCACGGGGGATATCCAGCGCAACGGGGATGACGCCCATCGCTATGAAAATTTCCTGTCCATGCCGGATGCACTCAAGGAACTTGACCAATCCTCTGTGATTTATAAACTGCTTGAGTCGGGGCGGGCAGGCGAGACCAACTTCGATATGCGCAACTCGCCGCTGGCATTATTCCTGTACAGCCAGCTGTCACAGGGACAGATTTACCTGCTGCTCGCCGCTGCCAAGGAGATGTTCGCTGGAAACCTGGAGCCGCGCCCATTTCTGGAAAAGTTTGACGCCTCGCTGGTAGCCGCGGTCGCCAACGCGTGTGCTGCCACGGTCATGACTCGCCAGGAAAAACTTTCCCAGATCGCGGAAGAATTCAAGGCATCTGCCTGATCGATCCGACCTAGAGGACCTCATGAATAAATCGGAAACCCTCGACCAGCTGGCCGAAAGCCGTCGAACCTTTATCCACACCATTGAGGGATTGAGCGAAACCCAGATCACCCAAAGCCCTGTGGAAGGCAGCTGGACGATCAAAGATTTGCTGGCACACCTGGCCGCGTGGGAAAAAAGCTGCCTGATCCCGCTGCATTCCTACGCCGCAGGAGGGGTTTTTGTACCCGAGGCGATCCCCGATCACCTGGTGTGGAATGAAGCCCAAGCCCAACGCTGGCAGGGACAAACGCTGGCTGAAATCATGGCAGAATATCATGACATCCGCAAGGAAATGGTTGAGCTGATCACTGCCCTGCCGGAGGACCAATGGACTGTCAAGCTGCCTGCTCCGTGGGGTGGTGAAGCCACCGTGGATGAGCTGTGCAGCGGGTTGGTCCATCACGAAAAGACTGAGCACCTCAAGAGCATCCACCAATGGAAGGAAACCGGAAAACCGAGATGAAAGATCAACCTCCGGTAGTCCGGCCCCCACTGGCAGGCACTGCCGAGGCCCTGCATCTGCAGGGGTTCAACTGCTCTCAAGCCGTGTTCTCCACCCTGGCGGAACCGCTGGGCTTAGACCGGTCGACCGCTCTCAAGATCGCCAGCACTTTCGGGGGAGGCATCGGCCGCACCGGGGAGACTTGCGGGGCGGTCACGGGCGCATTGATGGCCCTCGGATACCAATCGGGCTTTAGCGAACCCGATCCGCAGGCCAAAGAACAAGTGTACGCCCTGGCCCGTGAATTCATGCGCCGCTTTCAAGAACGGCATGGGGCGCTGGCCTGCAAGGCCTTGATCGGCATCGATCTGAGCACGCCCGAAGGCCTGCAAAAAGCCCGCGAGCAAGCTGTATTCAAGACGAAGTGTACGCAGTTCATCACCGGCGCGATCGAGATTGCGTATGAAATGCTTACGAAGAACCAATCGGATGCGTGCTAACTGGAAGTTACTCGCACTGTTGTGGGTCACGCAAAATGATGGGGTTTAATATCCTGAATACCCTGTTTATCCCTGTTCGATCAAATAAGGATTTCCATGAGTACACTCCACCTGGTCACGCACACACACTGGGATCGTGAATGGTATCAAACTTTCCAGCAGTTCCGCCTCAAGCTGGTGCATCTGATCGATCACCTGCTGGCTTTATTGGAGGCGGACCCCAATTTCAAATACTTCATGCTCGATGGGCAGACTATCGTGCTCGACGATTACCTGCAGATACGCCCCGAACAGATGGAAGAAATCCGCAGCCATGTCCAGCGTGGACGGATTTTGATCGGCCCGTGGTTCGTCCTGCCGGATGAATTCCTGGTCAGCCCGGAAGCGATAATCCGTAACCTGCTGCAAGGGGACCGGACGGCGCGGGCGTTCGGTGCAAAGATGATGATCGGCTACATCCCCGACCCGTTCGGGCATATCGGGCAGATGCCGCAAATCCTGCATGGCTTCGGCATCCATAGCGCCAGTCTGTGGCGTGGCCTGGACGACCAGCCCGCCGAGTTCGGGTGGCAGGCCCCGGATGGGACGAAAGTCTTTATGGCTTACCTGTGCAGCGGCTATGGCAACGCCGCCAGCCTGCCCACCTTGGCGCCAGACCAGTTTGTGGCTGAAGTGCAACGGCTGCGGGATGAGTTGCTGCCGCGCTCGGCCACCGAGGAATTTGCCTTGCTGATGCACGGCAGCGACCACGTGGTGCCGCCTGCCGATACATC
>Ga0315274_10010445_pt1 | contig 13381 bp, 11 predicted proteins | sample YL17G02_20_MG_FD_203700 | JGI IMG/M metagenome (GOLD analysis project Ga0315274, IMG submission 203700) | Sediment microbial communities from Yellowstone Lake, YNP, Wyoming, USA - YL17G02_20 | ecosystem: Environmental > Aquatic > Freshwater > Lake > Sediment | place: USA: Wyoming | collected...
ATAGAAATTTTTGAACCATCCAGCAGAATATGAAGGAGAACTTTCCGCAGGATGACCATCACGGTAGATACCGTTCCACAATAAATCATTGATACCGCCTTTCCCGGTCCATATCCAATCTGCTATTTCTTTATTCGTTATTCCCCACGCTTTATCGTTGTTGTCCCATACCAGGGCCATTGTCGCAAGAGCATTTTGATAACTCCCCTCATTCCCATGGATCGTACCTTTTTCCATAACTCCCTGAATCATGGTTAACAGAAGCCTGTTTTCGATATACTCTCGAACATTTTTGATTGATTTACTTTTTAAAAACGCTTCTAAACCATTGTCGATATCGAAGACGTCATAAATATAATCATACGCAGTAGCCAAATTCTCAGCTACCGCGGGTTCCCAGTGGTGATCAAAGATACCCCCCTTATAGCCAAGGCGTCCGATCATTACTACTTGTTTTGAAGCATCCATACCTGGATAAACCTGAGCAATTCGAGCCAAAATTATTGCTGCCTTACGTCCATAGAGAGGATCGCCGGTGCATAGATACAAAAGGGCTAAATTTCGTACTCCAGGCAATATATCCTTCTGCCAAAGTTGCCAAGTTACGTAATATCCCACAAACCAGTATTTTTCTCCTTTCTCATCTACATATCCCCATCCGTTATCCACATATTTCTGATGGATATCCAGTTTTTCATTACGGTTTCCTCTATACCAACTTTCAAAATCATTACTCGGATAGACTTCTCCTCCCACCGGACATTTAACTTTGAAGGGTAAGTGCCTATCAGTGATCCAAGGATAATGACCGCCTTTTCTATTTACTTGATTTCCATGTATTGGACAATCTGAACCAAAATGAACATTGTAGGCCCTTGGTAAATCCGCATCTGGGACATAATCCCATATCTCTTCATCGGACATCGCAACAAGCCATTTTGTGGAATCCTTCAAGCTTGAAACGAAACCCTTAGCCCAATGAGTTTCCTGCACAAGATTTCTGGCATAAGACAGTTCTTCATCGCCGATCAGTGTCCTTTTGGATTTAGAGAAAGCAGGGTCGAGAAAAAAAGCAAGAATCGCAACAGCAGTAAATAGTGGAAGCAAGCTTTTGATAAAATTCGGTCTCATTAATGACTTATTTTCTTACCGGATAGCCTCTGATAGTGCTCCTCTAATAATCTTAGATCACAACCGTACTCCGCCCTAGACTTAACCAGTTGGGAATTATGCTTAATAGCCTTCTGCCTTAGACCCTTTTTCTCCACTGCCTCAATGATTTTCTCAGCGAAAATAGCAGGATCTCCGAGAGGCACCAGAAAACCATTCCTTCCATCCTCAATCCATTCCCTGTTAGCAGGAATATCGCTGACCACAGGGAACAAACCACAAGCCATAGCCTCCATCAGAGATACATGATCTCCATCTGAAGTGGATGCGGATACGTAGATATCAGCTTGTTTGAGATGGTACGGCATCTGGCTGTGGTCCACCAAACCAAAGAATTTCGTATTATTTTCTATGCCTGATGTCTTCACTAGATTCTCGCACTGATGCCTATGGCTACCATCTCCATAGAACCGTATTTCGAGATTATACTGCCGCTCAACAACAAAGGGCAATGAATTTACTATGCATTCAATGTTTTGTTCTCTTTCAAAAACCCTATTGCTCAAGATAATTACTTTTCCGTTGGCGCCCTTTCTGCCTTCTATATTAAATTTCTCAACATCAATGCCCAGTGTCACTTTTAAAATCTTTTCTCTCTTACAGCCAAGCTCTATCAGCCTCGGGATCATATGGCTTGCCATCACGGTTACAAGGTCCGCCCTCTCAAGAGTCCTTCTTATGAGATATTTATGGAAAAATGACTTTTTAGAATCGACAAGGAGATCGCTTCCCCAGGCAGAAACAATTAATGGCTTATATCCTACTAAGGCTCCCAATAACCCGTAACTTGTAAGATAATGCGCATGTAAGATATCAGGGTTGATATCCCAGATTTCTTTCTTTATGGCCCTAAAGGATCTTAAAAAATGAAAATATTTGTAAAAATGATTATTGTGGCTGGGGGAATAGCAATAAAAGGAAGCGCCACCAGTTTCCCCCGATCTATAAGAAATCAGATGGACCTCATAGCCATTACCCGCTAAGTAATCTATCCATCTTTTTGTATGGATACTTTCCGCATTGGACAGCAGACAGATTATCACATGCACACCTCGGACAAAAATCCAGAAAGGATTTTCGCCCTATTCATCCATGAATGCTTTTCCTCAACCTGTGTTCTTGCATGAGATGCATTCATTTTTAGATCGGATATCTTATCAATGGCATATTTCATAGCATCACAAAGCCCTTGGGGAGTCACTTCTTTTGCGTATACCACAAAAGGCGCCTCATCGAGAACAGCTCTATGAGCTTCAATATCTGAAACAACCATAGGCACCTGCATCGACATATATTCGAATAATTTCAAGGGAGAAGATACCTGCCAGCAACGTTTACCCGGAAGGGGAATGACGCCGACGTCCGCAATCCCAATGTATTTCGGTACCTCCGCATTGTCTACGGACTCCAAGAAAAATACGGCGTCCGTCAAACCGCTCTCATATACCTGTCTCTTCAGTTCTCCAACCGACGCTCCGTCGCCCAATAGCACCAAGGCGGCTTCGGGACAGTCGGTGGAAAGCTTCTCCAGCGCTAAAATCAGCTCCGGCACGCCCCGCGACAACGTTAAGGCACCATGATAGAAAAAAACAAACCTCTGCTCAAGGCCAAGCTTCTTCCGCAGATCCGCATCGGTATTGGATGGGTTAAACATCTCTTCGTCGACACCTGAACCCCACACTAAAACTTTTGTTTTCTTACCGAAGAGGGGCCGCAGGTCCTTTTCCAAAGCCTCTGTTATCAGAGTAACCCCAGGAAGAACCCATTTTGCGAATTTCATGGCAAGGTAATAGTTCAAGCGCTCAGTCGGGTTGTATTGAGCGGCCTCAACCAGAGGTGTTCTCACGTCCATGACAAATCTTGTTCTGATCGCTCTCAAAAAAGAGAGAATTGCCGGAACCATGATCAGCCTTAACTGGGGTGGCTCAAAAAGAACAATATCAAAAGACTCTTTGAGCAAAATCTTCCAGAGCGCCAGGTGATAGGTCAATTCGGTGCATATCCTGCCCTTTCGCCGGATAAGGGTAACACTGCCGCTAAAACCATCATACCCTTCAAAGGCCTCTGCCTTGCTAGTCTTCCCCATGAGGTGAACATACCACCCGATTTTCCCAAGCGCCACTGACATCCCGAATTGCGTGGAACGAAACCCAGGAGAATCGAGAGGAGCGACTGTCAACCAGAGTAATTTTATAGAACTACCTCAGCAGATTTTAATCAATGGCAACGAAACAAACTTGCTTTATGAAAATTTGTTCAAGTTCTTGTGAACTGCTCCCTTAAGTTTATTCTTAAATGACATCATCTTGGGATTAGTCATTACCCCGCTGAGCATTCGATATACAAAGGGATTCGACTTTAATTTCAGTGTGATAACCCTGTCAAGAATTTGGTAGAGGGGCTTATAGCCTTTGTACACGTTGTAGTCAAACCATACATAGTTGGACATTATCTGTTTTTTTGTAAATCCAGGCAAGTCTAAGATTGCCCTAGTTCTCTCCATGTCCGTATCAAGAAAAGTATGCATTAAGCCTTTCTCCTTAGTTAAGCGATGCAACTCGGTTCCGGGATACGGGAAGAAGATATTGAGGCAATAATTATCGGGTAGAGTCGATCTGGTTACTTTGATAGTTTCCTTAAAATCACTTAAAGTTTCACCAGGTATGCCTTCAAGGATTTGAAATGTGACCTTTAAATCATGCTTTTTAGCTAATTTTACGGCATTAATTATATCTTCGTTCGAATAATGTCTGTTGAGAACTTCACGACGCACTTTCTCACTTCCTGATTCAAGTCCAATATTGATAAATTTAAAATTGCTCCGGTTCATTGCCGCAAAAAGATCTCTAAATTCCATATTAGGAGTAACCCGTATATTAACTCCAAAGGATAAGGGTTGACTCCGACTTACATTAAAGGCCTCTAATGTCGAGCAGAGGTCAATGGCCCAGCGTTTGTTTATTCCGAATGTTTCAATTTCAAGATACAATTCCTTTATGCAAGGCGATTCATTGATAACATGTTTTACCTCGGCAATTATGTTTTCAGTTGACCTCAGTCTGACATAATTACCAGGGGCTATTTTCTTAAGAGCGTGATTGCTGCAATAAGTACACATAAAAGGGCATCCCCGGCCAAGTAAAACAGGATAAAAGCTTCCAACATCTACTATCCATTCCTGCCACATTTTTCTGTCAGGAAAAGGCAAGGCATCAAGGTTCTGCACAAAAGAGCGCGTCGAATTTCTTTCAATCTTGCCACCATTCTTGATCCACAGATTCGAGATTCGCCGAGGGGATTTATTGTTCTGTAACTGCTCAACTAATTCCAACGTTGGCTCTTCACCCTCGCCAATGCAAACGGCATCAAAAGAGTCTTTTATACAATCTTCCGGATTAAGAGAAACGTGGGGGCCTCCTGCAAACAAATAAATATCAGGATAGCGCTCCTTAATGTATTTGGCACTTTTTGATATGAAATCATACTCGGAGAACACTGCCGTAAAGCATATTAATTGGGGAGAATAATTCTTAAGACAATTGTCTATAATTTTACGCTCAGTCTTTTTTGTCAAAATAAGTAGTTTAGTTTGATGCCCATGTTTCCTCAAATAGGCGGATATATACGATATGCCAAATTGCATATTGCTCTGGCTCAACAATGGTTTTTGAGGCAAATAAGCGTCTTTGGCCGAAAAAATAAAAAGAATATTCACGATACGTTCCTTTTAGGATTCTTTCTAAGAATACCAAGGATACATGCCAGGGATTTCAAGGCTGGACTTCTGTGCAGGTTTTACAACAATCCAGGAGAAACATGTCGCCCCTCAGAAATGAACTTCTTAACTTCTTTCTGAAATCATTATTCCACGACTGACTTCCCTCCCGAAATAGGTTCCCGTATTTCTCACGCGTTGGCATTGCCTTTGAACAACCGGCAGTATTTCCCTCCATATCGACACCAAGCCAATCCCATAAATGTTTACATACCTTCGCCGGAGTTTTCAGTCCCTTCTGAACGAGTTTGGGCCAGCCCACCCGTATTCTATATTTTTTTTTACACCACTCTGAAAGCTTCTCCGCCACTTCCCTATCATCGGTCATCAACATGCCCCCATAAGCGCCTTTAGGGTTGTGCTGTATCATATTATGTAAATCTAGAGAATCAACCATCATCTCTTCGGCAAATCTTATTATCTCTTGTGCCCGGTCAAATAGATCACGTGTGAGAACAAAGGAGACATGAATATGGGGGCCGGAAGATCTACGCCTTGCGACTAGTGACTGGATACCACTAAGCGCATCATTAAATATATTCTCGTTACCTCCGCAGATCGTTTGATATTCTGCCGAGTTAAGAGAGTTCATGCTTATTGAGATTCTGTGCAAGCCTGAATCGATTATTTCATCAATCCTGGTAGATAAGAGAGTCCCGTTTGTTATCAAACTTATTCGCATCGGTCTCTTTTTGAATTCAAACATTATCTTGAATAAGTCATCTACGAGCAGCGGCTCGCCAAAACTGGAAAAACTCAGGTGAGTTGCTTTAGGAAAATATGAAAGAATTTTCTTTGATTGCTCCAAAGTCATGTCCGGTCTTGTATTAGTAATCAGGCTCTGGTCATTCTGCCTCAGGCACCACTTGCACGATAAAGTGCATCTGTCCGTGACAAATAGGCAAACCGTTACAGGTTCACCCTTACAAACACAAGACCTTGGTATCCATTTGCTCCTTAGATAATTAGTGAATTGTGCGGTGGATAAAAGAAACATATTCTCGTCTAAACCGATATTTTCCGTCTATAGTAAAGTTTTCCTTTTATCTTATCCCTCCACCTCAATATAAAACCAATAAGAAATCCAGGGAGATAAGAGAGTAGGATTGCAATTCTCACATTTCTCACGTTTCCTAAATCACCCTTTACTGTTGAAAGCAACCTTCTTGCCTCAATGGTCTTCCCTGCACAGAGCAACATTCTGGCCTCAAAATAATTGGCATAGCGTTTCTTCTCATTGTCGTCAAGCAGAGGAAATTTCTTATGTAGCCTCTTCTCTTCTTCCTTCCAATCAGAGAGTTCCCTGCCGTATTTCGCACGCTCCCGCGCTAACCTCACCATAAGATTCCTATTCGAATGGGTTCTAAAAATTCTCTCTGATGAAAAGCTATGAGCATGGTTGTATCGCTGATAAAGAACTTCTTCAACAATTCCCAAGCGCCCCCTTTCGATCAGCCTCAACCACAAGTCAAAGTCTTCTCCCTCTTCAAAACGATACAACAGACCAAGCTCTTCAAATACTGCTCTTCGCATCATGACGCTACCGTGGGCATAGCAGTTTATTCCTTTACGAAGGTGTCGGTTCAAAAGATCCGGTTTGTCAGGATAAATAATTTCGTGATTTAATGCATTATTTTCAAATAATTCTCGGACCCAACAGCCAACAGCCAGATAGTCCGGGTTTGCTATTAATTTGGCCACTTGCCTTTCGAACCTCTTTGGCATTGAAACGTCATCGGCGTCCATTCTTGCGATAAAGTCCCCGTCTGCAATTCTAACCAGTCGGTTCAACGATTCTGTTATGCCAGCGTTTTCTTGACAAATAACAGTTATTCTCGAATCCTTCCGAGCATACTCGGCAAGGATATTCGGGGTTTCATCCGTAGATCCATCATCAATTATCATAAACTTGAAATCACTGTGGGTCTGATTTAGAATGCTTTCAATAGCATTTCTCACAAACTTGTCACCATTGAACACAGGCATTATGACGGTTATATCTGGTTTACAAACCATAATTGGATTCTCAAATGTATTTAGGGGAAGCCGGTTGGGTCAATTCGGTAATACGATATCCCGTAATAACAAGAATGGGTAACACAGCAGTGTTATAGAAAACCCCGTCAAACATCATCCTAGGCAATAAAGACAAAATTCCCAAAAAGACCAGGCTCCTTAGTTCTCCTTCCCCTCGAATTCGCAGGGGCACCCAGGGTTTCGTTCGGATTAATAAATCTCTCAATCCAATCAAAAATATCACCACTGCTAACAGCCCGCCTTCAGCTAATAATATTAACAGTCCCGAATGAGGGCCGTCACCCTCTTTACCAAGAATTATCCCACCGCTTCGGAAAAACCCAACCCCCCAAATTGGACTCTCTTGCCAAAGATTGAGGGTAGCTCTGAACAGTCTTACCCTTACTTCGTCTTTGACAAGTTTTTCCACAAGCTTTTGTTCTACGCCCGCCCGGGTCCCCTCCTCAACCCAAAAAATGTTTGTCAATATTTGAGAAGCAAAAAGAATGTACCCGCATAGCAGCATACCGCAGATTACTACGGAGGTTGCTACACGTCTTCGCATATTCCCTATTTTTTGTAGAGCCAGGGGAGAAAGAGCCAAGAGAACGCCTGATGAGAGGGTTAGTGCACGGGACCAGTGCATTATCCACGTTATAGTGAAATATAAGAATAAAAGCATAAATAAGAGTAGTCGTTTTGTGGATTTCACGTTAGTGAAAGCCAGGCTTATACCCATGAGCAAAGATAACCACATGGCCTCATAGGCGACATTTAGATTAAACAGAACGTTTTTCGAGCCTTCGAGGTACATCCGCGGTGCTTCCCATGGCCATCCGGGCACGCCAACATAATTCGTCAGAATGTTGAAAAGTATAAGCCATGCTATTGACCAAAATATTGCCTGCCAGCGTTTAACAGAGTTCGCAGCGGCAAAGAGGAGCAGGAACACTGTAGGGTAAAGGACAGCGTGATACAGACTTACTTCTCCCAATAAGACCCAGGGTAAAACCATAACCAACAATATGTAGCAAGCAAGCCGAATCCACCAATTCTTCCATGAAACCTTAAGTGTTTTTCTCTTTAACAAAATAAATAATGCCGTTGCAAGGCTCACTACGGACAGATACAAGTTTTCATTTCTTGACATATCAGAATGAAAAATCGCATCAGGGAAATAAATAAACCAGGCTGCAGAAGCCAAACCAAGCCCGGAAATCCAGGATCTTTTCGCAAAGACCGCTGTACTGAGGATCGAGAATATTACATAGACGGCTATAGTCAGCATTACTAACTCCGCACTAACCTATATATATTCTCGTACTCCAGGTCGAAACACCGACTAAAGGAATACGCTTCGGTCGCGTATCTGTGTGCTTTCCTGCCCAAATCTTCTGATAATGCCCGATTTCCCAGAATTAAGCTTAACCCTTGCTTGATGCTTTGCACTTCCGCCTCTACAAGCCAGCCGTTTTCCGCATGTTTGATAATATTCTGAATTCCGACACTCTTAACACCTACGCACGGCATCCTACAGGCCATCGCTTCAAGTAAGGATTTGGGATGACCCTCCCGCTTCGAGGTTATAGCGAACACTTGATGCTCCTGCACAACTCGTGGGATATGCTCGTTGGGTATATTTCCTGGAAGGTATAGATTGACGTTAAGTTCTCTTGCGAGCTTTTCGAGATTCTTTCTCTCAGGCCCTTCCCCCACAATGGTTAATGAACAGCCCCGAATCTCGGCGCAGGCTCTAATCAGAAACTCATACTGCTTTACAGACGCCAGCCTTCCGACCGCGATTACGGATTTTTCTTTCTTCTCTATTCCCTCAATAGGTTTGAAGATCTCAATATCAACAAAGTTTGGTACCACAGAAATCTTTTCCGCTGGGACTCCATATTTTTTCTGAACCCATTCAGCGAGTTCTCTTGTCGGTACCTCGCAGTGGGTAGCCTGCCTAAAGGCTTTTGCTTCAAGCCGTTGATAAAGCTTCACCTTAGCAGTTAACCCTGAAGTAGTTTCCAGATACTCACCCTGAACGTAACCACAGCGCAAAAGCATTGGCCTTTTCCACAATTTTGCTGCCAGAGCATAGAAAAAAGACCTGTGACTCTGATTTGTTTTAATAACATCAGCCCAATGACCGAGTTTCCAATGAAACAAAGGAAGCAGGCAAAACATCAAAGGCCATATCAGACGGGGGTATGGGAAATGCACGGCTTCAATTCCGTCAGGTAATTCAGGGATTTCGCTTGAGCCATAGGTCAGAATTTTTACTTTCCACCCTCTCCGCACATACTCTATATATGGTTTCAATTCGCGATTAAGGTAACCAATGCGTTTCCAAACATTCAAACCATCACCGGGGGTCATTCCTAAGAGAAGATTGGGCATTACATTACTTTCCTCTTAGCAACAAACAACCTCATTCGAGCGAGCCTAAGGCCAACTGGAGTTTGGTCAAGCAAAATATCGACATGCGCCATCCGCGGAAATCTTCTCAATAATTCTCTAAGTAGCTTAAAACGGAAAGTCAGTGCGTAATGTGCGTCGTAACCATATTCCGCTTCAACACGAAAACCTGTTCCTCTTAACATCTCCCTAAATTCTTCAGAAGTAAACGCATATTGGTAAAAAGACGCCTTTTCTGGAAGCGGTGTATCCTCAGGATACGAACTTTCTCTTCTCCAACGAAAGGCCTGCGGAACACTCACAAGAAGCAATCCGTCTTTCTTTAGAACTCTTGCAGCTTCCTTCAAAGCAGTCTGTGGTCCCTCTTTAAAATGTTCCACAACGCCCAGCGAAATATATGCATCAATAGTTTCTTCCTTAAAATTCAAATGACACACATCACCGACTTCAATCGGAAGATCTGGAAACGAGTCTTTTATTCTTGCAATTGTCTTTTCAGCAAAATCTATCCCAATACAGTTATATCCTCGGCTCCGAAGCGCCATTACATATTTCCCTATTCCGCAGCCGCCATCAAGGATTAATCCATCCGGTGGCAAGTACTTAAGCATAACACGGCGTAACTGCCCGCGTCCGAGATAACCACGCATGTAAGGTTGGTAATTTTCTTCAGGGGTCTTGGATGTATTATCGTGCCAATGATCATCCCAAAAATCGCACCCAGCGGGAGAATTGATACGATAATAAGCTATGCGGCTGCCCTCATTACGGCTGAATATACTTTGAGTGCTCCCCAAATCCTTGTATTTCATTATAAGTCTAAAGTTTTGGGTACGTTTCCACGGAAGGTACAGCGATCGAGTACATCTCCCCCCACCTGAAAATAATTTTGTATATGTCCAGCCCTGCTTCTTTCAACTCCTCCCGAAATTGTTCTTCCGTATATTCAATTTCATGAGTTGAATCCAAGCGCCAATCAAGTCCAAATTCCTTCTTGTACGGAACTAACCATTCGCGTTCGAACATAGGGACTCTAATAATAAATCGTTTTGGCCTGAATCTTCTTGCAAGGTAAGACAAGAGTTCCCCTCTTCTACGAATATGTTCCAGAACATTCGAAAGTATTATAGCATCATAAAATTTACTGCTTTCGAAATCCAAGATATCACAGTGGACAATTTCTACGTAACCGAAATCCTTAAGCCTTCCTTTAGCCTCGTTAACATTTTCTATTGAAATATCAACACCCACAGCGGGGGCTTTAGTTTTTATGACTATATCCCTTAATAGCACCCCGTTGCTGCAACCTACGTCAAGAACAGAATCCCCTTCCTTAACATGGTCAACAAAGAATTGATGATAGTTTGTTAGCCTATGTTTTGGGTGAAGCCCCCCTTCCGAAGCAATCGCGAAGAGTCTAAGATAGTTCCAGTTCCAGTCGTGAATCTTAAGCAGCAGTCTAGTCGCTCTCTTCGCGACTCCCGGTTTAAACAGAATTTGTTTTAAAAACCTTTTCATTACACTCCCTCACCCGATCTCGTATATCTTGCTCAACTCTTCCAAAACATCAAATCTGAAGTACAAGTTCCCTGTACTCCGTCAATCAGAGCTCCTTAGGGATGCTCAGCTCGCCTATCGTCTTAAGGTATTCTCTGGCGGCGCGATTGATAGAAAACATAGCAAGATCTCTTCTAATATTTTCCACCCAATCATAATAGCGTTTTCTAACCTCCTCAAAGACAAGGTTTAGGTCGCTCTTCACCTCCGTGCCATATTTGCCGTTTACTATCTCAGGAGTTCCCCCGCTCCTGTCATGTAACACGGGCAGACCACATGAAAGGGCTTCCAGAACACAATTCGGGCAAGGGTCATTCTGTGCAGGATGAAGAAAGATGTCACACTTCCTATACTCCTCGGACAGCTCTCCCTGGCGCATGGGTTTCATAATCTTAACCCTCTTAGCATCCACTCCCTCCGGCCAGTTCCCAATGAAATAACTTTCTACAAATTCAAGCTCTGAGGTTTTGGCAATTGTATCAAAACCCTTCTTAAGATTTTTTGACCAACTGCATGACAAAACTCTCAACTTCGATCTGCCATCCCAATAGCCTTTTCCTTTTAGATTAAATACTCCCTTATCAACCCCATTAAGTATAACCGAGTGATTCTCACCAGAATAGCCGAATGCCTTGAAGCTTTCTAAACAGAACCGGCTTTGAAAGATTGTATGATCAGCAAAGTTATTTAATTCAAATTGAAGATCATCTTCCTCCTTGTTCATCCGCCCATACAGTTGCACAACACCATCAACCCGGTGAATGAGAAAAACTTTTCTTTTCTTAAATATCTCGAGCGAGAAAAGAAGGTAGTTCGGATACCCGAAACGAGAAATATTCCTAATAGTGTTAATATTGATTATTTTATTTCCCATTGAAAAACTATTGTAAATAAAAACATCTGGTTTTTCTTTGACACTTTCTACTATTCTAAAATCCTCATGTTTTAAGATCTCGGATTTCAACGCACGCAGAAAAGAGTTAGCCCCTCCGTAAGGGTTTTCGGTAAGATTATAATGTATATATATTTTCATTTAGTTTTTTCTTAAAAAACATAATATCGTAGCGAAACCGCGAGCATATTTTCGCCAAATATTTGTTTTTTTGAGAGTCACAACAATTATGAGAACCCGCATTGTTTGCAATAGGTTTGCTGAGACCCCTTTCTTAATTCCAGTGGCCAAGACGGAAACCTCTACTGCAATCTTTCCTTCAATATGTTGATCAAAGCACGTGCCATAACTGTCGAATCATATTGAAGCGCGGTTTCTTTTGCGAATTTACCCATTTCGGGAGTTATACGTTCATAATATTTCCTATAATCATCTAGGGTCTCACATATAAACCCATTTTTGCCGTTGACAACAATTTCCGAGTACGAAGGCAGGGGAGCAACTAATACTGGTAAGCCGCAAGCTAAGTATACTAAAATTTTAAAGAAAGAGTGGCCCTTGTTGTAGGAATTATTTATTGTCCTAGGAGCAATCCCTAAATCCCCATCTAAAATATATGATGGGGCCTTTTTATATTTCCACCTTTTAAACTTAAAAGGATAGTTTACTGGGGGTTTTTTGTCTGATAATATGAGCAGGTTACAATTAAGAGTGCGAGCAACCTCCTCAACCATCTCTGCTTTGATAGAATATCCACACCACACCAAGACTGGCTTAGAAAGGTTGATTTCAGTTTTTGCTTTAAAATGTCTGTTATCAATACCTTGTGGCCAATAGGCAGATAGATAACCATACTTTTTTACTACCTCGACCAAATAAGGGGATGGACATAAAACAAGATCCGACAATTGGCAAAAAATATGACTACTTCTTATATGTTTTTCAGTAACTTGATTGAGCCAATATGACTCGCCAGTCCGCTCCAAATAATTAACATCTAATAAATAAATGATTTTCTTCCCCTTCTTCTTCAAGCCATGGGCAATATCAATCAATCTGTCATTTATAACACGGAAAAAAAAACAGCTATCCCCGGAAGGATCGTTAAAATAACTTTTAACTCCTAATTTCTCCAAATGCTCAATGTATTGCAAACACCAGATCCATTCTGTCGCTGAAAGTTTATCCCAATTAGAAACGGGCCTTACGTCATACCACGAAAGTTTCATTTTTGCTGATCAATCTCCTTGACAAGTTTTACTGCTTGCAGTGTATGAAATCGGTCAATGCCTTTCCATTTTAAAAGATAATTGTCATTGAACCATGCGGAGCGTACCTGGAGATATAGAGCAAGAAATCTGCCGATGATTCCTTCACGGTAATGGAATAAGTCCTGCGCAGCGATTGGGATAGCCTTGCGAATTTCGACTACCCTGCCATATTTTTCACAGAGTTCCTTGAATTCTGAAGGGAAGTATTCTCTCACGTGTTCTTTATCCCATGGTTCTTCAGATAGGCGTATAGGCGTCGATATAATGGCTATACCCTGGGGCTTC